>ERZ889217.859-NODE-859-length-17028-cov-10.811112_pt1 | contig 17028 bp, 14 predicted proteins | sample MGYA00521098_ERZ889217 | MGnify/ENA primary metagenome ERZ889217 (study PRJEB32303, sample SAMEA104408613) | aquatic metagenome | biome: Brackish water; feature: Pelagic; material: water | place: Baltic Sea | collected 2014-06-10T22:04:00 | depth 2,362 m ...
AAGATGGCACAAGGTGCCAAGCCGGGTGAGGGCGGTCAGTTGCCGGCTCACAAGGTATATCCATGGATTGCCAAGACTCGATATTCGACACCAGGTGTTGGTTTAATTAGTCCGCCACCGCACCACGACATTTATTCGATTGAAGATCTCAAACAGTTGATTCATGATTTGAAAAATTCAAACCCTGTCGCGCGAATTCATGTGAAGCTAGTTGCCGAAGTTGGTGTAGGCACGGTCGCAGCGGGTGTGGCTAAAGCAAAAGCAGATGTTGTTTTAATTTCGGGTCATGATGGAGGAACAGGCGCTTCACCGCTAACTTCATTGAAGCACGCCGGCGCTCCATGGGAACTTGGACTTGCTGAGACCCAGCAGACTTTGATGCTTAACGGGTTACGCGATCGGATCGTTGTGCAGACCGATGGACAAATGAAAACTGGTCGCGATGTTGTGATCGCCGCATTGCTCGGAGCTGAAGAATTTGGTTTTGCAACGGCACCATTAGTAGTTAGCGGTTGTGTGATGATGCGGGTTTGTCATCTCGATACTTGTCCAGTCGGAATCGCAACACAGAACCCAGAATTGCGCAAGAAGTTTTCGGGTAAGCCAGAGTTTGTGATCAACTTTTTCGAGTTCATCGCAACCGAGGTGCGCGAATATCTTGCACAACTTGGGTTTCGCAGTTTGCAAGAAGCTATAGGCCGAGTTGACATGCTTAATTCAAAACACGCTGTTGATCATTGGAAGGCACGTGGGTTAGATATCTCACCGATTTTGGCAATACCAAAAAATCCGTATAACCAAACGCCATATCAGTCAACTTGGCAAGATCACGGCTTGGCCGCAGCGCTTGACAACGAACTGATTGTTAAGTGCAAGAGTGCACTCGAGAATTCTGAATCTGTTGCACTTGAATATTCGATCAATAATACGAATCGAGCAGTCGGAACAATGCTTGGCTACGAAGTTACAAAACGATTCGGCGCTATCGGGTTGCCAGATGCGACAATCAAGCTTCAATTCAATGGCTCTGCGGGTCAGAGTTTCGGTGCGTTCATCCCAAACGGTGTTGAGTTGCGATTAGAGGGTGACTCAAACGATTATCTCGGTAAAGGTTTGTCGGGTGGTCGAATAATTTTGCACCCTGACAGGCGTGCAACATTTGTCGCTCACGAAAATGTGATTGCAGGCAACGTCATCGGATACGGCGCAACGAGTGGCGAGATCTTTATTTCGGGTGTTGTTGGTGAGCGATTCTGCGTGCGTAACTCTGGCGCAACTGCGGTTGTTGAAGGTTTAGGAGATCACGGATGCGAATATATGACAGGTGGGCGAGTGATCGTGCTCGGTGCCACAGGCCGCAATTTTGCTGCTGGAATGTCTGGCGGAATCGCATATGTATATGACGCCGAGGGTGACACGAATATTGAGTTCGCGACAAGAGTTAATCCAGAACTTGTTGACATCGTTGAACCTGATGCCCAAGATTTCGTTTGGCTTGAACAAACTATTCGCCGACATCTTGAGCTGACCAACTCGGCACGCGCTCGCGAGGTTCTCGCTGATTGGAAGATTGCTAAAACGAAAATTCGCAAGGTCTTGCCGCGCGACTATGCGCGAGTGATTGCTGAAATGGGTATAGAAAATTTTGAGAAAGTCGCAGTTGCCGCTAATGGGTGAACCAACGGGCTTTCTGAAGTGGGATCGTGCAACCCCACAACGCAGAAGAATCGCCGTTCGTGTGCAGGACTGGCAAGAAGTTTATGAAAAGTTTCCGACCGAAGATTTGAAACATCAGGCTGGCCGATGCATGGATTGTGGAATTCCGTTCTGTAATAACGGTTGTCCATTGGGCAATTTGATTCCAGATTGGAACGATCTTGTTTACCGCGGGCATTGGAAGGACGCCGTTGAGCGTCTGCATGCGACGAATAACTTTCCAGAATTTACAGGTCGGTTGTGTCCGGCGCCGTGCGAATCTGCTTGCGTCTTGGGTATTAACTCTGATGCTGTGACGATCAAACAAGTTGAAGTTGAAATTATCGATCGTGCGTGGAGCGAAGGATGGGTTAATCCACAATTGCCATCTAAGAAAACTGGCAAGCGTGTCGTTGTGATTGGATCTGGACCTGCAGGTCTTGCATGTGCTCAACAACTAACTCGTGTTGGTCACGATGTTGTTGTGCTTGAGCGGGCAGATCGAATTGGTGGGTTGTTGAGATACGGAATCCCTGAATTCAAAATGGAGAAGCGTCACATTGAGCGCCGTATCGATCAGATGCGAAGTGAAGGAACTGTCTTTCGTACCAACGCAATTGTTGGCGAGAACGTCGACATTGATGTGCTGGTTGCATCCAATGACGCAGTCGTTCTTGCGTGTGGGGCAACTGCGTGGCGTGATTTGCCAGTTGCTGGTCGTGAGTTGAACGGAATTCATCAAGCAATGGAGTATTTGCCACCATCGAACCAAGTTCAAGAAGGTGATTTTGCGACTTCACCGATTTCGGCAAATGGCAAACATGTTGTGATCATTGGTGGCGGAGATACGGGTGCAGATTGTTTAGGTACCGCACATCGACAGGGTGCAGCATCGGTGACTCAACTTGAGATTTTGCCGCAGCCACCTGAAACTCGTGCCGAAACTAATCCGTGGCCGCAATGGAGTTTTATCTATCGCACGTCTTCGGCCCACGAAGAAGGTGGTGAGCGATTGTTCTCAGTTACTACCGATCGGTTTGTTGGAGATGAGAAAAATAATGTTCGAGCATTAGTGATCTGTGAAGTTAAATCAGAATCAGGTTCATTCGTCAAAGTTGAGGGCAGCGAGCGTGAGTTACCAGCCGATCTCGTGTTGCTTGCACTCGGTTTTGTTGGACCCGAAAAATCTTCGTGGATCGACCAACTCGGATTGCAAAACGATTTGCGCGGAAACATTGTGCGCAATGACAACTACATGTCTAATTTGAGTGGCGTATTTATCGCTGGCGATATGGGTCGTGGTCAAAGTCTGATTGTTTGGGCAATCGCCGAGGGGCGTGCTGCGGCGGCTGGCGTTGATCACTATTTAATGGGCGCAACTGACTTGCCCGTGCCCATTGTTGCTTCGGCGCGACCGCTCAATTGATGTTCACTTATATCTTGCGTTAAATCGCTTACGATAGAGCGTGATGTTGAATCGCAATTTTAAATCAATATTTGTGTCGCTGATCGTTGCGGCGTTTGTGCTTACTTCTTGCGGCGTGGATGTATCAGGATCAGCTACGACTGTTGTTCCAATTGGGCCAACTGATTTTGCGACGATCCCTCCGGTGCAAACTACTTTGCCAAATACAACTACAACTTTGCCGCCTGGTGCTGTGGGCGTTGAGCAGATTTACACCGTGCAGGCAGGGGACTCTCCTAATTTGGTCGCCAACTTGTTTGGAATAACTGTGACTGAGTTGCTTGCATGGAACGGATTAATTTCTGCAACGCAGTTTCCATATGCGGGAAGAAAACTTCGGATTCCGCCATCAGCGCAAGTCGTTTCATCGAATGTTCAGCAAACGACCGTCGCAAATGTTGTTGGTAAACCAGGATGTGGCAATCGCCCAGCTGGAACATACGAAATTGCACAAGGCGATTCATTATTTGTGATAATTAAAAAGTTCTGTGTGTCAATGACTGCGTTACTTGCTGCTAATCAATGGTCAAGTGTTGATGTGTTCATCTATCAAGGGATGAAGGTCAATATTCCTGCCGCCGGAACTTGATCCAGCGTTACAAAACAGAAGTTTTAACGGTTTGTGTTTCTTCGTCGTTTAGCGTGACGGGCAATGGCAAGATCAATCAGTTGGTCTAATAGTTCTGAATAGCTCACTCCAGAGGCTTGCCACAATTTGGGATACATAGATATCGGCGTAAAACCTGGAATCGTATTTATCTCGTTGCACAAGAATCCACGGCCGTTTTCTTCGTAGAAGAAATCAATGCGCGCCATGCCGTCGCTGCGCAGTACGCCGAATATGTTTAGTGCAAGATTTTGTACTTCTGTCGTCTGTTTAGCAGTGAGTGGGGCAGGGATCAATAACTTCGCTCCGTCAATCAGATACTTGTCTTCATAGTCGTAGAACTCATGGCTCGGAATAATTTCACCCGGCACAGAAGCACTCGCTGATTCGTTGCCGAGTATTGCAACTTCTATCTCGCGACCAGTGATCGCTTCTTCGATCAACGCCCACTCGTCGTATTCGAAGGCTTGTACTAGTGCAGCAATAATCTCATCACGAGACTTGGCTTTTTGCACACCGATAGATGACCCCATGTTGGCTGGTTTAACAAATACTGGTAAACCAAGTTTGGTGATGGCACGATCGACTGCGACATTTCGATCTTCAGAGTCGCGCACTGTTACGAACATCGGTTGAGCGATATTATTCGCTGCCAAAATTTGTTTGGCGATACTTTTGTCCATTGCGATAGCACTGCCAAGAACTCCGGCGCCGACATATGCGACGTGGGCGAGTTCTAATGCACCTTGTACCGTGCCATCTTCGCCCATTGGTCCATGCAATAACGGAATCACAACTGTGCTTGAGATTTGATTCGTGACTTGAAGAACTTGAGTGATGCTTGTTGTCTTGCCACTCGTAGTGAGTTGATCTGGCAGATTATCGAGATCTGTGTCGACGAGTACCCAATCACCAGTGCGGGTGATGCCGACAGTAATGATGTCGTATTTTTTTGAATCTAGTGCGCGCAAAACGTGCGCTGCAGTCACACAACTGACATCATGTTCTGCTGATTCGCCACCAAACAAAACAACAATATGAGTTTTTGACTTGCGATTTTCGCTAATCATTCATCTTTACGGTACTCGCATAACTGCTTCAATCAGCCACATTGATATCTCGCAGTTATGATTGAAGCAGTATGCGCTTCATGGCAGCAGATGTTGCACGCGCCGTTTCTGGTGAACTCAGTGGTGCAAATGCACACCTAGACGGCGTTTCGTTTGATTCACGATCAATAAAGCCTGGCCAATTATTTGTGCCAATCGTGGATCAACGCGATGGACATGACTTTATTGCAGATGCGCTGAGTCGTGGTGCAGGCGCATATTTAACCCAACGCGAGCCGCAAGGTCGAACGGCGATCAAAGTCGTAAACACAACATCTAGTTTGCTCAACTTGGGTGCATGGGCGCGAACACGGCTTGATTCACAATTACAGAATCGTGTGATTGGCATCACTGGCTCTGTTGGCAAAACATCGACTAAAGATTTTGTTGCTAGTGCTTTAGCAACATCTCTGCGAACACACGCAAATCAAGATTCGTTTAATAATGATTTTGGCTTGCCGACAACAATTTTGAATGCACCCGATGACGTAGAAGTGCTTGTGCTTGAAATGGGAATGCGAGGGTTTGGCGAAATCTCAAGACTGTGTGATGTTGCTCAGCCAAAAATTGGCATCGTGACTGCGGTTGCTAACGCGCACACCGAATGTGTGGGCTCGATTGATGGAGTTCAAAAAGCCAAGCAAGAACTGATTGAGTCGTTACCAGATTCTGGGGTTGCGATTTTGAACGCTGATGATCTGCGTGTTGTAGCGATGCGCAATTCAACGCAGGCTCGTGTTCTGACTTTTGGCGAGACCAAAACTGCTGATGTGCGAATGGTTTCGTGCGATATTGCTCACGATGGTTGTGCCACTGCAATGGTTGCGACGCCATGGGGCAACGCAATATTGTCGATGCTGGTTCCTGGGCGACATATGGTTCATAATGCGTTAGCCGCACTATGCGTCGCAGGTGTTCTCGAACTCGACGTCAATACTGCTGCTACAGCGATTTCAAATGCGAATATTTCACCGTCACGAATGCAAATTCGTACACTCAAAAATGGTGCTGTAGTGCTTGATGATTCTTACAATGCAAACCCAGCGTCGATGAGTGCAGCAATTGATACTTTGTCGACGATGGCTGGGTCACGCCGAATTGCCTTCTGTGGATTAATGGCAGAACTCGCTGAACCAATCGCTGATCATTTGGCGATCGCAGCACAGACCAAACAAAATGGCATCGAGTTAGTCGCAGTTGAAACTGAGTTATATGGAGTGGCTCCGGTTACTTTTGCTGTTGCGCGTCAAGTTCTTGAACAACTTGGCAAGGGTGACGCAGTTCTTGTCAAAGCATCGAAAGTTGCTGGTCTTGTTCGTCTTTGCGACGGATTATAAAACCGCCAAGTTTTCGTCGATCAGTTCGGTTCGCTCGAGGCGTTCGATGTCGCACCACCACCACAAGACAGCGGCCCAGAGCGAGCCGAGAATTAACAGCCATTGCGAACCGTAGCGATCAATCAACGGACCAAAAATTAAGTTGCCGATTGGGACTGTTCCACCGAAGGCCATAAACCACAACGCCATCACGCGGGCGCGAATTTCTGGAGTCAATCCAGATGCAAGAACTGTTTGCATTGCAGTTGTTGTGAAGAAATAAGCACCACCAAGAAAAAACACTGAGAAGAATGCAATCGGCACATTTGGTGCGAGCGCAAACGCCATCATGCTGACGCTAAAACTTGCAAAGCCCAGTCGAATAAGTTTTCGATTGTCGACATCCCAAAATAACGTTGAAACACTTAGACCACCAATGCATGCGCCAAGCCCCCATGTCGCATAAAACCATTTGTAGGTCATGCCTTGTGATTCAATGCCGAAATTGAGTTTGGCGATAGCGGGGAAGAGCCCAACATATGGCAATGAAAGCAACGAGAACGAAGCAAGAGTCAAAACGAGTCGGGATACAACTTTTCGCTCGCGTGCTATTTGAAATGCAAAAGTAAACCGTCGCCAACCCTTTGTCGTATCACGAGTGATTTCTGGAACTTTTACACTTAATAATGCGAAGATTACAAACAAGTAAGTAACAGCATTGATCACAAAGAATTCGGCAATTGTGACGTGCCACTGCGAAAGTATTGCAACGAAGATCGGCCCAATAACGCGAGCGCCATTAATTACCGTCGAATTAAGTGAAATCGCTCCGGCAATGTCTTGTGGTGGCACAAGAGATGTGAGCATCGTCGACCAAGCAGGAATATTCAGAGCATTGCCTATGCCGACCCCAAGTTGGGCGACGAAGAGCAACCAGATCGACGAATTTTGAGCAGCGAAAAATGCTAAAAGCAGAGAGCAGCAGAGTTGCAAAAATTGCATCGAAATCAAAAATTTCTTGCGGTTAACACGATCGGCAATCACACCACCTGGTATTGACAACAGCAGAATTGGCCCGAGTTGAGCAAATATTAATAAAGCGACAAAAGAAGCGCGACCGGTGCGTGAATATATATAGATAGGCAAGACGACGTTTTGAATCCAAGTGCCGATGTTCGAGGCGAATGAACCGAACCAGATTCGGCGAAAGTCGCGAACATTAAATGCAGATCGCGCGCTACCGGCTTGACGCTGACGATGTTTTCTGCTGGTTGGTGTCGAAGAATCGGTTGTATCAGTCATGCGCGAACGTAGCCAACAATAGTGCAATAATTAAATCGTGACCGTAGCAAGATCTGATCTGAACACTTCTACTTCTCAAGCAGATTCAGTTGATGGCAATACGTGCCGCACACGTCACGCCACTTTTGCAGAGTGTCCACACTGTGGTTCTTCTTTGCACGCTGAGCACGCGCATTTCAAATGTGGCAGTTGTGGTTGGCGTGACAGTTGCTGCGACTAGTTATTTGCTTAACTAATTAAAACAGTTAGCGGATCAACAGCCGTCAACCCGAGTGCTTTTGCTGCTGCATCATTTGTTATTTCGCCTGCGACGGTGTTGACGCCAAGTTTGAGGGCATTATCACGTTGTGCCGCGACCAGAGTGCCGTACTTAGCAACATCGATCAAATATGGCAATGTTGCGTTGGTCAGCGCATAAGTACTTGTATGTGGCACTGCCCCTGGCATATTGCCGACTGCGTAGTGCAACACACCATGAAGTTCATAAACAGGTTCTTTGTGTGTTGTCTCATGAATAGTTTCAATACAGCCGCCTTGGTCGACTGCCACGTCGACAATTACTGCGCCTCGCTTCATTGATTTCACCATGTCTTGTGAGACCACAACTGGTGCGCGTGCGCCAGCAACGAGCACTGCGCCGATTAATAAATCAGCATCAGCAACGCATCGTTCTATCGCTCCACGATTTGAAGCAACCGTCGTAATTCGAGAGCGGATGATTTGATCAAGCAATCGCAAGCGATCCAAATTTTTATCAAGCAATAAAACTTCGGCTTCCATGCCGCCGGCTATCCATGCCGAGTTCCATCCAACGTTTCCCGCACCGATGACGACAACCTTCGCTGGGCGAACACCAGGAGCGCCACCCATGAGAACTCCGCGTCCACCGTTTGGGCGTTGCAAATAAAATGCGCCAACTTGAGTTGCGATGCGACCTGCTATCTCGCTCATCGGCGCCAACAAAGGCAATGAACCATCTTCTTGTTGCACTGTTTCGTAGGCGATTGAAGTTGTCTTGTTTTTAAGTAATGCTTCTGCAACTTTCGGATAGGCAGCCAAATGTAAATAAGTAAAAAGAGTTAAATCTTTGCGGAGGAATCCGAATTCTTGAGCGGTCGGTTCTTTGACTTTGATGACCATTTGTTTAGACCATGCATCTGTGGCTGTCGGCACTATTGTCGCCCCCGCCGCAACGAAATGTGCGTCTTCGATTGAAGCCCCGAGACCTGCGCCTGTCTCAATAAAGACCTCAATCCCAGCGCGCTCAAATTCTCGAACCCCGTCTGGGGTTATTGCGACTCGTCCTTCGGAAGTTTTAGTTTCTTTAGGTACACCGAGAGTCTTAATTTTTGCTGTATTCATGTCTATATATGTCTACTCTAGTTTTTGAGGATAAATTAGTCAGGCGAATAGTCAATATGTCATGCTTTAGGGATGATTACCCTTGTATCAACAAGGTTCTTGCAAAAATTGAAAGCTAGTAAAAAGTCATCAGTATTTTGTTTTTCTGGGGGTGTTAGTTGAATAGTGAGCGCGGCGCAGTTGAGCTAGTGAATGTCACCAAACGTTATGGAGATGTCGTTGCAGTTGACTCACTTAATTTAGAAATTAAACCCGGCGAGTTTCTATCGTTGCTCGGACCAAGTGGTTGTGGCAAAACAACTACGTTGCGAATGTTGGCTGGTTTCGAACAACCAGACGAAGGCTTCGTGCGAATCAGTGGTGAATACGTGCAGGGTGTGCCGCCGTACAAACGCGACGTCAACACCGTGTTTCAACATTATGCGTTGTTTCCGCATATGAGCGTTGCCGAGAACGTGGCATACGGACTGCGTCAAAAAGGTGTGGCGAAAGAAGAAATTGGTAGCAAAGTAATTGAAGCACTCGACATGGTGCAGATGTCAAAGTTGGCAGGTCGTCGACCGCGACAGTTGTCTGGCGGACAACAACAACGCGTCGCAGTGGCGCGGGCTCTCGTTAATCGTCCGAGTATTTTGCTGCTTGACGAGCCACTCGGTGCGTTAGACCGAAAACTACGCGAAGAAATGCAGATTGAATTAAAACTTCTGCAGAGCCGACTCGGCATCACATTTGTTTTCGTGACCCATGATCAAGAAGAAGCGATGTCAATGTCAGATCGAATTGCGATCATGTTGAATGGTCATGTTGAGCAACTCGGAGATCCTGAAACTGTTTATGAGCGACCCACTTCTGCATTCGTGGCTGGCTTCGTAGGTCGAAATAATTTCTGGCAGGGCACTGCGACATCCAACGGGGCAACAGCAGATGATGGCACCGTATTCGTGGCGACGCGACCTGAAGAGAATGTTCCAAGCGGTGGAGCAGCCTTGGCCGCTGTGCGTCCCGAGTGCATCAATTTGACAAGAGATAAGCCTGAATCAAGTGCCAATGCCGTGAGTGCAAAAGTTGCTGGTGTGTCTCACTTCGGCGATGTTCTGCAATATGTCCTCACGGTCGGCTCGCGCGACCTGCTGGTGCAAGTTGGTCGTACCAACCCTTCTCGGTTTACTGTAGGTGATTCGGTCTGGTGCAGTTGGCTGGCTGAAGATGTTTACCTGTTCTCGGCCCGACAAGCCTCTCTGGTGCTGGCCACGCCAACGCACTCGTGAATAAACAAATGACTATTATTCAGGTATCAATAAAAAGCCAGATAACTAACAACTAAAAAGGGGAGAAAATGAGCAACGAAAAGAAACCACAACTAAGAATGTTGGCACCAGAAGGTTTTCGTGAAAAACTTACGCGCAGAGCTTTTTTGCAAGGCGGCACGGCAATTGCTGGTTTCGCATTAGTCGCAGCAGCATGCGGTAGTTCATCAGATGGTGACTCGGCAGACGCAGGCGGAGAAAATCTTGCCTCGGGTGATTGGAGTCGCGTAATCAATCAGGCAAGTGGCACTTTGGCGATGTACACCTGGGGTGACTACAACGATCCAGATTTGGTTGGTGCACTTGCTGCCTCGACATTGAGTGTGACAATGAAAGTTGACTACTACGGAAGCAATGAAGACCTGATCACAAAACTTGCAACAAGTGGTGGTAGCAGTGGCTTTGACATCGTTGTACCGACTGGGCCGTACGTGCCGCAAATGATTGAAAAGGGTTTGATTCAAAAACTTGACAAGTCGCTGATTCCAAACATGGTCAACGTCGATCCAAACTATTTGGGCCAGGCGTGGGACCCAACGAACGATTATTCAGTTTGTAAAAACTGGGGAACTACTGGTTACTTTTATGACTCGTCGAAAATCTCTAAAGAGCTCACCACTTGGCAAGACTTTATTGACACATGTATGGGTGAAGCAAGTGGTAACTGCTCTGTGATTGACGCAGCGCCGAACTACTGCGGCATGTGGTTCTGGGCAAATGGTATTAACTGGAACACAGAGAAGAAAGAAGACATTGATGCTTGCGAAAAATTCTTGGTTGAAGAGTTTGCGCAGCACATCAAAGCATTCGACAGTTACCCAAGCACCAAACTTGCTGAAGGCGCATTTTCAATCGCCATGGCATGGAACGGTGACGCTCGACAGGCGTTCACGCGAATTGAAGAAGCTGGTGGTGACCCGTCAGTTTGGAGGTGGGTGCTTGGAACACCAAACACAGAACTCTGGATGGACACCTACTGCGTTGCTACTGGAGCACCAAATGCTGAAGCGGCACATGCTTGGATCAACTGGGATTTGATTCCAGAAGTTTCAATCAAAGACTTGTCATATCACGGGTATCACACCGGCATGAAGAACATGTCAACTCTGATTTCAGAGGTTGCCCCAGATCTAACCCGAGGCGAGATAATTTTCTACGATGACGATCAAATCGCAACGATGCAAACACAGGTGATCACGCCAGCGCTTGATCGTCTGATCGACATCTTGAACAAGTCAAAGGCAAAGGCCGGAGGCTGATCTTTAGTGACCGATTCGGTCGCCGTAAAGTTCAGAAACAAGGTTAGAGCGCCAAAATATTTGCTCGCCATTCCGGCGATCATTTGGTATCTGGTCTTCTTTGCGGCGCCGATTGGGTTTATCGTTGTTTATTCGTTTGGTACGAAAGACACTTCAAAGTTATTGCCAGTTGATTTAAGCAATCTCTCATCGGCTAGTTATTCGTCTGTATTCGACGAGACGTTTTTCAAGGTGTTTAAGGCCACTTTGCGTATCAGTGTGATCGCAACTGCGATGTGCGTGTTGATCGGTCTACCAGTTGCCTATTTTGCGGCATTCAAAGTTGCCGAAAAGTGGAAAGCAATAATTTTGGCGGCGGTCGTGGTGCCGAGTTTCACTAGTTTCTTGATCCGCACTGTTGCCTGGCGAATTCCACTCGCGCCCAATGGAGTCTTTTCGAAATGGCTCGTTGAAATGGGCTTCATTGGAAGCAATGGCATTCAGATTCTTGAGACCGCAACCGCTGTACAGATAGCAATCGTTTACAACTATCTCGGGTTCATGATCTTGCCGTTGTTCGTGGCTCTTGATCGAATTGATGTGCGAATGCGCGAGGCGAGCAAAGATCTGGGTGCAGGTCGTATCGCAACTTTCTTTGGTGTGACTTTGCCACTCGCAGGGCCCGGAATTGTGGCTGGTGTATTGCTGACGTTCATTCCAATGTGTGGTGACTATGTCACGGCAACTGTTCTAGGCGGTGCTAAAGGCAACATGATCGGCTCAATGATCGCGTCACAGTTCAGCGGTGCGCAGAATTGGCCACTGGGTTCGGCGATGGCGATTCTGATGATCGGTGCGGTTTTGATGTCGCTAACTATTGGCGCGGCGATTGTTTGGGTTGTGCCGCGAGTGGCTCAGCTTTTATCTCCAGTTCTTCAACAAATTCGTCGCAAACTTCACGAGCGAGCAGTAGCACAAGTTCGAAGTGAAAAAATTCAAACACGCGTCAAACGAGAAGTCTTGAATAAAGTTTTAGCAATTTGGACTGTGCTCGTTTTAGTATTTTTATTCATACCTATCTTTTTGGTGATTTTGCATTCGTTTAATGCTGGAAGTTCGTTCACGATTTGGTCGGGGAGCACAAGCGTCAAGTGGTGGGGCGAGTTGTTCAACGGCGGCGAAATGTTCGGCATGTTGTTGCGCTTTGTGATCGTGATTGCAATTGGGGTTTTGGCGCAAAACTACGTCAAAAAGAAGCCAACAGTTGCGCGATCACTAAAGACTTGGTTGACCCCAGGTGCTTTCATTTTGGCGTTATTGATTAACGGCCTTGTCACTAATTGGTATCGCACCATTTTTGATTTTGCTGGCATCGGCGATGCAATTCGCAATTCGTTTATCGCCGCATTCGGTGCAACAGTGATCGCCGTAATTATCGGCGGCATGTCGGGTGTTGCTTTGGCGCGCCGACCTGGTGGTTGGACGAAGTTTTTTATGGCAACCGTGTTTTTGATTTTGGTAACGCCCGAAATTATGGATGCAATTGCGCTCGTGACTTGGTTTCCGCGCATTAATGAAGTGCCGTTGGTTGGCACAATTTTTTCAACTGGTTGGGGTCCGTTTAACGGTGGGCTAAACAAACTCTGGGTTGGTCAATCGCTTTATGCGAGCGCAGTGGTGACGCTGATTGTGCGAGCACGGCTGGCTGGTCTTGACGAAGCACTCGAAGAAGCGGCAGGAGACCTGGGCGCACCACCAGCACGAGCGTTTAGACAAATTACTTTGCCATTAATTGCTTCGGCAATGGTGGCGGGCGGGTTGTTGTCGTTTGCGCTGTGCTTAGACAACGCAGTTATTTCGACACTTCTGAGCGAAGCTGGTTCGACGACGTTTCCTGTGGCATTACTCGGTGCAACTCGCAGCACGATCAAGCCATTCTGGGGTGTCGGCGCAGTGCTGTTGTTCACGGTCACGCTTGGTGCGTTGTGGTTCTTGGCTGTTATCTTGCGTCGTGGTGGAGATTCGGCGAGCAAGATCGCCGCGACATTTACCGGGTCTTAACTTTATAAATTTCACGAGGTATTGATATTTCGAATCATTATGAAATTCTCGGTGTTAAGCCGACGGCATCGATTCAAGAAATTCGCGCAGCACATCGTGACCAGGTCAGAAAACTTCATCCGGATTCAATTGGCTCAAGTTCGACGAGTTCTGTTTTGGCACTGGCTGCAGTTAGTGAAGCCTGGCGTGTTCTCGGAGACCCAGTAAGTCGTGCAGAGTATGACGATTCATTAATCAGCAGATCAACTAGTCGTCGAGAATTTTATCCAGAGCACGAAGTTGTTGACGATGTTTTCGAAGAGTCAGATTTTGTCGCACCTCAAATATTTGCTCGAGCGCAATTTCCGTGGAGATTTATGTTGACGTTGATTGCTATTGGGGCGATTGTCGTTTTGTTATTACGCACAGTTGATTCGCCGAATATCTCTGATGGGCCAGATTCGTTGATTCAAAGTGGATCATGTGTGATGATTGATCCAACACAAGCCGTTTATGAAGTTTCGTGTGATGGGCCACATGACGGCGTCGTGCGACAGCTTATTGGCTTTGACTTAACTTGTTCGAGTGATACTTTCGGTTATCGCGACCGTCAAGGTATGGGGATTGCATGTCTCGAACCTTGATCAGGTCTAATCTTTAGACATGGCGCGGCACTGTGAACGGCCGGCGTGTTCGGGTCAGGCCGTCGTTGCTTATGTGATTGACCCATCTAAGTTGTTAGTCAGCATTGATGCTCCGATCCCGAGTGATTCGTCAAGAATGAATGTTTTGTGCAGACGACATGCCGACTCACTAGTTGTGCCCAAGGGATGGACAATAAACGACAATCGCGAGAAAAAACAGCGATTGTTTAGTTCGCCTGTGACACGAAAAATTGAAAAGAATGGTTCTCGACCGGCTAGTAAACCGCAAAGTAAACCGCGAAGTAAGCCTAAAGAAATGCCCAAAGAAATGCCTGCTAAAACCTCACCAGCGTTATTTGATGCATCAGTGAAAGAAATAATTATTGAAAAAGTAATTGATGACACCCGCGATTCAGTAATGCCAATTGACCCACAAGAAACACAAGCACTTCCATGGACTCCACAGTTTGATCGCACTGGAGATTTAGACGGAACATTGCGCGCGCGTGGTCGACTGCTCAGTCGGGCGTTTGGTCAAGTCGATGACACAGTTGAGACAAGTCGTGATCAAGAGTTAATTGACTCAGACCACGATCAGTCGCACCCTGAGTACTAGAAGTTTTTAATGGATGTAATCGCAACGGTTGAAGTGCCAGTTGCTCCTGAAAAACTATTTGCCTATATTTCTGATCTGGTTAACTACGAGTCGTGGCTAGAAATTGTGCATAGCGTCAAATTGTTTGACGCTAATTCTTGGACAGTTGAACTTCGTGCTCGTCTCGGGCCATTTGCGCGCTCGAAGCGTTTGCGGATGGTTCGCACAAGTTGCGATGAGCCCAATTCTGTCGTATTTGAGCGTGTCGAAAAAGATGAGCGTCGTCACTCTTCTTGGGTTCTCAGTGCGACGGTCAACAAAACCACAACTGGCTCATCGCTCGAAACCAAGTTGCATTACTCGGGTTCGCTATTTACTGGCGGATTATTAGAACGAGCGCTTGCCGATCAAATTAAAACTGGACGAGAAAAACTTATCCAACAACTGAGCGTGAACTGATAGTTACTGGTTGGCCCGCAGCCAACTGACCGCAAGCAGCATCAATATCAGTGCCACGGTTGCGACGCACAGTTGCGTTGACGCCAAGATCAATCAATTGTTCGGCAAATTCTCGAACATCTTCTGGTGCGGTGCCTTTAGTGAGATAGCCAGGTGTTGGATTGAGCGGAATCAAATTGACATGCGCGCTCGGCTTGAGGCTCTTGCAGAGTTTTGCAAGTTCGCGTGCGTCGCGAGGAGTGTCGTTGACGCCTTTGATCAATGCCCATTCAAAAGTGATGCGACGATTTTTCTTTGCCAAATATTTTCGACAGGCTTGCATTAAATCTTCAATCGGATACCGCTTATTGATCGGCACGAGTTCGTTGCGAAGTTCATTGCGTGCGGCATGAAGCGAGACGGCGAGATTAACTGGCAGCGGTCGGTCGGCAAGTGTGTTTATTCCTGGAATGATGCCAACCGTTGAAATTGTTAAATGTCTTGCCGAAATACCGATTGCTTCGTGAATGCGAGTAACTGCTTGCCACACTGCTTCTTCATTTGCTAATGGTTCACCCATGCCCATAAACACGACATTGGCGAGGCGTTGATCTCGCCCGGCACTTGTGCGCGCAGCGTGCACAACTTGTTCAACGATTTCACCCGAAGTCAGTTGACGCGAAAAACCTGCTTGGCCTGTTGCACAGAACCCACAGCCCATTGCACAGCCAGCCTGAGTGCTGACGCAAACAGTGGCTCGATCTTCATAGTGCATGAGCACTGATTCAATTTTGTGCCCACCGTTTGCGAGTTGCCACAGAAACTTTGTTGTACCCCCGCGGTCGCTATCTCGCGATGTTTCGAGCACAAGACTGCTCGGCAGAGCCGCATCAAGTTTGCCGCGCAGTTCTTTAGAGATCGTCGTGATCTCGAGCGGTGCTTGAAACTCGTTGTAGAGCCCTTGCCAAACTTGGTCTAGGCGATATTTTGGGCCGTCACCGAGAAGCGCAGCGATATCGTCGCGACTTGCGTCATAGCGAGTCTTAATTAATTTTTCGCTCACTTTATTTAATGTGCTTTTGCGCGAGTTTTTCGTATTCAACCATGCGAGCGCGCAAGACATCGAGACTCGCAGTCCAAAATGATTCATCGCTTACATCGAGATTAAAAGCGCGACCAAGTTCTTCGGCTGTGTCCATGCCGGCGCGTGACAACACAGTGTCATAACCACTGCGGAAACGCTCTGGGTCTTTGCTGTATTGCGCATATAGGCCCAAACCAAAAAGCAGACCGTATGTATATGGCCAGTTATAAAAGTGACTGCCGTAATAGTGCGGTTTTAGAACCCACATATGTGGATGCGCAGTTGACTGATCGATGCCATTGCCATAAGCCGAAGCCTGAGCACTGAGCATCATCTCGTTGAGTTCGCTAACACCCAATGTGCGACGTTGACGGCGGGCGAAAACTTCTGTCTCAAATAAGAAGCGACTATGAATATCAACGACTACTTGATTTGCACCACCGAGGTCAGTATCTAATAGTGCGAGTCGCTCGTCGCCAGTCAAGCGAGACAATCCTTCTTCGACCACAAGAGTTTCACAGAAGATGCTCGCAGTTTCGGCAAGCGCCATCGGCAAACGCTTTTGTAGCGGTGTGCGATCTGCAAGTTGTGTGTTGTGATACGCATGACCAAGTTCGTGTGCAGTTGTTTGCGCCGAGTCAACACTGCCGCTCCAGTTGAGTAATACAAGTGAGCGATCCTCAACAAATGACATACAAAACGCACCACCGACTTTGCCTTCGCGTGGTTCGGCATCGATCCATTTTTCAGATAGTGAACGATCAACTAAGCCAGCCAAGTTGTCGCTGTATGCGGCGAATGCACCGCGCACGAGTTGCACGCCTTG
>ERZ889217.860-NODE-860-length-17027-cov-13.905491_pt1 | contig 17027 bp, 17 predicted proteins | sample MGYA00521098_ERZ889217 | MGnify/ENA primary metagenome ERZ889217 (study PRJEB32303, sample SAMEA104408613) | aquatic metagenome | biome: Brackish water; feature: Pelagic; material: water | place: Baltic Sea | collected 2014-06-10T22:04:00 | depth 2,362 m ...
GATCTGCTCGAGTGTAGGGCGCTTGCGTTTGATGGGGCTATGGGTGCGGCGCTTGCTCATTAGGCGGAACTTCACTTCAGGTGGGCATTGCCCCATAGATGTCGGGGCCGAAGGCCTGCTACTCGTCTGTAGCTGCTGAGTTAAAGTGCATTTAGATATCTCAATCACTATGGCCGGCACCGAGATCCTCGACATCAGTGGCCTAAATGCGGCTGGCTATGGCCCTATTCGCGTGTACGTGAACGTTGGCTATGAGCCATATCCATCTAACTTTAATCCCCTACCGGATTCCAAGTTTGACAGCTACCTGCCCGATCCGGGGTTCGTTCTGAATACGGGCCTGAGGACGCCGCTGTTTTCAGGGGTTTTCAACAGTAGTCCCTTGCTAGACGATGGTGAATACGACTACATTACAGACAGCCAGGGCTATACGTGGCTTTATAACACATTCAACTATATGGCTATTGAGCCATTTCGCCGGGAGGATTACTCGGCAGGCCTCACCCGCTACTCTGCCGCCCTTGCTGCACCGCCACTCCCAGGCGATTTGCAGCTTATTGTGAACGATAAGAATCAGCCGCAGACCTTCGCCTCTAAGGATGAGCAAGGTGCTGCAATTGAGTACTACATCGCGGCCGATAAGAATGGCAATAAATTCATTCTTGGATCTGTGGATAGCGCCTATGCAGACGATCCCGGCCTGGCCTTTGAGCGGGCAGAGCTACCTGTGGGTTGGGTGAAGCTAACTAAAACATTCGAGCAGGACTTGACGATCGAGCCTGCCTTCGGCGATGGAAACCGCAGGATCTATAATCAGTTCCGCGATAACATCACGAACAACTATTTTCAGTTTGTCTTCGCGAAGAATGGCAAGGGTCTTGTACGGGGTGTTCCAGGACTGGCGCTCTCTGGTGGCAATGGCAATGATCGTGTGACGGGAACCTCGCTTAGCGAGACAATCTATGGCGCCGAAGGCGACGATCGTTTGTTTGGGTTTGCGGGGGACGATCAGATGTGGGGTGATGCTGGGGACGATCTGATCCGGCCTGGAACGGGCAAGAACAGGCTCTGGGGCGGAGCCGGTGAGGATCGTTTTGTGGTGTCAAAAGGGCGCAACATCATTGAGGACTTCTCACTGCGTGACGGTGACAAACTGATTCTTGGAAGTCCGATGTATTCCCTGACCGATACCGACCGGGGGGTGGATGTTGTGGGGCCCCGCGGCAGTGCCCTGGTCTTGGGGCTCACCAAAGCAGATCTGGTTTCAGGTGATCACCTGATCGTTTGATTGGGTTGTGGCTCAGTCCTCCCCTGCGCCTTCGCCCTGCTTGGTCTGCGGTTCGATCACCGCCCTCATGGAGCGACAGTATCCAGAAGAAACTTTCTAGCCATTGCCGCAGCTTTCACCGGCAGCCTTTTCATGCGGTTCCTGCATGACTTGGTTGCAGCTGGCTGATCTGCGCCAATCTGTACCTATGCCCCAAAAGACGTTGGGCTGCAATCCTCTGCTTCTTGCCTGCGCGATTGCAGCTTTGACTGCAGGCATTGCCCTAGCCCAGCAGCCGGTGCAGCCGCTCCGCTGAGGTGAGGAGTTGTTATTCGTCAGGCAGCCACTGCGTCAAGAGCCGCTGATTGCCATGCCGTTTCGCATTCGACGCTCCACCCGCCTGGGCCCAGGCGCTTCAATTACCGCTTCGCGGGCTTGCGGCTACAGCAAGGGTGGGCTCATCTCCATCTCCGTTGGTGGGCGGGGCGCGCCTCGTTCAACATCCCGGTCAACCGCAGCGGCGCCCCCCGGTCTGGGCTGGAGCGCGGAATACGCCCAGTCCCCTGGGGCGGGCCTGCCCAACAGCCACCAGCTAAGGCCAGGCAACCTTGATGCTTTTAAGCAGTAACGACTGGCGGAGCTGCAGCCACCGCTGCATCGAGGCGGTGCAGGAGGCCTCACGGCTGGCGACGACTAGGGGCTAGTTGCTATGAAAGTTTAAGGTAGGAGTCCTTGTGAGAACTGGCGAAAGGCATCGTTCAGTAACACCACCTCGGAGAACGATTGCTCCAAGGCCGAGAAGCGCTGGTGAGCCGTCGGTGGTGATCTTCATGCTGCCAGAGGCGCTCATCAGGGCCTGGCTCGTCAGCAGCCAACCCCGACTGTGGCGGGGACACTGGGGCTGGAGTTACTTGTTGGTTGATTGGCAATCCAATGGGCCAGCCCGTGGGTATGTATCTGTGTTGTTCATCTTGGATCCATCCATGCCGTCTCTTTCATCCCGTCTGCGCGCCGGCCTTGGGGTCGCCGCCCTCTCGGCTGCCGCTCTCGCTCTCCCAGCCTGCGCAGGAATCTGCGGCCCGCGCGGTGGTTGTGGTGGTAAACAAGAGCAGAAGTCTGGAGGCTGTGACGCGGCCAGGCCGGCAGGCTGTGGCGCCAAACCCTGATGCTCCTGCGCCAGCGCTACCAGGCTGGCTGCCGCAGCCTGCGCCATTGGCTGAATGTCAATGTGGGCCACGGATCGCTGGTGCGCGCCTGCACCGGTGATGGGGTGGTGGTCGCCGAGCGCCATTACCCGGAGTACGACTGGCGCGATCCGCTCAGCGGTGGCCAGGCCTACTACCACTGCCACAGGCCAGGCGAGGAGCACGGCCATCTGCACCTGTTCATGCCTGCTGAGCCTGGTGCTGAGCTCACCCATCTGCTGGGAATCGGCCTCGATCCCAGGGGGTTGCCCCTCAGCCTGTTCACGATGAATCGCTGGGTGGCCAACGACGCCTGGCTGCCGGCCGCACCCAGCCTCGCGCTGGTCCGGCGTTTCAGCCTGGCGGCCAGCGATGCCGACCCCCGCTTCAGCGCCTGGCTGGAGCAGTTCCTGCGCTTCTACACGCCTGTGATCGAGACCCTGCTGCTGGAGCGAGGCCGGGCCCTCGAGGATCGGGAAGGCTCATTGGAGCAGGCGCTCGAGGATCGGGATCTGGAGATCCCCAGCCAGTTGACCATCGACTGGGGTGCCGATCTCGATTCCGTTCAACAGGAGTGGAGTTCACATGTGGAGCAGCTTCGATCCGGCGCTGTTGCACCATCCGGCCGAGATGGTGCTGTTCGTGCTGGCCTACGCCGTGGCTGAAATGCTGCTGCTTACTTCCAGCGCTGCCTGCCACGGTCCTGGCCGGCAGCGTCTACAGCCTGATGCTGGGGTCGTTCCTGGTAGTGCTCCGGGCATCCATGGGAGCTGTGGCGGTATTCACGCTGGCGCGGTGTTGGCTGCGACCCAAGCCAGCCGTTGGTTGGAGCACTCCCGGCACCTGAAGGTTCTGCAGCAGGTGGTGAGCCAGGAAGGCCTACGGGTGCTGTTGCTGGCACGTCTCTCGCCTGTTCTCCCTTTCAACCTGCTGAACCTGGCCTACAGCCTCAGCGACATCCAATCGCTCATTTTAGGCCTCGGCCTGATCGGTACCGTCCCTGTCATGATGCTGTATCTGGGACTTGGCTCCGCTGTTGCCGATCCCCAAGTCGGTGCAGGGAGCCTACACATGATCGGAGTGTTGGCCAAGCTGGCCTGCGCACTGCTCCTGGCGCGCCGGTTACTGCCCGGCTCCGCTCCAGCGCAGTCTATGGACGATCCCTGAGCCTTCCTGGGCGGAGCCAGGAGATGATCCACTAGCTTGATCCGCAGACATCCAGATGAAGAGTTAGCGCTAGTTCAGGGGTACGGAGATACGTTCCCCGCCATGAAAAAATATGGAGAATCTATCGAGCAGACTCTCCAGACCACGGTCACTCATGATGGGGGTCAATCGGGGCCAATCAGGCCCACAGACTCGACACTGCCGCAAATACTCCTTCGCCGATCCGTTCTCCATTGACGATGCCTTGCTTGTTTCCATCATCAAAGTGAATGCCCCCAAAAATCCGGGATTCACCAGATTCCAACCATGCATCTTGCCACGTATTCCAAGATAGAGTAATGGGAATATTTTTCTCCTTTTCAATCAGAGAAGTCGTTGTCACGGAAGCTCCGAAATCTTTTCGCCCTGTAATTAGTTCAATCAATTTGCCGGCCGCAGATGAGAATGTGCTGTGTCCAGAGGTGAACTCGGCAAAGGGAGGCGAATAGGAGCCGCCAAATGTCTGGTAGGTTTCCCAATCGACACCATTGATCCTCTGTATATTCTTGGTGCCGCGGTTGTAGGCATTGATCTGAACGCCGCCAGTGATGGGATCGACATCTTCAAGTAACTCAAGCCTGCTCATTTCACGAATGGCTGTGAGGGGGCGGGTGTAGTCGGTTTCGGTTTTAAGGCCCCAGGACGAGACACCGGCGGAAAGAAGGGCCTGGCCGATGCCGAAGAACATCCGTACATCCTCTTGTCGAGTGTTGTCATACAGCTCGGAGGCATAACGACCAAACTCCATCCAGGTGCCGGGTGGAAAGCCAGTGCCAGGGCCATCCTCCCAGAATTCAGCAATCAACTTCTGCCTGTCACTTAGGTTGACACTGGCGTTGATGACCCCCTCAACCTGGGCGATGAAGGCAGGGTTGATATCAACCCCGACCAAGTCTTTGCCAATGGGCACAACTTCACCATTTGCGCGGGTGATCGTTCCCGCTTTGGCATCGTGAGTGGCATTAGCATCCAGCAGAAAGTGCTCGGGAGATTTGAGGCCAGTTTTGAGAGCTCTGAGTTGTTTCTTGCTGAGGATCTGATCCACTTCTCCCCACTGGGGAGTGAGAAACTTTTGAATGCCGCTTGCAGGGTTGCCGCCCACGTTGTATTCGGGAGTCCAGCGATCGATTTCGCGAACGTCTGCTGGGCCTGAATTGATAGGGCTGTAGTTGCTGATAGCTCGCGAGCCATCAAAATTGTAAGATTCGAGCACCGCAGTGGCAACAGATTGACCAACCTTCTTGGCTGCTGCATTGGCGAATCGATTCAGGTTGTTCAACAAGAAACGGAGACCTGTTTCCGCTATACCACCTCCCTCAGGTGCTTCACGCCTCATAACATCGATTGCAGCATAGGCAATTACATTATCAATAAAGGCCTTCTGATTTTTCTTGGAGATCCCTTTCAGAGAGACTTTGGCGAGCTTAGTCAGGTTTTTATCAGTGTTCTTCCCGCCCAGACTTGTCTGCTCTTTGTTGTCAAAGACTTGCTGAGCTTCATACATGGCTGAGCCCACCATGGCGTAGAATCTAGCGGCAATAATGGGGCCGGTCACTCCATTTATTTTAACCACTCGGGCTTCAACAAGGTCTGTGGCTATACCGGCCAGCTTGAACGCCACCGTCGAAGCACCATCGGTGACCTCGGTCTCAGTGTTGAGCGTGCTTCCTTCAGTATTTACTCTGTTAAGACGCGGATTGGCCATTGCTAATCTAAATCAACAGAATACATAGAGCCTTAGTGCATCCAAGCCAGCTGGCGCTCGCTGCGGTTGTGACTTTAAATAATTCTTAATAAGTAAACACCGCTTATACTATCAATGCATTGCTGCTATGGCGCTGAGCAGTGGCTCCTGTGATAGCGAGATCGGCTGCGGCTCGGCTTAAATTTAGAGATCTAATCTCTTTGCACTGGCACCAGATATTGCATCAATGTATTCCTGCAACTAACGAAAATTTTAGATTTATCGGAGACAAATTAATGGGCTGCTCCCTAACGAGCATTTCCATGTGCATTTGGGCGGCACGTTGGCTTCGGGCCAAGCACTGGGTGATCTTCTCCTCAGTGCTAAAATCGAAGGTGCTAAACTAATACATATTTATTGCCGTCAGTTCAACCATCACGCTGGCGCTCCTTCCAGCTGTGAGTCTGACGTTTGGTGCTTAAAAGCCTGTCGCACATGGCCCCATACCCAGGCCAGCGCTAGCCCCCATGAGATTTGCAAAAAACCCAGTGGTTGCAGTTGATCTACCTGGGGGAATAGATCATGAGCAAGACCTTCCGCCCCTGGAATCCCAAGCAGACGCTGCTGATGCCTCCCTCACCGGTGGACGGGCTACCGGTGAACCTCCTGGTGTTCTTCCTGCTCGATATGGCCGCTGAGCTGGATCTGGGTGAGATCCATACTTACTTCTGGCATGAAGATCTCAGCGGAGAGAAGACCTACGACCCGCGGATGATGGTGGTGCCTCTCCTGTACGCCTACTGCGTTGGACTGCCCAGGACCCGCAAGATCGAGAAGGCCTGCTGGGAGGAAGCGGCATTCCGGATGTTGACCGGCAACCAGCAACAGGAACACAGCCAGGTCAGCGACTTCCGCCGCCGCCACCTGGGCGCCCTGTCTGGACTGTTTGTCCAGGTGTTCAAGGTGTGCCAGAAGGCGGGATTGGTGACCCTGGGCCATGAGCCATGGGCGCATGCTCAAAAGCGAGCGGTAGCTGGAGGGTGAGATGCGAGCCCTGCTGCGGTAAGTCCTTGCCCGCCTTGCTTCCCAGTGTTTTCCTGCCTTGCTGAAGTTTGCTTACAGGCTGCTCATAGCGGATCCCTGTTTCCACTTCCGTTCTGGGATTCCAGCAGGCTGACCGGCGTTGCTCCACCAGTCATTCAGAGGTGGACCCGTACCGATGATCAGCAGCAGGAACCCTGGACCGCCGAGAAGGTTGAGGCCTGGGGCGATTCCGCTTACGCACTTGATATCATTTTAAAAGGCAGTTTGCCGCCGCATTCGGAAAACAGCCCGTAGTGGCGGCTGAAGTCGCCGATGGAGCTGAAATTCGGCGCCAAGCGGCTGTCAGCGAGCATGCGGAAGGTATTGCCGCACACGGGAACACATTGCAGGCCTCGATCCAGTGGTGCTTGTCGAAGGGCAGGGCTTGGGGGTGCTCGGAGATCGTTCCGCGGTAGATCACCGCCTGGCCGTGGTCCTCGCAGGCGTCCTCCAGTTCGGGGATGGAGAACAGCCGGTAGGTGGCGGAGAAGAAGCGGATGGCGCCGGTGCGGGCGGCCAGCTCCGGGTCGGAGATCGCCAGGGGCCGCTCGCTCACCAGGCGGGGGTCGGCGTAAACGTCGGCGAAGAAGAACTCACCGCCGCGCTTGAGCAGGCGCCGCACCCCGTTGAGCACGGCCAGCTTTTCGGCCGAGAGGTTCACCACGCAGTTGGAGATCACCAGAACGTCACATTGGCGAAGCCGAACTGGTCGGCGTGGTGCTGCTGGTGCCGTTGGGCCACCGCCAGCTGGGCCAGCAGGTAGACGTCGCGCCCGCTGCCGCAGCCCAGATCCAGCACCCGCAGGCCCTCCAGCAGCGGCGGTACCACCAGGCCGCAGCCGTAATAGTGCGACAGCACCTAGGGGTGGATGCGGGCCAGCAAGGGCCGCAGGGCTGCACGCTGCGGCTGACGACGGTGGGGATGGCCGTGGAAGATTGCACGGGGTTGAACAGGAGAACTTCGGGGGGCTCAGCCGCGCCGTCGCCAGTCGTGGTATCGGCGCAGCCAGGGCATCAGGCGCTGGGGCACCCTCTGCTTCTTCCAGCTGGCGGCGGCGGACTTGTTGGCCTCCGCGAAGGTGGGGTAGGCATGAATGGTGGCAAAGATCTTGCCCAGCCCCAAGTCCCACTTCATCGCCAGCACGAACTCGGCCAGCAGTTCGCCGGCGTGCTCGCCCACGATCGTGGCGCCCAGGATGCGGTCGCCGCCGGGCTGGGTGAGCACCTTGACGAAGCCCTGCTCGGCGCTCTCCACGATGGCGCGATCGAGTTCGTGCAGGGGAAAGCGGGTCACGTCAACCGCCACCCCTTGGGCGCTGGCGTCGGCTTCGGTGAGCCCCACGGTGGCCACCTCCGGCTCGGTGAAGGTGGCGCGGGGGATCACCCGGTAGTCGGCCTTGAAGGCGCGCAGGTTGCCGAACAGGGCGTTCACCGCCGCATACCAGGCCTGGTGGGCTGCGGTGTGGGTGAACTGGAACGGCCCGGCCACGTCGCCGGCGGCGTAGATGTTGGGGTAGAGGGTCTGCAGGAAGGCGTTGGTGGTGACCGTGGCGCCGGTGGGGATGCCCAGCTCCTCGAGGCCATAGCCCGTGAGCCGGGCGCGACGGCCCAGGGCGCAGAGCACCGCGTCGCAGGCGATGGCCCGCTCCTCGTCCCCTTGCCGCACCTGCACCGTGATCGCCCCCTGGGGGCCGCTGTGCCGCTCGAAGCCGAGCACCGTGGCGCCCATCAGCAGGGTCACGCCGTCGGCCTCCAGGGCTTGCTGCACTTCGGCGGCAACATCCGCGTCTTCCTTGCCCAGCAGGCGCTGGCTGCGCTGGATCTGGGTGATCGGCAGGCCCAGCTGGGCCAGGGCCTGGGCCAGTTCGCAGGCGATCGGCCCGCCCCCCAGAACCGCCAGCCGCGGCCGCTCCAGGGCGCAGCTGCCCAGCCAGCTCCACAGCGTTTCGCTGGTGAGCAGCGGCACCGCATCGCTCCCCGGCCAGTGGGGCACAACCGGCTCGGCGCCGGTGGCCAGCACAATCGCGCGCGCCGTGAGCTTCTGCTCTTCCCCCTCGGGACCCTGGATCGCCACGGTCCAGGGATCGAGCAGGCGGGCCTGGCCGCGCAGCACCTCCACCCCCAGGCCCTCATAGCGCTCCACGCTGTCGTGGGGCGCAATCGCCTCCACCTTGGCGGTCACCCGGGCGAACACCTGGCGCACGCTCAGGCGCGGCTCCACCGGCTCGAGGCCGTAGCGGTCGGCGCGGCGCATGCGGGCCGCCAGCCGCGCCGAACTGATCAGGGCCTTGCTGGGCACGCAGCCGGTGTTGAGGCAGTCGCCGCCCATCGCGGCGCGCTCCACCAGGGTCACCCGCGCCTTCACCCTGGCGGCGATATAAGAGGTCACCAGTCCTGCCGCGCCGGCGCCGATCACGATCAGGTTGCGGTCGAAGTGGCGCGGCCGCTGCCAGGGGCGGTAGAGCCGCCAGATCTGCCAGCGGCGACTGGCCGCCTTCGCCAGCCAGGGGAACAGGGCCAGAAGCAGCAGCGAGCCCAGCAGCGGCGGGCTAAGGATGCCGCCCAGGCCGCGCAACTGGGCCAGCTGGGTGCCGGCGTTCACGTACACCAGGGTGCCGGGCAGCATGCCGATCTGGCTGGTGAGATAAAAGCTGACGGCCCGCATCGGTGTGAGCGCCATCAGCAGGTTGATCAGAAAGAAGGGGAACACCGGCGCCAGCCGCAGGCTGAGCAGGTAGAGCACCCCATCGCGCGCCACGCCCGCCTCGATCGGCGCCAGCTTGCGGCCGAAGCGCCGCCGCACCAGATCGCGTAGCAGGGTGCGGGCCACCAGGAAGGCCAGCAGAGCGCCGGCGCTGGAGGCGAACGACACCAGCAGCGTGCCCAGCCCCAGGCCGAAGATGGCCCCGCCGCCCAGGGTGAGCACCGCGGCCCCCGGCAACAACAGGGCCGTGACCAGCACGTAGATGAGCATGTACGCGCCGGCCACCAGCAATGGCGCCTGCGCCCGCTGCTCCAGCAGGGCTCCGTGCGCGCGCTGCAACCCCTCGAGGGTGAGATGGCGGTGCAGGCCCAGCCCGAAGAACAGGGCAACCACCAGGGCGATGGCGGCGATCAGCAGCAACTGGCGCCAGCGGTTGTGCCGACTGGTGGTATGGGCGGAGGGGGAGGTCATGCAACAGGCTCGTCCCTCTCATTACCGGTAAGATCCCGCCGCGGATTGCCCGCCAGGCTGTGGGTACCGGCGGGGGCGAAGTCCGGCAGGCCCGCTCGCCGGTACTGCCATTACTAGTTTTTGGGAGGGACGGTTTCCTGCCACGTCCTGTGCGAATCGTGATCCTGGCCAAGGCCCCGCGACCTGGCGCGGTGAAAACCAGGTGGTTGGAGCCGGCCCTGAGTCCGGCTGGCAGAACAGCTGCTACGCCGCACGATTGGCACGGCCAGTGCCAGCGGCCTCGGCGAGGTGGAGGTGTGTGGGAGTCCCGGTCCCGACGATCCGGCCTGGCGGGGGCTGAGCTGGTCGCCGGAGCTGGTCTGGAGCGAGCAGAGCGGCGGCGATCTGGATGAGCGCATGGCGGGAGTGGCCCAGCAGGTGCTGGCCTCGGGAGCGAATCTCCTGCTGCTGGGGATGGACTGTGCCGAACTCGAGGCGCATCACCTGCAGACGGCCGGGGCCCAGCTCTGCGGCGCCGATGCCGCCCTGATCCCCAGCCTGGATGGGGGCTATGGGCTGCTGGGCCTGCGCCGCTTTCACCCCGCCCTGTTCCGCACGGTTCCCTGGAGCACGAGTGCGGTCTGCGTCATCACCCTGGAGCGGCTGCGCACGGTCGGATGGTCGTGGCGTGAGCAGAGCCCCCTGGCCAAACTGGACGGAACTGCTGAACTGGATCGTCTTCCGCAGACAATCCGAGGGCAACTCGCGATCGGCCACGACCTTGGATCACCCGCCACAAGGGGCCGCACCGGCTCTGTTGGACAGCATTCAGGTGGTAATCCCGGTGCGTGACGAAGAACACACGCTCGCCCATGTGATCGGCCAGCTGCAGGGCCAGGGTGTGCACCGCATCCGGGTGGTTGATAACGGCAGCCGCGATCGCAGCGCTGCCATCGCCCGGCAGCTGGGGGCGGAGGTGCTCAGTGAACCGAGCCCCGGCTACGGTCGGGCCTGCTGGCGGGGCTGCAGCAACCTCGATCCGGCCGTGCAGTGGCTTCTTTTCTGCGATGGCGACGGCGGCGATCCGCTCGAGGAGCTGCCCAGCTTCCTGGATCTGCTCAGCGAGCACGACTTGCTGCTGGGCGATCGCACCGCCACCGCCGCCGGACGGGCGGCGCTGACGCCTCTGCAGCGCTGGGGCAACCGTCTGGCCACGACGCTGATCGCCCTGGGCTGGGGATTCCGCTACCGCGATCTGGGCCCCTTGCGGCTGGTGCGGCGCTCGGCCTTCGAGGCCATGGCGATGCGTGACCGCGGCTTCGGCTGGACACTGGAGATGCAGGTGCGGGCGATCGAGCTGGGTCTGCGGGTGCGCGAAATTCCCGTCCCCCATAGGCCGCGCCTGGCCGGCCACTCCAAGATCTCCGGGCGCTGGGGCGCCAGCGTGCGGGCCGGGAGCGTGATTCTCACCACCCTTGGGCGCAGCTGGTTGCGACGCTGGCAGTGATGGATCCCCAATCCTCTCGCCTGCGGCTACCGGCAAGCGCCCTGCTGCTGGTAGGCGGGGCGCTGTGGATGGCCCCCCACGGCGACCTATTCGACCCTGCCCAGCTGTTGCCGTTCTGGGGGGCCGCGGCGGTGATGGGGGCGGGATTCGCCCTCTCCTGGTCCCTGTCCGCCTTACCCCGGGGGCTGTTCTGGGCCGTGGTGGTGCTGGCGCGGCTGGCGCTGCTGCCGATGGAGCCCGGCGATGACATCTGGCGCTACCTCTGGGAGGGAGGCATCCAGCTGCAGGGGTTCAGCCCCTATCACCTGCCCCCCGATGCCCCGGCCCTAGAGGCCCTGCGCACGCCTTGGTGGGAGCAGATCAATCACCCGGGCACCACGGCGATCTACCCACCCCTGGCCCAGCTGCTGTTCCGGTTGCACGCCGCTCTGGCCCAGAAGGTGCTGTTTTTTAAGGCGTCGTTTCTGGTGGCCGACCTGGCCATCTGCGGCCTGCTCGCCGCCCGCTTCGGTGCGACCCGCGCGGCCCTCTATGGCTGGAATCCCCTGGTGATTTACAGCGTCAGCGGTGGCGGTCATTACGACAGCTGGTTCCTGCTGCCGCTGGTGGCCGGCTGGCTGCTGGCCGAGCGCGACCCCCAGCCCCGGGGCCCCCAATCCCAGGCCTGGGTTGACCTGCTGCTAGGCCTGAGCGTGGCCCTGAAGTGGATCACCCTGCCGCTGCTGCTCCATCGGGTCTGGAGCCGTTGGCGGCAGCTTCGGCGCCCCGGCCCCGTGGTCGCCACCTTTCTGATTGGGCTGGCGCCCCTGCTGCTCGGGGGCCTGGCCTTCTGCCGTGGGCCGGCCTGCCCGTTGCTGCCCACCGGCTCAACATTCATGCGTTACGGCCGCAGTGCCGAGTGGCTGCCCCACTGGATCGCCCAGTTCTTGCCCTGGACCCGGCAGATCAACGCTCTGCACGGCCTTTTGCTGCTGCTGGTGCTGCTGCTGCTGCTGGCCACCTGCGCGCGGCTGGGGGTGCTTGCCTGGCGCTACCTGCTGGCGGTGCTCCTGCTCTCACCGGTGGTTCATGGCTGGTATTTCATCTGGCTGATGCCCTTCGCCGTGCCGAGCCAGAACTGGGGGGCCAGGCTTGTGAGCCTCTCGGCCTTCGTGTACTTCGTGCTCCCCTCGAGGCTGCCCGACTGGCAACTCACCACAGCGGAGCGCTTGCTGCTGTGGCTGCCCCTGCTTTTCGGTCTGCTGCTCAGTGGCCCGCTGCAGCGCCGCGAGCGAACCGATTCGGCAGTTCAGCGGTAAACCCCGTGTCCGGTTCCGGCTTTCCCGCCATGCTCCCCGCCCGTCACCGAGGCCCGTTACTCCTGCTCTGCAGCGTGTTGTTACTCGGCATCGCGGGCTGCGACCGAGGGCCCGAGGACCTGCTGGCCCGGTCCACCAGCAACACCACTGCGGCGTCCTCCACGCAACAGCTTCCCTTGGATCCAGCTGAGTTGAACGCTGTACTGGCACGGGTTGTGAATGGCCGCGGCATGGTCCACTACGCGGCCTTGCAGCGGCAACCCGCCCAGCTCGATCGCTACCTCCAGGCCCTGGCCGACCTTTCTCCCGCGCGCTTCTCCTCCTGGTCTGAGGCCGAACAGATCGCCCTGCTGATCAACGCCTACAACGCTCTGACCCTGCGCTCGATCATTGATCACGATCCGATCCGGTCGAGCATCAAGGGGATTCCCGGCGTGTGGAAACTGCGCCGCCACTCGGTGATTGGCCAGCGCCTCACCCTCGATGAGATCGAGCACCGGATTCTGCGGCGCGAGTACAACGAACCACGCATCCACGCAGCCCTGGTGTGTGCCGCCATCAGCTGTCCGCCGCTGCGGCGTGAGGCCTATACGGGTCCGGAGCTGGACCGGCAGCTGGAGGATCAGACCAACCGCTGGCTGGCCAGCAGGGAGGGTCTGCGGATCGATCGGGATGCCGGCACTGTGGCCATTTCCTCGATCTTTCAGTGGTTCGCCGAGGATTGGCCGCGGGCTGATCCCAACGCCGCCGCCGTGCCTGGCCACATGAAAGCGAGCGCAGTGCTCCACTTCATCGCAGGCCATCGCCCCGCTGAGGATCGGCCCCTGTTGCTGGGGGGTGACTTCCGCCTCGAATACCTTCCCTACAACTGGTCCCTGAACCGTCAGAGCCCCTGAACGGAGGGGCGAAGCCCTTATCAGGCCGGTTGCGCCTCCAGCAGGTCGCTGATTCGCCGCACCAGTTCGTCGAAGCAGGCGGAGAAGGCCTGTCGGGCCTGCTCTCCCTCCCCGTGGGCAGCCGGATCGGGCAGACCCCAATGCAGCGTTGCCGGGTCACCTGGCAGCGGTCCGCAGGTGCTGGCCGCGTGATCGCACACCGTCACCACCAAGTCGAAGGGGGCCTCGGCCGCCTCCAGTACGGCCGACAGGCTCTTGCTGCTGAACAGACTGGTATCTACGGGGAGCCGGCTGATCTGCTCGAGGGCCAGTGGGTGCACCCGACCGGTGGGGGCGCTGCCGGCGCTGGCCACGTCGATGGTTCCCTGGCCTAGGGCCTGGAAGAGTGCTTCGGCCATGATGCTGCGCGCCGAATTGCCCGTGCACACCACCAGTACGCGTCGGCGGGCAGAGCTGTTGTCGATGGTGCCGGTGCTGGTGATGTCGTTCATGGCTGGAGAGGAGACGGCTGAACTGTCGGGAGGAATTCCAGGAGGCCTATTAGGACAGAAGCTCTCAAGGCCGAGACGGCATTTGGGGCGCTCAGCTGAGCGCTCCGCCGCAGCTCGAGCCTGACCCGGCGGTGCAGCCGAAGCAGTGATCGGCGACTGCTATCGGCTCATCTGCGGGGTCGTGCTCCAGCAGCTCCCGAAGATGGCGCCGGGAGCCGGGTACCGGCAGGCCGAGCATCTGGTTGAAGTCGCAGTCGTAGAGGTAGCCCTGCCAGTCCACGCTGAGGGTGGAGCGGCACATCACCTGCAACAGGTTCGCTGGGTTGTGGCTGGCGCGCAGCAGGTCGAGGTAGCTCTCCAGCTGCCCCTGCTGGCGAAGCACGGCGGCGAAGCGCTGGATCGGCATGTTGGCGATCGTGTAGAGGCGGTTGAAGCGGATGCCGAACCGCTCAGCCAGCTCGCGCTTGTAGTCGGCCTCGAGCCCCTCCTGGGCCGGGGGCAGGCTTGGTCCCTGGGGGTTGTACACCAGATCCAGCTCCAGGCCTGAGTCCTTCATGCCATAGCCAAGGGCGTTGAGCTGGCGCAGTCCGGTGATGCTGCGGGCGAACACCCCATCCCCGCGTTGCTGGTCCACGTTGCCGGCGCTGTAACAGGGCAACGAGGCCACCACTGTCACCCCCTGGGCAGCGAGGAAGGCGGCCAGATCCTCCTGGTGGGGTTCGCTGAGGATCGTGAGGTTGCAGCGGTCGATCACCGTTACCCCAAGTCGCCGGGCCGCAATCACCAACTCGCGGAAGCGCGGATTCAATTCAGGGGCCCCACCGGTGAGATCGAGACAACCAATGCCCCTCGCCTCCAAAACCGCCGGCACAAGGTTGATGGTGGCCGCATCCATCATTTCGGTGCGACTGGGGCCGGCGTTGACATGGCAGTGGCTGCAGCTCTGGTTGCAGCGGTATCCCAGGTTCAGCTGCAGGGTGTCGAGTTGCCCGCGATGAAGGGCCGGAAAGACAGGACCTTGGGCCGTGCTGATGTCAGACACTGGTGAGTAGCTGAGGGCCATCGGGGTAGCTGCCATCGTTACGGAGTGGCTCAAGGGTGATGCTCACGGCTTGGGCTTCGCTGCTGGGCTGGGTGGGGATCGGGATCGCCACGCTGCCGTCAGCATTGGGCAAGAAGCGCACGCAGCCCTTGGTTTTGCCGTTCACGTTGGCCCACAGCCGATAGATCTGGTTAGGGGGGGCTGGGGGCAGGCCGCGGACGATCAGCAGATTGTGATATTCACCCGGATTCACCACCACCTGTCCGGTGATTCCGGCTCTTCCTCCAGTGGCCCGCAGCGCAAGGGTGCGGCTGGCCTGCTGGTAAGGCCCTGGCTGGGACGATGGTGTCCGTTGCTGCCTCAGGTTGGCCATCTCCCCTTGCAGCAGCATCACCTGGCTGCCCAAGGCCACCATCCCGCAGGCAATGCCAGCCATACCGAGTTGGGCGGGCCGTAGCGGCCACTGCCATGGCCTCCCGCCGCTTGGTGGTTGGCGGAGGTTTGTTTGGCTGCCCAGCAAACGCCGCCGGATTCGGGCCGGTGGATTGGCCGCATCGGGCAGGGCCATGGGCAGCAGCTCCAAGGTCAGCCGGAGTTCGTCGAGCTGGCGCTGCAGCTGAGGATCGCCGGCCAGGGCTTCCCGCAATTGTTGCCGCTCGCCTTCATCAAGGTCGCCAAGGACGTGACCGGCCAGCAGTTCATCGAGGTGAGGATCGCTGTGCTGGGGATGGGCGTTGTGGATATCAGGGGCGGCCATGACGATCGGCAGGAGCAGGGGTGATGCGGAGTGACTCAAGGGAGCTGGACGCGAAATCCAGCAGGTGACTGCGCAGGGCCAACAGGCCCTGGCGAGATCGGGTTTTCACCGTGCCGAGGGGGATCTGCAGGTGCTCGGCGATTACGGACTGGCTCATTCCCTCGTAGTAGGCCAGTTCAAGCACCTGGCGCTGGTTGGGATGAATGTGGTTTAGGGCTCGACGCATGCGCTCAGCCAGATCCCCGAGCTCGGCCCAGTCGTGAGCACTGCGGGCATGGCCGCCCAGCAACTGGGCCGACCAGCGCTGCAGCAATTGCCAGCGGGTGCGCTGCTGGTTGAGACGGTTGATCGCCATCGACCGGGTGAGTAGCAGCAGGTAGGCAAGCAACGGGCCACGGCTGGCGTCATAACGCTCTTCTCGCCAATAACGCAGAAAGACGTCCTGGACCAGATCCTCCGCTGCAGCGGTGTTGCTGCAAAGCCGAAACGCCAGGCGGTAAACAGCAGGGCTGTAGGCGTCGTACAGGCCGGCTAGATCGCTGGGCGGAGGGGCGGGGACAGGGACGTCAATGTCCATCGGCTCGTGAACGACCATGCATGGTGTACCGGCGGACTGCACAACTGGATTGCAGGCGGGGTTAATTGCTCACGTTCAAGGACTGCCGTCTCAATCGAACATCCCAAGGGGAAAACGCTGGAGTGGATCCGTTTTGCTACGACCCAACTGTAGCCAGGGGCGGTTGACATCGGGATGGTTGTTTGGAATCGCCTCTGACAGAAGTGCAACGGTTGCTGAAGATGGCTTGGCTGAAAAGCAGGGGCTCATTCTGCTCAAAAGTGCAGCAATCCAATGCTCAGGATCGCTGGTATTCAGAGCCATGGGGGGGCAAGGTTTCCTGCTCCCCATCTCCTTTGCCAAAACAGCCATAAAAAACCTACTGCTTCCGATTCTTGGCATCCTCATGCTGACTGCACTTGGCATGCCAGCGATGGCAGAACAGCGTGGAGGCTCAAACTCTGGTGGATCACGTCCACAAACTCCAGCAGAGTTGCGAAACAGCGACAACCCCTGTGGCGCCAAGCATCCTTGTGGCTGGTAACAGGCAGCGGTGTGCAAAAAGTCGCACTGTTTGACCTATTCCGGAAGACTTCTTCAGCCCCCCGGTGAGCAGGCCTACTGGGGGGTGAGCACATGCTGCATTACCTCCCGTAATCCATCGGCCAGAGGGCGATGGCTGCCCAGACGCCTGCTCCAGATAGAACCTGCCAGCAGGTCCTCTGCGCTCACCAGGGCCAGGTCCTGGCCTTCCAGCAGCTGCAACTGCTCCAGCGGAAGCGACAGCTCACCCTGAAACACATGGGCCGTGCGGCGGTGGATGTGATGCACCATCACCAACTCCACCTCCGTGGGCTGCCAGCTGATCTCCTCCAGCAGCTCCCGCCGCAGCGCCTGCTCCGG
>ERZ889217.861-NODE-861-length-16986-cov-154.152206_pt1 | contig 16986 bp, 15 predicted proteins | sample MGYA00521098_ERZ889217 | MGnify/ENA primary metagenome ERZ889217 (study PRJEB32303, sample SAMEA104408613) | aquatic metagenome | biome: Brackish water; feature: Pelagic; material: water | place: Baltic Sea | collected 2014-06-10T22:04:00 | depth 2,362 m ...
GTTTCCGCCCCGTTTCCAATTGTCGCCATGGCTGCCGATCCCCGCTCCAATTCCCTTTCCTCCCCTTCCTCCAGTTCGTCCGTGTCTTCCTCCTCTTCCGCTTCTCGCCCGTCTGCCGGTGCTGCCGCTGAGCGTGAGAAGGCCCTGGGGCTGGTGCTCAACCAGATCGAGCGCAATTTCGGCAAGGGTTCGATCATGCGATTGGGGGATGCTTCCCGCATGAGGGTGGAAACCATCTCCACCGGGGCGCTCACCCTTGATCTGGCCTTGGGTGGCGGCTACCCCAAGGGTCGGGTGGTGGAGGTTTACGGGCCGGAGAGCTCTGGTAAGACCACACTCACCTTGCATGCCATTGCCGAGGTGCAGAAGCGCGGCGGTGTGGCCGCTTTTGTGGACGCGGAGCATGCCCTCGACCCCGTCTATGCAGCGGCCTTAGGCGTTGACATTGAAAATCTGCTGGTCTCCCAACCGGATACCGGTGAGATGGCCCTGGAGATCGTCGACCAGCTGGTGCGTTCAGCCGCCGTGGACATCGTGGTGATCGACTCGGTGGCGGCCTTGACCCCCCGCGCTGAAATTGAAGGCGAAATGGGGGACCTGGCGGTGGGTGCCCAGGCTCGCCTGATGAGCCAGGCCATGCGCAAGATCACCGGCAACATCGGCAAGTCAGGCTGCACGGTGATCTTCCTCAACCAGTTGCGCCAGAAGATTGGCGTTACCTACGGCAATCCGGAAACCACCACCGGCGGCAACGCCCTCAAGTTTTATGCCTCTGTGCGCCTCGACATCCGCCGGATTCAGACCCTCAAGCGGGGCACCGAGGAGTACGGCATCCGCGCCAAGGTGAAGGTGGCCAAGAACAAGGTGGCGCCTCCCTTCCGCATTGCTGAGTTCGACATCCTGTTTGGCCGCGGCATCAGCACCCTGGGCTGCCTGCTGGATCTGGCCGAGGAAACCGGTGTGGTGGTCCGCAAGGGGGCCTGGTATAGCTACGAGGGCGACAACATTGGCCAGGGCCGCGACAACACGATCATCTGGCTGGAGCAGAACCCCAAGCAGGCTGAGCTGATCGAGCAGCTCACCCGCCAGAAGCTCAAGGAAGGCTCCGAAGTGACATCTAACTCGATGAAGCCCCTGGCGGCAGCGGCCAAAGCAGCCGCAGCAACTGGCTCCGTAAAGGAGGATTCGGCGACGGAGCTGGCCGATCTGCCGGTGGCGAGTTGAGCTAGTCAGCTCAGCCCCCGGCCAATCCAGGCCTCAGGGGCGGCTGAAAGCGCCCTTGGATCGGCCAGGGAGCCCCGGGGATGGAGCTGACTTGCTCGGGGCGTTGGGGCTCTGCAGCACCTGGGCCAGGCGCTGCAGCTCCTGGATGGCTTCGGCCCCCTCCAGCTTGACCAATTCGTGGCCGTCGTGGGATTCGACCCAGCTGATGCCGAAATCGGACACCAGAAAACGCACCATGTGTCTGGTGTCCAGGTTGGCCACAAAAGAGGCGCCGTGGCCGTCGCGGCCATCACCGCAGATGTAGCAGGTAGCCGCGATGCCGCGTTCCTGCAGGCTTTTGGCCAGGGCCTGGAGGCTCATCACCAGGTCTTGAACCACCGACCGGTATTGCTCGGCAAGGCGTGGAAACACGGCAGCGACCCCAGTGGCCACCCATCATAATGTTTTCTTCAGAATCTGGCGAATCAGCCGTCGGCCAACGTCCACCAGCCCGCGGCGGGCCCGATGAAGCGAACCGCCACCCAGAAGAGCACCAGGGCTCCGATGCCCACCCAGGCCGCCTTGGTGGTGAGTTTTACGAAGCGATCGGCCTGGTTGCGGCTGAGGGGTAGCCAGGCAACGATGCGCGGCGAAGTATCGGCTGGCCTGGCGCCTGATGACTTGATTCCCTTCGGTGGCAGGCCCTGGCTGCTGCGGCGCTTTGCTTCCCCCATTGCTTCAGCGTCTCCCTTGGTGCGGTGAGCAATTAAAGCTAGTGAGGCAGCAGGCGTCTGAGGCTCACCCAGGGTTCCAGAGCGAGTAAGACCTGGCGCCCCCAGCTCCGCCCGCGCAGGCGGCCATCCAGAATCGCGAGCCTGCCCCCTTGGCGACGCAGGCCGGCCACCCCCAGTTCCAGTCGATTGAGGCCATCGGGGAGCAGGAATTCCCGAAACCAGTCTTGCCCTGACTGACGCATGGCCAGCACCCGGGCGGCGGTGAGGGGATCTTCCAGGCTGGCGATCGGCAGTAAGGCCACCACGATCTGGCCGGGTAGCGGTAGCCGTTGCTGCTGGTTGAGCCACCAGTCCCAGCGGGCACAGATCACCCCATTGCTCTCGGGAGCGGTGTGCTCGTGAACCACCCGACTGCCGAATTCAGCAGCCAGCCCACTGGTGAGGTTGAGGCGCAGGGCTTCGTCATCGATCAGCACCACCGTTACCCCCCCCTGGCCAAGCACCAGCCTGCGAGCGTGGTCCAGCAGGTGCTGGCCGTAGTGGGGGCTGTTGGGCAGGGGTTGGCGAAGGGGGGCATAGAGGGGCAGGGGGTCGGCCAGGGGCGGATCTCCCAGGTTCACGGTCACGTTGGGCTGCAGGCCCAGCTCCACAGAGGGCCCCCTGGACAATTGGCCCAGCACCACCGCACCGCGCCGGCTCAGCAGGCCCTTCAGGGCCGCCAAGGGGTCCAGCGGTTGGCGATGTAATTGCCATTGCAGCAGCTGGGGATTGACCTGGGCCCAGCTGGTCCAACCGCTCCCCCTGGCGGCCAGCCAGGCCGGCCAGGGGGCGGGCAGGGGTTCGAGCAACTGCAGCAGGTGCCGCAGGGGTGCTTCGTCTTCAGGCGCCAGTCCCACCAGCTGGTTGGGGTGAGCAGGATGGCTGAGGATGAGCCGGTTGAGGCGCTCGTGCAGGCTCAGCAGGCTCGCTTCTGCCGTGGGCTGGGCCCGGCGTAACTGGTCCCAGTGCTGGGGCGTCAGCACCACCTCCAGGGCCTCCCTGAGCAGGCTGTCGAGATGTTCGGCCTCAGGCAGCACCAGTTGCCTCTCCCCGAGCCAGCCCTGCTGCCAGGCCCCCACCAGCTGGCGGTGATTCAAAAGCCAGACGCGGCCATCGGCAGGTGGATGGTCCCCCTCGAAACAGGCCAGAGCCAGGCTCGGGTCGGCCCTCCCCAGCCGGGGCAGCTCTACCTGCAGCAAGCGTTGGCGGGTGCCATCGCTAACCACCAGGGCCAGGGGGCATTCACTCAGGGCCAGGGGCACCAACAGGCTGATCCACCAGCTGGGATCGCAGCCCGGGGCAAGCCGCACAAAGGTGTGGTCGCTACGGCGCAGGCTGCGGGCCACCAGGCGACTGAGGCTCAGGTGGTGGGGCCAGGGTTCGCACCCTTCCCGTGCAAGCAGGGCCTTGAGTTGGTGGTGGGCGCGGGCTTCGAGCATTCCCAGGCGGCCAACAGGATCGGATCGTAGGAAGCTGGCTACACGATTCCTGTCTGTGGATGCTCGATGGCGTCTGTTCCCCTGCCCGATAGCAGCGATGGCCTGGCGCCGGATCCCTGGCGCCAGCAACCCGTGGGTGTGGTGGGCCTGGGGTTGATCGGCGGTTCCCTGGGATTGGATCTGCAGCGGCTTGGCATTGGGGTTCGGGGCCTGGTGCATCGCGCCACCACCGCCGAGCGCGCCCGCCAGAGGGGCCTGGCAACGGAGGTGAGCACCGATCCCGCCGTGCTGGCTCCCTGTGGCCTGGTGGTGCTGGCCCTGCCCCTTGATCAACTGTTGGATCCCGATCCCGACCTGCTGGCGGCCCTGCCGCCCCAGGCGGTGATCACTGATGTGGGCTCGGTGAAGGAGCCGGTGCTGGAGCGCTGGCGGGCTCTGCATCCGCGATTTGTGGCCAGCCATCCCATGGCGGGTAACGCTGAGGCGGGAGTGGAGGCAGGGGTGGTGGGCCTGTTTCGCCAGCGCCCCTGGGTGGCCACGCCGGAGGCTGGCACCGACTTGGAAGCCCTGGGGGTGGTGCGGAATCTGGCGGAGCTCGTGGGGGCCCGCTGGCTCACCTGCCCAGCTGGGGACCATGACCAGGCGGTGGCAATGATTTCCCATCTGCCCGTGCTGTTGGGGGCGGCCCTGTTGCGGGCAGCAGATTCAGGCGTGGCCCCGCCGCACCTGTTGCGCCAGCTGGCTTCGAGTGGATTTGCCGACACCACGCGGGTGGGGGGGGGCAACCCGCAGCTTGGCTCCCTGATGGCTCGCTGCAATCGTGATGCCCTGTTGGCAGCCCTCGCCGCCTATCGCCAGCAACTTGGCGAGTTGGAGGATTTGCTGCAGCGGGGTGATTGGGCTGGGCTGCAGCGGCAACTGGAGGGCTGCCACCAGTTGCGGCCCCAGTTTGTGGGCCCGAGCCCCCCTGCAGAAACAGGTAGCTCCTGAACTCAGCGCCCGAACTCAGCAGCGGTGCCCAGGGTCAGTACCTGGCCCCGCCGCGCCAGCAACTGGCGGCAGGCCATCAGGGCTGAGAGCGCCACGCCGGCGGTGCCTTCGCCGGGGTGAATCGAGTCGCCGCATAGCCACAGGCCTGGCAGGGGGGTGCGGCTGGCCAGGCCGAAGGGCCCGAAGCGACTGGGATGCTGGCCGAGGCCCCCCACAAAGCCGAAGGGGCGGCCCGTCCAGCGGGCGAAACCTCGCGGGGTGGCCAGCTCGCCGTGGCGCCATTGGTTGGGGGCAATTCCCAGCTGCCTTTGCAGCCCCCGTTGGATGCCTGCCAGGGCTTTGGCTTTGGCCTGGCCATAGGCCTGGCGGCTGAGGGCAAACCAGGGGCGCGCCGGGGTGAACACGCTGGCGATCACGGTGGCCTGGCCGGCCGGGGCCCGGCCATCGCCCTCGCGGCTCACCGACACAAACAGGGAGCCCGGCTCGTCCCAGTCGAGCTGCAGGTGGGCGGGACAGTCGCTCTGCAGCAGGCTCCGGTCCACGGCCCCGTAGAACACCACTGCTCCGGAGGGATCGGGGAGGCTCGCCAGCCGGCGCCGATAGCCCCCAGGTAGCTGGCCTGGGAGCAGGTCGGACAAGCTCTGCACCGGCAGGGCCAGCACCACATCGGTAGCTGCCAGCGCAAAGGGCTGCGGCTGCTCGCCATGGACAACCCAGCCAGCGCCTGTGCGCTCGAGCTGCGTCACCCGGTGCCCCAGCCGCAGCTGGCCGCCGGCCGCCGCCAGGGCCTGCTCCAACTGCTGGCTGAGTACCTGCATTGAGCTCTCCAGATGCCATAGGCCTAGGGGTTCCTGGCCCATGGCCAGCACGGTGGCGCCATAGAGGGCGGCGGTGCGATCGGCTGGCTCCTGGGAGTAGAGCCGCAGTTGCAGATCGAGAAAGCGGCGCAGACGCGGATCGCCGCCGCAGCCCGTGAGCATCAGCAGATCGGCCACGGTGGCGGTGATCAGCAGGCCACTGGCCAGGTTGGCGAGACGCAGGGTCGGCAGAAGCTGGGCCAGATCCCAGGGGCTGCGGGGGGGCAGCACGGGATCCCGGCCGGCGAAGGCCCAGTTGGCCTGGTGCAGGGCGGCGCAGAGTTGCCAGAAGCGGCCGCTGCCTGGAAATTGCTGCTCCCGCTCTGTGGCCCAGCGGGCTGGATCGCGCCAGATGCGCACCGGTGGTCGGCCATCGCCCAGGTCCACCACGCAGGCCGGATCCAGGGGCGTTGCGGCCGGCAGTGGCAGCTGGAAGTGCTCCAGCAGGCGCCGATGGCTGCCGCCGGGTTCCAGGCCCGCCACCTGGGTCGCGCCCACATCGAAGGTGTAGGGCCCGCGGCGGAAGGTGCCGGCGCAGCCGCCGCTCTGGTGGTGGGCTTCAAGCAGATGAACCCCCAGACCGGCCTTGGCCAGCAGGGCCGCCGCGCTGAGACCGGCGATGCCGGCTCCCACGACCACCACATCAGGGTGCGTCTGCATGGGGGCATGCTGGCAGCTGCCTCCCCGCCACGGCGCCATGGCTGCCGCGCCCGCCGATCCCCTCACCGCCTGGCTACAAGATCGGCTCGGCCGCCGCCTGGTGGCGCGCACGCCGGTGGGCGGGGGCTGCATCCACCGGGCCTGGCGGCTCCAGTTTGCCGACGGGGGCGTGTTGTTTGCCAAAACCAACAGGGCCGCCGCCCTGCCCCTGCTTGGGGCGGAAGTGGAGGGACTCCTGGCGTTGGCGGCCCACGCGCCAGAGGGCCTGGTGGTTCCCGAGCCCCTCGCCTGGGGGACGGCCGCTGATCAGGCCGTGCTGGTGATGCCCTGGCTGGACCTCGACGGGATTGGTGGGGGCTCGGGCGACACCGCTGCGGTGTTTCGATTGGGCCAGCGCCTGGCGGATTTGCACCGGGCCAGCGCCGCCAGCTCGGCGGGCCAGGGCTATGGCTGGCCGGCCGCCAACTTCATCGGTTCAGCCCCCCAAGCCAATGGTTGGCGATCCAGCTGGGGCCAGTTTTTCGTCGAGTGCCGGCTGGCCCCCCAGCTCGCCTGGGCCGCAAGCAGGAGCAAGCCGCTGCAGGGAGCTGCGGCCCTGCTGGAGCTCGTGCCGCAATGGTTGGCAGGTCACCCTGCCGAGCCGGTGCTCGTGCACGGCGATCTCTGGTGTGGCAATGCGGCCTTGCTCAGCGATGGCAGTGGGGTCATCTTTGACCCTGCCTGCTACTGGGGGGATCGGGAGGTGGATCTGGCGATGGCCCAGTTGTTTGGCGGCTTTTCGCCCAGCTTCTTTGCGGGCTATACAAGTCGCTGGCCCCTTGCGCCCGGGGCCAGCGGGCGGGTGGCCCTCTACAACCTCTATCACTTGCTCAACCACGCCAACCTCTTTGGTGGCAGCTACGGGCAAAGGGCCCAAGCCTCCATCCTCGAACTGCTCAGCCGAGGTATTCCTGGCGGAGGTTCTGCAGCTTCGACACCACAGCACCGCGTTTCTCACTGGTGGTGAGGTTCTGCCAGCTCCAATTGCCCACCACCACCAGGCCCAGCAGTTCAAGCAGGCCTGGCACCACGGGCAGAAGGTTGATGGTGTCGAGCACTCCCTTGATCAGGATCTGGGCCACGATCACCGCCAGGATCACCCCGGTGGACTTGCCGATCCGGCCCATCTGGCTCCAGTCCACCTTGTCGAGGGTGGCATTCACCTTGGTCAGGATCTCGCTGTAGCGCTCTGTGAAGCTGACCTCGGATTTGGCGTCGGCATCGGAAGTGGCTTCTGAGCCGGTTGCTGAGCCGGTTTCGGATCCAGTGGTGGCAGCGCCTGGCTCCACTCCAGTGGCAGTTTCCTGCTCAACTGCTTCGGGGGTGGTGTCACTCATGGACCGGATGGTGGGCAAGGTTGGACTGGTTCATAAGGTATCGGTGTGTGTTTGCAAGCGCCAGCTCATCTCAGGGCAGATTTGCAGCTGCTCACCGTTCTGAGCCGGATTTTGGCAGTGGCCCAACCCGAGGAGGGTTGTGCCTTGCTGCTGGGCCAGAGGCAGAGCGATGGTTGGCAACTGCGTCGGATCTGGCCTTGCTGCAACGTCTGGCCCCAGCCTGGGGCGCGCAACCACCGCTTCGCGATTGATCCCCGCGAGCAACTGCTGGCCCAGAAGTGGGCAAGGGAGCGGGGGCTGGAGCTGCTGGGCTCGGCCCACAGCCACCCCGTCACGGCCCCAGTGCCCTCCACCACCGACTGCAGGCTCTGCGTCTGGCCGGCATTGATGGTGATCATGGGCGCGGTAGGCAGTGGCGATGGGAGTCAGGGTCAGGGCCAGGAGCTGGTGGGGTGGTGGATCTGCCAGCCCCCGGCCCCGCCCCAGCGCCTGCCGTGGAGAATGGAAAGCTGATCCCAGCGGCCATGCTTCCTCCCGACACCAGCGGCGTCCAGCTCAGCCCCGATGAGGTGGCCCGCTACGGCCGCCACCTGATCTTGCCCGAGATTGGCATGGAGGGCCAGAAGCGGCTCAAGGCCGCCTCGGTGCTTTGTGTGGGCACAGGCGGGCTGGGTTCGCCGCTGCTGCTCTATCTGGCAGCTGCCGGGGTGGGGCGCCTCGGCATCGTCGATTTCGACGTGGTCGACCACTCCAACCTGCAGCGCCAGGTGATCCACGGCACCAGCTGGGTGGGCAAGCCCAAGATCGAATCGGCCAAGGCGCGCATCCTCGAGATCAACCCCCACTGCCAGGTGGATCTCTACCCAACGGCGCTGACCAGCGAGAACGCTCTCGAGATCATCCGGCCCTACGACATCGTCTGCGACGGCACCGACAACTTCCCCACCCGCTACCTGGTGAACGACGCCTGTGTGCTGCTGGGCAAGCCCAATGTCTACGGCTCGATCTTTCGCTTCGAGGGCCAGGCCACGGTGTTCAACCTGGATGCGGAAAGCCCCAACTACCGCGACCTGTTCCCCGAGCCGCCGCCGCCGGGCATGGTGCCCTCCTGCGCCGAGGGCGGAGTGGTGGGGGTGCTGCCCGGCATCATCGGCCTGATCCAGGCCACCGAAGCCGTGAAGATCATTGCTGGCATCGGCACCAGCCTCAGCGGCCGCCTGTTGTTATTTGATGCCCTGGGCATGAAGTTCCGCGAGCTCAAACTTCGGCCCAACCCCGAGCGCCCGGTGATCGACAAACTTATTGATTATCAGGAGTTCTGCGGGGTGGGCGGCAGTGCTCCGGGCCAGGAGGAGGCCGGCGCGGTGGACAGCATCAGTGTTACCGAACTCAAAACCCTGCTCGATGGCGACACCAGTGGCCTGGTGCTGGTGGATGTGCGCAATCCCCCCGAGGCCGACATAGCCGTGATCCCCGGCGCCACCCTCATCCCCCTCGACCAGATCGAGAGCGGCGTGGCGATTGATCAGATCCGCGACCTGGCGGCCGGCAAGAAGCTTTACGTGCACTGCAAGCTGGGCGGCCGCAGCGCCAAAGCGCTGATCGCCCTGGGGCGCCACGGCATCGAGGGCATCAATGTCTCAGGCGGCATCGATGCCTGGAGCCAGGAGGTGGATCCATCCGTGCCGCGCTACTGAGCTCCGAGCTCAGTAATCCACGCCCCGCTTGAGATCCACGCCCCGCTCGGCGTAGTGCTTGTGGCACACCATCTCGGAGTAAACGCTGGCCAGGTCGAAGTAGGCGGGTCGGTTTTTGCAGCGGCCGGTGAGGATCACCTCCGTTTCGGCGGGCTTGCGCAACAGGGTCTGCACGATCGGCTCCACCGGCAGCAGCTCGAGATCCACCGTGGGGTTGATCTCATCGAGGATCACGGTTTTGTAGAGGCCGCTGGAGATGGCTGCCCTGGCGATCTCCCAGGCCCGCTCGGCCTCCACGTAGTCGATCGGCTGCTGCTGGCCGCGCCAGACAATCGCATCGCGGCCAGAGCGCAGGTGATCCACCAGGTGGGGATAGCTCTCGCGCAGGGCGGCAATCGCCGCATCCTCGGTGTAGCCGCTGCCGCCCTTGAGCCACTGCAGGATCAGCACCCGGTGGCTTTTGTCTTGGCTGATACCCCGGCCGATGGCCTGTAGGCCCTTGCCGAGGGCGCTGGTGGATTTGCCCTTGCCCTCGCCGGTGTAGATCTCGACCCCATCGAGACCCCCGGGCCCCTGGTGGGCCCGCATTTCCGAGTGGAGGTCTGCCAGTTGCACCAGCTTGTGGGGGGCACCGCGCCCCGTGCAGATCACCTCCATGCCGCCTGGCTTGGCGGCCAGGGTGCGGGCCACGTCGTCGATGTCCAGCAGGCCCAGATCCAGCACGGGGTTGAGCTCATCGAGCACCACCACCGAGTAGAGGTCGCTGGCGATGGCGCCCTTGGCAATGTCCCAGCCGCGCTGGGCCTCCTGCCGGTCGAATTTGGTCGCCTCCTCGGCGCTGAAGAATTCGCCCCGGCCCGTGCGCACCTGGTCGATCAGGTGGGGAAAGCCCTGCTGCAGGGCTTCGATGGCGGCATCTTCGTCGTAGGCCCGGCCCGGCCCCTTGAGGAAGCGCAGCAGCAACACCCTGGTGCGTTTCTGCTCGCAGATGCCCAGGCCGATCGTGCGCAGCACCACCCCGAGGGCGGCCTGGCTCTTGCCCTTGCCGTCGCCGTCATACACATGCAGCTGGCCGTGGGCACGCTCATCGCTGCCGGCGGCAGTGCGGATGCCGATGCCCCGGCCCGTGCCCCGCTGCGGCGTCTGGGTGCTGCTCATGGCGAGATGTTACCGGCGCCTTTGGCTTGGGGTTGGCAGGATCGGGTCAGGATTGGGGCCCGGATGCACTTTTCTCTTTTAGAACCTCTGCCACCGGCCCTGGCTGGGGCCTTGACCGAACTGCGTGGCCAGCTGGCTGCCCTCAACCCGGTGGTGGTGGCCTACTCCGGCGGGGTGGACAGCGCCCTGGTGGCGGCCATCGCCCTCGAGCAGTGTGGCCAGGGGGCCCTGGCGATCACCGGGGTTTCACCGGCCCTGGCGCCCCACCTGCGTCAGGAAGCCCGCATCCAGGCCGGCTGGCTTGGCATTCGCCACCGGGAAATCCCCACCTCGGAGCTGGCCGACCCTGCCTACGCCAGCAATCCTGAGCAGCGCTGCTATGCCTGTAAGCGGGAGTTGCACCGCCTGCTGGCGCCGATTGCGGCGGCGGCGAGGGGAGCCAGCGTGGTCGATGGCGTCAATGCCGATGACCTTGGCGACCATCGCCCGGGCATCCGGGCTGCCCGGGAATTCGGCGTGCGTTCTCCCCTGGCTGCGGTTGGCCTGACTAAAGCTGAGGTGCGCCAGCTTTCGCGGGCGCTGGGTTTGCCCTGGTGGGACAAGCCTGCCCAGCCCTGCCTGGCGTCCCGCTTTGCCTACGGGGAGCCGATCACGGCTGAACGGCTGCAACGGGTGGCGGCGGCGGAGGCCTGGTTGTTGGCCGCCGGCTGGCCCGAGGTGCGGGTGCGCTGCCAGGGCCAGACGGCCCGCATCGAGCTCCCGGCCGAGCAACTCGAACAGGCCCTTGGCCGCTGGGCCCAGAGCGAGCCCAGGCAGGCCCTGGTGGCGGCCTTCCTCGCCCTTGGCTTCACGGCCGTGGGTCTGGACCTGGAGGGACTGGTGAGCGGCAAGCTCAACCGGGAGCTTGCGGCCAGTCCGCTTCCCGAGCTCAGCGGCTTAGGGCAGCAGTAAACGGTTGCCCATGCAGGGGCTCCCGCAGATTGCTGTGGATGCAGGAGGGGGTTTCGCGGCGGAAGCTCGTGAGCTTGTGGGTGTCAGCCAACAGCTCATCGACAAGCACGGCACAGGCCTTTTCCGGCATGGTGTGGTCCCCGCAGGTGAACACATCCACCGCTGCATAGCCCGATTCGGGCCAGGTGTGGATGGAGATGTGCGATTCGGCCAGCAGGGCCAGCCCCGTGACGCCCTGGGGTTCGAAACGGTGGGTGATCAGGTTGAGCAGGGTGGCACCGGCACGCTTTGCTGCTGCGGTGATGGTGGCCCTGAGGAAAAGTTCGTCGTCGAGCTTGGTGCCGTCGCAACCGTAGAGCTCGAGAATGCAGTGTTTCCCGACGGTGTCGGAAACCTGGTGGGGGAGGGGGGCAGCTGGGTGGATCGCTGCGGGGGCCTCGGTCCATCCCGGGTTCGGGTGGAGGCAGGGCAGGGTCTGGGTCATCGAAGTTGACCGAACAAGCCAATCACCATAGATGGTTATGAGCGCTGATTTGGCCGGCGCGCATGTGCACCAGCTGGCTCTGGGCCTGCCAGCCGCCGCTGAAGGCCCCCAGGTGGGTGGCGCTCACCAGGCACTGGTGGCCCTCGCCCACCGCCTCGAGCAGCAGTTGTTGCCGTTCCGGATCGAGCTCGGCCAGCACGTCGTCGAGCAGCAGTAGGGGCGGCTCCCCCAGCACCGTGCCCACCAGCTCCAACTCGGCCAGCTTGAGGGCCAGCACCAGGGTGCGCTGCTGGCCCGCCGAGCCGTAGCGCCGAGCCCCCTGCCCGGCCAGGATCAAGCCCAGCTCGTCGCGGTGGGGCCCCACCGTGCACTGCCCGAGCCGCAGTTCTTCGCCCCGCTGCTGCTGCAGTTGGGCCAGCAGGGCCTCCCGCCAGGGATCCTCGGCATCTTCGCCACCCACCTGGGCGCCGCCCTGATACTCGAGCTCCAGGCATTCCCGGCCGCCGCTGAGCCTTGCCTGCCAGGCGGCTGCCAGGGGCTCCAGCCTGCGGATGGCCCGCGACCGACGGCGCTGCAGCCGGGTGCCGATCACAGCCATCTGCAGATCAAAGGCATCGAGCAGGCCCTGCAGATCGCCGCCGCCGAGGCCCCGCCGCAGCAGCTGGCTGCGCTGGCGCAGGAGCCGGCCGTAGCGGCTGAGCAGGTCGCCATAGACAGGTTCGAGCTGCAGCACCACCCGGTCGAGCCATTGGCGCCGGCCAGCGGGCTCGCCCCGCACCAATTCGAGGTCGAGGGCGCTGAAACCCACGCAGCGCAGCGATCCCAGCAGGTCGAGCTGGCGATCCAGCACCTTGCCGTTGCGCTGGGCCATGCGCCCGCCGCTGCGGCGCAGGTGGAGCGCCAGCTGATCACCGCTGCCGGTTGAGGCCCGCACCTGGCAGCTGCTCTGCCCGTGCTGGATCAGGTCACGATCGCTGGCGGTGCGGTGGGAACGCAGGCACCCCAGCAATTCCACCGATTCCAGCAGGTTTGATTTGCCCTCGCCATTGGCGCCAATCACCAGCAGCCGGGGGGCCTCCAGGGCCAGCTCCAGATGGCTGATATTGCGAAAATTCAGCAGCTCCAGGCGGTGCAGCCGGATGGCTCTGACGCGACGGGAGGTTAAGGTAATTCCTCCGGAGCTCTGCTCCGGCCATGGGCCTTAGCCATGGGCATGTAGCTCAGTTGGATAGAGCATCAGATTCCGGTTCTGAGGGTCGGGGGTTCGAGTCCCTCCATGCTCGCTACTTATCAGGTCAGTACTTACCAGGTCAGTACTGATCAGGTCAGTTGGCTCAGCGGGCCAACCCAGTAAGGGAATCAACCCAGCAAGGGAATCAACCGAGCAGGTTGAGGCCCATCGCCCGAATGCCGCCGGGATCGACGGAAAATCCATAGCGATCCAGGGCGGCCAGGGCTTCAGGCGGGGCTGAGAGCGAAATGCTGCACCCGGCTAACTCTCGGCGCAGCTTGCCCAGGGAGCCATGCACCAGCACCGCCAGGATGTCGCCCTGGTGCGGATCCCCCGGATCGGCGCAGAGGTCCCAGAGGTTGGCATTGAGGGCCAGATCGCTGGTGGCCCGCACGAAACCCACCAACTTGCCCTCGGGGGATTGCACCCCCAGGTGCCAGAGGCTGTTGTCCAGCACCCGCTGCCAGCGGTCTGGGTTGCGGCTGCGATCGCCGCTGGCCAGCAGCAGCCGATTGAGCTCGTCGGGGCTGGGGAGGCTGTTGGCGAGCAGCGCATAGCCCTCCCGCAGACGCGGGGCTTGGGGCTGGCTGCGGAAAGGGATCAAGAGGGAATCCAGTGCTGGGCGGAGCTGGGATGGCTCAGGGGAGGGTCTGGGGGGCTGGTCAGCCCGTGTTGCGCATGCCCGCGGCGATGCCATTGATGGTGAGCAGGGCGCCGCGCAGCAGCTCGCTGCGGCTGTAGGTGCGGCCATCGTCGCTGGAGCTGGCCAGCGCTTCACTCATCGGTGGTTGGCGGTTCTGGTCGCGCAGGCGCCGCAGCAGGGCCACCTGCAGGAAGCCAAGGGGAATGATCGTGCGGTTGCGCAGGTCGACCGATAGCTGCAGGGCAGGATCCCCATCCAGCAAGCGGCTGTGGCCCGTGATCGCCAGCACCAGATCGCGGGTGAGCTCGAATTCGGCGGCGATGGCCTGGAAGATCTGCTCGAAGGCCTCCCGGTTCTCGCTGCGGCCCAGGGCCTGCACGTAGTGGTGGGCCAGGTCGAGGTCGACTTTCGAGAGGGTCATCTCCACCTTCGAGATCAGCATGCGGAAGAACGGCCAGCGTTGGTGGAGCAGGCGCAGCAACTCGAGTTGTTCGGGGTCCTGGGTGAGTTCCTCCTGCAGGGCTGCCCCCACCCCGAACCAACTGGGCAGCAGGAAGCGGCTCTGGGTCCAGCCAAATACCCAGGGGATGGCCCGCAGGCTGGAGAGGTCCTTGGCGCCACTTTTACGGCGGGCCGGGCGACTGGAGATCTGCAGCTTGCTGATCTCTTCGATCGGGGTCACCTGCTGGAAGAAGGCCACCAGGTCAGGGTTGTCGTGCACCAGGGCCCGGTAGTGGTCCCGGGAGCGGGCCGCCAGCCGCCCCATCAGGTCATTCCAGCTGGGGGTGTCGTCTACGGGGGCACTCACCAGGCTGTTCTGCAGCACGGCGGTTGTCACCGTTTCCAGGTTGTAGAGGGCCAGTTCGGGCAGGGAATACTTCGAGGCCAGCACCTCTCCCTGTTCGGTGATCTTGATGCGGCCGCTGAGGGTGCCGCTTGGCTGGGCCAGGATCGCCTGGTAGGCAGGGCCCCCACCCCGGCCCACGGAGCCGCCGCGGCCATGGAAGATCCGCAGGGCCACCCCGTGCTCGATGGCCAGCCGCTGGAGGGCAATCTGGGCTTTATGGATCTCCCAGTTGCTGGAGAGGAAGCCGGAATCCTTGTTGCTGTCTGAGTAGCCCAGCATGACTTCCTGGAGTGGCTGGCCGCCGTCACTGGCCAGCAGGGCCCGGTAGAAGGGGTGGCGAAACAAGGTGGCCATCACCGCCGGGGCCCCCTGGAGGTCTTCCACCGTTTCAAACAGCGGCACCACCAGCAGGCCGGCACGCTGGGCCTTCGGATCCACCAGGCCGGCCTCCTTGGCCAACAGCAACACCTCCAGCAGGTCGGACACCGTGTGACTCATGGAGATCACGTAGGTGCGGCAGATGCGGGAGCCAAATTCCTGCTGCAGGCGCTGCAGCATGCGGAATACGGCGAAGGTCTCCGTGGTTGCGGCACTCCAGCGGGCCGCCGGGGGCAGCAGGGGGCGGCGGGTTTGCAGCTCCTCCAGCAGCCACTCCACCCGCTGGGTTTCCCCCATCTCCCCGTAGGGAACTGGGAGCTGGAGGTAGCGGCTGAGCTCGTCGAGGGCGTCGCTGTGGCGGGTGCTCTCCTGGCGGATGTCGAGGCTGGCCAGGCAGAAGGCGAAGATCTGGGCCTGGCTGATCAGGTGCTGGAGCGACTCACAGCTCAGTCCCGTGGCCTTGAGGCTGTCCTGGATCAGTTCCAGGTCGTAGCGGAATTCATCAACCGTGCTGTAGTGCAGTTCCTGGGTGGGAGGGGCCGCCAGGCTTCCCCCCATCGGCGGGGGCGGGGCACTGCCGTCACAGGGGGATTCCCAGCCGGCATCGCTGAGGCTTTGGTTGCGCTGATGGGTGAGCTGCAACCGCTCCAGGGTGTAGCTGAGCTTCAGCCGGTAGGGCTCCAGGCGGTAGCGGGCGGCCCGCTCCTCATAGATCTCCGGAAAGCGCAGCCGGTCCATCTCCAGCGACTCCAGCAGGGCCGGGCTGACCTGACTCCACTGCATCGAAATGCTGAGCTGGTCGCGCAGCTCGGCCACCGACTTCAGATATCGCTCCAGCATCAGCTTGCGCTGGTAGCAGGCCGTTCGCCAGGTGATGTCCGGGGTCACCGAAGGGTTGCCATCCCGATCTGAGCCCACCCAGGAGCCGAAGGTGCAGAAGGAATCCCGGGGCGGTTCCACATCGGGGTAGCTCCCCTTCAGGGCGGTGCGGATGCGGTCCCGCAGCTGGGGCATGGCATCGAAGAGCACCTGCTGGAAGAAGTGCAGGGCGTAGTCGACCTCATCGAGCACCGTTGGTTTGAACTGGTGCAGTTCATCGGTACGCCACCAGAGCCTGATTTCCTCCTCCAGCTGGAGCCTCAGGCTGTGGCGCTCGACGGAATTGAGGTTGGCGCCCTGCTCTAGCTGCTGAATCAGGCAGGCCACCCGCCGCTGCTTGTGGCGCACCGTGTGGCGCACGATTTCGGTGGGATGGGCCGTGAACACCAGCCGTAGATCCAGGGTGCGCAGCAGGTTTTCCAGTTGGGCTGGGGGTACGTTCAGGCTCCTGAGCCGCTCAAACAGCTGGCGAAAGGTGGCCGGGTCGCTCTGGTTGGCCAACGGCGGCAGGAAGGGATCGCTGGGGCTGCTGCGCTGGTTTTTGAGGCTGTCGAGGTAGCTGTCCTCCTCGATGTGCTGCTCGAGGATGTTTACCAGCTGGAAATAGAGCGAGAAGGCCCGGGCCGCGGCGATCGCCTCGGCCAGATCCATCTCCCGGATCAACTGCACGATCGCGGTGGTGGAATCCTCCTCGCTGGGGTCGCTCAGGTGCTTGAGCCGCAGCAGGCGCTCCGCCTGACCGGCGGGACACTCGCTGTGGAGCACGGTTTCCCAGAGGTCTTCCACCAGCTCCAGACGCTCGCCCAGTAGCCGGGTGACCCGCTGGGAAGTCGGGGAGGTGAGGGTGGGGCTGGGCATTGACTCCCCCATTGGGCCTGGCTGGGCAGCAAACAGAGCCATGATCATCCCAAAGGGAGCGGCCCGGTGTCTGTGGCGATTGCCTCCAGCAGCTCCACTTCCCGGGTTGCCATGGCAGCGATCTCCAGGGAGAGCAACTTGCTGATCGGAACCCCGGCTTGGTGGCCAGCCAGCCAGCGCATGGCCTGATTGCCCTGTTCCAGCACCTCCGGTAACGGCGCCAGCAGCTGCGTGAGCCCGAGCTCGCTGGCCAGGGGGGCCAGGGCTGCAAGCTCCTCAAGCAACCAGTTCTTTGCCAGCACCGGCTGCCCATGGCGCCAGTGGTGCAGGGTGGCTTCCAGGCTTGAGACGGCCGCGGCCTTTTCGTTGGCGTCGGCCAGGAGGGCCAATTCGCTTGGCGTCAGGCTGCTGGCCAGGAGGGGGTCGCAGTGTTCCGGCTGGCGCAGCAACTGCTGCAGCCGCAGTTCGGCGAAGGCCGTGATCGCCAACAGCAGAAGCGGATCCGTCACCAGGTCGCAGATGCGGATCTCCAGCCGGTTGAGGTCGTGGGGCCGGTTGTCCC
>ERZ889217.863-NODE-863-length-16969-cov-14.622975_pt1 | contig 16969 bp, 17 predicted proteins | sample MGYA00521098_ERZ889217 | MGnify/ENA primary metagenome ERZ889217 (study PRJEB32303, sample SAMEA104408613) | aquatic metagenome | biome: Brackish water; feature: Pelagic; material: water | place: Baltic Sea | collected 2014-06-10T22:04:00 | depth 2,362 m ...
TTGATTCGGTATGGCGGCATGCGCCCAGACCGTGATTGGTTGCAGTTTGACTGCGCACTGAGTTACGGCCTAGTTGAATACCTGCGAACCCTTGAGATGATTAAAGAACACGGTTGGTCACCCACACGCTGCATACCGCATGGCGGCCATCAAATGTCGCTGGCGATCGCAGCGGGTCTGGGCTTGGGTGGCAATGAAAGTTACCCCGATTTGTTCCAACCCTACGGTGGATTTCCCGATGGGGTCAAAGTGATTGATGGCTACGTGACGTTGCCCGAGCTACCAGGCATTGGGTTTGAGGGCAAAACCGATCTCATCACGGCCATGCGCGAGGTGGCGGCCTAGGGCGTTTGGTCAGCTTTCTTTTCTGGCTGACACGCGCGCAACCCCATTGGGACCGTAACGCTCCCAATGGGGTTGCGCGCGTGTCAGTTGAAAGACTTCGCCCGCCCGATAGGTCCGCTTGGTCTCACCCAAGCCAATTTCTATTTCGCCGCACAAAATAAGGGCCCGTGCTTCAAATGGGTGGCTGTGCACGTCCAAAAAGCCATTGGCTTCTCGGCTGACTTCGACGGGTTGGTCAAATCCATCGGCCATCACGGCTTGTTCAAACGTCTGCTTTTGCATGTAATGTAGTATGTTTTTTTGTTACTTTATTTTAGCGAGCTTAGCAAATTTTTGGGTTGACCGACCCGCGCTCACCCCGTAAGGGTGCGATGCTAAGTATCTTTTCTGCCGTGATAAACGGTGTATGGTTTCCTGCCAAGGTTTCTTCAATGGACATTGAATTCGTTGGTTTTATGCCTACTCCACACGAGCAAGAAGTTCAGTGAGTGTACTGATTTGAACTCGGCCGCTCATGTTCTTCACTTCTGGTTTGAAGAAACCACACCCAAACAGTGGTTTGCCAAAGACCTGACCTTTGACACCGTGATCAAGCAACGATTTGACTCACCGGTCCAACAAGCGCTTAACCACGAATTGTTAGATTGGGCGCAAGAGCCTGAAACTGGCTTGGCTTTAATATTGATGCTCGACCAATTCACCCGCCACATGTACCGAGATGATGCGCGAGCCTTTGCGGGCGATGCACGAGCACTCGAGCTTGCCAGGCGAGCGGTTAATCAAGGCTGGGTGGCCGGCAATGGCGATCTGAACCATCGGCGCTTCTACCTGATGCCGATGATGCACAGTGAGGACTTGGTGGTCCAGCGCGAATCAATACCGCTATTTGCTACCCATACGGACCAAAACACTTTGCATTTCGCCCAGCGGCATCTGGCAGTGATCGAGCGCTTTGGGCGTTTTCCCCATCGTAATCAAGCGTTAGGGCGCAAGAGCTCGATTGATGAACTGACTTTCTTGGCGCAGCCGGGTTCGTCGTTCTGACCTGGTTCAAGATAAATGTTGTTTTGAACGCTTTGGCTGGCTTGGATTGATGCTACTTTTAAACTTTGGCATCTGGCGGCTTGGTGAGTCAGGATCAATCTGGTCTGTTGTTGCCCCAATAGTTTGGATCAAAAGGATTTGAAATGAGCCACACCTATACCGAATCGCAGCAAGCCGTTGTTGATCTTTTTGAGAAGCATGTAAAAGCCGAGTTGGCGGGTGACTTAGAGACCACCATGGCCACCATGACTGAAACACCGCATTTACACAATGTACCTAGCCATGTGGGCGGTTATGGCGCCGATGGTGTGTTGGCTTTTTACACTAACCATCTGGTGGGAAAATTTTTCCCACCAGATGTGCAGATGGAGCGTGTTTCTTTGACAGTTGATGAGAATCAGCTGGTCGAAGAGCATGTGATTCGCTTTACCCACACGGCAGTCATTGACTGGATGCTGCCCGGTGTGGCGCCCACAGGAAAATTTGTCGAGGTAGGATTTGTAGTGATCGTGGGGGTTAAAGATGGCAAAGTCTCACACGAGCATATCTACTGGGATCAGGCTTGTGTGCTGGTGCAATTGGGTTTGCTGAATCGCGAAGGATTACCCGTGTGCGGTGCCGAGAGCGCTCAGCGCTTGCTTGATCCCAGTCGTGCGACACGAACGATGAATTGAAGGAGCCATTGGCTTAAAACCGACCCGCTGCGTCTAGTACCGCTTGCTCAGCCACGCCGGTGGACTGGCACGAACTGTAGGGCAGCATCCCTGGGGCAGGGTTGGGCATCGTTACCGCCGTTGACCCCGTTGAATTAAATCGATACTGCGTGCCTTTTGTGACGGCACCGCTGTTTGGGTTGGCGACCCCACCGACTTGAAGGTCGTAGTTGGCGTTAACGCTCATTTTTGTTTGAGTAGGGTTTGTCGCCTTTAACGCGATGTCGATGGTAACTGTCAGAATGGTATCGGCTTGGGTGGTGACGTAGTCCAAGAACTGGCGATAAGTGGTGAAAGATCCGCCTTGCACTTCGACGGCGCCGCAATCCATGTAGCGTTCTGGGTTGTTCGTGCCCAAGGTAAGGACCAGCCGGCCTTGGTTTTTATTTTGCTGTTTGACGGTGATGCCGTCTCGTTGGGCATAGGCCAGCAGGTTGTCCCACGTTTTTTGTAAGGGTTGATTAATATTGCGTTGCAGCTTCATGGGTGCGTCAGACCCGCCCGTGGCTTGCGTGCTTGTCGGTGGTAGGTAGGTCTGTGTGGTACAGCCGCTTAAAACGATGGCACTGCTCAGCATTAACAAGCGATGATTCATGATTTGCCTAAAGACTCAGATTGTCTGCCCGCTTTTGGCGAACGATGAGAAACCACAAAGCCACAACACCGGCTGCCATCACCATGAAGGACACGTGGATGGCGCCCTGGCTTTGCGCATACAACACGCTAGAGTAAGTTAAGTAGGCGCATGTGAGGCAAAAAATGATGGGCAACAGGGGGTAGAACGGCACTTTGAACGGCCGAGGTGTGTTGGGGTCGATTCGCCTCAAGCGCATGAGTGCTAACCCCACCAAGCAAAGAAAACCCCAGAAAACGGGTGCAGTGAACTCAACCATTGCTTCAAATCCGTCTGCGTATAACGAGCCCAAGCCGACCAATGCCACTGCAATGACTGACTGAACAACGTAAGCCGATATGGGTGTACTGCGATTGGGTTCCCATTGACCCAAGGTTTTTAAGCTTTGCCAATCGCGACCTAGGGCGTAGTTGGACCTGGCACCAACAATCATGGTGGCGTTGATGCTGGTTAGTGCAGCGAGTGCGACCAAGGTGGCAACGACCCGATCAGCCCATGGCCCGAGCCCTCGTTGCGCCAAGTCTGATGCCGCTGTTTGGCTGTTAGCCAGCGCTGGTAAACCCAACCCCTTGAGCAGGGCCATGTTGATCAGTAAGTAGAGTAGGGTGATCAAGGCTAGGCTGATGACGATAACCCAGACCATGGCGCGTGTGCCGCCTTTGAGTTCAGCTGAAATGTAGGCCGATTCGTTCCAGCCACCAAATGTCAGCAACACAAATACCATTGCCAAACCCAACAAGCCCAAGGGAGGCGTTGTTGAAAAAGCGGGCGGGGTGATTGATGCTGGTGTGTCAATCCAGAAAACACTCATGGCAAGCAATAACAAACCAAAAAAAACAAAGGCGGTAAAGAGCGTCTGCAATTGAGCAGCAAAAGTTAACCCCAAAATATTGACCGCTGTCAGCGCCAAGACAATGATCAAGGCCCACCAGGCTGAAGAGTGGGCGCCCAGCGACCAAAGTGTCGAAAGATAGTCGCCAAAGACAAAGGCCAAGAGCGTGATGGATCCGGTGTTGATGACCATGGCTTTGGCCCATGCGTATAGAAACGAGATGTTGCGTCCGTAAGCCCGCGATAAAAAGTGATAATCGCCGCCCGCGTGTGGGTAAGTGGTGGCGAGCTCAGCGTAGCAGAGCGCACCAATCAGTGAAATCAGACCACCAAGCATCCAAACGGTCATGACCCAACCGATGTCGCCGGTGACACTGGCCACCAGTGAAGGGGTGCGGAAAATACCTGCACCAACAACGATCCCAATGATGATGGTGATCGCCCCAACGGCCGCAAGCGTGCGCTGAGGTTGATTGATCGTAGCAGTGGTCATTATTGCGCAGCTGGCTTAATACGTTCACCAACAACATCACCTATTGGATCAGTTTCTGAAACTTGACCGACCATTCGGTCGCCGGCCACTTTAAGTTTGACCGTGCGGTGATGACCCACTTCATTTAGAAAGCGGAAAGACAAATTGTCGCCAGACAATGCTGCAGACAAAATCGGTTGCGACTTTCCGCGCATGGTCAGTGTTCCACCAACGTTTTGAAATTTTTGATCAAGAACCAACTCAGCATCATGAAGTTCTTCGCCACGCAATTGCCATGTGCCTCCAACTTTGGCAGGCACAACCCAGAAGTAACCGATGGTGTAGTTGCTACCAAGTCGCTGATCAGGCTCCCAGTCGCCCATGTTGAAGCTATTCGAAACCACACGTGTGCCGGGTTTCATATCTAGCAGCGTTGGACGCAATTTTAAGTTTAGGTTCGGCAGAAGATAAAGAGTCACAACCGTGGCTTCAGAAAAGTCTTCAACAAAAATATCGCCATTGATGATTTTGACTTTGGCGGCAACGCCACTGCGATCGGCATTTCGTTGTGCGAGCGCTGCCATGTCGCGGTTGTATTCGATACCCACAGCTCGAGCGCCATAATCGCGCGCCGCCGCAATTGCGATCTTGCCGTCGCCTGCACCCAAGTCGTAAACCACATCAGTGGGTTTAACTTTTGCAACGTCGAGCATCATCTTAACGAGCTCATCATTGGTGGCACCCAAATCACGTCTTTACCGCTTTGGCCGACGTCGGGTTGGTAGAGGGAATCACCGGTGGCATGCGTTTGATGATTGGCACTCACCACTGGTTGGTGAACACTTAAAAGCAAACAAAATGCTGATTATGATAAGACTGTGCGATTGGACAAAGAAATCATGAGAAATCTCCTCGGGCGACGACAGGCAATTGGTTTTCAAAAGTATGTGTTTAGCATGAAAACATAATGTCTAAAGAAAAAGTGAATGGGATTAACGCTATTGCTCGAGTCCAAGCGAAATGAGGTCAGGTTGGTATCCGAATTTGCGAACCAATTAAGATGTTCTTAAAAAATAAAAAGGGATGCCAGTAATGTGTAAAAAATCATTTTTTACATCTCGGTATTCAATGAGTATTCAGCATGCAGACTAAGTGAATTAGAGTCTCGTAAGGGTATACCTTTGCTTGAAATCATTTTGTTAACAATCATCTTGCAAGCCCTTGCAATTGGTGAGAATATCGAACCTCGGTTTTGTCCTAAAGCGGCGCTCGGGTAAGCAAATCGCAAAAAATTTGCGCTTCGCTGGCAATGACTTGCCGGTGAAAACTGAGCATATTCGAAGGTAAAAGCCAGACCACTTTGAATGTCATTTGGCATTCAACCGTTTCAACAAATGAAGGGAGACAGCATGGATAACAAGAAACGTTCGTTTACGAAGGCTTTGATCGCCGCCCCAATATTGGCAACAATGCCTTGGGCCAGTGCCATGGCTCAACAGTCTGCGGCATGGCCCAAGGGTAATATCAAATTAATCGTGCCATTTGGCGCTGGTGGATCCGTTGATCGCTTCTCACGTGGTTTGGCTGCGCAATGGGAAAAATCTCTTGGTGGTGCTTCGGTCGTCGTCGAGAACCGCGGTGGTGCTGGCGGTTTGCTTGGCGCACGAACATTCGTTGGCGCGCCCAAAGACGGTTCGGTTTTATTTGCGGGTATTCAACCCACGCTGAGCATGAATATCGTTGCTCAGGGCGCTGACTTTAAGCTTGATGATTTTGTGTTTGTGAACATCGAGCAGCGTGACTACTCATCAATCACGGTGCCCGCTGGCTCCAAGTACAAAACCATCGAAGACTTGGTCAATGACGCCCGCGCCAACCCTGGTAAGTTGAAGATTTCAATGGTGCCTGGGTCAGGCACCTATCTCTTTGGTCTGGCTTTCATCAAAGCGCTAAAGCTTGATGTCAATGTTGTTACCTTTAACGGTGGCGGCACGCAGCGTACGGACTTGCTCGGCGGTCACAGCGATGCCATGGTGGCCTCGGCCTACGGCGATATGGTGTTGGGCGATAAGGTTCGTGTCTTGGCCGTATCTTCTTTAGAACCATTCCCAGGTTGGCCTAATGCGGTGCCTATTACCAAGGCTTATCCTAATATCAAGATTCCACCCATTGGTGATAACCGCTTTATCGCTGTGTCAAAAGAGTTTGCAGAAAAAAATCCTGAGGCATTCGCAGCGATCGTTGCCAGTTATGCAAATAACTTCAAGAGCCCCGAGTACCAAGCGTATATGGAGAAGCAAGGCTCGACAATTATTTCGGGTTACCGTGGTCCCGAAGAGTCGACCAAGATGGTGCGCGAGTTGCATGAAGTGGTCGTCGAGTTTAAGGACGCACTGCAAGGCAAGTAAGGCAGCGTTTTGTGTGAAGCACACCGGTTGCCAGCGTATCGTTGGCAACCGGTCTTATGGTTTGGTTGCTAGGGGAAGCGGCAATGGGTTTGATGCCAGCCATTAAAAAAGTGACTGCCGAAATCGTCGTGTTGCTACTGATTTTTGGGTACAGCGCTTACTATTACTTTGAAGTGTCGGCGCTGCCGTCACGCACGATTAATTTGTTATTGATTCAGCCCGTTTTTATGGTGATCGCCATTTCAACGATTGCGCTGATATTGATTAAGGTCAGAGAGGCCTTGCGTAGTTCAGTGCCAATCGAATCGACTCAAGGTTCACCCACCAACGACGTTACTGCAACAGCGCTTTCTGAGAGTCCTGACGGGCCAGTCGATCCCGATTTCATTAAAAATGGAATTGCCTTCGCTATTTGCACCTTGGCTTACGTGTTGTTACTTGATCGCTTGGGCTTCGTATCATCTTCGTTTTTATATTTGTCGATACTCATTTATCTGCTGGGTAGCCGCTCTTTCTGGTTAACGATTGTTCTTCCAGCGGCAGTGGTTGGCTTTCTTTACGTCACGATGGCGATCTTGCTTAGATTTCCAATGCCTCAAGGCATGTTGATCTAACGTTGCTGTGTTCTTCTTCTAGGGTCGCGATCTATGGTTGAGTTTTCTTCGTTATGGGCGGGTGTCTCGTTACTGGCAGACTGGCAAGTTATTTTGATGATGGTGCTCGGTCTGTTGTTTGGGATAATCACCGGGGCGATACCGGGATTCAGCACACCGCTGGCCATCAGTGTCATGTTGCCCGTGACATTCAGCATGGAGCCGCTGGCTGCCATTGTGTTTTTGACCTGTATTTACGCGGGTGGTAACTTTGGTAGTTCAATTTCAGCCATTCTGATCAACATCCCTGGCTCGCCCCAAGCAATCGTGACGGGATTAGACGGTTACCCCATGACGCGCCAAGGCCGCGGCAACGAGGCGCTCGGCTTCGCGGTAGCGTCCTCTGCTGTTGGCAACTTGATTGGTGCCATCTTTTTGATTTTGATCATGCCATTGCTGGTGAAGTTTGCGCTGAGTTTTGGGCCGCCAGAGTTGTTTTTGGTGGGTGTGATTGGGTTGACGGTGATTGCGAGCTTGCATAAAAGCTTTTTAAAAGCTGCCATTGCCGGTGGCTTTGGTGTGCTGTTGGGCACCATCGGCATGACCTCAGCCGGATCAACTCGCGGAACCCTGGGATTTTACGAGCTACTCGACGGCATACCATTGATTCCAGCCTTGATTGGTTTGATTGGTTTTTCTGAGCTTTTCTTGATGTTGCAGCGAACTTACGTCGCCGGTAGTGCAGCCTCGAATGTGAGTCAGGGCAGGCAGGACTTATCGCAGTTACTGCGTGGATTTAAACAAACCTTTCGACACCCTTTTACGCTGATACGTGCCAGTACGATCGGTGTCTTGATTGGCGGGCTGCCTGGTGCTGGCGGCACAGTGGCGAGCGTGGTGAGCTACAACGAGGGACGTCGCTATTCTAAAAACGGGGCTAATTTTGGCAACGGTGAGCCTGAAGGGGTGATCAATGCTGAAGCCGCTAATAACGCTTCTGAGGGCGGGGCGTTGGCGTTGATGCTCTCGCTCGGTATTCCAGGTGGTTTGGCGACTGCGGTCCTGATTGGTGGTTTCATGCTGCAAGGTTTGATTCCAGGCCCACGACTCTTTTTAGACAATCCCGCGCTCCTTTATGGCGTCATGAGTGCGCAAGTGTTTGCGTCATTCATGCTGCTGTTCTTTGGTTTGTTGGTGTCGTTTTATGCCGCTAAGATTATTCAGGTGCCAACGGTTGTTTTGATTCCGTTGATTGCATTGTTCTCAATTATTGGCACTTATGCCGTTAAATTGTTGATGTTTGATGTCTATATCATGTTGGTCTTTGCCGTGGTTGGCATTGTCTTGCGTAAGTTCGACTACCCGCTCATAGCCGTCATTCTTGGGTTGATATTGGGCCCCATTCTGGATGGACAATTGATGCGCACCTATCAGGGCGCTGGCGAGCTGTCGCTTTCTATTTTCTTGAATCGACCGATGAGCTTGCTTTTATTGGGGATTCTGGCGATTAGTCTCTTACCCCTTGTGGTGCGTTTGGTCAGGGGCTATCTGAAGCAAAAGGAGGCAGTCAATGGATAAGGACACGTTAACCGTATATTGGCAACCCGGTTGTTCAAGTTGCCTTAACCTTAAAGAGCATTTAACCCGACACGGGGTAGCGTTTGAATCGGTGAACGTGCGTGATGATTCGGCAGGTTTCGAGGCGCTAGCTAAGCTTGGGGTTCGGCAAGTACCGGTGTTAGCCAAGGGTGATCAGTGGTGCGATGGGCAGATGATTGCACAAGTCAATGTTTTGGCGGGTATTGCTGTTCAAAGCGAAGGCAAATTGACGCCAGTTGAACTTGCTGATCGGATGGCAGGCTTTTTGCCCGTACTAAAAGCCTATGTTTCTCAAATGCCGGCAGACCGATTTGATGAGCAGCTACCAGGCCGCCCACGCAGCTACGGTAATTTGGCGTGTCACTGCGCCGAGATCATTGATCTGTTTTTGAAGGTGCTGCAAGACAAGCATCAGTTGGTGTTTGAAGACTACGAGCACCCCATACCCACAGAGTGTGACAACCCAGAAAAGCTCAGCCAATATGTCTCGCAAGTCGCCAAGCGATTGTCGCACTGGACTCAGACAGGATTGCCTGCACAGGATTTCGCCATGATCCCGACGGTTTACTACGGCGCGCCAACTCTGCATGAATACATGGAACGCACGGCTTGGCATTCGGGACAACATTTAAGGCAGCTCAATCTGGTTTTGATCAATAAATTAGGCCTAAAGCCTGAGCCCGAGTTATCGGATGCGCTTTTTAAAGGCCTGCCAATGCCTCATTTGGTGTGGGATGATCAGTTGAGTTTTTAAAATGATGATGCCTTAAACCGACAAACGATCGGAGCAGGCCAGCGACGGGGGGATAGTTGTCATGGATATGAGTAAGGTAATTGATGATGTCGAGCAACCCAAGCCTTGGCTTGCTGCAGACATCAGACAAAGTACGCAATGGATCAGGCCCGTGACTGAGGCAGAGAAGGCGGGCTTGCGTAAAGGCTTGTCGGTGTTTCTCGCCTCTGGAAAAGCGCTTGAAGATGCCAGTGGTGCAGACTTCCCGTTTGAAGATATCAAGCAATTGATTCAGGATATTCACGACCAGCTCTATAAAGGTTTTGGACTGATTGTGTTGAAGGCATTTCCCATCGAAGGCCTTGATGAGGAGTCCATTAAAAAGCTTTACTGGGGCTTTACCAACCATTTGGGTGTACTTAGGCCGCAAGGTAAAAACAGCGCTTTGATTAACCATGTCAAAAACGCAGGTGGCGTCTATCGAGCAGCGGGCGGCCGAGGCTACAACACCAATTCTGAGTTGGATTTCCATGTGGACTTTTCCGACTATGTTGGCCTGTTGTGCATTCAAGACGCAAAGTCAGGCGGCATTAGCAAGGCCTGTTCCTCAAGGGCCTTGTTTGAAACCTTAAAGCAGCAAATGCCTGAACTGGCGCAAGCACTTGAGGTACCGCTTTACTACTCTCGTCAAGATGAACACGCCGAGGATGAGTTGCCATACTATAGAACGCCAGTGGTGGCCTTCGAGCACGGCTGGTTTAGCTGCCGCTACACGCGTAACCACATCCGCTATGCTCATCGGCATGAGGGTGCAGCTGCGCCCACCCCGATTCAAGACGCTGCCATGGATTGGATTGACCAGGCCGCCCAATCGGATGAATTTACCTTTGACATGCGTTTGGTACCCGGTGATTTTCAGATTCTGAATAACCATGTTGTTTTGCATTCACGCACGGCTTACGAGGATCATGACGAGCCCGAGAAAAAACGCAGTTTGTTGCGCGCTTGGATTGCCACGCCAAACAGTCAGCCACTGTCTCCCTTGATGCAACAAGCCTTTCATGATCATCGTGCGGGCGCTGTGCGCGGGGGAATTAAGGGCCAAGAATATGATGAAAAAAAACAGGCCTACACCCGCAACGCGGCTGCATTTCACGCCATGATATGCGACTGACATGAGCACACAAACCCTTCTCGATAAGCTTTGGTCTGCGCATGTGGTTGATAGCCGAAGTGATGGCAGCGACCTGTTGTATGTTGATCGGCATTATGTGCATGATGCCTGTTCGCAAGGCTTTGATTTTCTAGACCAAGCCGGCCTGTCTATTCGTCGACCTGATCTGACCTTCGGTATGGAAGATCATTACATTGCTACCCGATCAGGGATTGATCGATCGGACAAAGTTATTTCCTTGAGCGGGGTCTTGGCTTCAAACGCTCAAAAGCATGGCTTTAGCAGTTACGGTCAAGGTTCGCCAAACCAAGGTATTGTGCATGTGGTGGGTCCGGAGCTTGGGCTCACGTTGCCAGGCAGTTTAATCGTCTGTGGTGACAGTCACACCGCCACGCATGGTGCATTTGGCAGTTTGGCTTTCGGTGTGGGTGCTTCTGAGATTGCACATGTGTTAGCCACACAAACCCTTTGGCAAAGAAAACCCAAAGCCATGCGTTTGCGTCTCGATGGTCAATTGGGGCTAGGAGTGACGGCCAAAGACCTGATTCTTTATTTGATCGGACAGATTGGTGCCCGTGGCGGCACTGGGCACGTGATCGAGTACGCTGGTTCAGCGATTGCCGCCTTGTCGATGGAGGCGCGCATGACGATCAGTAACATGTCGATTGAAGCGGGCGCGAAAGCTGGCATTATTGGGTCTGACACCACAACGATAGCCTATCTTCAAGACCGGCGTTTTATGCCAGCGGGTCAAGAGGCTCTTCGCGCGCAACAAGCATGGGGTGATTTGATGTCTGACAGTGATGCGCTGTTTGACCATGATCAGTCTATTGATGTGTCGGCGCTTGAGCCAACCATCACATGGGGTACATCGCCACAAACGGCCGTTGCTATCACGGGTTTTGTGCCTGCCTTAGATGCGCTCGACACTGCCGAGCGCGAGCAAATGGTGGCGATGATGGCATACATGGGTTTGACACCACAAACGCCCATGCAAGAAATCGCTGTTGATCAAGTCTTTATTGGTTCTTGTACCAATAGCCGGATAGAAGATCTGCGTTTGGCGGCGATGGTGGCTCAAAAGGGTCGCGCTAAAGTACCTACCTTGGTCGTGCCAGGATCTGTGAGCGTGCAACAACAGGCACAAGCTGAGGGTTTAGATCAAATTTTCAAGCAAGCTGGATTTCAGTGGGCAAACCCTGGATGTTCCATGTGCGTGGCCATGAATGGCGACTTGGTAGCACCTGGCAAGCGCTGCGTATCGACCTCAAACCGCAACTTCATGGGCCGTCAGGGACAGGGTAGCCGCACCCACTTGGCCAGTCCCCTGACTGCGTCAGCCAGCGCGTTGACTGGGCGTCTGACAGATGTCAGGGAGATTTTGTGATGCGATTTGAAGCCGTCAATCACTTGAAAGGCCCTTGTTACCCCTTGCCCATCGATAATATCGATACCGATCAAATTATCCCGGCCCGATTTCTTCATCGCTCGCGCAAAGAAGGTTTTAAAGGGTTGTTGTTTCACGATTTTTTGCAGCAGCAAGCACAAAACGCAGCCCCTGATTTTCAATGGGTTCATGCCGAAAGTGACGTGCCCAAGATGCTGTTGGCAGGTGAGAATTTTGGTTGTGGCTCTTCGCGTGAACACGCGGTCTGGGCCTTGCTAGACAATGGATTTAAGGTCGTTGTCGCCAAAAGCTTTGGTGACATTTTTTACGGTAACGCAACCAACAATGGTCTATTGCTGATTCGCTTGACCGATCCGTGGCCAGTGGTTTTGCAAAGCCTAGCGCAAAATTTAAGCGTTCAGGTCAAGCTCGATGAACAAACACTAACCACGGCTGATGATCATGTGTATGACTTTGCCATGGATGAATTTTTTAAAAATATGCTGCTCAATGGTGCGCAAGAAATCGACATGACTTTGCGTCTTGGCGAAAAGATTGCGGCTTTTGAGCAAACACAGGCGCAGCGGTTTCCTTGGTTGCAACAGCCCAAGGCCCGTACTTAACTTCAATGGAGAAATAAACATGAGTCGCAAAGCATTCGCAGACAAGATTCGCCGTAAGGAGCTAATCGTGGCCCCCGGCATCTATGACATGATTTCAGCCCATTTGGCTGATCAAATGGGTTTTGATGCGCTTTATGTCACAGGCTACGGTACGGTTGCCTCACATTTGGGTCTGCCCGATGCTGGCATTGCCACCTATACGGACATGATTGAGCGGATATCGCGCTTTTGCGACATGACCAATACGCCGGTCATTGCTGACGCTGATACGGGCTATGGTGGGCTGTTGAATGTGGCACATACCGTTAAAGGCTACGAAAAAGCAGGTGTCTCGGCCATTCAAATCGAAGACCAGCAGTTCCCTAAAAAGTGCGGTCACACTCCCAATCGCCCAGTGGTGCCTGTCGCGGAGATGGTGCGTAAGATCAAAGTTGCTTGTGACACACGCACTGACCCCGACTTTCTGATCATTGCTCGCACTGATGCGCGCACAGGGTTGGGTCTGGATGAAGCGATCGCTCGTGCACACGCCTATGGCGAGGCGGGGGCTGATGTGTTGTTTGTTGAGTCACCCGAGTCAGTCGAAGAAATGACCAAAGTGTGTCAATCGTTAGACAAGCCTTTGTTGGCTAACATGGTGACCGGCGGCAAGACGCCAGTTCTGCCAGCTGAAGAACTTAAAAAAATGGGCTACACCATTGTGATTCATCCAGCGGCTGGCTTTTTGTCCTGCGCGGCCGGTTTGGCGCAAGCTTATGGTGACCTGAAAAAAAATGGCACCGTGACTGAGGCCACACCAATGTACAGCTTTGCTGACTTTAATCAAATGATCGGTTTTCCAGGGGTTTGGGCATTCGACAAAAAGTACGCTGAGGACTGAGGCACAGTCGTCGCGTCAAAGTCACGGCATCACAAACCGTTATTGGTGGTTTTGCGAAGAATTAACCGAACCGGGACACGAATGTGTTCCGGTTTGTCGCTATTGCCTGATTTTATTTGTTGCAAGAGGGTGGTGACAGCAGCTTGCGACATCAATTCTGAGTCTTGTTCGACAGTTGATAACGAGTACCCCCCCATGCCTGCTTGAGGTACGTTATCAAAGCCAATGACTTGAACATCGTCGGGGACAGTGAGTTTGAGCTCATTGCGTAAAACATCAAGCACACCGAACGCCATGTGGTCGTTGGCAACAAATAGCCCATCGGGGCGATGTTTTTTCGAGCCAAACATTTCGCGGGTTGCGCTAGCTGCTTTTTCATAATCGTAGTGGCCGACCTCTCGGGCAAATAATGATTTGCCGCTCTGCTTAAGCGCATCGATGAAGCCCTGCTCGCGTTCTAAAGAGGTCGACGATGCTTCCAAGCCAGCGATAAAGCCAATGCGTTTGGCTTTTCCATGAAGTAGGGTTTGGGCCGCTAATTTGCCACCTTCGTAATTCTGAGAGGCGACAGTGCTCACGCCCTTGAGCGTTGAGATGCGATTAAACATGACCACTGGCGTGTCACTGTCACGGCAGTATTTGGCGAGCTTAGAGGACAGTAAAGAGCTTGCCAAGATAATGCCATCGACCTGATAACCCATGATGTTCAGAATCAAGTCATCGGTCTCATTTTCATGGCTCACATTTTCTTCATTCACAAAAAGTAGGACATGAAAGCCATGGATTTGAAGCAAACGTGAAATTCGCTCCAAGATGGTTGGGTAAAACTGATTTTGTAGGTAACTCACCACGAGCGCTACGATATGCGAGCGCTTGGTTGATAGGGTACGGGCAATGGCATTCGGACGGTAGCCCAACTGCGCAGCAGCCGCCAATATTTTGGTACGCGATTGTTTGCCAACACTGGCCCCGGGGGTGAATGTTCGGCTGACAGCCGAAACACTCATGCCAACGGCAAGGGCGACATCTTCAAGGGTGGCACGGCCCCGCTTAGGACTTTTGTTTGACACGTTGGCATGACTCAGTCGTTGGCGCTAGGCTGCGGTCCAGCCGCCATCAACAACGATGGCACTGCCGGTGATCATTCTTGCGGCGGGACTGGCTAAAAACACCACAGCGCCCATTAAGTCTTCAGTGGTGACCAATTCGCCTAACGCAATCTTTGCCAATACCGAGGCTTTAAAGGTTTCGTCTTCGAACATTCGCTTGGTCATGTCTGTCTCAACAAATGTCGGGCAGATGGTATTAACGCGGATTTTTTCGGCACCCAAGTCCCAAGCCAATGCTTTGGTCAGGCCTTCAACACCGTGTTTGGTCGCGCAATAAGCCACACGATTGATGGCGCCGACCAAACCCATCTGGGAAGAAATATTGATGATGCTTGCCCCTTGACCGTTGGTTCTGGTTTGTCGAGCAAAGGCGCGACAGATGTGCAAGACTGATGCCAGGTTGAGTCGGATCAGGTCGTCGATGTCTTGGTTTGAGGTGTCTCTAATGTGTCCTGGGCGGTTGGTGCCGGCATTGTTGACCAAGATATCAAATGGTGCATGAGTTTCAAATAAAGCATTCACGGCAGGGGTGTCAGTGACATCAAGCGCGTGCGTGGTGATGTTTACATCAGGCGCATGTTGTCTGACATCGTTGGCTGCCACGTCCAAGGCGATGGCGTCGCGCGCGACCAGCAAAACATTGGCACCACTTTGTGCAAGCGCGGTGGCACAGGCCAGTCCTATACCGCGACTCGCGCCAGTGACTAGGGCTTGTTTGCCATCAATTCGCATACTGGGTAATTTCACGGGCACTGTTCCTTTGACTATTGATGGGGAGTTGCTGAACCCACCGGTGCGGGTTCGTACCAAGGCAGATCGGGTTGGTGACCATAACGGCGTAAGCGCAGATTGGCTTGTTCGCCATGCCCTGCAAAGTTCTCCATGTGGCACAGACGCGAACCAATCTCGCCCATCAAAGCCGATGCTTCGTCAGTGGTGACACGCTGGTAAGTACAGGTTTTAAGGAATTTGCCAACCCATAAACCGCCGGTGTATCGCGCTGCGCGCTTGGTTGGTAAGGTGTGGTTGGTGCCAATGACCTTGTCGCCAAACGACACATTGGTTCGTGCACCCAGAAACAGGGCACCGTAATTGGTCATGTTTTTGAGAAAGTAGTCAGGGTCTTTGGTTAGCACTTGCACGTGCTCGAAGGCCAAATCGTCTGCGGTTTGCACCATTTCATCAATGTCGTCGCAGACAATCACTTGTCCATATTTTTCCCAAGCTTCACGCGCAATACCGGTCGTGGGTAGTATGGTGAGTTGGCGCTCGACTTCTAAAATCGTTTCTTCTGCCAACTGCTTTGAGGTGGTCAGTAATATGGCAGGTGAATTGGGCCCGTGCTCAGCTTGACCCAACAAATCAACAGCGCACATTTCTGCATCGCTCGTTTCATCGGCAATGATCAATGTTTCGGTTGGACCGGCAAATAGGTCAATGCCAACCCGACCATACAGCTGGCGTTTGGCTTCAGCGACAAACATGTTGCCAGGACCCACCAACATGTCGACAGCAGGAATGCTTTCGGTACCGATGGCCATGGCGGCCACAGCTTGTACGCCACCAATCACCAAAATGCGGTGAGCACCAGCCATGTGCATGGCGCTCACAATGGCGGGATGGGCTTTGCCTTGAAAGGGTGGTGCGGTTGCCGTGATACTGGCGACCCCCGCCACATTCGCTGTCAGCACGCTCATGTGAGCTGAAGCAATCATGGGATATTTGCCGCCAGGCACATAGCAGCCGACCGCATTCATGGGGATATGGGTGTGACCGAGAACCACACCGGGCATGGTTTCAACTTCCAAGTTCTGTAGTGTTTGGCGTTGGCGTTGCGCAAAGTTACGGATTTGCGTTTGTGCAAACTCAATGTCTTTCAGTTCTTGCGCGGTCAATTGCTGTAACGCCGCATCGATATCGTGTTGGTTGAGCTCGAATTTTTCAGGTGCCCAGCCGTCAAACTTTTGAGACCACGACCGCACAGCGCTGTCACCGTGTTTTTGAACATCTTCAATAATTTGGCTTACCGTTGCGCTGACCTTCAGGTCAATGGTGTCAATCGTGTTTTGATCTTGTCCTTTCTTCAAGTAGCGAATTGCCATGATTTTGCCTCAAGTGATGGAGCTCTTTGTTGCTGCGCTTGGCGTGCGTACCAAGTTTGTCAGTCTAAAGATTAGCGAAGGTCAAGAAAAATTGCAAACGTTTGCAAACAAAACATGCGGTTGCTTGCTTAAACGGGTGACTAAGGGTCACATCACCTGCGGCCAGGTACCCACTGTCTCATGTCGTGAGACAGTGGGGCAGGCATTATTTGAATATTGAATGCGTTTAACAGGATGCGCGGAAATCCTCTCCGTTAAGGGGGAGGGTGAATAGCGCGCACACCAAAGGTGTCCTGTTTGTTGGTTATTCTGGTGTTTGCTG
>ERZ889217.864-NODE-864-length-16947-cov-10.920436_pt1 | contig 16947 bp, 21 predicted proteins | sample MGYA00521098_ERZ889217 | MGnify/ENA primary metagenome ERZ889217 (study PRJEB32303, sample SAMEA104408613) | aquatic metagenome | biome: Brackish water; feature: Pelagic; material: water | place: Baltic Sea | collected 2014-06-10T22:04:00 | depth 2,362 m ...
TTATCTTTTTCGGTAACTGGAATGTTGTTATTTGTTACTGCAAATGATCTTTTGGTTATGTTTGTGGCATTAGAAGTAATGAGCTTACCTCTTTATTTACTTGCCGGATTAGCAAGACGTAGAAGATTACTAAGTCAAGAGGCAGCACTAAAGTATTTCATTTTAGGTGCCTTAGCAAGTGCAATATTGTTATTTGGAAGTGCTCTAACTTATGCATACACAGGTTCACTTGAATTTGGTCAAATATCAAATGGAATCAGTTCAGCAAACAATTCTCCTGGATTATTAACTGCCGCAATTGCTTTAGTTGCTGTGGGAATGTTATTTAAAATTGGTGCGGTTCCATTTCATCAGTGGGTTCCAGATGTTTACACAGGAGCCCCAACCCCTGTTACTTCATTTATGGCAGGTGCTGTGAAAGTTGCCGCGTTTGGTGGATTGTTAAGAATTTTCTATGTTGCTTTTGGTTCTTTAGTTTGGGATTGGCGACCACTTATTTGGGTTGTGGCTGGACTAACGATGGTGGTGGGAAGTGTTATTGCACTTTCACAATCTGATTTCAAACGTATGCTTGCATATTCCTCAATATCAAACGGTGGATTTATTTTGGTTGGTTTTTCAGGAACAAATAGAGCTGCCATAGCTGCTGTTTTAATTTATTTAATTACCTATGCCTTTGCCACAGTTGGGGCATTTGCGCTTATCACTTTGATCAGAGAACAAGCAGGAGAAAGTGCCACGTTAATTCGCTGGAAAGGACTAGGGAAGAAATCACCTTTAGTGGCAGGATTAATGTCACTTTTCATGTTGTCGTTTGCAGGAGTTCCACTAACTAGTGGATTTACTGCAAAATTTGGAGTCTTTACCGCAGCAATTGCAGGTGGTGCAACACCATTAGTTTTAATAGGCGTACTAGCAAGTGTGATTGCTGCAGTATTTTACATCCGAGTAATAATTTTAATGTTTTTTAGCGACCCAATTCCAGAAGGTCCTTTTGTAGTGGTACCAAGTGTTTTCACCACAATTGCTATATCTGCTAGCACAGTAGTTACTATAATTCTTGGATTATTTCCTCAAATTGTTATTGATTTGGTTAGTTCAGCGTCTGTGTTTCTTCGATGAATAAAGTTAACATTCCTGAGATATTAATAACTGACGAAAAATTAAAAGACTTTTTAGCTCAAGGAATCAAAAGAACTGAAGAATTTTTAGAAATAGAATCTGCTTCTCCTTATATTCCTTTGACTGAAATCACACAACATCTTCTATTAGCAGGTGGAAAAAGAATTCGACCAATTTTGGTTTTTCTCTCAGCCCAATTTGGTAAGCCAGATATTGACCGTTTAGCAAAAGTTGCTGCAGCAATTGAATTTATCCATGTGGCAACTCTTTATCACGATGATGTGATGGACGAAGCATTAATGAGAAGAGGCGTTGAATCTGTAAATGCCAAATTTGGTAACACTAATGCGATTTTGGCTGGCGATTTCTTATTCTCAAGAGCATCTGCAATAGCAGCTGAATTAGGTCCCCATGTGGTCACAACTTTGGCTGATACTTTGTCTGTACTTTGTGAAGGACAAATTCGCGAAGCAATTGGGGCAGGAACAACTGATCCAATTAAGCATTACTTAGAAGTTTTAAAGCAAAAAACAGGTTCACTAATTGAATCATCTGCTGCACTTGGTGCTTATCTTTCAGGAGCAGACGATGTGGTTGCGGCAGCTTTAAGCAATTATGCCCAAAATATTGGTTTGGCATTTCAAATTTCTGATGACATTCTTGATCTCAAAGGAGACCCAGCAAAGTCTGGAAAAACAATCGGTAAAGACTTATTAGAAGGAATTCATACACTTCCAGTTCTTTCAGCATTATCACTTGATAAAGAAGGGGTTTTAAAACAATTATTAACTGAGGTAAAGGGAAATCCTGAAAACATTGGTAAAACTATTGCAAAAGTCACCGAATTAGGTGGTTTTGATGTTGCTGGTTTACACCTTGAAAGTTTAATTGACCAAGCAATGACGGCATTAGATTCAGTGCCCAAGGGCAGTGCTCGAGATGCATTAGTTCAATTTGCACAATGGCTAACAAAAAGAAATAACTAGTTTTTATTTTCCCGGTAAGTTTTTACAGCATCGTAGCTAAACACAGTAACGGCAAGCCACACAATTAGAAACCCAATCCATCTGGCTAGGCTCATCGGTTCGTTAAAGACAAAATAACCTAATAAAAATTGTAGAATTGGTCCAAGTGCTTGAACTAGTCCTAGAACTACCAATGGAATTCTCACTACAGCAGTGCCGAATAAAAGTAATGGAACAACAGTGACAACACCAGCAGTTGCAAGCCAAAATGAATGATTCAAATCGTAATTAACAAAACTTAATTGATTTTTACTATTTAAATAGAATAGAAAAGCTAAGAAAAATGGAGTGAGTAATAAAGTCTCTAGAGTTAAGCTTGAAATTGCATTCATATTTAATATTTTTTTAACTAGTCCATAAAATCCAAAAGAAAAAGCTAAACTTAGTGCAATATATGGTGGATGACCCAAGGTTAGAGTTAAAAAAGTGACAGCTATAAATGTTAGTGCGACAGATACTTTCTGAAGGCTTCTTAGTTTCTCCTTTAAAATAAAAACACCTAAGGTAACTGAAACCAGGGGATTAATGAAATATCCAAGCGATGTTTCAATAACATGCCCGTTATTTACTGCCCAAATAAAAACACCCCAATTAATTGAAATTAAAATAGATGCTGAAAAAAGTAACAAAATTTTTCGTTTATCGTTTAAAGCAGATCTAACTTCAACCATCAAATTTCTAAAGTAGACAATTATTAACAAAAGACCCACTGACCAAATAACTCTGTGAGCAAGAATCTCTGGAGCCGAGGCAGGCTTTAATAACTGCCAATAAAGGGGGACGACACCCCAAATCAGATAAGTTCCAATTGCAGCAAGTAGGCCTGAGTTATATCTTGCTTTTGCGTCCGATTGGTTCAATTAGGCACATTTTTCTTTAGGAGTTAAGGATTCGACATGTCATAGTCTAGGCAAATTAAAAAAGCTTCAATCATGTGGTCAACTTAGGGGTGTGAAGTGGCGAAAATGGTAGTAATCCGATACAAATAAATAGGGACCACTGGCTGGTCAAGAAAGGGTTTTGTGCGTCGTACTACTAATAATTTAAAGACAATATTTTTGCTCGGATTCTTAGGTCTGTTTGTAATGATTTTGGCAAGTTGGTTTGGTGGCTCAACAGGTCTTTGGTTTGGTTTAATTTTTGCTTTAGGTATGAATGGTTTTGCATATTTTTATTCAGATCGTTTAGCTCTTCGTGCAATGCGCGCCTATCAAGTAACACCACAAACTTCTCCAGTTTTATACAAAATTGTTAGTGATTTAGCAACACAAGCAAATCAACCTATGCCAAGGGTTTATTTATCTCCTACTGCTTCACCTAATGCATTTGCTACCGGTAGGAATCCACAAAACTCTGCAGTTTGTGCTACCGAAGGACTAATGAATTTATTAACAGAAAAAGAACTTAAAGGCGTAATAGGTCATGAACTATCTCATGTTTATAACCGAGATATTTTGACCGCATCAATAGCTGCAACTATGGCAAGTGTCTTAATGTCGATGGTTCAATTCTTTTGGCTTTTTGGTGGAAGAGATTCCCAAAGATCAAATCCCATTGGAGCAATTTTCTTAATGATTATTGGACCATTGGCTGCAACTATGTTGCAGTTAGCAATTGGTAGATCAAGAGAATTTGCTGCTGATGAAGATGGTGCAATCCTGACTCAAGATCCTTTAGCACTGGCTAGTGCATTAAAGAAAATTGATGCTGGAGTAACTAGTGCTCCAATGAGACCAACTTCAGATTTAGAAACTGCATCAGCAATGATGATTTCTCATCCATTTAGAGGAAGTGGAATGGCAAAATTATTTTCAACACATCCACCAACACAAGAACGTGTTAAAAGATTAGAAATGATGGCACAACAGATGGGGCAGTCTATCTAGAACTTTAAGCACCGTATGATTACCAAAGTACTAAATCATGGTAGCTTGCCCGAGTGGCCAAAGGGAGCAGACTGTAAATCTGCCGGTTCACGCCTACAGTGGTTCAAATCCACTAGCTACCACGCTTAACGAAAATAAGCCCTAACTAAATAATAGGGCTTATTTAAATTTTAAGAGTTATCTGAAATTAGTAAACTGTGTTGCAAAATCTAATTCTGTTTTTTCAACCAATCTCATAACTGCTTGTAAGTCATCTCGTGATTTACTGGTGACTCGCAATGTTTCACCCATAATTTGGGTTTTAATATTTTTTGGTCCCTCATCACGAATTATCTTCGATAACTTCTTAGCATTTTCTTGAGAAATACCTGAATTAAAATTTCCAGTAATTTTATAGGTTTTACCGGAAGCTCTTGGATCATCTGCTTTAAAAGACTTTAAAGAGATGCTTCGTTTGATCAACTTTTCTTTAAAGACATCTAATGCTGCTTTGGCTCGTTCTTCGGTGCTGGATTCAATTTCAACACTTAATTCATTGAGCCATTTAATTTCTGTTTCGGTGTTCTTAAAATCAAAGCGCTGAGACAATTCTTTACTTGCTTGATTTAAGGCATTATCTGCTTCTTGGCGGTCAATTTTACTTACGATATCGAAGGAGTTATCAGCCATGTAAAAAAGTTACACCAGTTAGTTCTTCACTTGCACGCCATACTCGCTGAGCAAGTTCATTATTTCTTGCTAATTTGCTCATTCCTACTTTTTTAGGTTTTCCTCTAGCTTCTAGTAATCCTTGGGGACCAAAGTAATCACCACTAGTTGTATCAGTCCAAGTACAAGCGGCAATCTGGGGAAGTGCACCATTTGCCGCACTTTGTCCAAAAATCATGTTCAAAGCTTTGGTCACCTGTAGTTCAACACCTTTTAGCTTGCCCGATTTTTTAGTTGCTGCCACAAATTGCAGGTTGGTATTGGCATAACCAGGATGAGCTACAGCAGTAATAATGTTTGAGTTAATAAGTTTAAGTCTTCTGGCTAATTCACTGGTAAAAAGTAGGTTTACTAGCTTGGTATTTCCATAAACAGTCCATGGAGAGTAAGAAGCTTCATCAACATTTAATTCTTTTGCATCACCATTTTTAAGTTTTCCTAAACGGTGAGCAGATGAGGCAACATTAATGATGCGAGGATTTGTCCCTTTACCAATTGCTTCAAACAAAAGTTGAGTTAGTAAGAAATGTCCTAAATGATTAGTTGCCATTTGGGACTCGAAACCGTCTTTTGATCTTTCAAATGGAACAGCCATAATTCCTGCGTTATTGAGCAGAATATCTATAGGTCTTGAACTTTGAGATGCTGCAAAATTCTTACAGAATCTAAATCCATTAGATCTAGTTTGGAAACTTCTAATTTGGCACTAGGGGTTTGTTTAAGAATTTCATTCTTAACAACTTCGCCTTTGTCTACGTCTCTTACAGCTAACACAATTTCGGCACCGAGTTTGGCTAAGGCAATTGCACTTTCTTTACCAAGTCCAGAAGTAGCACCAGTGATGATTATTCGTTTTGATTTCATATCAATTAGTGAAGGAGTTTTTGGTCCACTCATAAGTTGGAAATCACTCCTCAGGTATTCTCATTTTTTGCGGCTTGAAATATATCTTGACAGTCGCTCAGCCCCAATAGCTCAGTCGGTAGAGCATCTCCATGGTAAGGAGAAGGTCTGCGGTTCAATTCCGCATTGGGGCTCGGGTTGAATAAACCTTGATTGAAGCGGAGTAGCTCAGGTGGCAGAGCAAACGACTCATAATCGTTGTGTCGCGGGTTCAACTCCCGCCTCCGCTACTAGAAGAAAAAAGTATTAGGAGAGGATAGGTAAATGGCAAAAAGTGATGTACGACCAAAAATAACAATGGCTTGTGCTGATTGCAAAGAACGCAATTACATAACAAAGAAGAACCGTCGTAACGATCCAGATCGTTTGGAAGTTAAGAAGTTTTGTCCACGTTGCAACAAGCACACAGAACACAAAGAAACACGCTAAGAACTTTTAGCTAATCTTTATATAATCTGTGGCACTTAACTTAGCGTTTCTAAATAGGTCCTATCCATCTTTAGAAACTTTTAAAGTTGATCAAACCAAAATAGAAGCATTCAGTGCTGCTATTGGTGACGATAATGAATACATAAAACAAGGATTTGCATCTCCCACATTTCTCATATCTATCCAAATGAGCGCAATGGAAGTTGCCCTATTTGATCCTGAACTTGGTCTTGATTACAGCAAAGTAGTTCATGGTGAGCAAAGCTTTGAATACAAAAAACCTGTGAAAGCAGGAGATGAGTTGTCATTTGTTTCCACAATAGAAGACATCAAATCTAAAGTTGGAAACGATTTCATCACTATAAGAAGTGATGTGACAGATTCTTTGGGCAATGAAGTCGCAACATTGAAAGCAACACTAATTGCTCGCGGAACGGACAAATAATGTCAGTAGGAATTAAATATAGTGATGTGGAAGTTGGTTTTGAATTACCAAAAGTTATTCATAACTATCAACGTCAAGATTTAGTTAATTATGCCAATGCATCAGGAGACCATAACAAGATTCACCTAGATGAAAAATTTGCTAAAGAAGTTGGCTTACCAGATATAATTGCGCACGGAATGCTCACCATGGGAGTTGCAAGTCGAGTTGTCACAAATTGGGTTAAAGATATCAGCGCAATCAAAAGCTTTAGTGTTAGATTTTCTGCTCCAGTGGTAGTCCCAAATGATGGCAGAGGAACAAATGTTGAATTTGGTGGCCGAATTGAAGAAAAAATGTCAGATAAATTAGTGAAAATAGCAATTGAAGCAAGATGTGATGGCACAAAAGTATTGGGTCGATCTTTAATAATCGCTCAGCTTGCCTAACTTATGACTACTCCGCAAGAAGTTATCTCTTTAGCTGAGCAAAGAGTTCAAGCCAGGCTAAATAAAGATTTTTCATTATCTGACAAATTAAGAGATCAAATTCTAGCTTTAGGTTATGTAATAAAAGATACATCTGAAGGATACGACTTAGTTGAAAAACCACCTTTTGAAGTTTTTGAAAATTTAGCAAGTGTAAAAGTAAAATCAACGAGAGAAAAAAGCCGAATAACAATTTGTTTATTAGTTGATGGTTGGCTAGAAGATACTCAAGAATGCCTTGAGGCACTTTTAAAACACAGTCCTGGTGATGCCAATATATTAGTTCTGGATTTAGGAAATATTGACTCAGTAGGAAACTATTTAAATGGAATTGAAAAAAGTAATTCTAAAATTGAGGTAATTCATCTAGTACAAACACTTAATGTTGCAGGATGGGCAAATTCAATAAATAAACTAATTGAACTAAGCAACAGCGAATTTTGTGTGGTGATGGATCTAAGTTCAATAATTAGTGGCGATGCAATTTCGCCGTTGGTGAGTAGAATTGATGATCAATTTGTGGCAGTTGGTTGGAAAGGTTGCCTAGTTAATTTAGAAGAGCAATGGAGAAGTGTTGATGATAAAGGAGACGGTGAAGTAGATATTTTACTTGGATATTTATTTGCCATAAAGACAAAAATTGCTCAAGAAATTCCAGCTAATTCAAAGGCAAAGTTTTATAGAAATGCAGATCTAGAATGGTCGTTGGAATTAAGAAGTAAGGGCCATAAATTACTTGCTTTTAGTCAAGATTTAGCAGTGGTGCAAAAAAGGCATCACGGATACCACGATTCAGATCAAGAATATAGAGAAAAAGAATCAAAGAAAACCTATGATCGGATATTGCAAAACTATCGGGGTAAAAATCAAATATTAAGTCCTAGAAGATAGGTATTGAATTAACATAACCATCATGAGACAACTTAAGAATTTCAAACTTGCTGACCACACAACTTTAAGAGTTGGGGGAACGGCTTTGATTGTTTGTGAAATTTCTAGTCCTTCAGATATTCAAGATTTTGTTCATGAATATGGAAACGGTAATTTCTTTGTCCTAGGTGGAGGCAGCAACATAGTTGCGCCAGATCATGAGATTAAAACTCCTATTGCTTATATGCAAATAATAAATTCTTCAGCTAAAACTGATGGTGAATATGTTGAAATCACTGCAGGTGCAGGAATGAATTGGGATGAATTTGTTGCTGACGCAGTTGATCAAGGTTTAAGTGGTGTTGAAACATTATCTGGGATCCCAGGAACTATTGGAGCTTCTCCAATTCAAAATATAGGTGCTTATGGCAGTGAAGTAAAAAACACAATTAAAAGTGTTCAACTAGTTGATGGGACAACTGGTAAATCAAGAATTCTTACAAACGAGGAATTAAACTTTAAATACAGATACTCAATGCTTAAAGATTTAACTTCAAGATTCATTATCGAAAATGTTACTTTTAGATTAAAACGTGAAAAAAACTCAAAGATAACAAATTATCCCCAAGTTGCAGATTTTTTAAGTATTAATCCAGGAGAACCTGTGCCATTAAAAAGTCTAAGAAATGCCATCATGGAAATAAGAAAATCTAAGGCAATGATCCTTGATGAAAAAGACCCAAATACTTTTAGTGTTGGATCGTTTTTTATTAATCCTGTTCTGGAAAAAGAAAAAGTTCCAAGTGGTGCACCTATGTATGAGAATGAATCAGGAAAAGTTAAAACAAGTGCTGCTTGGTTAATTGAACAATCAGGTTTTACAAAAGGATTTCGACATGGTGGGGCAATGATTTCTCAAAAACATACTTTGGCAATTACCAATTCAGGAAATGCTACAGCTGAGGATATTGTAGAATTGTCTAATTTAATCACTTCTAAAGTTAAACAAAAATTTGCCATAGATTTAATTATTGAACCAAAAATACTAAATATTTAGGCTAGAAGTTTTTGTAATCTTGTGACCCCTTCAACAAGATCTTTATCACTTAAGGCATAACTCATACGCACATATCCTGGAGTTCCAAAAGCTTCACCAGGAACAAGTGCTACATCGACTTCTTCTAATGCAATATTTGCTAAATCAAGAGAGGAGTTAATTGTTTTGCCATTCACAGACTTACCAAGTATTCCTTTAACGGATGGATAAACATAGAAAGCACCACCTGGTTGCGGGCACATAACACCTTTAATTTTATTAAGCATTTCAACGATTGTTTCGCGACGCTTACTAAATGCCTCCAACATTGGTTTGAGAACATCTTGAGAACCATTGAGTGCAGCAATCGTTGCTTGTTGGGCAATGTTGTTTACGTTACTTGTCATATGTGATTGCAAATTAATTGAAGCTTTTGTGAAATCTTTGGGTCCAATTGTCCAACCCACACGCCAACCAGTCATAGCGTAGGTTTTTGCAACTCCATTGATAATTACACATTTATCTCTTAATGCAGGAACTAGACCTGGCATTGATGAAAACTTTGATCCAGGATAAATCAGGTGCAAATAAATTTCATCTGTCATAACCCAAATATTCTTCGATACAGCCCATTCACCAATTGCTTTGACTTCCTCAGGGGTATAAACAGTTCCGGTTGGATTAGCAGGAGAAGAAAAAATCAGTAACTTAGTTTTACTTGTATAGGCTTTTTCTAACTGTTCAATGTTTATTTTGTAATTAGTCGTTTCATCAGAATTAATTACAATTGGTTTGCCGCCAAAAATTTGCAGTACTTCAGGATAAGTAACCCAATATGGTGCCTGTAATAAAACTTCATCCCCAGGATTAAGCAGTGTTGCCATAGTGTTAAAAATTGCTTGCTTGCCACCATTTGTCACAACAACTTGATCTGCTGTTATTTCATAACCATCATCTCTTGTGGCAGCTTTTGCAATTGCTTCTCGAAGTGGAATTAAACCTGGAGTTGGGGTGTAGCGATGATTAGAAACTTCACTTGCAGCTTTTTGTGCAGCTTCAACAATGTGTGATGGAGTTGGAAAATCTGGTTCTCCTGCACCAAATCCAATAACTGGACGACCTGCTGCCTTTAAAGCTTTGGCCTTGGCATCAACGGCCAGCGTTGCTGATTCAGCAATGGCTAAAACTCGAGAGGAGATGTCTTTGCTCATAAACCCAATGTTGTCAGGCACTTCTCCTCGAAGATTCACCCACTAGGACACATAAATACTGTGTGAGCGTAAACTCGTTCAGGCGTGAGAACGCTGTGCGAGGAATGCCTATCTTTAAAGCGTGATCGGCAGCTTTTGGTGCGCTTAGGGGTGTGGCGCAACTGGTAGCGTACCGGTCTCCAAAACCGGTGGTTGCAGGTTCAAATCCTGTCGCCCCTGCGAAAAAAAAGAATCACATCTGCAAAACAAAAAGAAAAAGGACGAAGTATGACTGACAAACTTGCTAACGCAACTTTAGATGGCGCACGTCCTAATGTTTTTATTCGTACTCGCGATTTTATTCGCGATGTAATTTCAGAATTAAAGAAAGTAGTTTGGCCTACACAGCGTCAACTAATTAATTACACAATCATCGTTTTAGTTTTTGTTGTCATCATGGCCTCAATTATTGCTGCATATGACTTTAGTTTTACTCAAATAACTTTAAGAATTTTTGGAAACTAGGAAAAAGGATAAATAGTGACTGAATCTCCATTCTCGCATGTTGAAAATGTAAAACCTGCCACAACTCCAGATAACGCATCTGTTGCAGTTGCTGACATGTTTTCTGCATCAACTGTTGAAACTCCAGATGTAACTGACCCAGTTGTTAATGACTCACCAAGTTTTGAACAACCAGTTGAAGAGGTAAAAGTAGAAGAAGTTGTGGTTGAAGAAGTTGAAGAAACTCCGGCAGAAGAAGTTGACCCAGTTGTTGCATTTGCTGATTCATTAAGACTTCAAGCTGGTGACTGGTTTGTGATCCATTCATATGCTGGATTAGAAAACAGAGTTAAAACAAACTTAGAAAACCGTATTCAATCTTTAAACATGGAAGATTACATTTTCCAAGTGGAAGTTCCTATTGAAGAAATCACTGAAATCAAAGCGGGAACTAGAAAACAAATTAAAAGAAATAAATTCCCAGGTTATGTTTTAGTGCGCATGGAACTAACTGATGAATCATGGGGAGTTGTTAGACACACTCCTGGTGTTACAGGTTTCGTTGGTCATGCTCACACACCTTCTCCATTAAAACTTGAAGAAGTTGTTGCAATACTTGCTCCAAGAATTGAAAAAAGAATTGTCTCTGCCACAACTGGTCAAACCACAACTGTGCGTGAAGTTCAAGTTCTTGATTTTGCAGTTGGCGATTCTGTCACAGTTGTTGATGGACCATTTGCCACATTGCAAGCAACAGTTTCTGAAATCAATATCGATTCCCAAAAAGTTACTGGTCTGGTAGAAATATTTGGTCGCGAAACACCAGTAGAACTTGGCTTTAGTCAGATTCAAAAGAACTAGGAAAAAAGGAAAACAAAAATGGCACCTAAGAAAAAAGTATCCGGTTTCATCAAGTTGCAAATTGTGGCCGGTCAAGCAAACCCAGCACCACCAGTAGGTCCAGCTTTGGGTCAACATGGTGTGAACATCATGGATTTTTGTAAGGCATACAACGCAGCAACTGAACAACACCGTGGACAAGTAATTCCAGTTGAAATTACTGTTTATGAAGATCGTTCATTTACTTTCGTTACCAAAACTCCTCCAGCAGCAAGATTGTTATTAAAAGCAGCTGGAATTGAAAAGGGAACCAGCAATCCTTTGACCACAAAAGTTGGCAAAGTTACAAAATCTCAAGTTAAAGAAATTGCCAATGTGAAGATGGCTGATTTGAACGCTAATGACATCGAAGCTGCATCACGCATCATCGAAGGCACAGCACGTTCAATGGGAATCACAGTCGTTGACTAAATAAAAAGATTTCTTAAAAGACAAAGTGTCTTTTAAGAGTGGGAGAGCCTCTGCGGGCTCACTAAAAACCACGAACTGCAATCAATAAGGAGCAGGTAAATGAAACGCAGCAAGAAATATAAAGAGTCAGAAAAGTTAGTGGATCGCAACAAAGTGCACTCTGCATTAGAAGCAGCAGCATTAGCGAAAAAAACCACAACAGTAAAATTTGATGCCACCATTGAAGTTTCAATGGCTTTAGGTGTCGATCCTAAAAAAGCTGATCAAATGGTTCGCGGCACAGTCTTGTTGCCACATGGAACCGGTAAGACAGCTCGTGTAATAGTTTTTGCAAACGCCGAAAAAGCAGCAGAAGCAAGAGCAGCTGGTGCTGATGAAGTTGGCAGTGATGACTTAATTGAAAAAGTAGCTGGTGGATACACCGACTACGACGCAGTTGTTTCCACACCAGATCTAATGGGAAAAGTTGGTCGACTTGGAAAAGTACTTGGACCTCGTGGATTAATGCCTAATCCAAAAACTGGCACAGTAACTATGGATGTGGCAAAAGCTGTGACAGATATTAAAGGTGGAAAAATTGAATTTAGAATTGATAAGAATTCAAATCTTCACTTCCCAATTGGTCGTTCCTCATTTTCTGAGCAACAACTAGCTGAGAACTACACTGCAGCACTTGATGAAATTGCTAGAGCAAAACCTTCCTCAACCAAGGGCCGATACATCAAGAAGGCTGTCATGTCTTCTGCGATGGGACCTGGAATCCCAGTTGAAGTTGGCGCTTCAGGATCAAGTGACAGCGAGGATTAATTCCTCAACCTAGATTTCTCTAGATTTAGCCCTGCCGGTAAGCACTACTTATTGGCAGGGGTAATCTAGGAAAAAGCAAGAAGCCGAAGACCGCTGGTTTTCTTAAAGGTAAAACTTCTAAGAAACTAAGCCTCAAAGAAATTTGAGAACCCGCGCAGGTGCGATCAAGATTGAAAAGACAAATTAGTTTGTCTTCTTAGCCTGGTGCATATGCGCATCAGGTTTTTTTATTTCAAAAGAAGTCTTAGTAAAAAACTAGCCCGATAAAAGAAGAGGGAGTCTCAATGGCGAGTGCTGAAAAGTCCGCAGTTATAGCTGAGATGACGGAGAATTTCCGTAAATCAACTGCAACTGTTATGACCGAGTACCGCGGACTAACCGTTACGCAATTAAAAGAATTGCGTCGCGCATTGGGTCCTACAACAACTTATTCAGTTGTTAAAAATACTTTGTCTCGTTTGGCTGCAAAAGCTGCTGGTGTCGAAGGTTTAGATGACATGTTAAAAGGCCCAAGTGCCATTGCATTCATCGAAGGTGACGCAGTTGAATCTGCTAAAGGTTTAAAAAACTTTGCTAAAGAAAATCCTGCACTTGTTATTAAAGGTGCATATATGGATGGCAAAGTTCTTTCACCAAAAGAAATTCTTCGCCTGGCAGATCTTGAATCACGTGAAGTACTCCTTGCCAAATTAGCTGGAGCAATGAATGCATCGCTTTCACAAGCCGTGTATTTGTTAGCTGCTCCATTAGCTAAAACCGCAAGAGCTTTAGGTGCATTGCAGTCCCAGAAATCTCAAGAGAACTAAATAAAGGAAAAGGAAAAGAAAATGGCAAAAATCGCAACAGATGATCTATTAAGTGCATTCAAAGAAATGACTTTGATTGAACTTGCTGACTTCGTTAAAATGTTTGAAGAAACATTTGGCGTAACAGCTGCAGCTCCAGTTGCAGTTGCAGCAGCACCAGCTGCTGGTGGCGCAGGCGGAGATTCAGCTGCTGCTGATCAAGATGAATTCGATGTCATCTTGGAAGACGGCGGAGACAAGAAGATCCAAGTTATTAAAGAAGTTCGCACCCTGACAAACCTAGGTCTAAAAGAAGCAAAAGATCTAGTTGAAGGTGCACCAAAGCCAGTACTTGAAAAAGTTAACAAAGAATCTGCAGCAAAAGCTAAAGAATTATTAGAAGCTGCAGGCGGAAAAGTAACAATCAAGTAATAGCAAAGCATTCGCAAAGAATCCCTCATGGACAGAAGAAATTCTGTTCCTGGGGGATTCTTGTTTTTTAAGACATATGGTCTTAATTAGCCAATAAGTAATATTTAAGGGTTTATCCTTATCCAGATGGTCAAATTGATCATCAAAGTTACAAAAAAGTGTTGGGAAAAAAATGGAAGTATTATTATTAGTTGGTCGTTTGTTTTTTGCTTTGTTGTTTATCGGTTTAGGAATTGGTCACCTTCGCCAAACAGCAGCAATGGCAGGTTATGCATCTTCTAAAGGTGTACCTGCTGCAAAAGCAGCAACAATCATTAGTGGCTTAATGATTTTGTTAGGCGCTGCCTACATCGCACTTGGTTTCTATGCAGATCTTGGCGCATTATTGATTTTCTTATTTCTAGTACCAACCGCATTCTTAATGCATCCATACTGGAAAGAAACAGATGCAATGGCAAAGATGAACGAAATGATTGCGTTCAACAAAGACATTGCATTAGCTGGTGCAGCCCTTGCCTTCTTCTACATTTTCGCCAAACACGGCGAAACCGTAGGTTTGGTTTTGAGCACCACCACCTTGTTCTAAAGAAGTTAGAAACACCTCAACAGCCTCAGGGTTTTCCCTTGGGGCTGTTGAGGTTTATGGGATTTGAGATTTCTCTTCACACTATTTACACGCTTAGATGTAAGCCAAATTTTCAAAATTTTTAATCAAAATCACTAGAAAATTGGACTTTTTAGTGGCAGTCTTACGACATGGGTAAACCTACCCAAAACCATATGGAGGTTCACTGTGCGAACTAGGGCTCGCGTAGGACTTCTTGTATCTGGAATGGCATCAGCATTAATTGCATCAGTGATGGCCGCACCAGTTCAAGCAGCCGACAGTAGTACCGCAACTTCTCTTGCAGACTTTGGTGGTCTTGCAGGATTAGAACGGGCATGTAAAGCAGAAGGACAATTAAACACAATCGCTTTGCCGCGTGACTGGGCAAACTATGGTGAAGTAATTGATACTTTTATTAGAAAATATCCAACAGTAAACCTAGATAGCCAAAACCCAGAAGCATCAAGTGCGCAAGAACTTGCAGCTGTTCGTCAGCTAAAAGGTTCTAACCGTGCACCAGATGTTCTTGATGTTGGTTTAGCTTTCGCAGTTGCTGGTGCAGCTGAAGGTTTATTTGCTCCATACAAAGTTGCAACATGGAAAGATATTCCAGCAGGCGCTAAAGAAAGAAATGGACTTTACTATTCAGATTACGGCGGCGTGATCGCAATTGGTTATGACGCAAAGAAAGTAAAAGTTGCTCCTAAAACAATTAAAGATTTAGGAAACGCAAGATATAAGAATCAGGTTGCTTTGAACGGTAACCCTACTTCTGCAGGTGCCGCACTGGGCGCAATGTTTGCTATTTCTGTTGCATCACGAGGTGCAAAAGGTGTAGACAACATGGCATCAGGTGTAAATCTTGTCAAGTCTTGGAAGAAGGCAGGAACATTCCTACCTGTTCAAGCTTCAAGTGCAACAGTTGCAAATGGTCAAACACCAATCACTCTTGACTGGGATTACTTACAAGATAAGTATGCCAAGTCAAGTAAAAAAGTTTCTTGGAAGAAAGTAATTCCAACTGACGCAGCAATTGGTGGTTTCTACCAACAAGCAATCAATAAGAACGCTCCAAACCCAGCATGTGCTCGTTTGTGGATGGAATATCTCTACAGCGATCAAGCACAAAACTTGTGGTTAGCAGGCGGAGCTCGTCCAATACGTCTTGATGCAATGGTCAAAAAAGGCACTGTAAACAAGAAGTACTTGAAAGCACTACCTAAGTTGCCAGCAGGCACCAAAGTTATTTATCCAACAGTTGCTCAGCAAACAAAAGCTAGAACAGTGTTGGCTAAGCAATGGGGCAAGCTCAACTAATGCAAGGAATTAAATAGTGACTGTTACTCAGTCACAAAACGTTGTCGCCGCCCAAAAAAAGGGCGGCGACAATCGTTATAAATACAACAACATTGAAATTAAAAAACTATTTTTCGATTACAGCGGACTAATTCCCTTTTTCATTTTCGCTGCCATATTTATTGGTCTTCCCACAGGTTCAGTTGCAGTAAACGCATTTCGAGGTAATTCAAATGAATGGACTCTTGAAAACTTAAGAGTTGCTTTTGGTGACATTTATTTCACAAGCTTAATCGGAAGTATTCAGTTAGGTTTTAGTTCTGCTTTAACTGGGGCAGTGATGGGTTTAGCAATTTCATACGGTGTTGCAATTAGTGGTAAAAAGAAACTACAAAGAGTAGTCGCAACCGCAAGTGGTGTTTTTGCAAATACTGGTGGAGTTCCCTTAGCTTTCTTCTTTATCGCAGCAATTGGCAATTATGGACTAGTCACAATTGCATTACAAAAAATTGGTATAGATATTTACTCTGGTAATTTCACTTTATTTGGGTTTAGTGGTTTAGTACTAGTTTATTTATATTTTCAAATACCTTTAATGGTAATTGTTACCTACCCAGCAATTGAAGGTATCAAAAATGAATGGCGAGAAGCCGCTGTGAATTTAGGTGCTACAAAATCGATGTACTGGAGATATATTGGAATTCCAATTCTCACTCCAGCCTTTACTGGAGCATTTCTACTTCTATTTGCAAATGCGTTTGCTGCATATGCAACAGCAAATGTGTTAACAAGTGGAACGCTTCCCTTATTGCCGATTCAAATCGGTTCTCTAGTAAACGGAAACGTCGTTGCTGATCAAACAAACGTAGGTATGGCAATGGGACTTGAAATGATAATTGTTGTTGCAGTGACTATGGGTGGATATATCTACTTGGATAGAAAAACATCTAGGTGGCGAAAAAGATAATGTCAAAAGTTAAACCTGGATCAACAATTACACCAAAACCTGGGGTGGGACTAAACACTTGGCTCATTGTTGGATTGTTGTTTTTTACAGTTCCAATAGTCTCAGCCGCGCTATTTTCTGTTCAAGTTGGCGATGGAACATACACTCTAACTGCCTA
>ERZ889217.865-NODE-865-length-16943-cov-21.669173_pt1 | contig 16943 bp, 12 predicted proteins | sample MGYA00521098_ERZ889217 | MGnify/ENA primary metagenome ERZ889217 (study PRJEB32303, sample SAMEA104408613) | aquatic metagenome | biome: Brackish water; feature: Pelagic; material: water | place: Baltic Sea | collected 2014-06-10T22:04:00 | depth 2,362 m ...
GGCGGGGCTCTCAGCCGCGCGGCTCACTGCCGACCTCCGCCGGCTCGCCCTCGGACGAGATCGGCCTTACCAGGGCGCCATCGCGGGCTTTCTGTAGCCCCTCGACCACGATCCACTCGCCGCCGGAGAGCCCCTCTGCGATCACCCGCAGACCGCCATCGAGGATCCCGGGAACGACTGTGCGACGCTCTACGCGGCTGTCACCATCGACCACGCATACGTAGCGGCGGCCTTGATCGATTCCGATCGCCCGGTCTGGCACAAGCACCGCCGGCCGAGGATCGCCAAAGGGCAGCCGCACCCGCACGAACATCCCCGGAAGCACGAGCTCATCGGCGTTGGGTAACTCAGCTCGGCAGCGAATCGTACCGGTCGAAGCCTCCGCCGCCACGTCTACGAAGTCGAGGATGCCTCGGCGGGGAAAACCCTCATCAGCCACCAGCGCCACTTCCACGGGGATTGCCAGATCCCTGATGTTCCGCCATTCCGCCGGCTGGGCAGGGCCATTGGCTGCCCGCTCCGCGCGGTCGGCCACCGCCTTGGCCCGGGAGAGCAGCACCGAGCGTTCGTCAGCTTCGAAGTAGACATGCACCGGCGCTATGCTCACCGCGGTCGTGAGCGGCTGGCTGGCCATGGCATCGGCAGTGACAAGATCGCCGGGGTAGACATTTTTGGCGGAGATCCGGCCGTCGAGCGGGGATGAAAGCGTGCAGAATTCCAGATCGAGCTCGGCGTCGGCGAGCGAAGCCCGAGCCTTCTCGAGCATCGCCTGTGACATGTCCCGCCTGGCCTGGAGGATTTCGTACTGCTCGCGTGTGACCACTCCCTTGGCCACCAGCGGCGAGTTGCGAGCGAGTTCCCGCTCGAGTTCGGTGACCTCGGCGGCCTGCTTGTCCACGTCGGCAGCCGACTGGTTGCGGGCGATACGATAGGGACGCTCGTCGATCGTGAACAGGGGCTGGCCGGTGCGAACCCGCTGGCCGTCGGTGAAGTGCACCTGCGTCACGAATCCCGAAACTCTGGCCCGGATCGCAACCTCTTCAACCGCCGCGGCGTTGCCTGTGAACACCACGGTCTCGGTCACCTCCCGGCTGACGGGTCGGGCCACGCGAACCTGCGGTGGTGGCAATTCCACCAGGGGTGGTGCCGGGCGGGTGCAGCCTGATCCCAGGAGAACGACCACGAAAAGCAGGAGCGATGGCCGCATGGTGTTTTCCGGCGGGGCGACGAGGGAGTGGCCGACAAGAGCCCGACCCCGGGGTATGGTAGCCTCGCGGAAGCGACTGCTGAATAAGGAGACAAACGGTGGGTGTGAGAGCCGCAGGAAATTCGGGTGATGCCGAAAAGCTGTTCGGGAGCCGGCAGACGGTGGAGCAGGTCGAGGAGGGTCAGGATCTGGCCCCCCGGTTTGATGCCCAGGGCTTCATTCCCTGTGTTACCACCGACTACCACTCAGGCGAAGTCCTGATGGTGGCGGTGATGAATCCCGAGGCGCTCGCCAAGTCGATCGAGACGGGCGAGGCCCACTACTTTAGCCGCAGCCGGCAGATGCTTTGGCACAAAGGTGCCACCAGCGGCCTTGTGCAACGAATCATCGAGATGCGGATCGACGACGACCAGGACTGCGTCTGGTTGCGGGTTGAGGTGGCCGGCGGTGCGAGCTGCCATGTGGGCTATCGCTCCTGCTTCTATCGCAAGGTGCCCGTCGGGGCCCAGCGGCAGGCAGGCACGGCCCTCGAGTTTCTCGAACACGAAAAATCATTCGACCCTAAGGCCGTCTACGGCGACGCCCCTAATCCGACGCAGTTGTAGCGGGTGCCCCCCCGAAATCTCATCGGTACGGATTCGCCTTGGCCAGCTACACGGTCGCTGTGGCCCAAGTCACTCGGGCTCCTTGATGCCGACCCAGGGGCGATTACTGTCGCACAAGGGCGTGGAAGTCCGCAGTGAGTCGCTTCGTGATCTCCCCGGGCAGACCGGTGCCGATCTTGCGGCCGTCGATCTCGACAACGGGGATCACCTCGGCTGCTGTACCGGTCAGAAAGCATTCCTCAGCGGTGTAGAGGTCGTGCCGGACGAGCGTCTGCTCGCGGCAATCGATGCCGGCAGCTCCCGCCAATTCCATCACGGCGTTGCGGGTGATGCCTTCGAGGATCCCGGCATCGGGGGGCGGAGTGAGCAGTCGACCCGACCGCACGGCAAACACGTTGTCGCCGGTGCACTCTGCCACCTCACCCTTGTGATTGAGCATCAGGGCCTCGACACAGCCCGCCTGAAGCCCCTCGAGCTTGGCCATGATGTTGTTGAGGTAGTTGAGCGACTTGATCCGGGGCGAGAGAGCGGCTGAATGGGTTCGCTGGGTGGCGGCTGTCACGATCCGCAGGCCGCGATCGTAGTACTCCCGTGGATAGAGGCTGATCGTGTCGGCGATCACGATAACCTGCGGGTTGCTGGTCTTGGCAGGATCGAGGCCGAGGCTCCCAGCGCCGCGGGTCACGACCAGTCGGACATAGCCATCCGCGAGGCTGTTGGCGGCGAGCGTGTCGACCACGGCTTTCGCCATCGCCTGCCGAGCCAGCGGAATTTCCAGGCAGATCGCCCGGGCACTGGCGTAGAGCCGGTCGAGGTGGTCCGCCAGTCGAAAGACCTTGCCCGAGTAGCTCCGCAGCCCCTCGAAGACGCCGTCGCCGTAGAGCAACCCGTGGTCAAACACGCTCACCTTCGCCTCGTGCTCCGGCACGAGCGTGTCGTTCATAAAGATGGTCCGCGGCATGGATGCACCGGGAGAGAGTAGGGAGCCGAGAGGAAGCGAGGCTGGGTCAGGCCGTCTCGACGCATCCGGCCGCCAACCGCACGATCCGATCGGCCCGCCGGGCGATCGAGGGGTCGTGGGTCACGAGCACTATAGAAAGCCCCTCCGCGCGGTTCAACGCGCAAAGCACGTCGAGGATGCCAGCCCCGGTTTCAGCGTCAAGATTGCCAGTGGGCTCGTCGGCCAGGAGTAGCCGGGGGCCTCCCACGAGCGCCCGTGCAATCGCCACCCGCTGCATCTCGCCGCCAGAAAGCTGCCGCGGCTTGTGCTGGAGCCGCTCGCTGAGGCCGAACTGCTCGAGCAATTCCACCGCCCGCCTCCGGGCCTCGGCCCGAATCTGGAGCCAACTCCAGACACCGTGTCGCACCAGCAACGGTGCGAGGACATTTTCCAGGGCAGTGAGTTCGGGCAGCAGGTGGTAGGCCTGAAAGACCATCCCGATCGCCGTGTTCCGCAGTCGATCACGTTGCCGGCCAGGCAGGTCGTCGACCCGCTGTCCACTCAAACAAATCTCACCCTCGTCGGCGGCGTCGAGCAGGCCGATCAGATGAAGCAGGGTGCTTTTTCCCGATCCGCTCTGGCCGACGATCGAAACAAACTCGGCGGCTGCCAGATCCAGATCCACGCCCCGGAGCACTTGGAGTATCCGATCGCCGGAGCGGTAGTGTTTCCGCAGTCCGCGGACAGAAAGCAGCTTGGGTTCCCGCACGGCCGCAGCTGTCGGGTGGGTCTGTTCGAGGGTCGCGCTACTCATGCCGAAGGGCCTCCACGGGATGGAGCCGGGCCGCCCGCAGTGCCGGCAAGACACTCGAAGCCACCGCGATTCCTACGGCTCCGGCTACGATCCAGCTCACCGTCAGGGGATCGATGATCGTGGGAATATGAAAGAAGTAGTAGATCGAGGGATCGAATACCCGCTGTCCAGTGCACCACTCCACGCCGACCCGGATCGTATTGATGTTGAGCGCGATCGCCAGGCCGAGTGCCAGCCCCGCCCCCGCCCCAACCAGACCCAGGAACAGCCCGTAGCCGAGGAAGATGCCGGCGATGCCCGAGGCCTGAGCCCCGAGTGACTTGAGGATTCCGATGTCGCGAGTCTTCTCGACCACGATCATGAAAAAGATGGCCAGGATCCCGAAGCCGGCTACGGCGATGATCAGGAACAGGAGAATGTTGAGCACGGCCATCTCCATGTCGACGGCGGCCAGCAGCGGCCCCTGCTTGTCTCGCCAGCTGGCCACGGCATAGAGGTCGGCTGGAAACGCCTTCCGCAGCCGGTCGCGAACCTCCTCGAGATTGGTCCCCTGGCGAAGCTTGATTTGGATCGAGTTGACGCTCGCAAGTCCTGATTGTGGGTCGATCATCCCCCGCATCCGCTGGAGGGCTGCGATCGGCACAAACACAAAGTTCGAGTCGTATTCGCTCATTTTGCTTTCATAAAAATCCACGACGGTAAAGGTTTCACTGACCGCCTTGGGGGGCGTGCCGGCCGTGGGAAAGGTAACCTTCACGTCGTCGCCGGGAAGCATGAGGAATCGGTCGATGCCGGCTGAGTCGCGGAAGCTCGCCAGGCCAATGCCGGGCACGATGCCGGAAAACTGCTCCGTGGCTGGATCCATCCGCGTGCCCTCCTCAGGCCGGACCTGCCGAAAAGGGTCGGCCGGCTTGCCGGCCCGTGTTTCAGCAGTCGGCTCGGCGGAGGTTGCAGCAAGGACGGCGTCGACCTGCTGATCGACCGGCCGCGTCGGGCCGCCCAGATCGGAGACCAGCGACGCCGAACTGGTCGCCGTCTCGATCTCGGGCGCCGAGCCCCGCTCAGCCTCGAGCCGTTCCCGCCACAGCCGTTCACGTTCCACCCGCATCTTCCGATGGGGCCAGCCGGCGGCCTCGAGTGCGGGCCGGGTCGGCTCGGTACCGCCCGCCTGGCTGTCAACGGTGTCGTAACCCCCGTCCCGCAGTTCGAAGGAGAGCTGGCTTCGGTTGGCCGGGTGCTGCAGGTAGCGGCCAAAGTCACTTACACCGGCGTGGGTAGCCTCATCGATGCCGATAAACATCACCTGCCGAGTGATCCACTGGCCACGCACCTGGAAGTTGAGCATTGCCGGCACTGCCACGGTGGGCGTCATCCCCACAATCGCATCGCCAGCGGCCCGGCGGATCTCCGCCATGTGCCAGTCGGGATCTTGGAACCCGGACAGCGAGTGGCTCTCGAACACGAGATCTGAAAGGATTCCATGAATTCGGGTCTGCATCTCATGGGAGAAGCCCGCCATCACGGAGTTGACGACGATCATCGTCGCCACGCCGAGCGTCACGCTGATCACACTGGCAAGCGCGATCCACCGGGTGCGGAGGTAACGCCAGCAAAGGAGCAATTTGTACATCGGAAGCAAGACCTCGAGCGGGGGCGGAAGGGTAGCAGTCGCCAGAACTACGACAAAGCCCAAAAACCGCCTGGATTCCCCGGGCTACTCACCTTTCGGCTGGTGCGGTGTTTTTGGTCTCGATCCGAACCGTCGCCGAACCGCTGCGTATGGTTCTTGTGGTCAGACAGGTTTCACGATCAATCCAAGCCAAGGAGGGCTTTGTTATGGACCCGCACTTCACCGAATATCTGGCAGCCGTGGCCGGCATGGCCGAACTGTACGGCGAGCCCTGTCCTGAGACCGGCTCGGAATTCCACGAGGAGGTGCCCTGCGTGGACTGCCCGGACGTCGTCGCTGCGATGCCCTGAGAAATGAGGCTGCAGGCGCCGGCATTCCGATGTCGAGCGAGAGCATCAGTTGGCTTGGATAGTCAGGAACGACATCTCGACTTCCTGGTCATCGCCGAGCCTGAGCATGATCTCCCCTCCGCTCGCGGTGGAGTGACGGCGTGCCTCAGGCGGCGGTCCAGCGCGGCCACGATCCGCTCGAGTTCGCGGCGGTAGGAGTAGTGCTCCACCTCGAGAGCATGCCGCGGGGAATCGACGTAGTGAATCCGGGCAGGCGGGGTGGGCTGCTGCCGCCGGGCATAGAGCCAGCTGCTTGCCTGGGGTGACTCGCGGGCGGCCCGAGCCATCCGGGCGACGAGCTTCGCCTGAATGTCGGTGATGCCCCACTGGCCGCTGTCGGGCTGGATCAGGCCGACGACGGCGATGTCATCGCGGATCGGGTGCAGCAGATTCAGGAACAGATTTGGCATGCCAGTGGCCGCATCGGCTCCGAGTAGGCGGCAGTCGATGAAGGGGAGCGTGGTGACGTAGCCGGTGGCGGCGATCACGACGTCGAACGACTCTCGCGTGCCATCGCGAAACAAAACGGTGTGGCCGTCGAAGCCCGCCACATCACCGACCGGTCGGATCCGGCCCGCATCGATGTGAGCAAGCAGGTCGGAATTGACGATCGGGTGGGTCTCGAAGAGCCGGTGGTCGGGCCGGGGCAGGCCGTGCTTCCAGGGCAGGCCGACGGTGCGGGCGATCACCCGCGCTGCGACGAGCCGGCGGAGCCAGGTCGGCGCCCCCATCCGGAGCAGCCGTTCGCTACGGAGATCAGCCGGCCGGCCCATCACCATCCGCGGCACGACGTAGTAACCGCGGCGGGTGGAGTGTGCCGTGAGGGCCGCTTGCCGTGAGCACTCGACGGCGATGTCGCAGCCGGAGTTGCCGCCTCCGATCACGAGCACCCGCCGGCCGGCGATCTCGACCGGCACCGTGGGGCTCTTGTACTCGGCTGAGTGGAACAGCGTACCGCCGAACCGGCCGGGCAGGTCTGGCAACCGCGGCACATGGTTGTGGCCACTGGCGATCACGACCCCGGCGTAGTGCCGCGGTTCTCCATCCGCGGTGCGGACGATCCAGCCGCTGCCGAGCGGACCAGCCGGGTCGATCGACTCGACCGTGATCCCGGTTCTGATCAGGTGTTCGAGGCCGAAATGACTGGCGTAGGAGCGGAGGTAGTCGAGGCACTGCTGGTGGGCGGGGTAAGCAGGCCAATGGCGAGGCAGCGGAAAGTCGGCAAACTCAGTCAGTTTTTGTGAGCTGATCAGGCGGGTCGAGGCCAAGACCCGGCTTGTGCTGCTACCGAACAGCCAGTTGCCCCCGAGGCCCTGCTCTCGCTCCAGGCACTCGACGGGGAGTCCACAGGCCGCCAGATGCCGGACCGCTGCCAGCCCCGAAGGCCCCGCGCCGATCACGCACCAGGCGTCACGGTCACGTGACAAGGACATGGGCAAGCCTCTCGAGGTCGTCAGGGGTGTGCAGCCAGGAGAGGCTCGCCCGCACGAGTGATCGGCCGGGGGCGACGCTCGGCGGCCGGATCGCCGGCACGAAGAATCCAGCGGCGGCCAATCGGGCCGAGAGGGCGACCGCAGCAGCTGGCTCACCTGCCACCACCGGCACGATCTGAGCCTCGGCACCACCGCTGTCGAGCCCCCCGGCGGTCAGCCGGCTGCGGAACGCCTCCGCCCGCGCGAGCAGTTCGCGTCGGCGGTCGGGTTCGGCCGCAACCAGTTGGATCGCGCGCGTGGCGGCTGCAGCCACGGCCGGCGGATGAGCCGTGGAAAAGATCCAGGCTCGGGCTTTGTGGCGGAGCCATTCCACAAGCTGGCGATGGCCGGCTACGAAGCCACCCGCCGCCCCGAGTGCTTTGGAGAGCGTGCCCACGCGGACCTGGACACCGGCGGCACAGCCAAATGCCTCCACCAGGCCGCTGCCCCGCCTGCCGAACACGCCGGTGGCGTGGGCCTCGTCGGCCATCAGGATCGCGCCGTGTCGTGCGGCGATCTCGCAGAGGTCGGCCAACGGCGCGATCGTGCCGTCCATCGAGAAGAGCGTGTCGGTGATGATCAGCCGGCGGCGGGCGGTGGCGGCCGCGGCGAGCCCGGCCTCGAGGGCGGCCAGGTCGCGGTGTGGGAAGACGGTCAGTTCCGAGCGGGCCAGCCGGCAGCCGTCGATCAGGCTGGCGTGATTTCGCTCGTCAGAAAAGATTGCATCGCCCGGGCCGGCCAAGGCCGCGATCGTGGCAGAGTTGGCCGCGAAGCCGCTGGGGAACACGAGGGCCGCCTCGACACCGAGTAAATCCGCGATCGCCCGTTCCAGGTTTTCATGGGCCTGGGAGTGGCCGCTCACCAGCGGACTTGCTCCCGCTCCGAAGCCCTCGGCACAGGCGGCCCGGGAGGCGGCCTTTGTCAGCCGGACGTCACCTGAATAGCCGAGATAGTCATTGGAGCCGAAGTTGACGAGCTCTTGTCCGTCGAGGATCACCCGCGCTCCCTGCCGCCCGGAGCGGATGCGCTGCGGCCGGATAAGATCAGCCGCAGCCAAGCCCACAAGCTCGGCCTCGATCCAGGCGAGCGGCTCGGGCAGTGGGCCAGGGGCTTCGGTGGGCCGGGCAACGGCGGCTTCGATCCGGCAGGACATGCCCTCAGTATGCCGTCAGCGGGGCAACTTTTTCTTCACGGCCCGTTTTGTAGGCCGGGCCGCCCTGGGTGCCGCGGCCGGCGGCGTGTGGGCGAGCTGCTCGAGCATGCGAAACTCGGCCGCAGTGACGGGCGTGACCGAAAGCCGGCTGCCGTGGCGGAGGAGTTCCATTCCGGCCAGGGCCCTGACGCCGCGGAGCTCCTCGAGCGGCAGCTCGCGGGGAAAGATCTCCACCAGCTTCACGTCCACCATCGACCAGATTGGATTCTCAGGCGACGCTTTGGGGTCGTGGTACTTGCTTTTGGAATCCCAGGCGGTGGGGTCGGGGTAGGCCTCCCGGACCACCGTGGCGATCCCCATGGCGGCTGGCGGCGTGGCGTTGGAATGATAGACAATCGCCAGATCCCCCCGCTTCATCGCCCGAAGAAAGTTCCGTGCCTGATAGTTCCGCACGCCCTCCCAGAAGGTCGTTTTCTGCGGTGCTTTTGCGAGGTCGTGAATTGAAAACGACGTCGGCTCGGTTTTGATCAGCCAGTGTTGCATGGGGAAAGGCCTCCAGGCGAAGGATAGCAAACCTGGCCTATTCAGCGGACCCAGCGTTGCTGGAGCGCTGGGAGGGCTGCCCACGGCCCGCTCCTATACTCCGCTGCCAGCCTCGCTCGGCCGCGGTCCGGGCGGTGGGAAAGATTCGCCCTCATGCTCCGCGAGCGTTTGCCGACCCCCTCGCCTCCCCTGCTCAGTCTGCCCAATCGTCGCTCCAGCTATCTCAGATGCGCCCTAGAGCTCGGACGGGATCCGCGAGAGTGATCCAAGAAACCCTCAGCGTGTTCTCCGGTCGCCCAACTGGAACAATCCCTGCGAGGGCTTATGTACGGACAGCTAAACCGTGTCGATCGTGGGAGGCGGCTCTGCCAGCCCGGCGAGGACGGCAGGGTCGAACAGAAGCGGATAATAGGGGCCGGCCATCGATTCACCCTTGGGAACGGCAGGATACCGGTCGGCTCCTGGACAATGCCCACCGTCCATATTCGACCGCACGCCGTCGGCCAGCACGTTGATCACCGTGGCCCGCCGCGGCTGCTCGGAGCGATTGGCGTACGATCCATGCATCAACAACGGATGGTGGAAGCTTGCCTCCCCCCGACCGAGGATGATCGGCTGCTTGCGGTCGAAGTCGGTTCGCTGCTCGGGGGCGAGCCGTTCGCGAACCGCCTCCATGTCACCGGCCAGAGCCGTTTTCTCAACCAGTCCCCAGCGATGGCTACCGGGAATGTACTGAAGGCAACCGTTGGTCTCGTCCACATCATCGAGGCCGATCCAGCAGGTGAGGTGCGCCATTGGCTCTGTCCAGGTCCAGTACGAGTAGTCCTGATGCCAGGCCACCACGCCCCCGTGCCGTGCCGGCTTACTGAAAAGCTGGTCGTGGAAGAGGCGAACGCCGGTGCCGAGCAGCTGGTAGGCCGGCACGAGGAAGGCGGGGTTCCAGAGCAGATCGTGAAACGCAGGCCGCACCCGCCAGGCTCCCAGCGCGTGGAACAAAACGGTGTCGGCCGCAGCCGACTCGTCGGAGTGATACTCGTAGAAGTGCTCCCGGCCCGGATGGTCGGGCCGGGTCATCTCTGCCAGTTCAGCCCGCAGGACCTCGACCTGGTCGTCGTCGAGTAGCCGGATGCCGCTGACGTAGCCATGGTCGCGGAAGTGTCGCACCTGGTCGGCAGAGAGCTGGTAGGTCGCCCAGTCGGCAGCCGTGACGGGCCGGGCCCACAATCCGGTGACCGGTCCATGCGTGGGCCCGTAGTCGCGGGCGGACAGGGCGTGGCTGCTGGTCATCGGTGCTCCCTGGCAAATGGCCGACCTATGCTCCAGAATGTACCGCGCAGGATTCCCCTTGCCGAGCGATGTCCTTCGAGACAACAGGCGCTGTGAGCGTCAGGAGCCGGATGCGGTGGGTATGTGGGGCGCGGCCCGCTTCGGCTTTGTGGCATCTTGTTCGTTGGCGTAGGCCTCGACTGCGAAGGCGGTGGCCTCAAGCGAGGCAGGCAAGGACCGCGCTACAACGGCTGGTTCCGCTGTCGTGAATGCTTGGGACGACGAGGAACCCTCGACCGGCAACCCCACAGTGGCGTCTAACGACTGATTGATCAGTGGATGCAGGGTGTTGCCAAGACTGAACCCCTCGAGGCGAAAACGGTATGCGGATGCTGCAGGCGTGTCGAAGGCGGACTCCCGCTGTCCCAAGCCGGCCTCGTCGAATACGAATGGACCGACGGTCGTGGGCAGGGCCGCTGTCGCGGTCGCTACGACCGTCCCGTTCGTCCGGTCGTGAAGCGTCACGGTGATACTACGTGTGGATGCTACGTAGTCGATGGAGGCGCGGTAGCCGCGGTCTATGGTGAGTGGAGAGGGTACTGGGATGGGGAGCGTCCAGGGTGTGCCGTCTCCCGTTACGATCAACGCCGCGCCCCCGGCTGGATCGATCCGCAGCGCGAGGACCTGGCGATCCACGGCGACCTGGCTATGGAAGAGCCCGAGCAGGATCGGATTAGAAGCGTCGGACCCGAAGGCATCGACGGTAAAGTCGGCCTCGAAGCGAATGTCATTGGATCGAGTCAGCGGTTCGACCGGCCGCACGTAACGACGCTGTTGCGGGGCGGCGAGGCCCTCGATTTCACTGAACTCTCCCCGCGTCCAGTTGCCACGGATGACGACGGCGTTGTCGGTCTGCTGCCAGGCGTAGGCCACCGCATCGGTGGTCTGAACGAGCTGAGGCGGGCCGTCATCGGGCGCCGGGCGACGACCGATGTCCATGAAGCTGAAGTTGAAATACCAGCCCCGCTTCAGGGGGTCGCTGGAAAAATCCTCGGTGAATGTGGCCACCTGCTCGCGGCCAGTATTAAAGGTCTGGTTGGCGATCGATGCCAGGAAGGGATTGAGGCTATCGAACGTAGCTGAATAGTGGGTGTTGCTGCTCCAGGTCCAGACATACTTGTCGGAATAGGCCAGCGTGTTGGCCACGTTCGACCAGGGCATGCCGGGCCATGCCGACCGGCCCCAGGAGACCGTTTCTCCGAGGTAGCCCGAGGGCCAGCCGGGCCAGAGGTTCCAGGGGTCGCTGTCAAACCAGGCCGCCATCCCCACATCCACGAAGTCATCGTACTTGGCCGGATCTTCGGAGACGTTGCGGAAGACGTTGCGGATCAGGTCGCGGGCCTCGGCAAAAGGCTCACGGTCGGCCGCATAGTAAGTGAACGAATTCGAGCCCGGGGGAATGGCCCGCGCCTGGCCCCACCAGAAGGAACTTTCCCAGGCGTGGATGATCCGCGCTGGGTCGCGGATGCCCGCCAGCACGCCGTCCATGAAGGGGACGAGGTTGTGGTAGTTCGGCCAGGCGATGTATTCGTCTCCCCATGAGAAGAAGAACTGCAGTTCGATGTCGGGATACTCTCCCTGGACCGCCTCGATCCACTGCCGACCCCGCTCCCGCCAGGTCGCATTGCTGCCGAGGCCGAAAGGATATTCCGGACGCTCACCGGCTGGATACCTCGTGTATTGCTCGGTGTCGATGATGAAGCCGTTAAGTCCCCCCTCGCGTGCAGCGCGGGCGGCCACGGCGGCATTTGCCACGACCACATTCCAGTCGGCTTGGGATTCGGGATCGACCCAATACGGCGTATCGCCGTCCTCCCAGGAGTCGTTGGTGAGATTTTGAACTCCATACCAGAGAAAATTGTCGGTGACGTCGCCCCATTGCGCCTGCTTGAGATAGTTGACCGACTGTTCCACGGCGGACCACGGAATCGGCAGCGACGACATGCCGATCCACTGAAAGGCATGGGGTCCGCTGAATACGCCCTGTGACCGCAGGTAGGCGTCGTCAATCATGAGCGGCACGGTCACACCGTCGAAGGGATGGTTCGCCAGATACCCCGGGTTCTCGGCCAGGAATCGGGGCGTCGGTGCCACGTCGCTTTGAAACTGCGTGTTCGAAAAAATGCCGGTTGAGTTGAGGCTCTTACCACGGAGTTCCGTCGGCGTCACCCAGGGCTGACTATCGAGTCTGAACCGCGGCACCTCGATCTGGGCGAGCTGCAAATAATGATTGTCACTCCCGTCGGTGCCGAGGCGGGTGGCGTAAACCCGTAGCCCGCGGGCTTGCACCGGCGCGGAAAAGGTATGGAACACGGGGGCGACGGGCCGCTCCTGATCGGAAAACACCTGCCCGGGCACGGTGGCCCACGTGGTCATGTCGGTCGAATACTGGATTTCATAGTCGACCGGGAAGCCTCCACCGCCGGAACGCGGCGTGAGCGCTAGCAGATTGACTCTGTGCATTCCTTCGAGATCGATTGCCGCCCATTCGATCACGTTGGCGTTCGGGCCATGACCTACCGAAGAGTACGCAGTGCCATCGCTACCATCTACGAGTCTGTTCGGCTCCCAGCCGGGAAGAAATGAGGAGGCCGTCGCCGTCACTCGCGGGGTAGGCGTCGGCAACGCCTGGGGTGGACCCACGTCGGCGAGTGTTCCCACCGCGATCTCGTCCCAGGCGACCGCTCCGGTGGTTGGCCCACTCGCGCCGAGCGTGGCCCAGTTGACTTGGGTCGGATCGAACTGCCAGGCAAACGTGCCCTGTTGTTCTGCAGTTTGGGCTGCATTCCAGCCGCGCCATGTCACGTCCCAGATGGTGGGGGCAGCGTGACGCTGGACGAGGTCGAGCCTGAAGAAGTGCCAGCCGGGTTCCACTGGTAGGCCGGTGTCGACCTCCACCACCTCGCCCAGGACGGGGTCGAAATACTCCACGCGGTAGGTCGGTTTTCCAGTGGCCCCGATCCTGATCAGTCCGGCATCGGCCACTGTGGGGAAAGAGGCCAGCCCGAGCATGCCGTGATTCAAACCAGCTGAGTCGGACAGCCAGCCCTGGAGGACCACGTGGTCCGCTGAACTCACGTCGATCGGCCGCATCAGGCTGGATGTCTCCCCGGGACCGACCGCCAGTTTGCGGCCGGCACCCTGCTTGTCTTGCTGGGCGATGTGGCCCCAATCTCCGGTTTGTAGCCGCCACGATCCAGCAGGCAGGCGGCTTGTTGAAACGCCCTCCCAGGTCTCCGTGAATGACCCAGGCAACATGCGGTCCGGCAGATAATTACCCGTCCCGAAAGTGGCAGCCGAGACGGCCGACACCAGGTCGAAGACGTTTGTGACGCCGTCATAGTTCGAATCCCCCTGGCTCCAGCTGGCTTCGCGGCCGGTTCCATACGTGCCTGCCCCGCCGATCGTTACGAGATCGAACACATCCACCTGCCCGTTCAGGTCGACGTCGCCGGGGGCCGCAAACGAAACCCGCGCCGTGCCGTCAGCTTGGATGACGTAACCGACCGCACGCGTCCCGCTTGCTGAAGCGGCATCGGCAGACGTGATTCCGGCGAGGCTATCCCACCCGCCGGCGCCTCGACCGGCGGTAAGCCAGCCTCGAAGAGCCCGTGCTTCGTAGCCGGCTGGGGCGATGGTGATCCCTCCGCTCCCGATATCCAGCCGGCCGGCTGCGGCCAGTTGGAGTTGGTCAAGCGCGGGCAGGCCTTTGTCGCGTGCAAGGCTGACGCGGCCGCCATCTATGACCTCAATCGTAGAACCCAAAGACTCTGTTCGGCCGCCGTGGATTTCACCTATCTCGACCACGGTTCCCCCGCGGTGCGTCGATGCCGACTCGATAGCGAGCCGCCCTGCACCACGTTTTACGAGCCGCAGATCACCGGCCAGACCGCCGAGAATTGTCGCTTCATCGGCAGAGTCGACCGCGAGGCTACTGCCTGCTGCTCCGGTGACGATGCTCTCAAAGCGGACGTGAGGAGCTGAGACTGTGACAGCGCCATGGACGAGGACATCACCGCCGAAGACCACGCTGGCGGCAGCATTGAGGTCGGCAAAGAGCTGGACCGCAGGCGAAGCAATCTGCACGGCTCCCGGCGCTACGACGCTGCGACCGATGACGGTGGTATCCACCGTGCGGGCGACGGTCAGGGAAGTGGCGATCGGCTGGAGACCAGTGGCGGGCAAATCGAGCCGCTCGCGTCCGGCCGTCCCATTGACACTGATTCCCGTCACGGCTGCGACAGGAAAAGAACCGATAGCGATATTGTTGGTGTTGCGGACGATGTAATTAGATCCGTCGTGGCTCAGGCGGGCCACCTGTTCTGGCAGCGTTGACGGAGTGAAACCGATGCGGAGTAGCCCCTCGGATAATGAGGCAGTGACCGCCAAGGCCACCCGCTGCTCGAGCCGCTCGAGGCTTGCGAGGAAGGAGCGGCGACGGCGTGGAGTACGGTATCGATGTTTCGGAACAAGCCGCATGGAATAATCTCTGAGATGCTGCAGGCAGATGCTCTGTAGCCGAGTCTAACTACGTGCGGCAGGCCGCCAAGGATCGGGTGCGGGGCTAGAATCCCGAGGAATTGAGGAACTCTCCCCCGGCCCGCGTGGCCAGACCGGTGAGTACCTCGAGGCTGGCGGTCGTGGAGATCGGTTGCACGTGACCGTCCACGAACACGAACATTGTCACCCCTGAGTGCGGGCCACCAAAGTTGTGTCCCGGTGATTGGTTAGGCAGGTCGGTCAGCGAATGACTTGCAACAGGATCCAACAACCTGCGGTACACAGTCGGCTCATCGGGCCGCTGGCTCTGACCGAGCATCCTGCGGCCGGAACTGCGGTTGCCGCTGTAAACACTGCGATCGGCGTCGGCACCCCGCTCCACGGTGGGATTGATCCACTTTTCGCCAAACGCCACCGTCTTGCTCGTTCCGTCGCTGACCTTCCCGATCGGCACCTGGTGTCGGGTCTTGACGAGCCGAGGCTCCCTGCCGGGATTGGGTGTGGCCGGGTCAATCGTGGGAAAGCCGGGCACGATTGCGCCGTCGGCCATGCCGAATACGGTGTCACCCTGTGGGGTGATCAGCGTGCCGAAGCAAGCGGCGTAATCCGAGGTAATTCCGCCTGGGGTAGCGAAATCATTCCGGCTGAGCACGGCCGGATTTCGCGACGGACAGGAGTACATCGGCACCTTGGTCTGATAGGCCGCCGGCTGCTGGGCCTGGACGAGCCGATCGAGTTCCCAGAGATCAGCGATGGTTTTTTCTTCCATGAAGGGCAGGATGAGTGCTGCCCAGGTCGCCCAGGAATTAAATCTGTTTTGGGCGCTGATGTAGGCGTTGTTTCCGATGAAGGCTGGGACCAAATACCGCCGGGAACTCTCATAATTTGCCGTCGCCAAGCCGATTTGGCGGAGGTTGTTGGCGCACTGCGTCCGCCGGGCCGACTCACGGGCAGCCTGGACGGCCGGCAGCAGGAGGCCGATCAGGGTCGCGATGATTGCGATCACCACGAGAAGTTCGACCAGCGTAAAGCCAGCAACACGGTGCAATCGCTCGGTGAAACGACAGCCTGCCCACTCACGCAGAAGTTTGCGGCTTCGGATCATTGCCGCCTCCGGCGTTGCACAAAGCGTATGAGCCCACCGGCAAGAACAAGGGCTGTGCCTGCCAGCAGCTGAGGTTCAGGCACGGCGGCCGTTGTGCCGGCCAGCGCAGCAGCAGGAAAGTAATTGCCTTGGCCGTAGACACCGGCCGTGTTCACCGCGACGAGGTCAAAAACGTTCGTGACCCCGTCATAGTTGAAGTCACCCTGGCTCCAGACACTGGAGGTTCCGCTGCCGTACTTCCCCGAACTGTTGATACCCACGAGGTCGAAGACGTTGACCGCGCCGCTGAGGTCAACATCCCCAGCAGCTGCAAACGATACCTTGGCCGAACCGTCACCATTGATTACGTAGCCCACGGCCCGGGTGCCCCCAGCCGAGGCTGCCGTGCTCGACGTGATTCCGACAGTTCCGTTCCACCCACCGTTGTTGCGGCCGGCGATAATGTCGGCCCGCAGAGCGGCAGCCGTGATCCCGCCTGCCGCGATCGACACCTCACCCACACCGAGATCGAGCCGCCCGCCGCCGACGCCCTCCTCCACGGTGAGCCCAGGAGTCGTGACAACCAATCGCCCGCCGGTTGGTAGCGTCACGGCTCCGCCGGTGCGAACCGTCAGCGGTGACGACTGCACTGCATTGGCCGCCGTTAGCGAGAGCGTGCCCGCGTCCACCTGGGTTGGGCCGGTGTACGTGTTGGCGGCGTTGAAGATGAGCGTTCCGCCACCGGTTTTCGTCACGCTTGTGGCGGTCGAGATCGTGGGATAGCCCTGTTGGCCCTGGGTTGTCGTCGTGCCCGTTGCGATGTCGAAGACGATGTCACTCGATGGCGCCGCTGAGGTAAATACCAGATTGAGGTCGTTGCCCACCTGCTGCACGCTGAATGTGCCGGCCGCGAGATCATTGACAAACCCGCCCGCACCATTCGTCGCGGCCGTGTTGATCTGAAACTTATCGGGGGCGAACCCGGTGATGCCGCCGGCCGCCGCCGCGATCTTCCAGGCGTAGCTTGTCCCAGCACTGAAGTCGGGTACCGGTCCGTCCGTGTCGGGCCCGGTGGTGGAGAGCGACCAGAGGTTCAGCCGAAACGGATCAGACGGGGAGCTCGTGAGGTCGAGAACTCCACCGGCCGTCACGAGATCCCACCCGGCGAGGGTACCGGCCGAGCCCGTTGCGGCTGCGATTTGCCAGTTGTAATTGCCACCGGGGCCGAACGTCAGGTTGTCGGTGATCGACAGCGTTCCCGGGCTGGCTCCGGGCGAGAG
>ERZ889217.867-NODE-867-length-16888-cov-22.318066_pt1 | contig 16888 bp, 17 predicted proteins | sample MGYA00521098_ERZ889217 | MGnify/ENA primary metagenome ERZ889217 (study PRJEB32303, sample SAMEA104408613) | aquatic metagenome | biome: Brackish water; feature: Pelagic; material: water | place: Baltic Sea | collected 2014-06-10T22:04:00 | depth 2,362 m ...
GTTTCCCTTCAAACGATTTCGAGTCGTTCGCTTTCGACCACTCAGCCACCTCTCCCAAGTGTCTAGTTACCGACTGGGCTGGGCTCCCCTTGGTAGGGGGGCGATTCGGCGCAGTTGGCTGGTGAGCGCAGCGGCAGCTGGCGGCACCATGGGCAAGACATGGCCACCTTAAGCAGCCGCCGGGCCGCCTACAGCGCCCGCCATCCGGGCGTGGAGCTGGTCGTGATCCAAAGCTGATCGGGCCGCAGCTTGGGCAGTAGGGCGCGTTCCTGGGGCCGCAGCCCAAATCCCAGCCACAGGCCTGAGATGGGTTGCCCAGGTCCCTGGGTTCGCTCCCGCCAGCTTCGCCACGACTGGCGATCTGGCAGCAGGAGCCAGTGCAGCCGGCCGGCTTGCAGCAGGGCCGCCTGGCTGTCGGCAGCTAAGGGCCGCAGGCTTAAGCCCGGGCTTTGCAGGCGTTGCCCCACTTGAAGCGATGGGCTAGGGGCAGCGGCGAGCTCGGGATTTGATTCACCGAGGGCCGAGATGACGGTGTCGCCCAGCTCCTGCCAGCACTCGCGCCCCAGGGAGGCCACCGGATCGCCGATGAAGACCCAGTCGAAGCGCTGCACGCCCAGGCCCGTGGCTAGTTGGCGGGCCCGGCTACAGCTCAATCGATCGCCGGAGCGGCTGACCAGGGCACCGCGGCCACCATGGCGGGCGACCAGCAGGTCCCTTTGGCCTTCGTGGACCAGCAGGAGATGGTCGCCAGCACTCCTGGCCAGATGCAACGCCATGGCGGCAGCTAGGAGCGCTAGTCCGGGGCCCCGCCAGCGCCTGACCGTGGTGGGGCCAGCCAGGAGCCAGGGAACCAGGCCGGCGCTGAACAGCACGACCAACACGGGATCGAGGCGCCCCAGCTGCCATTGGGCCAGGGGCAGGGCCGCGAACTGGCGGCTGATCCACAGCAGCAGCTGGGTGAGGGGCAGCAGGGGCCAGGCGACTAGGCCCAGCAGGGCTGGAACCGTGACCGCCACCAGGGCCATGGCCATGGCCCCCAGGGTGAGGGGGGTGAGCAGGGGATCGACCGCCAGGTTGGCGGCCACCGCATAGAGGGGCACGCTGCCGAAGTGGAGCAGCTGCAGGGGCAGGGTCCAGAAGGAGGCTGCCAGGGGAACCGCGATCGCCACTGCCAGCCACCGGCGGGCCTTCCCGGGGGTTGGCCCCGCCAGCCGCTCCTCTAGGGGCCGGGCCGTGAGCAGCAGCCCAGCGGTGGCAGCCACGCTCAGCTGGAAGCCCACATCCAGCAGCCAACTCGGCTGCCAAAGCAGCATCAGCAGCAGGCAAAGCAGCAACACCCCCAGCGGCCTACTGCGGCGGCCACCCTCCTGCACCAGGAAGGCCATCGTGCCCATCACCACGGCCCGCACCACCGAGGGCTGGGGGCCGGCCAGCAGCAGAAACAGCAGCATCGCCCCGAGGGCCAGGCCCCAGCGCAGGGGCCTGGGGCCGCCGCGGGCTAGGGCCATCACGGCGCCCAGCAGCACGGTGAGGTGAAACCCCGAGGCCGCTAGGGCGTGGGATAGGCCAGACACCCGAAAGGCGTCGCGCACCTCCAGGGGCACGGGCACCACGGCACTGCCGAGCACCAGGGCCGCCAACACACCGCCGGCTTCGGGGCCACCCCGCGCCACCATGGCCTGGGCCATGCGGCGCCGCAGGTCGGCCACCGGTGTAGCCGGCTTGGCGAGCAGGCTCCATTGCCCCACGTCCAGCACCGTCCAGATGCCCTGGCGGGCCAACCGTTCCGCCGGGCCGGCCAGCAGGGGATGGGGAGCTACCCGGGGCCGTCGCAGTTGGCCGCCCACCTGCAGGCGCCAGCCCTCCTGCAGCTGCGGGCAACGGCGAAAGCGCAAGTCACTGCGGCCTTTTTGCCATTGCACGGGCACCCGGCACCCCTTGCCGTCCAGGTTGGCCTGGGGATCGGCCAGGAGGGTGCCGGTCCGTTCGATTGCAACCGGCTGATGGCTGCCCTTAGGAATCAGGGCCACTGGATCGCCAGGTTCAGGGCCGGGCTGGTGGCCCAAGCCCCAGGCCAGCAGCAGGGGCAGCAGCACCAGCAGTCCCCAGCGGCTGCGCTGGGGGCGACAGAGCCAAACCCCCAGGCCGACCAGCAGCCCCGTGCCGCCGAGCTGCAGGCCCAGGGGCAGGGGCACCACCCCCAGGCCCAGGGCCAGCAGGGCCAACGACACCACGATGGCCGCCATCGGCGCTGTGCAGGGGCAACGGGATCTTGAGGGTTCCCGGCTCCAGCCGCCCTGGCCCTAGGGGCCTTAGGGTTTCGGCCCTAGGGGTTTCGGCCCGATTGGCCGCGATCCCGCCGGATCCGCCCCCGCCGCCCTTCCGCCTTGCGCCTGCCAGTGCTGCACCGATTTCGGCCCAGTCCTTGGGGTTTAGGCCCATGGCGCCCCCCGATCCAGGCCCCCTTCTGCGGGATCCGGCGGGTTGTCCCAGCTGGGTTCGCCCTGGGGTTGCTCCTCTTAGGCGCCAGGGCTTTCGGCTTCGGGGCGGCCCAGGCCCAAGCCCGCACGATCACGGTGGTGGCGGGCGACACCCTGGAGCAGCTGGCCCTGCAGCAGGGGGTGTCCTTGGAGGCCCTGCTGGCCTTGAACGGGATTGGTGATCCCCGCAGTCTCCAGATCGGCCAGCGCCTGGTTTTGCCCAATCGCTCCAATCCGAGTGCCCCTGCCCGCAGGGCTTCAGAGCCCCAGGGATCCGCCCCGCCCCCGCTCGATGGCACGGGCTTGGCGGCCAGCGCCGCCCTGTTGTTGAGCCCGGCCGAGCGGCGCGACCGGGCCGAACTGGCCCTGCGGGAGCAGTCGGGCCAAGCCCGCTGGAAATGGTTCAATCGCACGGTGGTGGACTGGGCCGGTTGGAAACTCACCCCCAGTGGCGCCCGCTTCACCCTGGTGAAGGCCTCCGATGCCGACTTAGGCGTCAGCCGCGGCGCCGCCTCCGCCGTGGCCGTGCAGTGTGAAACCCTGCGCCAGACCTGGCGCGTGAACGGTCAATGGCTGCCCTGGGGCGCCGCGGCGCCAGGCTCGGTGGGCCAGCGGATCGTGCTCGACCTCTGCAGCAACACCTTGAACGATCCGGCCGTGCCCCTGCCTCCCGCCCCTCCGGTCTTGCCGGGGGCTGCCCCTGCCGCCCCCTAGGGGCTGGGCAACTGGAGAATCAGGTCGCAGACCTGCTGGCTGGGCATCTGCTTGCCCAATAGCGGTGCCACCAGGGCCGCCAGGGGCCGCAGTTTGCAGGGGGTCACGGCGCTTTCCACCAGGCGCCCCCCCTGGAAGGACAGCACCGCCACCACCAGAGTGAGGGCCAAGCGTCTCATGGATGGCGCCTCATGGTTGGGTGCCCAGGGCCTCGCGCTGCTCGGGGCTGAGCAGGGGGAAGCCCAGGGCCTGGCGTTCCGCCAGCCAGGCTTCGGCCACCTGGCGGGCCAGGTGGCGGATGCGGCCAATCGTGGCGGTGCGCTCGGTCACCGAGATCACGCCGCGGGCCTCCAGCAGGTTGAAGGTGTGGCTGCACTTGAGCACGTAATCGAGGGCTGGGGCCGGCAGCTTGGCGGCGACCAGATCCGTGGCTTCGGCCTCATAGAGGGCAAAGAGCTGGTTCAAGCGCTCCGGGTTTGAGGCCTCAAAGTTGTAGGTGCACTGACCCTTCTCAAAGGGCAGCCAGATGTCGCCGTAGCTGCGCCGTCCATCCCAGCTCAGGTCCCAGATGCTCTCCACGTCCTGGAGGTAGGTGGCCAGGCGTTCCAGGCCGTAGGTGATTTCAATCGACACCGGCCGGCAATCAATCCCGCCGCATTGCTGGAAATAGGTGAATTGGGTGACCTCCATGCCATCGAGCCACACTTCCCAGCCCACCCCCCAGGCCCCCAAGGTGGGGGATTCCCAGTTGTCTTCCACAAAGCGGATGTCGTGGTCGGCGGCGCGGATGCCCAGGGCTTCGAGGGAGGCCAGGTAGGTCTCCTGGATGCCCTCCGGCGAGGGCTTGATCAGCACCTGGTATTGGAAATAGTGCTGGGCCCGGTTGGGGTTGTCGCCGTAGCGGCCATCGCTGGGCCGGCGGCAGGGCTCCGGGTAGGCCACGGCCCAGGGCTCCGGTCCGATCGCCCGCAGCACCGTGTGGGGACTCATGGTGCCGGCCCCCTTTTCGGTGTCGTAGGGCTGCAGGATCAGGCAGCCCCGCTCCGCCCAGAAGCGATTCAGGGTGCCGATGATGTCCTGGAAGTGCATGGGGCGATCTGCAGGGGCGCTCGAAACGGGCTGGTGGGCCAGGGATCAAGCCATTGTGACCTGGAGCATTAGGAGCCAGGCGGCTGGAAGCGATGCCAGCTCCACCACTCCCCTGGGGGCAAGGCCTGGGCTGGACCACCGCCTAGCTGCACCTGGACCAGTTCCGGCCGGCCAGCCTTGAGGCTGAGCCCGGCCCCGAGGCGGAAGCGTTGGCGGCCCTCGAGGAGGCCCCCATAGATGGTTCGCCCTTGGGCATCCCGCAGCTCAATCCAGCTGGGGCCGCTGGTGATGACCAGCAGCTCCTTGGCGCGAGCGGGGCCGCCCGCCTGGACGGCTAGCTGGTTTGCCCCCAGGGGCGCGGGGTTGCGTTGGGGGCTAGCCGGTGCCCACTGCCGCTGGACCAGGCCAAACGCCCCCAGGGCGGCCAGCGCGGTGGCCCCTAGGGCCAGCCGGTGCCGCGCTGGCCACCGCCCCGGGGGCTGGCCTGGAGCCAGTAGCAGGGGCGATGCCGCCCCCGGTAAGGCCCGGTGCAGTTGGTCCCGCAGCAGCACGTTCTGCTGGCGCAGGAGCCGTTCTTGCTCGAGCAGGGGCTGGAGCTGGTGCTCGAACTTGCGCTCGTAAATCCCAGGGAGTTCGCCGATCAACGCCTCCAGCTCGCCAATCTGCTGGCGGCTGTTCGCCAGCTGGCGCTGGATCGCCGCCAGCTCCCGTTGGTCCCCTTCGGCTTGATCGCCCATGGCATGGAAGGCTTGCCGAGCAGCAGGGAGCACAGGCCAGCAGCTTGGCAGCCCTGGCCTAGCGGCCGCAAGCCGGGCCTTGCCCGCTCAGGCCACCAGTTCCAGCAGCCCCATCTGGCCGCCCGCCAGGGGACGGTGATAGACCCCCTTAAAGCCCGCCTGGCGCGCCAGGGATTCCTGTTCGGGGCCCGTGGGGAAGCGGGCCAGGCTCTCCTCCAGGTAGGCGTAATGGGCTTCGAGATCGGCCTGGCGGGCCAGGGGCACCACCAGCTGGCGCAGGTAGAAGCGCTGGAAGCGGGCCACCAGGCCGTCGGGATCCTCGGGCCGGTTGAAATCGAGCACGGCGGCACGGCCGCCCGGGCGCAGCAGCCGCCGCAATTCGCCCAGGCCCGCCAGGGGATCGGCCAGGTTGCGCAGGCCATAGGCGACCACTGCCCCATCGGCCCAGCCAGCCGGCAGGCCCGTGGCCAGGGCATCGCCCAGGCGCCAGTCCAGGCGCAACCAGGGCTGGCTAGCGGCCCGGCGCCGGGCCAGCTCCAGGGGCGCCTCGGCCGCATCGAGGCCCAGCACCTGGCCCCCTGGACGCACCTTCTCGGCGAGGAGCAGGGCCAGATCTCCCGTGCCGCAGCAAAGGTCGAGGAGGTGCTGGCCTGGCCTCGGGGCCAGAAAGGCAATGGCCTGACGCTTCCAGAAGCGGTGCAGGCCGAGGCTCAGGGTGTCGTTGAGGCGGTCGTAGCTCGGCGCGATCTGCTCAAACAGCTGGCGCACGGCCGCCGGATCACCGGGTTGCATGCAGCTCTAGGGGACCATCCCAAGGAAGGGAAATGGCATCCAAGCTGATCCCAGTCTCGGTGCCGTTGGAGTCGGACTTTGGATAGGGCAATAGGCCGTGGGCTTCGAGCCGATCGGGGCTGCTCAGGGTGAGCACCATCACGGTGGCCAACCCCACCGCCGCCGAACACACCATGCAGCCGGCCAGCATCAAGGAAAAGTCCTTGCGCTGGTTAGCCGCCTCCATCAATTGCAGCGCCCAGCCGACCAAGGCGACCACCACCAGCACCATCGCCACGCCGAGGGCCGTTGTGGTGGAGGGGAGGGATGTCAACACGGAAACCTGGGCTCAGGGGGGGCTGGAATCGGGCTGGAGCGTGCCGGCCGCCGGGGCCGCAGGACGCCAGGGGGATGGGCATGCCCGTTCTTGGTCCCATCCCATTCTTGATCCCATCAATGTAACTAGGGGTTAAGTGCCGCGTGATCGCCCAACGGGGTGCCATACAGGCGATCCGCTCTGGGCGGCTGGCGTTGCATCGACAGAGCGCCGGATCGGCGCTAAAGCTGTCCCATTTGTGCTGCGGCGATGCATCGCCGTCGCGCACCAATTCAGCCGGCCATGGCCGGTTCCAAGGGACGCAGGTTCACTCCCTGGGCCAGCAACTCCGTTTTGATTTGCTCCACCGTCAGCACCCCGTCGTGGAGCAGGGAGGCCAGCAGGGCCGCCGAGGCCTGGCCTTCCCCCAGGGCGGCGCCGATGTCGGCAATGCTGCCGGCTCCCCCCGAGGCGATCACGGGCACGGCCACCGCTGCGGCCACGGCCCGGGTTAGGGCCAGGTCGTAGCCGGCCTGGGTGCCATCGCCATCCATGGAGGTGAGCAGGATTTCGCCGGCGCCGAGGGCCACCACTTGCTGGGCCCAGGCCACCGCATCGAGGCCCGTGTTCTCGCGGCCGCCTTTGACAAACACATCCCAGCCCCCTTCTGGGCTGCCAGAGGGGCCGCGCCGGGCGCGGGCATCAATCGCCACGACAATGCACTGGCAGCCAAAGCGCCGGGCCCCTTCGGCCACCAGGTTGGGGTCGGCCACGGCCGAGGAATTGAGGCTGATCTTGTCGGCGCCCGCCCGCAGCAGCTCGGTGATGCCCTCCAGCGAGCGGATGCCGCCGCCGACGGTGAAGGGGATCGTCACCGCCTCGGCGGTGCGGCGCACCAGCTCCAACAAGGTGCTGCGGCCCTGGTGGCTGGCGGCGATGTCGAGGAACACCAGCTCATCGGCGCCGGAGGCGCTGTAGCGGCAGGCCAGCTCCACCGGGTCGCCGGCGTCGCGCAGGCCGACAAAATTAATTCCCTTCACCACCCGGCCATCGGCCACATCAAGACAGGGAATGATCCGTTTGGCGACCATGGCAAGGCGGCGGGTAGGCGCTGGTAAGGTTGCGCAACTTTTGAGTTACGCCGGTTATGTCCCAGGCTGCCATCACCATCGGCTCGAAGGTGCGGGTCACCCGGGTTCGTGACCGCATCCCCGCAGGACTCGTGGCCACCCTCCAGGCCGATGCCACCGGCACTGTCAAGGATTTCAAGCTCACCGATGGCACGGGCATCGGTGTGGTGGTGGAACTAAGTGGTGGGGGCACCACCTGGTTCTTTGACGACGAAATCACCCCCGCCTGAGGCCAGATAGCCCGTGAGCGATCGCCCAGGCCCAGCCAGACCCGCCCCAACCCAGCCTGGGGACCAGGGTCCCGGCGGTGGGGCCCGCCAACTCCTGGGCATGAAGGGTGCCAGCGGCACCACCACGATTTGGAAGATCCGGCTGCAGCTGATGAAGCCGGTCACCTGGATTCCCCTGATCTGGGGAGTGCTCTGTGGTGCCGCCGCTTCGGGCCGGTTCCACTGGACCCTGCCCGAGGTGGCCGCTTCCTTCGCCTGCATGGTGATGAGTGGTCCCCTGCTGGCTGGATACACCCAGACCATCAACGACTACTACGACCGCGAGATCGACGCGATCAACGAGCCCTACCGGCCGATTCCTTCCGGGGCCATCCCCTTAGGCCAGGTGAAGGCCCAGATTTGGGTCCTGCTGCTGGCGGGCCTGGCCGTGGCCTACGGCCTCGACCTCTGGGCAGGCCATGGCACGCCAGTGGTGTTCCTGCTGGCCCTGGGCGGCTCCTTTGTGAGCTTCATCTACTCAGCGCCCCCCCTGAAGCTCAAACAAAATGGTTGGCTGGGCAACTATGCCCTCGGCGCCAGCTACATCGCCCTGCCCTGGTGGGCCGGCCAGGCCCTGTTTGGCCAGCTCACCTGGACCACGGCCCTGCTCACCCTCGCCTACAGCCTGGCGGGCTTGGGGATTGCGGTGGTGAACGACTTCAAGAGCATCGAGGGCGACCGGGCCCTGGGGCTCCAATCCCTGCCGGTGGTGTTCGGTGCCCAGCGGGCGAGCTGGATTAGCGCCGCCATGATCAACCTGTTCCAATTGGCCATGGTGGCCGTATTAATTGCCATCGGCCAACACTTCTCGGCCGTGTTGCTGGTGCTGTTGATCGTGCCCCAGATGACCTTCCAGGACATCTGGCTGCTGCGCGATCCGGTGGCCTTTGATGTCAAATACCAGGCCAGTGCCCAGCCCTTTTTGGTGATCGGCATGCTTGTTACGGCCCTGGCGATTGGCCATAGCTCGCTCACCACGGGCCTGGCGCCGCTGGTGGGCATGTGAAAGGGCGAAGGCGCCAGCTGCTAGTCGCCTGCCTCTGGGCCGCCGGCATCGGCGGAGTGGTGGCCGTGGGTCAGTCCCTGCTGGTGCAGGGGGTCGACAAGCTGTTGCCCGATGTGCGCCACATCAACAGCTTCAACCGGCCCGGCACGGTCACGGTGCTGTCGGCCGATGGCCAGGTGATCCAGAAACTGGGCCCCGCCACCCGCGACAAGGTGGCCAGTGGCCAGATGCCAGAGCTGGTGAAACGGGCCTTCATCGCCGCCGAAGATCGGCGCTTCTACCAACACGACGGCATCGACCTGGTCGGCATCGGCCGGGCGGTGGTGCGCAACGTGAGCCGCCGCTCCTTTGAAGAGGGGGCCAGCACGATTACCCAGCAACTGGCCCGCACCGTCTTCCTCAGCCAGGACCGCACGATCACCCGCAAGCTGGAAGAGGCGGCCCTGGCCGGCAAACTCGAGCGCCAGCTCAGCAAGGAGCAGATCCTTGAGCAATACCTCAACTACGTGTATTTGGGTTCCGGTGCCTACGGCGTGGCCGATGCGGCCTGGATCTACTTCTCCAAAACGCCAGCGGAATTAACCCTGCCCGAGGCGGCCCTGATCGCTGGCTTGCCGCCCGCCCCCTCGGTCTATTCGCCCCTGGTGAATCCCGACCTGGCCCTGCAGCGGCGCCGGATCGTGCTGCGGCGCATGCGAGAGGCCGGCTTCATCGACGATCGCCAGCAGGCCCAGGCCCTGGCCACGCCGTTAAAACTCAAGCCGGCCGAGCCCAAGTATTGGGAGAGCCGGGCGCCCCACTTCACCAGCTGGGTGGCCCAGGAGCTGCCCAAGGTGCTCAGCCCCGAACAACTGGAGGTGGGCGGGCTAACGATCCGCAGCAGCCTCAATTTGGCCTGGCAGGACCAGGCCCAGACGATCATCGATGCCAACACCGCTGGCGCCATGCAGGGGGCCCTGGTTTCGATGGAGCCGGGCACCGGCCTGGTGCGGGCCCTGGTGGGCGGCAAGGACTACAACAAGAGCCAGTTCAACCGGGCCGTCCAGGCCCTGCGCTCCCCCGGCTCCACCTTCAAGCTGTTTGTGTATCTTGCGGCCCTCAAACAGGGCATGAAGCCGGAGGACATCGTGGTGGATGAACCGCGCTGTTTTGCTGGCTATTGCCCGAAAAACTTCAGCAACCGCTTCATGGGGCCCATTCCGATGTGGGTGGCGATGCAGAACTCCCTCAACGTGGTGGCGGTGGGGCTGCTGCAGAAGGTGGGCTTTGACCCGGTGATCGCCACGGCCCGCAGCCTGGGCATCACCCGGCCCCTGGGGCGCTTCTACCCGATGGCGATCGGCGCCTACGAGCAGACGGTGCTCGACATGACGGCGGCCTACGCGGCGATCGCCAACCGGGGCGTTTACGTGGCGCCGACGCCGTTTGAGGAAATCCTCGGCCCCAATGGCGACCTGCTCTGGAGCCGCCGCGTTGATGGCGACCGCGGCCGCCGGGCCGTGGCCAGCCCCCTGGCCGACGCCATGCTCTGGATGCAGCAACAGGTGGTGAAGGGGGGCACGGGCGGCGGCGCTGCCCTGGCCGATCGCCCCGTTGCCGGCAAGACCGGCACCTCCGAATCCGGACGGGATCTGTGGTTCATCGGCTCGATCCCCCAGCTCACCACCGCCGTCTGGCTCGGCTACGACGACAGCCGTGCAACCCGCAGCACCAGCGTGCTCGCCACCTACGCCTGGCATGACTACATGGCGCCGCTCGTCAAGGACCTGCCGGTGCTCCAGTTCCCGCCCAAACCCGTGCTGACCAGCACCTTCCAAGCACCGCCCCGGCCCCGGCCCGTGGTGTCCAGCCAGCCGGACGCCATGCCCACGCCGCTCCCCGGTGAGCGCCCCGATCCAGCCCCTAGCCCAGGTGAAGCTGGCCTGGATTCCCGGCCCCCTAGCCAGGGCTCCAGCAGCGTTGGCCCTGGCTCCGATGGCAGCCCTGGGGGGGCAGCCAGTCGCCTGACGCCGCCGCCACCCAGCCTGCCGAGCCCCAGCCGCGGGCCCCTCACCGCCCCGCCGCCCCTTTCCAGTCCCTCGGCCGCCCCAACGGCGCTGCCGCCCCTGCCCTGAGGTCCGCTCCCTTTCAGCCGGGCGCCTGCAGCGCTGCGGCAAAGAAGCCGTCGCCTCCGGTTGGATCGCCGTGGGTCCCAAGGGCTTCGCCAGCCGGGCCAGCCGCTACGCCCGCCGGGCCCTGACCCGGCCACAGCTGCCAGCTCTCCAGCAGGCGCCAGTGGGGGTGGGCGGCCAGGAAGGAGGCGATCAGCTCGCCGTTTTCGCGCGGATGCACGGTGCAGGTGGAGTACACCAGCCGGCCCCCAGGCCGCAGCAGGGGCGCCAGGCCCTCCAGCAGCTGGCGTTGCAACAGCACAAGGTCGTCGATCGCGGCGGGCCCAATCCGCCAGCGGGCATCGGCATGGCGGGCCAGGGTGCCCAGGCCCGAGCAGGGGGCATCCACCAGGATCCGGTCAAACCCGCCTTGCCACCAGGCGCCATCGCCGGCGCTCGCTAGCGCGGTGCGGGCTCCCGGCCCGTCCGCCCCTTGGCTTTGGCCGTTCTCGGGATTGGCCGGGGTTGGCTGCGGCCGGCCGGCCAGGTCGGTGCCATCGCCGACCCGGGTCTGGATGCAGGTCAGGCCCAGGCGCTCCAGGTTGCGGCCGACCCGCTGCAGGCGGGCGGCGCTGCGGTCGAGGGCCACCACTTCGCCCCGGTCGCCCATCAGCTCGGCCAGGTGGGTGCTCTTGCCGCCGGGGGCGGCGCAGGCATCGAGGATCCGCTCCCCCGGCTGGGGATCGAGTAGGGGGGCGATGCGCTGGGCGGACCGGTCTTGCACGCACCAGCGGCCCTTGGCGTAGCCGGGCAACTGGCGCAAATCACCGCTGCGGCCCCCCAGCACCAGGCCCTGGGGCAGGCCGGCCAGGGGCTCGGCCGCCACGCCGGCGGCCCGCAGGTCGGCCAGCAGTTGCTCCCGGCTGCCCCGCAGGGGATTGCAGCGCAGATCGAGGGACGGGGGCCGGTTGCAGGCCCCGGCAAAGGCTTCGGCCTGGGGGGCCGGCAGCCAGGCCAGCAGTGCCTGGGCCAGCCAGTCCGGCAGCGACTGGCGCTGGGCCAGGGCCAGGGCCGGATCGGTGGGTAGCACCAGGCCCCCGCCCGCCTCCTGCTGGCGCAGGAAGGAGCGCAGCAGGCCATTCACCACCGGAGCCAGGCGGGCCAGGCCGCCGCGCTTGGCCAGCTCGACGCTGGTGCTCACCGCCGCCGAGGCCGGCACCCGGTCGCTGGCCAGGAGCTGGTAGAGGCCCAGGTGCAGCAACCAGCGCAACTTGGGCGGCTGGCGCTCCGCCGGCACCTTGCCGAGCTGGTCGAGCCAGGCATCGAGCAGGCGCCGCTGCCGAATCGCCCCGTAGGCGAGTTCCGTGGCCAGGGCCCGGTCCTGGCCCGTCAGAGGTTGGCGTTGCAACTCCCGCTCCAGGGCGCCATCGGCAAAGGCCCCGGCCGCCACGGCCTGCAACACCTGCCAGGCCACCTGGCGGGGCGCCAGACCGATCCCGGCACCGGTGGCCCCGCCGCCTTCTGGCATCGCCCTAGCTGCCTCTGGCTGCGGCTGGGGAGCGCCCGGCGCCTTGGCGGGGTTGGGCCTGGGGGCGGAAGGACTCAAAGGGGCGAGGTTGGTTCTTGATCCACAGCTAGCGCCCCAGGGGACGTCAGGGGGCCCGGATTCTCTGGGTGCCACCGATGGGCCGCCAGGGATAGCCGGCCATCGGCCGCCACGGCAAGGCCTTCACCGAGCAGCAGGTCCCGCTGGATCCAGTCCGACCCCTGGCGGGAGGGATCCATGCTGATGCGCCCCTGGGCGTTCACCACCCGTTGCCATGGCACGGTTGAGGGCAGGGGCAGGCGCCGTAGGGCCCAACCCACCTGGCGGGCGCAGCCGTAGGCACCGAGCAGCTCGGCGATCTGGCCGTAGGTGGCCAGGCGCCCCGCCGGGATCAGCGCCACCAGGGCGTAAACCCGCTGGTCAAAGGACAGGGCCTGGTCCGGCGGGGGCTCAACCATGGCTGAGCGGGGCTGGCAGGGAACGCCCAGGGAGGCCCGCGGCAGGTCCAGGGGCAGGATGCAGCACGCAAGGTCCGCTGCCGGCGATTCCTCCATGCCCCTGCTGCCGAGACGCTACGAGCGGCTGCGCTCCGTGCTCAACCGTCGCATGGGCGATCTCACCGTGCTGCTCGAGCAGGTGGACAAGCCCCACAACCTCTCGGCGATCCTTCGCACCTGTGATGCGGTGGGGGTGCTGGAGAGCCATGTGGTGAGCCTGCCGGGCCGGCCCAGGATTTTCAACGACACGGCCCTGGGCAGCCAGAAGTGGGTGCCCCTCCATGCCCACGCCACCTCGGAAGACGCCATTGCCGCCCTTAAGGCCCGGGGCTTCCGCCTCTACGGCACCCACCTCAGCCAGGAGGCGATCGACTACCGCGACTGCGATTTCACCGGCCCCAGCGCCTTCCTGCTGGGGGCGGAGAAATGGGGCCTGAGCGAGGCGGCCGCGGCGGCGGTGGACCAGGCGATCGTGATCCCGATGACCGGCATGGTGCAGTCGTTGAACGTGTCGGTGGCCACGGCGATCCTGCTGTTCGAGGCCCTGCGCCAACGGCAACGGGCTGGCCTGATCCCCGAGCAGGGGGAAGGGATCCCCGGCGGGCCCGAGGCCTACGCCCGCATCCTGTTCCGCTGGGCCTACCCCCAGGTGGCCGACTGGTGCGAGCGCCAAGGCCGCCCCTATCCAGCCCTCACCGCCGAGGGCGAAATCGCCGAAGACCTGCCGCGCACCCTGAAGCTGCGCTACTGAGGCGCTTTCCCACGGTCCAGCTCCCAGCCTTAGACCTGCTGCCGTTTGTTGGCGCTGGGCAACCACAGGGCCAGGGCAATGCCGGCCAGGTCGAGCCAGAGGAGGCGCCCGAAAATGCATGCTGCCACCAGGAACACCATGCCGATGATGCGCATCAGCAGGCCCACCACGTCATCGCCATTGACCCCGCCCAGCAGGCAGAGCCCTAGGCCGGCTGCCACGAGGATGAGGGTGATCCCCCAGGGCATCGCTTCTAAAACCAGTGGGTCCCAACCCTAGGAGAGCTGTCCGGCGGTTCCTGTTCATCACAAGCAGTTAGGGGGGGAATACTTCCCTTTGGGATCGGGGCTAGGGCGATTGGGAACAGGGTTGATACTGGTAGCCATGCGCGAGAGCCCATGGACCTGGACAACTGGCTGGCCACGTCACCGCGCCGTCTCAACCGACTCGCCGAGGCCCTTGGCTGCAAGACCTACCTGGAAATTGGTGTCAGCGTGGGAATCACTTTCAACGCTGTCAACGTCGAAACCAAAACGGGGGTCGATCCGGATTTTCAGTTTGATTGGCAGGCCAGCCACGATGGTGTGGGGACCAGGCTGCTGCCGATCAGTAGCGATGAATTCTTTGCCCAGGAGCCAGAGAAAAGTCGCTTTGATTTGATCTTTATCGATGGGCTTCACACCTACGATCAAACCTATCGCGATCTGCAAAACGCCCTGCTGCATAGCCACCCAGGCACGGTCATCCTGATCGATGACACGATCCCATTCGATGCCTATTCCTGCTGTCGCGATCAGGAGGAGGCTGTTCAGCTAAGGGCCCTATCCACTGGTATCACCAACTCGATGTGGCATGGCGATACCTATAAAATCATGCCTTTGATTCATCTGTTTCACACTGCCTATCAATACTGCACTATCGTTGACCAAGGTAATCCTCAGACAATCCTCTGGCGCGCCAAAGAGCCCCGCAAGGTCGATGAGCTTGCGTCGATGACTACCTTTTGGGGCTTGGAGAACCTGGCAGCCTGTGACTATCTTTGGATGCTAGGAAATCCTCAGATCTTTAATCCCGTGAGCGAAGCGGAAGGGCTGGATAGGGCTCTAGCGGGTACACTCGCTCTCCATCTTTGAATGACGACGCAGCTCCCTTCGCCGGCGAGTCGACGAAAGCGACCTGCTGTCACGAGACTTGAGGTAGGTTTATTGGTTCTGTAGCATTCTAGGATTGTCTATGGCGGCATATTGTGGCGCGAATGAATTTCGAATACCTTGTCTTTGGGTTAAATGGTGAGTCCCAGCGAAGAATCATCTTGATAGTGCTGACGACTAGCCAGGTGATGGCAGATGCTCAAGAACTAAATATTTACCATCGCGAGCGCGTCCAATGTGACAGTAGTTTAGAGGCTTTCTCGGCTCTTTGTTTTCCGATGTTGTTGCAATTACTATTTCTTGCTCAACCGCATTGCGTAAGGAGTTTTTCTGCCAGCTCTTAATGGCGTCAAGCTTAGTGGCCAAAGGAGAAGGCCATCCAGAATAACCGTTGATCAATTTGAGGTGGGGAGCTGGTACTAAGGCCAAGGCATTCGCAATTAAGGGATTGAACTGTCTGGTATCAAGATAAATGATGTCGCATTCTCGCCGAGAGGCTTCGAGGTGTATGGAGCGGACAGTCGGGAAAAAGTTGGTGATATTTGCATACGGATGGGTTCCCATTCCATTTAGAAAAGTTAGGGCTACGGCAATTCCTGAAAGCCAGGCTAATCGCTGATACAGGTGCTTAGATGGTACAAAAGACTGACAATAATATTCAAACGAAAAGCCCATGGCGATCGAACTTAAATACAGTTGAATCAACCCAAATCGCGAGATAGCCCGAATCGCCGATGCCCCAGGCAACTTGCTAAATAAGCCCTGCCAAAGGCCAAAATTGTGGACTTCGAAAATGACAAGGCCAATGCCAATAGAGGCGATAAAAAAGCTGAGTGAAGCCGCCAGCAAGCCTTCTGGTAAAAGCCAAGCCATGGGCGGAGCCATTTGCTGATGATGTTGCATGCTTGCCGCTGTGTCTAGATGGGATTTTGCGTAGCCGCGCACAGCAATAGCCAATGTCAGAAAAAAACAAGCCAGATAGGTGTAGCCATTGAAAAGCCCATTCTCCGCTAAGTTTGTTACATCACTGCGAAGGGCCTCAACCGTTACCGGAGCTGGTAGGAGTAGATCTCCTGATTGGAAAGTTGTAGTGAGCCAAGGCTGAAAGGAATCTGGCCGTTCAAAGGGATAGAGGTTTAAGGCCCGTCCCCCATGCAAACGGAATGCGTCAACATAGGCCCATAGAATTTTCGTGGCGGGAACCAGCAGTGCGGTCAACAAGCTGATCTGCAAAAGCAATCTAGTTTGCTTTTGCCTACACCAATTTAGCGCCATCTCTGGAGCACTGAGGGGATAGGGGTTTGATCGGGCCTGTTGCCTGCAAAAATTGATTGTTTTTGGTGTGATATGGTTTACAATGATTGAGGCCACAAATAGAAAAGTAATTGACAGCAAGAGCGTGTAGAATAGGTAATAGGAGCAGAGGAATGTACCCACAATTCCGAGGGCGCAGCCGCTGATTTTTGAGGCGGCAAGGCTAAGGTCGAATCGCTCTTGCTTGTTGTTCGCTCTTTGAAGCAGAACGCTCACTTCAAAAGTGGCAAGTAGGGTGGGAGCAAAAAAATACTGGCTGAGAAGTTGTGAATGTCCCAGTTGGGACAGTTGAACCAGTCCATAGCTTGTCGCAAACGCAATTGCCAGTGCAATTGATGGTCGAATGAAACGCTGGAGGGTATTAGCGAAAACAAGAAAATTTAGGGCGGAAGTTGCAATCATCCACAGTCCATAGGCAGCCACTGGCTCATAAAAGTGTCGCCAGATCCCGTATAAGGCAGAGGGTAAAAAGGCATGGTCTGACCAGGCCAATACGTTGGCATAGGGATAGAAGTAGCCAGGATTAAGCCATTCATGCCAAGCCAGCCATTGCTCCCCTCCCCAAAGGTGTAGATAGCCATTTTCGAGCAGCAGAAGATTCAATAGGGAATCGCCGGCGTCCATTTGGATGAATGAGCCCAGGCCAGCGAGCGTGGGCGTGAAGATGGCTATCGTCCCCAATAAAATCAAGCCTAATTGGCAGGCCGCCAGTAAAATTTGGTGCTTGTTTTTTGGGTTGATCTTGGCTGTGTTCGGTGTCACGATGGCTGGATGAAGGATTAACTCTAGATAGCCCGTAGCTACGGCCTTTGATGGGTATAAATAGCCTTAGACTAATCCTTCGGCCATGGCGATTAACGTCTTGATGTGTTTTTCGTAAAGCAGGGCCTGCTGGTCTGTTGCCAGATACTTCCAGGATGCATGGATGCCGATCGCATCGGAATAGATCGCTTCGGCGGCAAATGCCTGGGCTAGCTCAAGGGGTGGTAATTCCTTGCAATAGGATGGTAAATGGCGACTAAAAAAG
>ERZ889217.868-NODE-868-length-16878-cov-10.206860_pt1 | contig 16878 bp, 15 predicted proteins | sample MGYA00521098_ERZ889217 | MGnify/ENA primary metagenome ERZ889217 (study PRJEB32303, sample SAMEA104408613) | aquatic metagenome | biome: Brackish water; feature: Pelagic; material: water | place: Baltic Sea | collected 2014-06-10T22:04:00 | depth 2,362 m ...
TTGTGAATGGCAAAAAAATCGCTCCCCCACTCACCCGGGATTCGGAGTATCAAGAGTCGCTCCGCAAAAAGCCTCACCACTTGCGAGGATTCAGCCTGGGGTTTCTAGCCGAACTGGGGGAGTTGATTGATTCCAGTCACCGCTTGGCCGAGCGGCTTCAGCGGCCGGCGTTGGTGCTTTCCGCAGGGAAGGATTGCTTCGTGAAACCGGAGCAGATTTCATCATGGTTCGAGCGCATCCCGTCGGCAGACAAAACCCATCGGCTGTATTCCGACGCCTATCACCTTCTCTGGCACGATTGGGATCGCGAGTTGGTGATGATCGACATCGAGGAGTGGCTCGACGGGCGGAGCCGCTAAGAGCAGCGGGAATTTATTTTCCGGCTGCTCGGGCTTCGAGGCTTGGGGCGGGGAGGTTTTCCGGTGCGCCAAAGGGCTCGACGATTTCCTCGGCTTCATCCCCTTGGATCAGCGGCTGGCCGGATGCATCCAAAAGGCGAGCGGTAACAAAGACTATCAGGTTTTTTTTGATCTTCTGATCCACATTGGAGCGGAAGAGTCTTCCCACTAACGGGATGTCTCCAAGAATCGGCACCTTGTCGTTAACCTTCTGCACATCCTCTCGGATCAGACCGCCCAACGCAACAGTTTGACCATCCCACACGCTCACTTGGGTAGTGACTTTGCGCACCGAGAAGACTGGCTGGTTCATGACATTGGCGGTGATTGTAAATATACCTATTCCCGAGGGATCACCAAGAGCAATTAATCCGGGAACGTATGCAGGGCCAATAATCGGAGATCCATAATTTATAAATCCCTCAAATTCAGTAACCGAGGGCGTCAAGGATAGGTCAATAGTATAGTTGTCAGCACCGACTTGGGGCTCGACCTCCAGAACAACTCCCAAATCGCGAAATTCAAAAGCTGTTGGGGTGGCTGGCGCGACTTGTCCTGTTGTTGTCACAACCGACACGCCACCGCCCTCATTATCAGGCAAACTGGGGCTGCTTCCATCAGGCAATACCGGTGGATCAAACTCCGAGGGATAAGGAAATTCCCGAACAAGTTTAATTATTGCTGAATTGCCGCTTTTTGTAGTGACCTTGGGGGCAGACATCAAATCCACACCCTTTTGTTGGCTTAGGGCACGGATCACCATTTGGAACTGGGGATTGGTGAAAATACCCGCAATTCCCAAAATCCCAGGACTGACCAAATTGGACCCCTGCTGAATACCAGCAAGAAGCGAATCAATGCTGTTTGCTGTAATTGCGGAGTCCACATCAGTTCCTATTCCCGATCGATTTCCTGCGGTTACTGGATTGCTGCCCGTAGAGCCGAAGGGAAAGTTATTGTAATAATCTTCATTCAGTGGGCTAGCTCCACCGCGCGTGCCGCCATTGCCATTGAATCCGCCTCCGATCGAGAAGGGCCCCAAGAGCCAATCAAAGCCTAGTTCATTGACATTATTTTGAGAAATTTCCACGAATTTGGATTCAATTTCGACTTGGGTAGGTGCCACGCCGACATCCCCTTCCACCAAAGTATCCACAACATCCAAGGCCCCTTGGGTATTGCGAACAATTAATTTACTTCCCGAGGGAATGTAATGAGCAAAGGCATCGGATGGGAATGGCACACCTTGCTCCATCAGGTATTCAGTCGCATTGCGCACACCGGTCAATCGTTGATTACCGCTTTCATTGGATCCTGTTTCTGAGATCGGCATATTCGCGGATCCGCCGGGTGGGACGGACGGAATGAACCCTGGGGAGACGCGATATTCCTTTACCAGCAGCTCTTCCGTGCTTTCAGTAACTGGAACAAGAGAAACGGCAAATGGCTCGATTTTCGACTTCAATGCCGAAACCTCGGTGAGATAGCGAATGGCCTCTATCAAAGGAACATATCTCAGATTGAGGGAGATCTTGGTGTTTTCCGTGATGTTGGGAGCTGTAGATTCAGCAGTTCCTTCAGTCTCGGTTGCTATTGCCTGAGCCGGTTGATTCGGGATTTTCAACACGATATTGACGCCACGCTTGTTAGGGTCCGTGGTGGTGGAGTCGAGGTCCCGGCTTTTTTGTTTTAGAATCTCGACAGCTTCCCGAATAGTGACATCGTCGAGATCCAAGCGATCCAAGACGATGGTTTTCAGCTTTTTCAGGATCGCCTCATTGCTGGCTTGGCCGCCGCTTGCGAATGATGCAGACTCGGTAGTCCGATCCCCTCTTCCAAGTTTGCGAACAGGCCTTTCCCACTTTCGATCCGCCAACCAGAGTATGCGGCTGCGTGTCTCGTTATAGGACTCTTGGTAGTAGGAAGTTCTCTGCTTATTGACTTGCTCCATGCCGTTCCGGGCGGCGATGTTGTAGGGATCCAAGTTCAAGACCTGCTCATATCGTTTGTTGGCCAAATCAAAGCGACCAGTTGCATAATAACCCTCGGCCTGATTCAGAAGCATCTCCACCTCCTCGCGTTTGGCTGTAAATTTGGGATTAAGTGTGGTGTTGAAATTGCCTTGCTCCAGCTGGGAAAGAACGCGTGCGGCCGGTTTGTAGTTTGGGTTAAATTCTTGCGAGAGAACAGTTTTTGCGACACTCTCAGCCTCAGAGTATTTACCTTGCTTAATAAGATTTCGCGCATAATCTACAGCGGTCTTGCTGAAATCGTTAAGAACCGCATGGCGGGTCGTTGAGACGGCAGAGCCAGCCGGAATTAATCGCAAAGCCTCCAAATACTCCGTGTAGGCCAGCTTGAGATTTTTATCTTTCACAGCCCGCTCGGCGCGGAATGTCAGGCTATCAGCCTTCGCGACATTTTCCTGTCGGCGGATTTCCTCCCGTTCGGCGAGACGCACAAGGTCGGTTGCCAGACCTGAAATCGGGAACTTTAGAACCGAGAGGAGAAAAATCCCAAAAAAAATCAGGGATCGGCCCAGAGCGGAGCAGGGCAGGCGTCCCGCCCGCCGGGTCATGCCAACACAGTGGGGAAGCCTCCGCCAATATAGGGATTGTAAAAGTTGTTCGTTCATTGTGACAACGGGGCTGTAAGGATATCGTCTGGAATGGCATCGTTCAACATTCCAAGCGCGTCTGGTTCTGGCGCATCCTCGCCATCCCCACCGGCCTTGATGATGGGTTGCCCAGCTGGATCCATTAGGCCAGCAGTGACAAATATGACAAGATTCCGTTTAACATGTTGATCCGCGCTGGATCGGAATAATCTTCCCGCTAAAGGAATATCTCCAAGGATGGGAACTTTGTCCTGAACCTTTTGCACATCTTCGCGCATGAGGCCGCCGATAACGACGGTTTGACCATCATAAACAGAGACCTGAGTGATTACCTCCCGCTTAGAGAAAACGGGTTGGTTCATCACATTTGCAGTAGCTACAAATGTTTTGCTGGGAAGGGTAAAAACAAAACCTCCAATATTCTCTGTAGCGCTAACGGAAGCATTTACTGGGCTTCCATAGTTAATAAAGCCATCAAACTCAATTACCCTAGGAGCTAGAATGAGATCGATAGTGTAGTTGTCTGGACCTACGGTAGGTTCAACTTCTAGAGTTATACCGGGATATTCTGTTTTAAATGCAGTGGGCGTGGCTGGGGCAATCGGGGTAAAAATTTGACCAGCAGGAGCCGATAGCTCCGGCGCTCCGAAGTTTTCTGGGTAGCGGAACTCGCGGGTGATTTCTATGGTGGCGCGTTTGCCGCTCTGGGTAGTGATTTTGGGGGAGCTCACAAGATCAATGCCCTTTTGCTGGCTAAGAGCCCGAAGGACGACTTGGAACTGGGGATTCGTGAAAACGCCAGCCACACTCAAGATGCCGGGAGCTGCTCCTGGGGCGCCGCCGCCTAAAAGGAGGGCATCCACGACATTCATGCTGATGGCAGTGGAACCACCCCGGTTTCCTGCAGTAACCGGACCTCCTTGAGGGGTAGATCCAATGGGATAGCCGTTTAAATTAAGCGGAAAACCATCATTAATCGTCGTGTCAATTACCCCATTGTTAAACTGATTAGGAGAAGGCGACCGACCAAATCCTTGGGTTCCGCCGCTTCCATAAACACCCGATCCTCCAGCCAGAGCGAATTGGCCAAGTAGCCAATCGAACCCTAGTTCGTTGAGGTTATTTTGGGTGATCTCCAAAAACTTCGCCTCGATTTCCACCTGTGTGGGGCGGGTGGCTATGGCGGTTTCCACTAAACTATCGATCAATCCTATATTATTCTGGGTGTTTTTAACAATCAAGCGGCTGGTGCTGGGGATGTAATTCGCGCTGGCCCCTTCCGGGAAGGAAATACCTTGATTCACCAGAAAATTTTTGGCCTTGGAGCTGGAGACAACTTGTTGACCGCTCTCACTAGGTTCCGGAGCACTCCCGGGCGCCGACTGCACAAAGCCTGGGGGAACTTTGTAGTCCTTGGTGAACATGACATCTGTATTCTCGGATTGGGGCACTATCACTATCGCATGTCGTTCCACTTTGATTTTCATATTCGCGGCACGAGTGATATAGTCGAGGGCCGCACCAAGCGGGATATCCTGAAGCGATAAAGTAATTGGATAGGCCAAATCCGGAGAATCCAATGGGAGCTTGAGAACAATATTCACGCCCTTGCGCAAGGGATCAGATTCCGTGTCATCAAGTTCCATGGCGCGTTTACGGAGGAAGCCGATGGCCTCGACAATCGAAGAATCTGTAAAGTCAATGCGCGGAATAATGATTGTATCTAGCTTATCGGAGATGACCTGAGTGCCGCCGATGGGAATTTCCAGTTGCTCGACGATGGAGGTCGCGCCATCGGTGAATTTGCGGACGGGCAGCTCCCAGGCTTTTTGCACCTGCATGAGCATATCGCCGCGGGTTTCATTGTAGGCGGCGTCTGCATATTTTTGGCGGGCCCCGTTGATGCGTTCCATCAACTTCCGTGCAGAGATGTTGTATTTATCAACATTCAAAACTTGCTCACATCGCTTGAAGGCGAGGTCGTAGCGGCCAGTTGCAAAAAACCCCTCGCTTTCCTTGATGAGTTTTTTGACCTCTTCGACCTTGGCGACATGACCCGGGGTGAGCGTGCCGCGATCTACAAAGCCCGTGGGATTCATGAGCTGCGAACGCAGGGCAAGGGCGGGGCCGTAGTTGGGATTATAGGGAGCCTCAAGAGGCACTTCCACGATCGTTCGGGCATCGGCATAGCGGCCCTCGGAGACGCGCTGGCGGGCGAGCTTCACGGCGGCATCGCAAAATCCATCCAGTGCCTGTTGCTTCACATCGGCCATGGCGGCGCCACCCTGCGGCAGGATATCCACCGCGCTCTTGAAGTAGGCGTAGGCCGACTCGTAATCCAAATCCGCCATCGCCTCGTCGGCCTTGGAGATCTGACCGGCGGCGAATTGTTTTTTTTGCTCGAGGAGTTGAATTTGACGCTCGACGGAGCCTTGAACTCCGGGGAATTGAGCGGTGGAAACGGCCACCAATCCAAAGGTGGCAGCCATCGCGAGCGTCAGGGTCTTTCTGTTCAACATGGGCTAGGGAGATGATGCGGCAGGAGTGGAAATCCTAAAGGTTTTACCGGTGGCGATGTCCTGTATTTGGGCGGAGTCAGCTTGAATGTCAATGAGCTTGAACTTCGCCGGATCGGGCGGGATATCGAACTCCGCGCCTTTTATATAAGTCTTCACCTCGTTGGTCAGAAGATTGCGGAATTCTCCGAAGGAGGTCGGATCGTTGATTTCCTCGTTGTATTTAAGAACCAAAGTCTCGCGGGTGTTGGTATTTTCGATCTTCAACTCGGAGAGGTCGCCTTTCACATTCACGCCGTAGGGGCCGGGCTTCGCGGTGTAGCCAACAATCTTGTAGGGCGCATCGGCGATCTGCTCGTTCAACTTCTTGTATTGGGTGCGGCCGGTTCCTTTCAAATCCTTGAAATTGATCTGGAATTCCTTGCCATCCGTTCCCCCGTCGCCTTTGAAAATGATGCGGAATGGAACGGGCTTGAAGGCCACAAGTTGCAGTTTGGTGAAAGAGGGTGGGGTGGAGGTTTTATCCTTTGGGTTGGTTTTGGCTTTGAACTCCTCGAGGTTGCTGAAGCCATCCCCGTCGGGATCTAATTTCAAAATGTTGTTGTTGGATAAATCCAAGTCGTTTTCGACAAACCAAGCATTTGGAATGGGGGGGTGGAGATTCTCGCCGCCCTCGATGGGGTCCAAAAGTTTGCCTTCTTTCAAAAGGTATTTGCGTGAGACGAAAAGCGAGCCCTGAGTGCCTTTGGTATCGGGTTGCCATCTGGCTGGGGTGGACGCGGCGGCGCTGGCATCTTGGACGGCTTGGAGATTTGGCTCGTCGAATTGGTTGCTCGGCTCAGGTCTCGGCGGAATTCCCTCGATCTCCAGACCGGGCCTTGTGGCGAGCCAGGCGGCATTCGCCGCCAAGAGCAAGGTGGCCAAGGCGAGAATCGCGAGATCGTAATGTTTTTTGACCCAATCCATGGTGGTTACTTTGTTGGAGTCGGCGGAGTTGGTGGTTGGGTTTTCTTTTCCTCAACCTTCTGCTCAGGGAAGTCGAGAATTTCGAAAACCAGGGTCGCCTTGACGGACTCGGCTCCAAAGATGGTCGGCAATTTTTCCGAAGCTCCAGGAGTCACTGGTGCTCGAGCCGGGGCTGGCTGTGGCTTTCCGGTATCGGCTTTGAGGGGGGCGGTCGGGTTGGTGTTCTCGATCGTCATGGAGCGGAGCACGAGGAAGCCGGGATTGGCGGGAATTTTGTCAAAGGCGGAAATAAAGGAGTTTTGCGGAGCGGTGATGCCGAGAGTGAAGGAGTCGAATGGCAAGGGCTTCGCAACGGCCTCGTTGGGTTTTGGCGGAGCGGCCTTGGGATCGGGCGTGACAGGCACGGCGCCGGCGTGTCGAACCAAGGTATCAATGCTGGTGATGCCAAGGGGAACGATGGCCTCAATGAGGCTCTTGATGGCTAAAAACTCCCGGTTGAGTTCCTTGGCTTCACCCTGCGGCGGGAGCTGGGTTCGGTAAGCATCGAAACCGAAAAAGAAATTCTCCGGGAGGGTGGTTTTGTTCGCAGTGGCTTTTCGAAGATTGTCGGCGGCGACGCGGAGATCGTCTTGGAATTTCTGCGGTGAGATTTCCGCAACAGGAATCTCTATTTTATTCAACGAAGCGACAAAGTCCGTGATGTCTTTTTTGTAGGCCTCGACACTGGCTTGGATTTTTTTGAGATTGGCTTCATTTGGGAAAGGCTGCTTCCCCTCCAGGCGGCGTAAGTTTGTGATCGCAGCAGTGTAACTAGCAAGAGCCTCATCTTGCCTGACGGCGGCATCCATGGCGAAAAAACCAGCCACGAGCGTGCCAACTAGGGCCGTCGCGGCAATCGCAAGAACTACGGGGTTTTCCTTGAACCAATTCATGGCAGGACAATGGGGTTTTTGAGCGGCAGGCGCATCGTGAAGCCGTAGGCCCAAGCTTCACCAGTGGGCGTCGTGCGCTCGGTGATCACGGAGGATCGGTCGGTGGTTTCGGTAATTCCAAAAACCGGAGAGCCGGCCAGTTTGTCGTAAAATTCGTCGACGAGGGCGGTGCCTTTTTCATTCGGCGGGTTGTCCAAATAAAGGCCCTTCACTTCGAGGTGGGTGATTGATTTTTTCAGAGCCGCCTTGTCGGTGGGCGCGGGATTTTTTTGGTTCGGTTGGTTGGGTGCCGCAGGAGCCTCTTCGGTTTCGACCGGGGCGAGGCGGGTGACCCAAATGAAGCGGGGCGGGAGTTTGGCGGAGAGTTCGTTGAGAATGTTTGACCACGCAGAGCGCTCGGCGGCGGCCAGAAGGAAGGGGGCGATCTCGCTGTCGAGGGCCTTTTTTTCTTTCAAACTTTCATCAATGCCTTTGGAAGCAGACTCGAGAGCTTGGGCTTGAGCAATGAACGGGGCCGTTTCTGCCTCGAGGAGGGCGGCGCGGTGTGTGGCGTTGAACCACCACAAGATTGGAATGGCAATGAGCAGGGCGGCTGCGAGGGCGAGGTTTGGAATCCTCCGAGCCATGATGCGTGCTTGGACAACCGCCGGGGGCGTGAGGGCGATTTTCATTGGGCAATTCCCAAGGCCGCGCAGGGCGCACCCGACAAGCTCCCCGAGACCGTAGGAACTGGGAGGCGTGTCTTCGGGGAGAGCTCCTTCGGCGACAACGACATTTTTGAGCGGATTGAAAAACTCCACTCTCGCTTGGAGTTTCTCGACGAAAAATTCCGCGATGTAGCGCAGCGGTGTGCCGCCGCCGCAGAGGAACACCCGCTTCGGCGTCGTGCCGCCGTGGGTGGACCGATAGAAATTCACCGACCTCGCAATCTCCGCGTGGAGGCGGGTCATCGTGTTGCGAATGACCTTTGAGAGGCGCGCTTCGATGGGGTCCTCGGGATCGGCGTAGGCGCCACCGAGGCCGACGAGGCCTTTTTCGATCTTCAACTTCTCGGCCAGCGTGATGTCTTGCTCAAACTCCTTTGCGATCGCCGCACTGATGGCATGTCCGCCAATGGGAATGCTGCGACTAAACGCACGACCATTTTCGGAAAAAATCAGGTTTGTCGTCCGAGCGCCAAGATCGATGAGAAGGGAGCTCTCTTCCACCTCGGGGTAATTGTAGCGAAAGGCGTTGTAGAGAGCCATCGGCGCCACATCCACATTCCGCGCCCATAGTCCTCCGCGCGTCACCGCATCCAGCACCTCGGTGAGTTGCTCGGTCTTGATCGCCACAAGAGCGACATCCCACGACTCATCGCGGCGGTCGCCCATGATTTGGTGGTTCCAGACAACTTCCTCGATGGGAAAAGGAATGTTCTGCTGCGCTTCGAAGCCTACGATCGATTCGACATCCTCAGGCGTCGCTCCGGGCAATTTCAGAAAACGCGAAAAAACCGCCTGTGATGGCAGGCAGGCATAAACAGGTGCGCTGACATTGGCTTTCAGAGTCTCGCGGAGTTCCTTCGCCACCGTCTCGATTTGCAGTGGCCGCGTCGCATCAGCCGCGGAATCCAAAATCAACTCGGACTTCGCGAATCCCAGCAATTGGAGTCCACCTTCAGGCAAAACTTCGAACTCCGCCAAACTGACGGTTTGCATTCCGAGATTGTGGCTGAGGATGCGTTCGGGTCGGGCCATGGATCGCTACGAGTGAAATTCCAGAGCCCTAATTGGCTTTCAAGGGCAGGTAGTAATCCCAAGCCAAATGGGCAAAAGGCGTGGCGTCTTTGGAAAGCACGCGATCACTCACGACATTGTAATTGTCGGGGTTTTCCCACCAAGGAGTCTTGCCGATGCTAATGTCTCCGTTTTTTTGATCATGGCGAGCGATCACGCCGCTGGCGTCGCTGATCGTCACGCCGATGTTGATGAAAGCCTGATTCGCCGTGGTTGGCGTTTTATCGTTGAAAAATCTGGCAAGAGTTTGGGGGCTTACGAACGCACCCACGTGCAGTCCTTTATCGAAGTGAATATCGACATGGGTGATCCCTCCGGTCAAAAGCGTTGCTTTTCCATCTTCGCTGCTGGCTTTGTTATTCAGTAGGATGAAGTAATTCACCGTCAACTCGTCGACGAATTTTGGAGCGTCCTTATCTTTTACCGGCATGTCGAATTTCACATCGATCTCCAGCCACTGCGGTTTCTTGCCGCTAGAGCTTTTCTTCGCATAACCCGGAATCCCGGGTGATGCTAGGAACTCACCTTTGATTTCTTTGATTATAGGCGCTGGAGCGGACTGAGCAAAAAGCGGCGCGGCAGCCGTAGAACATAGAATTGCGGCGGCGAGGAGCAACACAGGGGCGAGGGGTTTTGTCATAGGAAGAGGTTCTCTAGCGAAACGGATCGACCAAGTAAACCGCGAAGAGGGATTAAACCCGTCCGCGGAAAAACTCGATCGTCTCGCGGATGCCTTGGTCGAAATCCACTTTTGGCTCCCAGCCGAGGATTTTCTTGGCGCGGGTGATGTCGGGTTGGCGGACTTTAGGATCGTCGACGGGAAGCGGCTTCTGTTCGATCGGGCAGTTTGCGCCGGTGATGCGAAGGATTTCTTCGGCGAACTGACGGATCGTCATCTCACGGGGGTTGCCGATGTTCACAGGCTCGTGAAAGTCTGACATCATGAGGCGGAAAATTCCATAGATTAGGTCGGAGACATAACAGAAACTCCGCGTCTGCGAGCCATCGCCAAAAATCGTCAGCGGCTGGCCCCTGAGAGCCTGCCCGATGAAGGCCGGCACCACGCGACCATCGTCCAACCGCATGCGGGGGCCGTAGGTGTTGAAGATTCGGACGATGTGGGTATTCATCCCGTGGTAGCGGTGGTAGGCCATCGTGATGGCTTCCGCGAAACGCTTGGCCTCGTCATAAACGCCACGCGGTCCGATGGGGTTCACATTGCCCCAATAATCCTCGGTCTGCGGGTGAATCAGGGGATCGCCATAGCACTCGGAAGTGGAAGCGAGGAAGAAGGCCGCGCCTTTGTCCTTGGCTAATCCGAGGGCGTTGTGTGTGCCGAGCGAGCCGACTTTCAGCGTCGGGATCGGAATCCTCAAATAATCTATCGGACTCGCGGGCGAGGCGAAATGCCACACATAGTCCACCTGACCCGGGATGTAGATGAAATCAGTGACATCGTGATTGATGAACTTGTAGTCCTTATTCCCCGCGAGGTGCTCGATGTTCGCGACATTGCCCGTGATGAGGTTGTCGACCGCGATGACGCGGTGGCCTTCCTTGAGCAATCGGTCCGTGAGATGGGATCCCAAAAACCCGGCTCCGCCGGTGACGACACTGACGGGCTTCGTGATGTTCGAGGACATGGCGGGGGTATCCGGTTTAGTTCGAGTAGGAAGCTTGGGTGCCCTTGAGGTTGCGCTTTTTGATCCAAGGCATCAGGCCGCGAAGGCGCTCGCCGGTCTTTTCGATCGGGTGCTGCTCGCCTTTCTTGAGGAGGGCGTTGTATTTTTTGTAGCCGCCCTCGTATTCCTTGATCCATTCCTTGGCAAATTTGCCGGACTGGATGTCTTTGAGCGCGGCTTTCATCCGCTTCTTCACGGACGCGTCGACGATCTTCGGGCCGACATGCACATCGCCCCACTTGGCGGTCTCGGAGATGGAGAAACGCATTCCGGCGATGCCGGCTTCGTTCATGAGATCGACGATGAGCTTGAGCTCATGCAAGCACTCGAAATAAGCCATCTCGGGCGAGTATCCAGCCTCGATGAGGGTCTCGAATCCCGCTTGGACGAGCGCCGAGGCGCCGCCGCAGAGAACGGTCTGTTCGCCGAAAAGATCGGTTTCGGTTTCTTCCTTAAAGGTGGTTTCCAGCACGCCGCCGCGAGTGCCGCCGATGCCTTTGGCCCAAGCGAGCGCGATTTTTTTCGCATCCTTGCCAGGGTTTTGGTGGATCGCGATGAGCGTAGGAACGCCTTTGCCTTCGGTGTATTGGCGGCGAACGATGTGGCCTGGGCCTTTCGGGGCGACCATGATCACATTCACATTCTTCGGCGGAACGACCGTCTTATAGAGAATGCTGAAGCCGTGGGAAAACAGGAGTGTCTTGCCGGCCTTGAGGCTCGGCGCGATGTCTTTTTTGTAGGCGGCGGCCTGCTTGGTGTCGGGGATGGCGACCATGATCACCTCGGCGCGGCGCACGGCCTCGTCGGTGTCGAACACTTCAAAGCCGGCCTTCTTCGCGACTTCGCGGCTCTTGGATTTTGGATAGAGGCCGATGATGACTTTGCAACCGCTCTCTTTGAGGTTCAGCGCGTGGGCGTGGCCCTGAGAGCCGAAGCCAAGAACAGCAAGGGTCTTTCCCTTGAAAACTTTCAGGTCGGCGTCTTTGTCGGTGTGGATTTTGGCAGGCATGGTGGTGTTGGTTGGGTTTGTAAAAAAGGTGGGATTACTTGGAGCGGGCGAGGGCGACCTTGCCGGTGCGGGTGAGGTCGCTAATGCCAAAAGTCTCCATCAGGCTCAGGAATTTGCTGATCTTTGCCTCGGTGCCGGTGATTTCGATGGCCAGCTTCTCGGGCTGCACATCGATGATCTTCGCACGGAAGATGTCACAAATCTGCATCACCTCGGCGCGGCTCTTGGAATTGGCATTCACGCGGAGCAGGACCAGTTCGCGGTCCACATATTCCTCGTCACGGAAATCCTCGACATCGATCACATCGACTAATTTTTCGAGCTGCTTGGTAACCTGCTCGAGGATTTTGTCGTCGCCCCGGACGACAATCGTCATGCGGGAAGCGGAGGGATCAAGCGTCTGGCCGACATTGAGCGAGTCGATGTTGAAGCCGCGTCCGCTGAACATTCCGGCCACGCGGGTCAGAACGCCGAATTTGTTTTCCACGAGGATCGAGATGGTGTGGCGCATGCGATGAAAAGGGGGCAGATGCTGATCCAGCGCCCCCGACGCGTCAATGGAATTCCCTGAAAACTCACAGTCGGCATGGTTCAAGAGGTCGGCGGTTGTTCGTCTCGACACTCCAAGCCGCCACCAGATACATACTCGCTTCATGACAAGTATGACCGGTCACGGACGAGGCGAGGCGAGGACGAAAGTCTGGTCCGCTGTGGTGGAATGCCATTCCGTGAATCGCAAGACGGCCGAGGTTGTCTTCCATGCCGACCGCGACGCCACTTGGCTCGAACCCTCCGTGCGCGAGAAAGTGCTGGAGAGAATTTCCCGCGGCCGCGTGCAGGTGAATCTCCACCTCGAAAGGGCGGACGCCGGAACGAAGAATTTTTTCGATGAAAAACGCGCTGCCGTTTTTGTTGAACAAGCCCGGAAGCTCCAAAAAAAACTCGGCCTCGAGGGGGGTGTCACGCTGGCTGATGTTTTAAGCGCTCCGGGTGTCATGCGCGCCGCGGAGCCAGGCGGTGACGACGCCCGCGATCCCGTGATGAAAGCCCTCGAGGAGGCGATCCGCGGGTTGGAGTCCACCCGAAACCGCGAAGGTGCCGCCCTCAAGAAAGCCCTCCTCCGCAGCGCCGAAAAACTCGAATCCCTCGCCAAAAAAATCGCCCCCCACGCCGGCCGCGTCGCCCAACTCCATCGCGAGGCTCTCCATAAACGCATCGAGCGAGCGGGCATTTCCCTCCAACCCGATGACGCCCGTCTCGCCTCGGAGGTCGCGTTTTTCGCCGAGCGCTGCGACATCACCGAGGAACTCGAACGCGCCGCCAGCCACATCGCGCAATTCCGCGACAAGCTCGATTCCAAGGGCCCCGTCGGCCGCACGCTGGAATTCCTCGCGCAGGAACTCGGCCGCGAATTCAACACCGTCGGCTCCAAATCCTCCACCACCGCCATCGCCCGACTCGTCATCGAGGCGAAGGCCGAACTCGACCGCATCCGCGAACAACTCGCCAACATTGAGTAACCTCGACATCCAACGCTCCGGCATTCTTTTCGTCATCTCCGCCCCCTCGGGCGCGGGAAAAACCACGCTCATTTCCGCGCTCCGCCAGAAGCCGGATTTCGTTTACTCCGTCTCGTGCACGACCCGCTCCCCGCGGCCCGGAGAAGTCGACGGCGAGGATTACCATTTTCTCTCCAAGGAAACATTCCAATCCTACATCGAGGCCGGAGATTTCCTGGAATACGCCGAGGTCCACGGCCACCATTACGGCACGCTCAAGTCCACCGTCATCTCTCAACTGGAGCATGGCATCGATGTCTTGCTCGATGTCGATACGCTCGGCGCCGCCAGCATCCGCCAATGTCCTGACGGATTCATCCAAGACGCGCTCGCCGATGTTTTCATAATGCCGCCGGGACTCGATGAACTCAGCCGCCGCCTGCGCAAGCGCGGCACCGAGAGCGAAGATCAAATCGCCACGCGCCTTCGCAACGCCGCCTCCGAAATGGAAAAATGGCGCGAATACCGCTACACGCTCATCAGCGGATCGATGGAAGAGGACATCGAAAAATTTCGCGCGATCATGCGCGCCGAGCGTTACCTGAGCCACCGCCTCCACCTTTCTTTTTGATGAGAAAAAAAAATATCGTGCTCGGCGTCGGCGGCTCGATCGCGTGCTACAAAGCCGCTGACCTCACAAGCCGCCTCGCGCAGGACGGCTTCGAGATCCATGTCGTGATGACCCACTCGGCCACGGAGTTCGTCGCCCCGCTCACTTTCCAAACCCTCTCGCGAAATCCGGTGACGACTGGGATTTTCGATGAAAAAGAATCCTGGCATCCCGGCCACATCGCGCTCGCGGACGACGCCGACTTGCTCCTCATCGCGCCCGCCACGGCGAACCTTGTCGCCAAGCTCGCCTGCGGAATTGCGGACGACGCGCTCACCTCCATCGCGCTCGCCACGCGGGCACCACTCGTTATCGCTCCCGCGATGAACGGTAAGATGTGGCATCACCCCGCCACGCAGGAAAATGTCGAGCGCCTGAAGTCCCGCGGAGCGCTGTTTATCGGCCCCGCCGAGGGTTTGCTCGCTTGCGGCTACGAGGGAACCGGACGCCTTTGGGAGGTCGCAGGCATCGTCGAGGCAGTCAAAAAACTTCTCCCTGCCGACTAAGAAATTTCGCCGTTCAGAAATTTTTCCCGAAAAAAATTCGCGAAAATGAAAATAGTTGTTGACGCATTTCGAGGCGGAACTTATTCACACGCCCAGTGAGTTATTCACAATTTTTTCACAACAACTTTCCCGCATTTGCGGAAAGAAAGGGGGGAGATTAATGCCTACTGCCAAGAAGAAAGCTCCGGCCAAAAAGGCCCCAGCAAAGAAAGCCGCCGCCAAGAAGCCAGCCGCCAAAAAAGCGGTGAAGAAAGCTCCGGCGAAAAAAGCCCCGGCCAAAAAAGCCGCCGCTAAAAAGCCAGCCGCCAAAAAAGCGGTTAAGAAAAAAAAATAATACCCCCTGTCCCTGACAGGTTTTAAAAACAAGTTGGGAGAAGTCTTCGGGCTTCTCCCAATTTGTTTTTGTAAGGAAGTCTCCGGCTAACCCGCCCAGGTCAGTGAAACGAAAGCAAAAAATCAGAGAATGATTTTCTGCGTTCTCGTATCAAGGCACTTCGAGGATTCAGCCTGGCTAAGATAGGAGTCGATGAGCCGAATCGCCGCTTCGGGTGTTTTTTTATCCGACAAAGAGGCCAGGGAAAGACGCTCGGATTTGTCTCTTAACGCAACCCGGATTTTTCCATTAACGAGAAGGCCCATGAAAATGCCGACGACATGCGAATTGCTCCCACCGAAGCGCAAGAGGTAGTCATCGATTTTTTCAAACAACGAGATTTCCTGGGATGAGGTTCTTACCGTCAGCCCGCTTTCCTCAGCGAATTGCTGCTCGAGCAAAACGATCGGCTTCGCGAGATCCGCGTCGGATTGAGGGCCGGAGTTGGCCAGGACGGTTTCCACCTGCTTCTTGGCGAGGCGCTGTCGGAGCCTCTCTCCCACACTCTCGCGGGCCAGCGGAGAACGGAACTTCGATGGTGTTGAAAAAATTCCATTCGGCAAGTGCTGCGCAAGCCGCCGGCGAAAATCCTCTTTCTCTCGTGGAAGTTGAATGAAAGCCCGCAGCCCCAGCTTGATCATCTCCAGCACCCACGAGCGGTTGGACTCATAGAAAATCAGCACCACGGGAATCCCTCGCAGCGTGGCGCTCGACATCATCCTTTCGAGCAACCACTGCGCATGCGGCCTCTCAATACCCGATCCAATCAAGACGAGATCAGGACCAAGCGCCTCCATCTTCGCAAGCGCCGAAGAAACATCCTCCATCGTCGTGATCCGGATGCCCGGTGAATCGAGCGTTTCCTGGAGGAGCCGCGATTCAAATGCCTCGCAGCTCAGTAGCAGAACCAATGCCTCTTTCATTTTCGAAAATAAAAACCAACCGCCTCAAAAAATTCTCCCTTTTCTTTGATCGATGGAGAAATACTTTTCAAGACAACCGAATTCTCTCCAACCTCCGATCCATGCTTATGACAAACCCTCCTGCCACCCGAACACGCGCCGACAAACAAGCATTCACCTTGATCGAATTATTGGTCGTCATCAGCATCATCGCCATCCTCGCGTCCCTGGGTTTTCCCGCCGTGAATGGCGCGATCGATTCCGCCCGAAAAGCAAGGGCCGGTAGCGATGTCGCTCAAATCGCCACAGCCGTCGTGGCCTATGAGGTAGAATATGGAAGGTTGCCGCCCCACTCGGGCAGTGACGTTGACACGACATTTCTTAATATGCTCGGCACGAACGACACGGTGAATAATCCTCGTAAAATCGTCTTTTTAGAGACCTCTGAGTGGAAAAAAGGCCGAGGAGGAACGAATAGTTCGGGTTTCTGCGATCCATGGGACAGCGCGTCTGTCTATCAAATCGCGTTGGATACCAACTACGACAATTCTGTTACTGCAGGAACCAACTCCACAAACATTATGAAGAAAGTGGCTGTCTGGAACATCCCTACTGGAACTGATTCAGAAAAAAAACGCCGCTATGTCACTTCTTGGTAAAAAGGTGAGCAATTAGGGCAGTTCGAGCAAATCGCATTTTATCCAACCCGCTCCGATGTGGCGGAATTCGCCGCGAAGGGTGATGGCATTTCCTTCGCGGCAGAGAATCTGTTCAGTAATTTGCTTTGCCACTTGAGGTCTTGCACCGCCACCAACGCTTGCGAGTGAACCCGACCTTGAACGGGGTTCAAGTGCAATTTTGACCTCAGAAATCTTGAAAATTTCCTTTCCTCTCTTTTGAAACCTGAAGCTGGCGGAGCCACCCCAGCGCTCTTTTTTTCCAAAATGGGATTGAAAGGAAATTTTAAGTTTTGGCGTTCCCTCGAGCTCGAGGGAGAGGTCATTGGAGTTGACGCCACTGACCAGCCCCT
>ERZ889217.869-NODE-869-length-16854-cov-13.422942_pt1 | contig 16854 bp, 16 predicted proteins | sample MGYA00521098_ERZ889217 | MGnify/ENA primary metagenome ERZ889217 (study PRJEB32303, sample SAMEA104408613) | aquatic metagenome | biome: Brackish water; feature: Pelagic; material: water | place: Baltic Sea | collected 2014-06-10T22:04:00 | depth 2,362 m ...
TGCACTACACCGTGCATATTTTGTTAGTGCTGTCATCAATGCTGATGTGGATGCCAGTGTGTGGCCCGATCAGAGAGTTTCATATCACGCCGATGTCAAAGATGATTTATTTGTTTTTGAACAGTGTGGTGGCGACCGTACCAGCAGGTTGGCTGACCTTCGCTGAAGGAGTTGTGTATAAGCACTACAACATCCCAGTCAGAGTGTGGGGCATTTCAATTGGCGACGATCAGCAAATCGCTGGAGCGATGATGAAACTTGGAGGTTCTGCATTCCTTTGGACAATCATCGGAGTGATGTTCATCAAAAATTTTGTGTTCACTTTCAAACGTGAAAACGACAGTGCTTACGTTCGAAAAGAAGAAGAGTTGACCACCGCCGATGTCGAGAAGGCTTTCAGCGCATCGCCCCCGCAACCCGAGCCCAATAACCGCTGAAAATTATTCCCAGCGAAAAGTAAGTGCGGTCAGCACTGGGGTAACGACTGCCCAGATGCCTAAAACCAGCCATGAGGTCGCTGGGCGATCACCGCCATTTGCGAGTGCCTCACGCAAGACATCGGCAAGTGCTCCAGATGGCAAGCACTTTGCTACTGCGGCAACAGGATCTGGCAACTTGTCAAAAGGTATGACCATTCCACCGAGTAAAAGAAGCAATAGATACAAACCATTTTGTGCCGCCAAGTTGACTTCAGCCCGCAGGCGGCCAGCAATGAATAAACCAAGACCGGCGAAAGCGATGCTGCCAGTGACAACTGCGCCAATAGCCACAAGCCATTGAGCATCATCTGCTTGCCAGTCAAGAAGTAATGCCACAGGGATCAGGACGCCAAGTTGAATGAACTGCACGACCAAAATGGTGATCACTTTTGCGATGAGCCATCGTGGACGCCCCAGTGGAGTGACTCCTAGGCGTTTGAGCACTTTGTAGCTGCGTTCAAATCCTGTAGCGATACCGAGGCTGACCATTGAACTACTCATGATCGCCAGAGCGATAACACCGGGAGTGAGAAAATCCATGTGGTCGTCAAAGCCTGTGGGCAACACATCAGTCATCCCAAAGAACACCAGCAGCATCACGGGGATAATCAGCGTGAGCAATAACTGTTCGCCATTGCGCGCCAAGATCTGTAGTTCGGCGCGCAACTGGGCTCGCAATGGACTAGTTGAAGCCTTCACGGGGCACCTCCCGTGAGTTTTTTGAAAGTGTCTTCAAGACTGGCCATACCAGTTCTGAGTTCGATGACATCAATACCGCGTTCGGAGAGCCACACTGCGAGGGCCGCGATTAGTCCTTGCGGAGCATCTTCAATGCTGTAATCACAAGGGGCGTCTTCAATCAGCCAACCTGCCAAGTTGTCGGGCATATCGGTGAGGTCGAGTGGACGAACAGTACGTAATCTCACGACGCGACGCGCCCGACGGACATCATCAAGGCCCCCCTCAACAAGAACCTTGCCCTTGTCAAAGATTATGACCCGATCGCAAATCTTTTCGGCCTCATCTAATTCATGAGTCGCCAAAATGATTGTTGCTCCTTGATCGGCTAAGCGGCGAATGATCTGGCGAATAGTCGTACGGCCATTGACATCGACACCACTCGTGGGTTCATCAAGGAAAATTATTTGTGGCTGGGCTGCTAAAGCCATCGCTAATGAGAGACGCTGTTTTTCGCCACCAGACAAGCGACGCCAAGGGGAGAGTCGTCGCTCGCTGAGCCCGACCAAGTCCAGGAGTTCCTCGGGTGCCGCAATTTTGTCTCGGCCCGAGGCATATAACCCGCAGTACTGGCGTACAACATCAATGGCCCGGGCACTTGGGTAAATGCCACCATCTTGGAGCATCACGCCCATCTTTTTGGCGAGAACTCGGCGATCTTTGACTGGATCAAGACCTAGGACTCGCACCTGCCCACTGCTGGCCTTGCGAATACCCTCACAGACCTCAATTGTGCTTGTTTTGCCCGCACCGTTGGGTCCCAGAACCGCAGTCACTTGACCCGCTCGGGCAGAGAATGAAATATTGTCAACCGCCAGAAGATCCCCGTAGCGCACGCACAGTTGCTCAACAACAAGCGTGGGTTCCGTACGGTCAATACGGCTCAACGACGGGGGATCATTGAGTGGAGAAAGATCGCCGTTCACGGTTCTGACTTTAGTCGTAGGGCTTGGCAACTCCCATCGGGATAACCTGATGTTTCTGTGATTGATGTCCGTTTATTACGAAACGACCCTGCTGCCTTGAAGGCTGCCCTCGCTCGGCGTGGCAAGCCAGAGATCATTGAGCAACTTGATGCTGCGATTGCCCTAGACCTTCAATTGCGCGATATCACCGCTCAACGCGACGCCAGTCGTGCGCGAGTGAATGAACTCTCCAAATTAGTGGGCGCCGCTCGACGCGATGGTGAGAACGAAACGGCTGAAAAACTCCAAACCGAGAGTCGCACTCTGGGCGATGATGAGAAGGCATTGGCCGAAGCCTTTGAAACTGTTCAGGCTCAACTACGTGACGTCATGTTGCGCATTCCCAATGTTCCTCATGATGATGCCCCTGATGGAGCGAATGATCAGGACAACCCACTTGTTAAGGGTCCAATTAATCTGCCGACAACATTTTCCGAACATCAAAGAGTTGCGCATTGGATTGTTGCCGATGAGTTGGGCATTCTTGACAATGAGCGCGCAGTGAAGTTGAGCGGGGCAATGTTTACGATGCAGCGCGGTGCAGGAGCAATGTTGTCGCGCGCGCTATGTCAGTATGCGCTCGATATGAATGCAGATGCTTTTGAAGAAATTCGTCCACCATCACTGGTGACTACAGCCACGTTGACCGCAACTGGTCAGTTGCCAAAGTTTGCCGAGGACGCATACGCCATTGAACGTGACGACCTGTGGTGCATCCCGACAGCCGAGGCCCCCTTGACGTCAATGTATTCTGGCGAGATTTTAGATGAAGCACAATTGCCGATGCGTCTGATGGCGTACTCTTCCTGCTATCGCCGTGAAGCAGGTTCTGCGGGCCGTGATACACGAGGTATGTTGCGTGCCCACGAGTTTGACAAGGTTGAAATATTCTCCTTGTGCACCCCCGAAGATTCGCCAGCCATGTTGATCGAGTTACGTGACCGCGCTGAGCGCTTGATCGCCGGTTTAGGTTTGCCTTATCGGATGATTGAAATCTGTACTGGCGATATGGGTCAAAGCCATCACCGAAGTTTTGACATTGAGGTTTACGCCCCAGGTTGCGATAGTTGGCTTGAGGTCTCTTCAGTCTCATGGTTTAGCGACTATCAGGGTCGTCGAGCAGATATTCGTTATCGTAAATCTGGTGAAAAAGGAACGCACATTGCTCACACCCTGAACGGTTCGGCTTTGGCCGTACCACGCGTGTGGGCGGCAATCATGGAAAACTTCCGTGAGGCAGATGGAAGCGTTGTCATACCCGAAGCGCTGCGGCCATATACGCGCGGCCTTGAGCGGATCTCGCCGAGGAACTGATTATCGTGAGCCCGCGCGATCGTCGTATTCAATACGAAACTGCTGGGCTACATCGTGAAAACCTTGATGAGTCACCGATTCAGCAATGGCATGCATGGTATGTCGACGCTGTTGAGGCCGAGTTGCCTGAGCCGAATGCGATGGTCGTCGGCACAGTTGATGAGTACGGGTTGCCTGATGCGCGGATTGTCTTGGCTCGTGGGGTGGATGATGAAGGCATCACGTTTTTCGGGAACTACGAAAGTTCCAAGGGTCAACAACTTGATGGCACGCCTTTGGCGAGCGTGGTTTTCCCATGGCTTGGTTTACACCGTCAAGTGCGGGCGCGAGGTTCAGTTGAGGTGTTATCGCGATTTGAAAGTGATGCCTATTTTGCTTCACGACCGCGAGAAAGCCAGATAGGCGCATGGGCTTCTCCCCAAAGTCAAGAAATTGAAGATCGATCGGTCTTGGAGAAGAACTTCGCTGATTTCAGTGAACAATTCTCCACTGGCGAGGTACCTCGCCCACCACATTGGGGTGGTTGGCTTCTCGTCCCTGAAGTGTTTGAGTTTTGGCAGGGTCGTCCCAATCGTTTACATGATCGCTTTCGTTATCGCCTCGAGGATTCAACAGATTCGTGGATCATTGACCGTTTGGCTCCGTAGCCCAGTTCTCTACCGCTTCGGCCAACCCAGCGATTAATGATTGCGTATGCGGTGGCAACTCTGGTCCTTCCCAATCCCAAAAGAGTGGCGTTGTGCCGCGAACACGCGGTGGCAATTCAATTTGCACGCCAGTACCTGGAGGAAGATTGACGGGATTGCGGGAATGTAAACCGCGAAGATCTTTCGGGATGTCTTCGATTTCGGTCACTATGTTGTAGGCCGGCAAGTGAGCCCGCAAATAGCCACCGATATGTTCAGCAAAGGGGCGATTTTGACCGCCCAATAAGAGTGATGAGAAATATCCTTGACGCCCAAATCCATGAATGGTGATCACAGTGTGAACGTGATCAATAAATGATCGCAGATTTTCTGAAGAATCTGGCGACACCTCAATGGAAGGAATGTGTCGCTCCATACCTTTGGGTTGGTGAACACCATAGTAGCTAGCACCGCAATGTTCGGCAGCGGCCATGGCAACCACTTCGGTCATCTCTTCAAGTCCACCACCGTGATATGCCATGAAACCAATTCTGTGTGCTCGCGGTTCAGTGACTCCGCGTAATACGACGACTTCTTCGACCTCAGGGTGATCAAGAAGTTGGCGAAACATCGGCATCTTATTCGCTCGTTGAAATTTCGCGTTGGCGACTGATGATTGTGTAAGTAATAGCGCAAGCCACGATGAAGCCAAAGATAACGGCCAGCACAAAACGGTTTTCGTCAATTGATTGAGCAATGTTTTCTTGCCATGTTAAAACACGACCGGTGAGAGCATCGTCGTAATTACTGCGAATATCGTTGAACCAATACCAACTTAAGTAGAGACCTGACAAAATCATCACACATGCTGAAAAGATTTCAACATAAGACATACTCAATCGCAACAATCTCAGCAGTCCACCTTGTGCGAGTGCCAACGTCACGGTCAGTGTTGTCACTAATAGTGACATAGCAACTCCATAGAGCGTAATCGCCACTATCCCGCGGGCGAATCCTTCGGTATCAATGGTTCCAAGAACTGTGGCCGAGAACGGCCCGATGGTGCAACCAATTGAGGCAATCGCATAAGCCAGACCAAATAGGTACATGGAGAAAACGGTGCGGTCACGCTGACCTGTATCAAGTTTTGGTGTGCTGTATGGCAATCGATAGCCAAACAACATTGCAATACCGAGAACAACAAGAGCAATTCCAATAAGTACCGAAACATATTTGGCGTTTTGATTAATCCAGTCAGTGAAAAGTCGGCTCACGCCACCGACGATGATAAAGACGCTCATAAATCCTGCCGACAAGGCAGTACTCACCAAGAGTGCGCGTGTGATTGTTGAGCGCTGAGTACCGGGCCGCCCACTGACTCCGAGAAAGTACATCAAGTAAGTGGGCAGTAAGACGAACCCACAAGGATTAACGGCCGCCAACAGACCGCTACCGAAACTCAGCCAGAGACGGTCAGCACTTCCGATCATGAAATGCCCATTGCCAATAAGGCGGCAGTGATTGCTGCTGTTGTGAGCTCACCAGAAACTTGTTTGATGATCGTTCCATCAGCAGAGACAAATAAAGTCGTGGGAAAGATTGAGATGCCATTGGCAACCAGCATCTCGCCGTTGGGATCGCGCCATAATTGATAAGTGACACCGAGGTCTTGAGCAAATGCCTGAGTGACCTTCGCTGAGTCTTGGGTATTGATGCCGACAAACGTCACTCTGTCTGCGTATTTTTCAAAGGCCGCTTGGAGTGCGGGCATTTCTCGTTTGCAGGGTTGACAATTAGAAAACCAGAAGTTGATCAGCATCGGGCGACCCACATCTCTCAGAGAAACTGTGTTGATTTCTTGACCATCGAGGTCGGAGACAATCGCATGTCTTAGTGGAGTACCTTCAATCGGGGCGTTAGTGCCAATGCCTGGTTCTTGAAACTCTCCTGGCTCATCAAGGATGACATCTGAATCATTGTTATTTTGCAGGGCACCGAGGATCAAAATCACAGAGGCTGAGGCGGCGAGGGCAGCTACTAAGGCAACTGCCACAGGGCGTAAGCGTCGAAGTAAATGTGTCTGAACCACTCAGCACAGGATAGTTGGCTGATCGGATTTCACAGATTCGTATGGGGATCGGGGATGCCCGGTCGCAGTGGGGGGTTACTACGACCGGGACCTCCCAGTGCAGTTACGGGGTCGTCTAAGCGTTGCCCGTAACCGAGATAATGAGGAGTGTCAGATCACGTCAGGAGTTAGGCCACTCGAATGGCGATTTCGTAACTCCTCTGTTCACTAACGCTCGCAATGCTGCGAATCGTGCGGTCTTCGTCAATGACCAAAATGGCTCGTGGTAAAACCGATGGTCTCCCGCGCGGTCTGCGATCAAGGACAATCTGACCATTGTCGATCAGTTCACCTCCCCAAACCCCCCAGGGTTCGAGACGTTCTAGAGCGCCGTCAAGGCACGAAGCACTCAGCGGACATCGAGCGCAAATAGCCTTGGCGCGAGCAATGTCCACGTTCTCATCGCTGAAGAACAGGGGAGTGAGGGTGCCATTGCCGTCTGCACAGCGGGCAGCCAGTTTCTTCGGGGCCGCTGAGGTGGCGGCATCACGGAGGTAGGTGATGGGGGCTTCAAGTGTCATTGTCATGATTTTGTCTCTATTTCTTTTGTCGGTGGGTTGGATTTTGATTGTTGCCTGGAGAACGAAAAAGGCCACTGGGATTTTCCCAGTGGCCTCGGTGTGGATTCTCTACGTTGGTGTGTCCTACGTGAGTAACTCCTCGAGCCGCTGGGGTGAACGCTTGGTGTTCACTGCTGCGAAGGTGGCTGCCATATAGACGGCCTTTTTGGCAACATGATTTTTCGCCGCATGATTCGCCGTAAACCCTGCATATGACGCGTCTGAGCCCACTGGCCAACTGATCGTGGCGATTGAAGCGGGAGCGTTCAAAAGGTTCATAACGATCTATAGGCAATCACTTTGAAATGGCAATGTCAACTGAATTAGAACGGTGATTCGTTTTTGCGGCTCAGATAGTTCTTCAGCAGGATTGCGGTAAAAGCTGGTTGACAGTGTAAAAGACCTGCTCACAATGCATTTTCATCGTCGTTGGGCGAACCTACACAGCAGATCTAGCGAACAAAAAGAATGATTGAAAGATTATTCAGTTCTGGCCTCAACTGGCTAGACAAGGTCAATAACTGGAGCGGTGAACTGCGATTGGTACAAGCGGTCATACGCTCCTTGCGCCGCCAGCAACTCCACATGCGAACCAGTTTCCACGATCGCCCCATTTTCCATGACCAAAATAATGTCGGCATCTTGAATCGTCGAGAGACGATGAGCAATCACGAAACTCGTTCGTTTTTGACGTAGCGCACCCATCGCTTTTTGAATCAGCACTTCGGTGCGTGTATCAACAGAACTAGTCGCTTCATCAAGAATCAAAATTGCGGGGTCAGCCAAGAATGCTCGAGCGATTGTCAGCAACTGCTTTTCGCCCGCACTCACCGCTCCGTCATCGCCGCTGAGGATGGTGTCGTATCCGTCTGGCAAAGAGTGGACAAATCGATCCACGAAAGTAGCTTTCGCGGCTGCCCGAATTTGCTCATCAGTGGCATCAGGATTTCCGTAAGCGATATTCTCGCGAATTGTGCCATTGAAAAGCCAAGTGTCTTGCAGGACCATGCCGATTTTGGAGCGCAGTTCAGAGCGGGGCATCTCAGCAATGTTGCAACCATCTAATACGATGCGCCCTTCATCAAGTTCGTAGAAGCGCATCACAAGATTGACCAAAGTGGTTTTACCTGCGCCGGTTGGACCGACGATGGCCACAGTCGTCCCAGGTTCAGCGATAAATGAAAGGTCAGTGATCAAAGGTCGTTGCGGGTCATAAGAGAATGAGGCATGTTCAAACTCAATGCGACCTTGTGTCAGGGCCGAATCGGCAACTCCACTTTCAGTTGTCTGTTCTTCTGAGTCAAGTAACTCGAAAACTCGTTCCGCTGAAGCCACCCCCGATTGCAGAACATTCATCATTGATGCTGCTTGTGTCATCGGATGAGTGAACTGGCGAGAATATTGAATAAAGGCCTGCACATCACCAAGGCTCATAGCGCCCGATGCAACCCGCAGGCCACCGATGACGGCAATCGCTACATAGTTGAGGTTTCCGATGAACATCGTGGCGGGCTGAATTGAACCAGACATAAATTGAGCAGAGTTGGCTGTTTCAAACAATTCGTTATTGATGGTCGTAAAGCGCTCTTCTACTTCTTGTTGACGGCCAAACACTTTGACAATGGCATGACCCGTGAAGGCCTCTTCAACTAAACCGTTCAACTGACCTGTGTATCGCCATTGAGAAATAAATTTGGCGCGCGAGCGCTTAGCAATTTGTCCCATTGTCAGCAGCGTGAGAGGAATCACCGTCAATGCTACAAGAGCCAAAATTGGTGAAACTACGAACATCATCAGCAAAACACCGAAGATGGTGAGCATGGAAGTGACCAATTGGCTCAAAGATTGTTGCAAACTCTGCGAAATGTTGTCGACGTCATTTGTGACACGACTCAATAAATCGCCCCGCGAATGTCGGTCGATATAACTCAGCGGTAATCGGTGGATTTTGGATTCAATGTCCTGGCGTAGTTTAAACATGGTCCGTTGGACCACGCCAGCGAGAAGGAATGCTTGTCCGTAAGCCAATACATAAGAGGCGGTGTACACGCCAATAGCAAACGCCAGTGTGCGATGCAATCTTGCGAAATCAATTCCGTTGGCGCCGTCACGATTGAGGAGACCTTGAAAAACAATGTCAGTGGCATGCCCTAAAATTCGCGGACCAGAAACTACGAGTGCAACACTGGCGACTGCCATGAGAAAAATGAGAATAACTAAAATTGATTCATCGGAGATTAAGCGTGTCAGGCGTTTAGCGCTTTGAGCAAAGTTCTTTGACTTTTCTGCCGGCACGCCGACAGTATTCATGCGGCCAGTACGGAGTTCAGAGACATTACCGACGGGACTCATAGTTTGAGCCTCTTTGTTTATTTGTTTTGGTTCATTCACAGGTCATCACCTTCTTGTAAGGCCTGGGATAAAACGATTTCTTCGTATGTGGCGCAGGATTGGCGAAGTTCTTCATGGGTACCAAGTCCAACGACAAGGCCATCTTCCAGGACCAGTATCTGGTTGGCATGGCGAATTGTGGAAACTCGTTGTCCAACGATGAGGGTCGCTGAGTCTTTGAGATGAGGCATCAGCGCGGCCCGCAATTTTGCGTCAGTGGAGAGGTCAAGAGCCGAGAACGAATCATCAAACAAATAGATCTCAGGTTGGCGAATCAACGCTCGGGCGATTGCTAATCGTTGTCTCTGTCCACCAGAGACATTGGTGCCACCTTGAGCGATGATTGCCTCAAGTTCGCCTGGCATTTCACGCACAAAGGAGTCTGCTTGGGCGATGGTCAGGGCATTCCACATCTCTTGTTCTGTTGCATCTTGTTTTCCATAGCGAAGATTGCTGGAAATTGTCCCAGAAAAGAGATAGGGCTTTTGCGGCACTAGTCCAATTCGTGACCACAATTCTGCGGGGGCCACTTCACTAATGTCCACCCCATCAATCAACACTGCACCAGAAGTTGCGTCAAAGAGACGTGCCACAAGATTTAGCAATGTGGTTTTTCCCGAACCTGTGCTACCGATAATGGCCAGTGTCTCGCCGGCAGCAACCTTAAATGAGATGTTGTGTAACACGGGACTCGCCGCACCTGGGTATTCGAAATTGACATTGCGAAGTTCTAGTTCGGCCCGTGTTTGAGTAATCGGCGTTGGGTGAGTGGGGATTGGCACCGATGAAGTTGTTGACAGGACTTCCTGGATCCGCTCGGCACTAACTGCAGCACGTGGCCAAAGGGCGGCCATAAAAGTAGCCATCATGACAGACATCAAGATCTGCGCTAGATAGGTCAGGAAGGCCACCATTGGTCCGAGCTTCATCTGACCCGCAGCGATTCGGTTAGAGCCGAACCAAACCACAGCCACACAAGACAGATTGACGATGAAGGTGGCGGTCGGAAACATTAAAGACATTAAGCGCCCTCCGCGAAGGGCTGTTTGTGTGACATCTTGGTTGGCCTGTTGGAAACGCGCTACTTCTTGTGGTTCGCGTACAAACGCGCGAACGACGCGAATACCCGAAAGCTGCTCGCGCAGAATCTCATTGATTCGATCAATGCGCACTTGCATGACTCGAAATGTCGGAACCATTTTGGAAACGACGGTCCCAAGAATGATCACGACGAGTGGTATAGCAATCACGATGATCCATGACAAGTTGACATCTTGTTGCAGGGCCAGCACTAGTCCGCCGATGGCAGTGAATGGCGCAGCGATCAGCAGAGTGCAAGTCATCAGCACCAACATTTGTACTTGCTGGACATCATTGGTGATTCGAGTAATCAACGAGGGTGCGCCGAAATGAGCAACTTCTCGCGATGAAAAACTGTTGACCTGATGGAATAATGCCGATCGTGTGTCGCGACCGAATCCCATTGAGGCACGTGAGCCAAAGTAGATCGCAGCAATTGATAAGAGAACCTGAACCAAGGTTGTTAGCAACATCAGCCCACCGACGTGCCAAATATATTTCGTGTCCCCTTGGGTGATGCCGCGATCAATGATCCGTGCATTCAGAGTTGGTAGATATAGACCTGCGAGGGATTGAATGGCCTGGAACACAACGACTATCCACAAAAGATGGCGGTACGGCCGCAGTTTTTCCTGGAGAAGATGGATCAACATCGCAACCTTGTACCGTACAACTAAACAGCCATTAAGCCCTAGTCCACCGAGCGGTTGGGCTTATTTACTGGTGCTTATTTGATAGCTGCAGCGATAGCTAACTCGGTTGTCTCGCCGAGTCCAGCCACGCCATTGGAAACCGCAATGATTCCATAGACGCGAGGGACGGCGGCTCCGCCAATTCCCGAAATGAGCATCGAGCGTGTCCACACCAAAGCATCTTTGATGATGAGTGGAGTCATCGGTCCGAAGCGAACTTGTGAACCATTTGTATTGAGCAGAGTAATGATTCGCGCCAATTCAGGGTCCGCATCAATAGCGCTCTGAGCCACTTGTGGGCTAGAGATTTTGTTCCCATCACTAGAGTTGAGGCGAATGACTTGCAATTTTTGTGGACTGTCATGAGAGGCAATGATCATTGCTGAAAGAACATTGCGTCCAGCTGTTGCATTTGAGGAGGAACCGGCGTTGTAGGTGCGAACCATCGACCACTGTTGCTCAACTCCCACTGTATTAAAGCGAAACACAGGTTGAGAAACCGCCGAGCCAGGCATGCCTACATCGGCGCCCGGCGCGGGTGAGATCGTCCAGCGATCTTCACCATTGAACAGCGATTCTGCATTGTCGACATGGTAACGACCGAGCAAAGAAGACTGCACAATGAACAGGTCTTTGGGATAGCGCAAATGGGAGCGCAGATCCTGAGACATTGAGTCTGCTGGCTCAATCAAATGAGGTAGAACTTTCTTCCAAAGCTTCAAAATCGGATCTGCGCTTTGCTCGATATCTGATTCGTACAAAGTGGTTGTCCCCGTGTCGGCATCAATGACGGCGCGCACGGCTGATCGCATGTAATTCAACGGAATGCGCGCAATGTCGCTACCGCCTGGCAATCCCTCTCGACTGAATGATTGCGAATATGGGTACGAGTTTGAGGTTGTGTAGCCGTCAACAATCCAGACCACGTGATTGTCAACGATCGCTGCGTAAGGATCGCTGTCCCAAGAAAGAAATGGGGCTAGCGCAGTGAGACGATCCTTGATCCCGCGGCGCAGCAAGATCTCTGACTCAGATGTGAGTTCGGAGGAAAGTGGAATCTGTAGATCACCGAGTGCGATACCAAGAATGGTGCGCTTGATAAAGGATCCAGTCTTGATTCCCAAATCGCCGGTGTATGAAACTCCGCCTTGTTGGATTCGTTTTGTGTTGACAATCGCCCACCAGTCCTCCAAACCTTCTCCAAAATAAACAGGAGGCAGATCAAAATCGCCACTAAATTCGGCAACATCTGGGCGACCATTCTTGTCGCTATGTGTCGCCGAGGCTACGATGACCCCACCGCCGTGGGTGTACACCAAACGTTCCTTCACCCAACCCCTCTCTGGCAAACCTCGGCGATCAGGTTGCCGTAAAGCCAAAATGAGTGCTCGGTATGTGCCATCAATCTCGTATCGATCAATATCAACTTGTCCGACGCGAGTACCACTTGTTCCTTCCAAGATCTGCAGAGCGGGTGCTATAGATGAGACATCAAAAATTGGAGTCTCGTTTGTTTGTGCAAGATAGGCGGCACCAGTTGAGTTGGGCAGTCCGTTGCTGATCGAGATCTCCGATTCAGAAATATCGCCGAGCCCGTATGCGGTTTGTGTGGCCGTAAGGTTCTCGCCGATAGCAGTTAGTTGCTTGTCGCCCTCTGCAGGTGCAACGACTGCTTTGTTGACAATCGCTGGCAATGCAACAAGAGAGATAATGTGTACGACTGCCCAAAGAGCCAAACCTATTTTCGCCAACTTTGTTTCGCGAGTGACTATTGCATGAATCAACGAAGCAACTCCGAGTGCGGCAAAGATTGCTGTGATCCATAGTCCGGGAAGAATGAACGTTGTTTGCGTATACCCGGCACCGACGAAGGCGCCTGAGCTATCAAGTGCCTGCAGATGCCTCTGCACAAACAAGTAATGGAATGTCTGCACAAGAAGAAAAAAGCCGACCAGTGAAAGCAGATGTGCCGATGCTGCTCGACGCGATGGAGTTGACTTGCTCCATCTGAATGAGCCCGAGGTTGAATGGCCTGCGAGCGCCAAGAGAAAACTGAATAAAGTTAATTGACGTAAAAATGATGTCGTGGTGTTGAGGAAAGGCAACGAGAAAATATATGAGCCAAGATTTCCACCGGTACCTGGAACAGAATTTGGTAAATCAAACCCATCACGGAAAAGAATCCACTGTTGCCAAAAATTCGGAACGGCAGCCAAAGTCCGCCAAGTTACGTAGATGCCAATTCCTGCGACGAGCCAATGATGTGCCATCCCCATCCGTGCGTGATACCAACGCATGACACGATTGTTAGGGGCAAGAACGCGACGCCCAGTGTGCCAGATGAAAAAAACCGTTGTACCCAGAATGGCCAAAATCGCTACAAAGGCAAGAAGAAAGAGCTGTGTTTGAGCGACAATTCGCACACGCCACAGTGGGGCATCAGTCACACTGTGCGACCACCAGCGGTCAACGATGATCGTCGCCAGAGTTCGGAGCACTAGAAAAAAGAGGGCTGCTGCAACTAATGCGGCGATAAGAATGCGTTGGCGTCTCGAACTCTGTTCAAGGCGAGCAACAACTGGGAAACGGAGAAATTTTACACTTTCGGACACGCTTGTAAACGATAGGCGACAACCAACTGCTTGGGGGGCTCATTGGGGCAATTTCAGGATATGTAGATGGCATTTGGGATAGCCTTGGCAGGCTATGACTGTTCATGATGATCCTCATCCTGAGTCCGATGATCAGGATCAGGATCAGGGCCTATTCTCATTGGACGAGTCAGTCTCTTCGCGAGCATATGTCGCAGAAATTTGGAAGCGCCGAGATTTTGCATTGAGTCTTCCGATTGAAGAACTGCAGTCTTCACATAAAGACACCTTATTTGGCAACATCTGGCACTTGGGAAATCCGCTATTGACTGCCGGGGTTTATTATCTCGTATTCGGAAAACTTCTCCAGGTCAGTCGTGGCGTTGATAATTTTGTTGTCTGGCTCATGATCGGTGTCTTTACTTATCAGTTGACGTCTGGCACGATTCGCGGAGGGGCTTCATCCGTCGCCAGTCGTCAGGGCTTAATGCAGTCTTTTAGATTTCCGCGTGCAATTGTCCCGATCTCAAACATGATTGGAGAATTATTGGCTTTCGCTTTTCAATTACTCGTCATTGTGCTCTGCGCATTTGCAACTGGCGTGGGTCCTTCCCGTCGTTGGTTTCTCTTACCCGTCATTCTCCTGATTCATACGGCTTTCAATCTTGGCGGGTCTTTTATTGCCGCGCGTTTAAATGATGGATTTCGCGACATACAGCAATTGATCCCCTTTGTTTTGCGTTTAGCCATGTATGCCTCGGGCGTAATGTTTCCACTTGATCGAATCATTGGTCGCAATGACCTAGTGGATTGGCTAGTTCGGCTGAACCCGATTGCTTCTTTGATCAATTTTTATAGGTGGATGATTCTGGGAACAGAATTGAATGTTGCGACATCAGCATTGGCGGTCGTCGAATCCCTGTTGATTCTCTGGTTTGGTTTTAGATTTTTTAAGGTTGCCGAATACAGATACGGGCAACCATGACGGAGTTATCTGTTCGGGTGACCGATCTTCATATTGAGTTTGAGGTCTCTGGTGACCGGCGAGCAGGCTTGCGTCAGCGCTTAGCCACTCAGAAAGGTTCTGGACGGCGGCTCATCAAGGCAGTCAATGGCGTCTCTTTTGAGACACGCCGGGGTGAGGCCATTGGGGTCATTGGGTCAAATGGTTCCGGTAAGTCCACCCTGCTTTCGGCACTAGCAGGCCTCATCAAGCCGACAAGTGGCGAAATATTGGTTTCGTGCGAACCAAAGTTATTGGGGGTTGGAGCGGTATTGCTCAATGGTGCAACTGGCATCCGAAATATTCGCCTTGGTTGTTTGGCGCTAGGAATGAGTAGTGAAGAACTTGACGACAGAGTTGCTGAAATTGTGGAATTCACTGGTTTAGGGGAAGCGATTGATCGACCGCTGAAAACGTATTCAGCAGGTATGCGCGCGCGATTGCATTTTGCGATTTCTACAGCGGTACAACCCGAGATCTTGCTCGTTGATGAAGCATTATCAGTTGGGGATAAGGAATTCAGGAAGAAGTCGCGTGCGAAAATTGAATCCTTGCTTGCCAACGCGGGCACACTGTTTTTGGTGAGTCACTCAACGAAGCAGATTGAGAGATTATGCACTCGTGGTTTATGGCTTGAAAATGGAAAGCTACTTGCGGATGGCCCGATAGCTGACGTAATCGCCCAGTATGGGGACGATGAGTATGGGGCCGATGACTGATGGGGCCGATGACTGATGGGTTGACGGTCCGGCATTTGCTAGGTTGAAGGAGTGACATTCACGATGTACTCAACCAAGTGGTGCGGCTATTGCCAAAGACTTAAGCGCGACCTGAAAGATGTCGGCATTGAGTTTGAAGAAGTTGATATCGAACTCGTGCCCGAGGCTGCAGATTTAGTTGGTGCCGCCAATAACGGCAACTACACGGTACCGACCTTGATTTTTTCCGATGGCACGGCGATGACGAATCCTTCGCTGGCCAAAATACGCGAGCATCTCGGCGTCTAAGCCGTCTAGTTCGGGGTTCTGGGTCGTGATAAGGACACTGGGTGTCCGTATCACGACCCAGAACCCCGAACTAAATACATCATCAGATCTTTAATCGTTGTCGTTAACTGATTTGCCCTTGGAGCCAACTGTTGGTTTCGGCGACTGCGCGACGTGAGATAGCTGTGAAGTCGCCGAAAGTGTCAAAGCCATGGGGTGCGCCAGGATACACATGGAGTTCAACCGCCACGCCGGCATGGCGCAGGCGTACGGCGTAATCGATATCTTCGTCGGAGAAACCGTCAAGAGCGCCGACGGAGATCAGTGTTGGGGGTAATCCGCTGAGGTCAGTGGCTCGCGCAGGCGCGGCATATGGTTCAACATCGCTTGTTCCTTTTTTGTCGCCGAGATAAGCGGTCCAACCAAAGGTGTTGGCGGCAGGTGACCAGATCGGATCAGACCAAGTACTGGAAACTGTGATTTGACGATCGTCAATCATTGGGTAAATGAGAAGTTGAAAAGCGATGGGTAGATCTCCCCGATCGCGTGCGAGTAAGGCCAGACCGGCTGCTAGGCCCGCGCCAGCACTTGCACCACCGATGCCGATTCGTGTTGCGTCGATGCCGAGTGATTCCGCATTTTGGTGAACCCACGCCAAACCTGCGTAGCAATCTTCAAGTGGTGTGGGGTACGGGAACTCGGGTGCAAGACGATAGTCAACTGATACGCCTACTATCCCGTATTCATTACACCAAGAGTCAAAGCGAGCATCGTCCATCTTGTTATCGCCCAGAACTAATCCGCCGCCGTGCATCCAATACACACAGGGACGCTGACCGGCGAGATTTTTGGGCCGATGCACTCGCAGAGTCGCGGTGCCACGATCGACGAGGACATGGTCGGTACGTTCAATTGTGTCCGATAGTGGCGGAGGTGGTGTGGCGGAGAACATTGCCCGAATATCAACGATTGATTCATTGGACAGCGACGCTAAGACGCCACCAATATCTACAGGTGAGGCAGCAAGGAGAGCGGCTATCTCTGGGTCAAGCAATGGGCGGATGTCGAGTGGTTGAGTCACGGTTCAATACTGCCATGTTGGGTCGTGTGGTGTTTGATTCGTCGGGGGCATCTCAAAGGAGGTGGACCTATTTCGGGGGGTCAGGACAGTGGGCCAAAAGCCTGCGACCCCGTAAAGGGAATGAATGTTTCCGGTTCAGGGGAACTATCATGAAAGACGGATGTATTCGGGGTCTGGAGTGAGTTTCGCTCCGCATTTCGTTCCGCCTCCGCGCCTTTAG
>ERZ889217.871-NODE-871-length-16833-cov-32.182262_pt1 | contig 16833 bp, 14 predicted proteins | sample MGYA00521098_ERZ889217 | MGnify/ENA primary metagenome ERZ889217 (study PRJEB32303, sample SAMEA104408613) | aquatic metagenome | biome: Brackish water; feature: Pelagic; material: water | place: Baltic Sea | collected 2014-06-10T22:04:00 | depth 2,362 m ...
GGCGTCTGATCGAAAGTTATGTACCTGAAGGTAGCGATGACGTTGAATGGATGATTTGGATTGATGCCTGGGGGGAAGCGCTTAGAAATCCAAAAATGAAACCGATTAGCCAACAACTTGATGAACAGTCCATTGCTGTTTTTGAAAAGGTTCTGCGGGCAGGCAATGAAGCAGGTGAATTTCATTGTGTACACCCTCGAGAATCAGCAACGCGAATCTCAGGCTTAATCGACGGTTTGGCGGTTCAGTACGCCGCCCATGAAGGTGTTCTAAAACGCAAAGAGTTCATTCGACTAATGCGACAGTTGGCAGCCGCCGAGACAGGCTTATCACCTGATGACATCCGCGATTCACGGCGCAATTCGAAAGCGAACAATACAAGTGGCCGACGTGCGGCGGACGAAGGTCCGAGTCCAGCTTCGTTAGCCACAGAATTTGATTTACGACAATTATTCAGCAATTACAGCGATGCATTGAGTAGTGGTGACTTAGAACGAATAGGTCAATATTTCGCCGAAGATGCGAAAATTAGCGTGAACGGCGCTTTGGTTGCGAGCACGACGTCCGAAATCAATAATCTCTATTCAGAAAGTCAATCTGGAAATCAGCGAACGATTGAGATTCCCCTGATAATGGCTTTCTTTGCCGACGAAGGCAACGGCACCGCACACGGAAATTTGACGGTCGAATCTCGATTATTTAAGCCTGGCGACAAAACTGTTGTGCAGATCTTCAAGATCGTTGATACTTATAAGCGCACCTCTTCGGGCTGGCGATGCAGCGATCGACAGCGAAACTACTTTTGACATGATGCCAGAATCATCGATTGAGGAAATTCAAGAAATAGTCAGTGACCCAAATCGATTGGTCCGAGCAATTTTCTCTGGCCGTCGTCGCAATATGCAACCCATATATGAAAAGATCGAACTGCGACCAGTAAAACTGCACGACAAACTTTTGCTGCAAATGATCACAGTGCAAGAGTCAAAGTCAAGAACTACAAATTTAGATTTTGAAGCTTTCAATTGTCTTGAGATGCTCGAATCTGGTTTTGCAAACTGTCTGGTTGAATCAGTCGATTTAACATTGACTGTAAGGTTCACCAAAAAAGGTGACCCTTTAATTCATCGTTCAGAGCGAAAACTTTTGCAATCAACATCTCACGATCGTCAGAAAAATCGCTTACTTGATCCGGATTCTGATTTCTTGCGCCAGATCGGTATCTCAGATCGAAACGGTCTTATCAAACCATCGATGAGAGATAAGTACCTACAGATCGAAGAATTTCTGCGCATTCTCATGCCGACGCTTCGTGATGAAATCGCAACGGGTCGATTACAAAAACCGACCCAAGATGAGCCACTAAATGTTTTTGACCACGGATGTGGCAACGCGTATTTGACATTCGCAGTTCATTACTTTCTGAACGAGCAAGAAATCCCAAATAAAATCATCGGAATTGACCAGCGCGACGAGAGTCGTCAACGCAACACGAAGATTGCCTCAGATTTGGGTCTAAACGACTCAATTGTCTTTCGAGCCGAAAAGATAGCCGAGTTAGGCGCCGAAAACGTCGACTTGGCGATCGCTTTACATGCCTGCGATACGGCGACAGATGACGCAATTGCCTGGTCAGTCGAGAATCACGCTCAGATTTTGTTGGTCTCCCCTTGCTGCCATCACGACTTGCAATCGCAACTGGTCAAAATTTCTGAGCCTTGGTCGATAATCACGAAAAACGGCATTTTGAAAGAGCGTCTCGGTGATATTTTGACTGACTCTTTAAGAGCACAGATTCTTAAACTGCACGGCTATCGCACAGACATCATCGAATTCATTGGTGACGAACATACGCCTCGAAATCTTCTGATCCGAGCCGTTTTTACCAAGTCAACTTGCGAGGCCGACGAAAAGGCAAAGTACCAAGAATTGTTGAATATCTGGTCAGTTAAGCCCCGACTGGCCGAACTACTGAATTTTTCGTAGCTAGTCCGTATCAACTCAAAAGCCCAGTGGGCCATACCCCTAGAAAGCCCACCACTGACCGTGGATTCCTATCGCCCTAGTTTTGTGGGTTTCATGGACTTTTAAAGTTTTAACCACTATTAGTGGTCAAATGAATATTTTAAGTGAGAAATCTCTCAAGTTCTGCTGCCAAGTGCCGATCCCTTATGTGGATCTCACAAGGGAGCAAAAATGTCAAACAAAGCGAAATTCCTTAGTTCAGTAGTAATCGGTTCGATTCTTAGCATTGGCATAGCAATACCATCGGCTAGCGCCGCCCCTGCAGCATTGCCGGTTTACGGCGATTCTGGCTCAACCGTTGTTCGCTTACAAGAGGCACTCATTGCTCGTGGGTTCACGCTTAAAGGCGGAGTCGATGGCGTTTACTCGACGTCAACTCAGCAGACACTTAAAAGTTTTCAAAAGGTGGTCGGGTTCAAAGCAACCGGTCGTCTTGATGAGCGAACTGCTTCGTACCTCGGATTAATCGCCGCTGACCAACCAGTAAAGAGAAAAGTCAAGGCAACTTCAACTGCGACGAAAAAACCGGCTGCAGTTGCACCGACTACTAAACCAGTTGTTGCCAAAGCAGTGGTCGCTACTCCAGAACCAACTCCGACACCAGTCGCGGCGCCAGCAGTAGTACCAGTTGAGGGCATGTTGTCGATTGACACGCTTCCTGTTCGCGGACAACGCAGTGATGCAGTTCGTTTGGTTCAACAAAAACTGATCGAGAATTCGATTGAAGTCAAAGGTGGCGCTGACGGTATCTTCGGTGTCGCTACGGCTATCTCAATTACACTTTTTCAAACTACCCGCGGACTGAACCCAACTGGTGCAGTTGACATGCCTACTGCTATTGCTTTGGGTGTCTTACCTGACCTTGCAACACTCGGCCTTCCGCAGATCAGCGTGTTCCCGACGCAAGGTCGTTGTTCATTCGTAGATAGTTGGCACGACAAGCGATCCGGTGGACGTCTTCACATTGGTGTCGACATCGTTGGACCAATAGGTCTGGCAATCTATGCAGTCACAGATGGCACAATTACCAAGATGTATGGCGCTGAATCAAAACTCAGTGGTAATGCATTTCGTTTGACGGCTGCTGACGCCACATACTTCTTCTACGCCCACCTAGATTCATTTGCGCCTGGTATCGCAGTCGGTTCAGCCGTCAAAGCTGGCCAAATAGTTGGATACATGGGATCAACTGGTAACGCTGGTGGTAACTCACACCTTCACTTCGAAATTCACCCAGGTGGCGGAGACCCAGTAAACCCATACCCAATAGTTAAGGCTGTCGATGCATGTCATGTAACGGAAGTGCTCCCACAACCGTAACCATCTGCACGATCGAGTTGTGGTGGAGAAGTGAGATCCTCCGCCACAACTCGTGAATCAACAGAATCTAATAAGTTCGATCTTCTGCAGGAATATGTTCGAGGTCTGATAACGGCGATAACGCAAATGTGTAGCCGTCACCAATCTTGAAAGCTTCGAGCTTTGTGATTGATGCGTGGCCCAAAACGAAACGCTCCCATTCCCACGGGGTCGGGGTCAGACCAAGCAGATGACAGATGACTGTGCTATTCGTACCGGCGTGCGCCACACAAGCAATTCGCTCACCCGGGTCTTCAATGTGCCAAACCGGTAACTCGTGTTCGATTCGGTGCACACCATGTTCGGCCAAGAACTTTTCGGCACCCAAATGAATTCGGGCCACGAAGTCTTTGACGGGCTCACCACCTTCGAGACCATGCCAGCGTTCACGTGCGTTGCGTTCACGCTCTTGTTTGTAAGCCTTCGCGGCCCGCTCACCTGGCAAACCCTGCCAGATTGGGCTTCGAATCTCTTCAAGCCATGGTTGAATAACTTCGTCGCGCTTAAGCGCTGAAAGTATCGGTTCTGCTGTCTGTCTTGTTCGAAGCAAAGGCGACACATAGACGTGGTCAAATCTTTCACGCGACAATCGCTCTCCGAGCAAAGATGCTTGCCGGCGACCCAACTCGGTCAACGGCGGATTGTCGATACAAAGATCGTCTTTAATCCACTGTGGTTGCGCGTGGCGACAAAGAAAGAGTTCCATTGCGCCACACTATAGCAACGAGAAACAACTATTCTTTTTCTAGAGCGGCTGCAACATCGATATTTACTTCACAAGTTACGAAAATTTCTTGCAACATTTGCCAATAAGTCAAATCAACAATTGCAGCATTCGCGGATGTTGTTGCTAACAGTGCAGTTCCGACACAACTTGCTTGTTCGTCAGTGATCGCCACACCAAAACGCTCGACAACGACATATCCGAATGCTCGCTTAACAGAATCTTCATTGTCTGCACTGGCGTCTAGATTTGCCTCATCATCCCCGAGAATTACTGGGTCTGGCAGCGTAGAACCGACATTAGGAAACTGATTGACTGCATTCTCAATTTCAAGTGAACAATTATCTGAAATAAATTTCGCAAAATCAGTCTGGGCGTTTTGAATTTCATCGCTCGCCAGTCTGACACCAGTGCTTGTCACTGCAGCATCTTGACTTGCTGCCGAGCCATCCCAGTCAATTGCCTCTAGGGCATCTGACAGTGCGCCGTATGTATTCAAAAGCAGTTCAACTTCGTTCTTGATATCACGTGGGGCGACCTCGTTAAATGCCTCAAGATTCAACACCACCTCAAGCATCGTGTCGCGTATCTGACCAGACGGCAGTGATTCTAAATCGGCAAGCACTGTTGCAATATCTGCGCTCGCTTGGTTCCAACGAACACTTAACTGACAGACAGACCGTGTTTCGGCGCTTTGCCCGCATGCAACCAAACCAAGAGCGCCAAAAACACCTAGCACTAAGAAGATCGATCTCAAATTTCGCTTTGACTTCAAATCTTCTCCGTTACTGAAGTTGCTGAGAGCCATTGCGAATAAATCTTTGCATATTCACGGTTATTGCTTAGCAATTCTTCATGCGAGCCGTCTTCGGTGACGAGACCGCCTTCAAGAACAATCACGCGGTCAGCACGTGCAGCAGTCGACAGGCGATGCGCAATAGAAATCGTTGTTCTGCCTTCAGAGATCGCACTTAAAGCTTTGGCCAGGCGCACCTCGGCGATCGCATCAACCGCTGAAGTTGCCTCATCCAAAATTAAAACGTCTGGGTTTGTCAGTGCCGCACGGGCAAGAGCAACTAATTGTCGTTCACCGGCCGAAATGGCCGAGCCACGCTGACCAACGAATGTATCCAGACCCTTTGGCAAACTGTCTACCCAATCTGTTAATTCAAGTTGCTCAATAACTCGTATTAAGTCATCTCGGCTACAACCAGGACTCGCAAAATAGAGATTATTGGCAACGCTGTCTGCGAATAAAAATGGCTCTTGGGGTACAACGACTAACCGACGTCTAAGTTCATCATTATCAATTCGCTTCAAATTCACCCCGCCAAGTGAGATCGCCCCAAGAGTTGGGTCAGCGAATCTAGCAATCAATTTTGCCAGAGTTGTCTTGCCCGACCCTGACGACCCGACCAGGGCGACATGTTGCTGCGCGGGAATTGTGAAACTGATGTGTCGAAGCACAGGCAGATCGTCATCATGATTGTCAATGCGCGAACTATAAGAAAAACTGACATCGCTCACGTCAATACTTAACGGAGTCGCCGGTAAGGATATGGGTTTGGTTGGCGCGGTCGGACCAGTTGGCGTATCGAGAACACTCAGAACCCGACGTAACCCGGCAACCGCAGTTTGAGTTTGATCAACCACTTCGGTGAACTCGGCGATTGGCTCTAAGAACCGATAAGTCAAAAACACAAAACCAACCATCGAGCCTGCGGTAAGTCCGCTATCGACACCACGAAAAACTCCGACGACAATAATTGCGACAATCGTGAAGACAGCAAAAACTTCGCCTGATGGAAACAGAAAGGCTCCGATAACTCCGGCTCGGATTTGTGAGTCTGCTCGTTTACGAACAGCTTTTTTGCTACGCACGACCATTGGCCGGTGGGCTTGATATGCCTTGAGCGTCTCGGTACCCGAAATCAACTCACTAACTGAGCCAAGCAGCTCTGCATTGTGCTCACGTGCCAAGCCGTAAGCCGCAACCAACCGCTTTTGTAAATTTCGGAGAACGAGAAACAAGGGTGCAGATACGACAAACGCAACAAGTGCCAAAATCCAGTCGTAGGCCAACATCACACAGGCAACTACGAACATCAGTGAACCATCTAACAACCAGACCAATGCACCCCAAGAGAAAAACATCGTTAAGGTTTCGATATCGCTCGTTACTCGAGAGACCAGAGCGCCGCGCCGCTCGTCGTTGTGGTCGGCCAAACTTAAGCGATGAATATGGTCGAATAGTTTTACTCGCATCGAGTAAAGACCTTCTTCGGCGCCTACGCCAAGCCGCAACACGGCCTTGCGCAATGCGAATGCTGCGACGACCACCGATGCTGCTGCAAAGGCGCACATTTGAAGGATGAAATCCACGCGAATGTTTCCTGGTTGAAGTCCATTGTCAATTGTTTGCTGCATCAAAACTGGTACCACAACTCTTGCTAGCGAGCCGATCAATGCGAGCAAGAACGTTAAACCAATTCCTTTTGCCAATGCGGGTGCGACATTGAACCCACGATTTAGGGTGCGAGCAGTATCGAAACGTCCAATTGGCTCGTTCACTTCATAACCCCTTACAACTCTTTTCTGTCGTGCTCGAAGGCACTGATCAAAAGTCGATAATGTTCACTCTTCTTTAGAAGCGATTCGTGTGTGCCTCGATCAACGATTCGACCATCAGCCATGAACAAGACCTCATCGGCCAGGGCGATAGTCGAGGGTCGTGACGCAACAATCAACAACGTATGACCTGTCGAGATGCCGCGAAGACCACCGATGACATTCGACTCTGTTTTTGGGTCAAGCGCTGACGTCGTGTCATCTAACAAAAGAACTGGTCGATCGTGCGCAATCGCCCGAGCTAAAGCAACGCGTTGCCTTTGGCCTCCACTGAGACTGACACCCCGCTCGCCCATCACCGTCTCAAGACCTTGTTCAAGGTCGCTGACAAAATCTTGGCACTGCGCAGTTGCAATTGCTTTCATGACACGTTCAGTGCTGATGTCTGAGTCAAGCGTGATGTTGTAACGAAGCGATTCAGCGAACAAGAATGCCTCTTGAAAGACGAGCGCAACGCCACCTTCTTGAACTGCGACTGAACCTGAACTCGGTTCAATTAGACCAGAGATTAAGTGCAGCAACGTTGATTTGCCGCTGCCGGTGGCTCCAACTAGTGCAACAATCTTTCCTGATTCAATTTTCATCGAGAGATCATTGAGAACCTGAGTACCGTCTTGATGGCTGAAACAAAGTTCTCTTATTTCTATTGCAATACCGTCTGAGGCACGATGTATCTTCAAGTTTGGGTCATCAAGAATTTGCTCATCTAAAACCTCGCAAATTCGACGCCAACCCGCAACCGAATGGGGAATTTCAGAAAATAAATAACCGATGATGCGAAGCGGAAAAATTAACAGCGTGAAGAGATAAATGAAGCTCGATAAGTCTCCGACACTCATTTCACCGGCTTTAACCCGATATGCGCCAAGGACAATCAGCAGAATATTTATCAATGTCGGCACCACGTCGAGCATTGCTTCGAAAACCGAACGAACGCCGATTGCACTAATTCGGGCGTCTTTTAGACGCAAAGAAATCTTCGCCAGTCGCTCTGTCTCACGCACTTCGGCACCGAATGACTTAACAACCATGACGCCGTCAAAACTCTCGTGAACCGCCTCGGAAAGAGTGCCGAGTTCTTTTTGCGCGGCATTGTAGAAGCGATCAATTCGACGCTGATAACCGATGTTCAGCGCTAGCAAGATCGGAAACACAATCACCGCGAGTAGTCCGAGTGGAATGTCTACGTACAACATCCAACTAGCAGAAACAACCATCATCACCACAACTGAAGTCGAAAATGGTAGAGGTGCCAAGATGGCAACGCTCGCATCAGCATCGACGCCGCAACGCGCGACAATATCGCCAGTCATTTTTTGTCTATGCCACTTGATTGGTTGCCCAACGATGTGGTCGATCACTTTTTCGGTGATGGTCTCGCAAGTACGCCACTCGGTACGACCGGCGAAACTTCTTCTGATCACTACACCGAGGGCCCTCAATAGTCCGATACCAATGACGATTACAGAACCAGCAACAAGTGCCCCGAGGTCGATCTTGCCGCTCTCAAAACGGACCAATATGACCCGATCAATCATCCATTTGAGTCCAATAGATGATGCGACTGTACAAACAGCAAACAGAGCAGCACCTAGAACTGCAATCAAAAATAGTCGAGGATGAAATCGGACGACTTCACGAATGAGTTGTGCGGCTTCGCCTAATCTGCCCTTGGCATCTGCTTTGGTTGAGTCTCTAGTCACAATCTCTTCATCTACAAAACTCACCCCATAGTTCTACCACTAGAGCCCATCACGTATCGTTGTATCAATGAAATTCGTATTGCGCACAATTCTCGCAACAGCAATCGCATTGATTATCGCGATGTGGGTTTACGCACTTTTTTTTGCATCAAAAGAGTCAGTCAATAAATTTGAAGATCGCAACTGGGCGAATCGCGCACAAGAGCGATGTTTGGTCGCGAGAGAAGAGCGAAAGAATTTGTCAGACTACCGAATTGTCGATTCGTTAGGCAAAGACGCGCTCATAGAGCGAGCGGATCTTGTCGATCGTGCAACAGACACAATTGAAAGCTTTGTAAAAGAATTTCGCCGAACACTGCCCACAGATCCAAAAGGTCGCGAGTTAGTTGGACTCTGGCTTGACGACTACGAGATATACATCGCAGATCGAAGAGAGTTTTCAAACAATCTTCGTATCGGCATCAACGAACGATTCGCCGAAACACCTATTGACGGATTGCCACTGAGTGAGAAAATTGCGACTTTCGCGGCCGATAACGAAATGTCGTACTGCAAACCACCGATCGACCTTTCAATCTAAAAATGTGACTTCGCAGACCATCCAGAGTCTTGCGAGTATTGGCGAATGATTCGAGCAGGCGCGCCAACTGCAACACAAAAATCTGGCAGGTCTCCAGTCACCACCGAGTTAGCACCTACCGCAACATTTTTTCCGATTCTCGATCCCGGCAAAACAACAACACCATGCCCGAGCCACGACCCACTTCCTATTGAAACGGGCCGTTCAGGTTGGCTCTGTAGCGAAATTGGTCGTTGAACATCTTCATAGCCGTGACTCTGATCAGTTATGTACACGTGATGACCGGTCCATACGTCATCACCAATATCAATTGATAGATGACCAACAATGCCCGAACCTCGTCCGATTAAACATCTGTCGCCAATCTTCACGACAGGATCAGTTAGACACTGCTGACCAGGCACCATGCCGGCCGAAAGCGCAACGTGTTCGCCAATCATCGTGCCTTTGCCTATATGTATATATCTTTCGTTAAAAATAGTTGTAAACGGAAACAGAATTATCGACCCCTCGCCAAACTTTCCGAATAAGGCCGCCCTCTTCGAATCAGGACTAATCGCGGCTGTGAATTTAAACTTCTGCCAGAACATAGAAACAAGATCTCCGAACATGTTTCTAACCACACAATTAGCGTAATCAGGTCGCATTAGATTAAGAGAGTGGTTCAAATCTCAAATCAGTGTGGAGTCTTTTTAGGCACTCAACACAACGACCAAGTAGATGAATTCCTGGGCATTCAATACGCCCGAGCCGAGCGCTTCCAAGCACCAGTTGACGTCGAAAAATATGCCGAAGTTGTCGAAGCAAAATCGTTTGGGGCGCAATGCCCGCAAGTTCCGGGGTTCATGGAAGAAATTCTTAATACCAAAGACTTGCTGACATCCGAAGAATGTCTCTATTTAAACATCTGGAAGCCGACTGTTGTCGAGTCGCCCTTACCAGTTTTATTCTGGATTCACGGTGGCGCATACACAAATGGCACTGCCGCAACGAGTTGGTATCACGGCGCGAACCTCGTCCAACTGGGCGAAGTTATTGTCGTGTCGATCAACTATCGCCTCGGGCCGTTTGGTTTCATCGGCGAAAACAATCTTGGCCTTCTTGACCAGATAAGTGCGCTGCGTTGGGTTAATCGCAATATCGAAAGTTTTGGCGGTGACCCTGCAAACGTCACTATTTTTGGCGAATCTGCTGGCGGCAGCAGTGTTGTCGCACTTACTGCGTCACCATTGACAAAGGGTCTAGTCAACAAAGCCTGGGCGATGAGCCCTTCGCTGCTTCAATTGCGTTCGCGTGCTGAGGCGCAAGTTGCGATGAGTGATTTTTTTGAAGCGGCTCATGTCGAATCGCTGAATGGCCTTAAGACTTTGTCCACACAACAAATCATCGATGCAACTGCTCAGATGTTTCTTAATGTTGAAAATTACATCTCGACGTTTAGCCCAACGCGGGGCGGGTCTGGGCTTCCCGAAAATGTCGATGAGGCCTCAGCAAAATCAAAACTGCCACTCATAGTCGGTACGACCCGTGACGAAATTCGGCTTTGGGCAGTCTTGAATCCTCAGCCATTAGATGAAGCTGGCGCCACAAAAATTTTTGAAGATGCATTTGCAGAATCTGCCGAGAATGCTCGAAGTATCTACGGTCAATTGACGCAGAATTCATCCCCTGTACAAATGGTGTCGGCGATGCAAACCGACCAACATTTCCGTGTGCCGGCATGGCAACTGTGCGATACCCGAAGCAAGATCGGTGCCGAAACTTGGATGTATTGGTTTACATGGCCGACGCCAGTCTTTGACGGTGCTCTGGGTTGCTGCCATGCGCTTGACCTGCCATTTATGTTCTGCAATCTCGATAAACCCAACGTCGAGTTGTTTACTGGCACTAGCCCGGTGCGTTCAAAAATTTCTGGTCATTTCACAGGTGAACTTCTTTCTTTTGCGAAAACCGGAAAAGTCTCTTGGCCAACATATGACGCATCAGAGCGCAAGACTCTTCGCATAGACGAAGACGTTGAAGTTTTAACAGATCCAGATCCAGTTATACGAAAACTTTGGAACCTCACTTCGTAAATTCACTTTGGCGCCAATCAGCTGAGCGCCTGGTCAGAAAAAGGCAATCGTTAAGTGCTGATCTGCAATGTGACGTTGCCATAATTGGCGCCGGCTATAGCGGATTGTGGACTGCTTTCTATCTCAAGAAACTTGCCCCCGATTGTCGAATCGTGATTTTTGAATCAAATCAAATCGGCTTCGGTGCAAGTGGACGAAACGGTGGGTGGTGTAGCGGTTTTTTGCCAGTGACACTCGGCGAACTCGAAAAGACGCACGGTCGTATCGCTGCAATTGAGATGTACAAAGAGAGTTTTCGAACTCTTGACGAAATTGAAAATGTGATCACCGATCTACAAATTGATTGCGACTACCACCGTGGAGGCACGATTAACGGTGCAACTAATTTGGTTCAAAAATCTCGAGTTGATGCCGAAATATCTGAAATGCGTCGATTTGGTTTTGGCGAAGATGACTACAGAACCCTGACCCGCGACGAATTGAGCAATCGATTGAACATTAACCACGTCATCACTGCGTCTTACACCCCACATTGTGCCGCGTTGAACCCAGCCAAACTTGTTCACGGACTAGCTAATGCAGTTGAGAATCTAGGCGTAGAGATCTACGAGAATACGAATGTTGTTGAATATGCCGATCGTCATGTAAAGACCCAAAATCACGTGTGCAAAGCAAACATTGTCATTCGAGCAACTGAAGGTTTCACTTCTCAAATTAAAAGACATCGCCGCACTCTCGCTCCTCTTTATTCATATATGGTCGCAACAGAACCTCTGACGCCACGTCAGGTCTCGACTCTCGGCTGGCAAAATCGCGAGACCTATCACGATGCAAGAAATATGATTATCTACGCTCAACTCACTCAAGACAACCGCATCGCTTTTGGTGGTCGGGGTGCTCCCTATCACTTTGCCTCTCGGGTAAAACCGCAATACGACGTTCACACCGAGATTCACGAAAAGATCATTCGGTCAATGCGTGACGTATTCAGAGTTTCACGAGAACTCGAAGTTACGCATCGCTGGGGCGGACCACTTGGCGTACCACGAAATTGGAGACCATCAGTCAATTTTGATCCGAAAACTGGTCTTGGTTCTCTCGGTGGCTATGTGGGCGATGGAGTTGCCGCTGCAAATCTTGCCGCGCGAACACTCGCTCATCTGATTATCAACGACAAGCACCCGCTCACAGACTTGCCATGGGTAAATCATCCATCACGCAAATGGGAGATAGAACCGCTGCGTTATATCGGCATCAATGGCTTGTTGAAGATCTCTGAATCAATGGATGACCACGAGTCGAAGCACAACAAGCCTGACAAGATTCGATCATTTATTCTCGAAAAATTCTTAGGCGACTGACTAACAAATAATTTCATCAATCGAAACAATGCGTTTTTCGGCAATGCTCAAATGAGCGGCCTGCCCAACGGCCACACTCACCAATCCATCTTCAAGGGTCACCACAGGCTCTAGACCATTTCTGATTGAATTTTGCATTGCGCGGTGCTCTAAATATGATGCGCCACCATGAAATCCAGCGACTACTTCAGAGGCCTGACTGACCGAGATCTCAACAACTCCATCTCTTCCGGATTCTCGCTTACCAATCCGAACTACCGACTCAGGCATCATCGCTTCGATCTTCGCCGTGCTACCCACAACGCAAATTTCTTGCTCATTCTTTGAGCCTTCAGCAAACATTGCCAAATCGAGCATGCCGCGCACACCGTTTGCAAAGTCGACAACAACATATGCGTTGTCCAAAATGTCAGAACGCAGACCACCGTAGATTTCATCTAGGTGATTTACATCTTGTGCGCCCGATGCGTAGACACTGACTGGTCGAGACTTTGCAATAAGTGTCATGACGTCATAGAAGTGACAGCATTTTTCTACCAGTGTTCCGCCAGTATTTTTTGAGAGTCTGTTCCAGTTGTCTACTTTTTGGAGAAACGGAAACCGATGTTCGCGAATGGCAATCATTTTCACTTCGCCGCAAGTACCAGAATTAACTTCATCAATTAGACGACTTGTTGGCGCCATATATCGGTATTCAAGACCGACCCAAACGACTCTGCCAGGCTTGTGATGTTGATCTTTTGCGGCAATCATTATCTGACACTCTGCAACATTGATACCCAATGGTTTCTCGACCAAAACATGCACATCAAGCTTGATTACATCCTCGAAAACCGATCGATGCATGTGATTAGGTGTGGCAATTACAACTACATCTAGCTGCTCAGTTGCGAGCATTTCTCGGTAATCGACATAACTTGTGGCTTCACCCACAAGGCGTTTTGCGTTGCTTCTGCTGGTCTCATGAGTATCTGCGAAAGCAACTACCGCGCACCCGTCGATCGCTTTCAGATTTCTGATGTGTTCGCAACCCATCATGCCCACGCCAATAATCCCGTACCGCAAGAATTGGCTTGAAGAAGTCATCGCCCAAGACTATGTCGCTAATATCGCAGCATGAGCGAAACGTTGAATGATCGACTTTATTTTCGGCAACTGCTGTCAGGGCGTGACTTCGCCCAAAGTGATCAAGTTGCCGCACAAATGGTCAATTTTGTGTACCTGATTGGCGATCGTCAAACACGCGAGTGCATTGTCGTAGACCCGGCGTACGCAGTCGCCGACATCTTAAACATCGTCGAACAAGATTCAATGCAACTAACGGGGGTCTTGGCTACTCATTACCACCCCGATCATGTAGGCGGCTCAATGATGGGCATGAAGATACAAGGTGTCGCTGACCTACTTGAAAAGACGCAAGTACCAATTCACATCAACAAACATGAGACGAAGTGGGTCGCACGCACTACTGGCCTCAACGAAACAGATCTTGTTCAACATGAAGGTGGCGACAAAATTTCTGTCGGCGATATTGCGATTACGTTCGTGCATACACCCGGTCATACACCGGGAAGTCAATGTTTTCTTGTTGAGCAGAGACTCGTTGCTGGGGACACTTTGTTTCTGGATGGTTGCGGTCGAACTGACCTACCAGGAGGCAACCCAGGCGATCTTTATACAAGTCTTCAAACACTCGCCTCTTTGCCTCGAGAGACAATCGTTTGCCCAGGACATCAGTATTCGGCATTGCCGTCTGCGAACCTTGGCGACGTCGTTTCAACAAATCATGTCTTTCGGCCTAGTAGCCAACAACAATGGCTCGAGTGGTTCGGGCACTAAATAAAAATTGCGTTTGCGATCGCACTTAGACCAGTTGCAAAAAGTAAAACCAAAACTAAGTTGCGAAAATGATTCGGATCAATACGACTGCGAAGTCGAATGCCAAGCCAAATACCAAGACCCATCACCGGGATTGCTAGACCCGCAAGTAACGTGACCTCGCTCGTGACTTTGCCTGCGAGGGCGAAAGTTATCAAGGTGAGCAAGTTCAATACAGTGAACACTCGATTTAAAATTGCTCGAAATTTTTCGGGAGAATAGTGTCGTGCATGAAGTAAGAAAACTAATGGAGGCCCATTGGTCGAAGTAGAAGTCGAAAGAACGCCTGCGATGACACCCATCGAATAGTCGAAGGCAAGTGGAAGCCTGCGTAAATCAAACTGCCGAGAGCTCAAAAAGACACTGATTAAAACAAAAACGCCAAGAAGGCCCTTCATCAGACGCGGATCGAGATTATTAAGCAACCATAAACCGAACGGCATGCCAAACAAAGCTGACACGACAAGACGCTGTGAGACATCTCGAGCGGAAATTGCTCTCGATTCATACCATTGAATACTGCAACTAACCGTTGATACAGCAGTCGCGGTGACGACGGCGACTGGTAAGTCAACAAAAAAAATCATCAATGGCACCGAGATAAGTCCGAAACCAAACCCGAACAGCGCCTGAATAATCGCCGCACCAAAGACAATTACGGCAACTGCCAAGAATTGAGTTAGAGACATTTGGTGCTTTTCATCTGTGTTCTGTTATTCACGTGCTAACTAAAGAGTGCTGCGAGTGCAGTTTCAAAAATCTGTGTATGAGTGTCGATATCACTCTCGGTATGAAACGGCGACAATAACGCCATATTGTGAAACGGCGTCAGCAGAACTCCACGATTGAGCGCCCAAAGATGCATGAAGTTCTCGAGATCTGGGTCGACGCCGGCGGCCGCTTGTGCTCCATTCTTGGGTGCAGGGCAAAACCAATATTCGGCACGGCAACCTAACTGTTGAACACTCCAGTCGAGATCATATTTCAGAATCGACTTTTCAACACCTTCTGCCCACCTTGTAGCAAGCCGAATGGTTTTCTCGAACTGCTCGGGCAGCAATGCATTCGAAAGTGTTGCACGCACTGCCGCCATGGCCAACACACTTCCCGAAAGCGTTCCACCCAAACCTGAAACATCTACATCGTGATTTGATAACGATGCTTCAGCTCGTTCTGCAAGAGCCTGCGACATTCCGTATGCAGCAACCGGAATACCGCCGCCGATTGTCTTTCCAATTACGAGCATGTCTGGCTCGAGATTCCACAACTTGGTCGCACCACCTGCACCCGCACATATTGTGTGAGTTTCATCGACGATAAGAATTACGTCATGCTTTCGCGTAAGTTCTCGCACACCCGAGAGATAGCCAGGTTCAGGCAACACGATACCGATATTTGTTAGTGCAGGTTCGATCAGCATGCATGCAACATCACCGAAACTAAGTTGTTTGTCGAGGGCTTCAAGATCGTTGTAGGGCACAACACGTGTCGTCAAAGATGGATGAACCTGCGGTCCGATTGCCCCATAGCGAGAAATTGTCTGGCCGTTTGCGTCGGCGACAACCAGTGTTTCGTCAACTGTGCCGTGATAACACCAATCGTGTACCAGAACTTTAGATCGATTAGTTAAATGTCGCGAGAGACGCAACACAAAACGATTGGCGTCAGTCGCACTTACCGAAAACTGCCACTTCGGCAATCCGAACCGCCTTGATAACTCTTCACCGACCCATGTCGAGTCAACACTTGGCAACATCACTGTCGAGCCGCGACTTAGTTGTGCCGTGATTGCACTATTAATTTCTTCAACGGCATGTCCGGTCATTGAACCCGTATCGCCCAAACAAAAATCTACGTATTCGTGTCCGTCAAGATCGACGAATTTCGCTCCCCGCGCATGTGTCACAGAAATCGGAAACGCACCCGGCCATCGCTTCATCCATGGCATCGGCACACCGCCGATCAAAGAACCACCAGCACGCAGAGCCGCATCTTTCGATTTCGGATGAAGGGTGACAAACTTCGCCTCCTCGTCAGCAATGCATGCGGTAAGTCTTGCGCGATCTAAGAAATTCTTATTTGTCACTGCTCCATTGTGGCAAATTCAGGTCTAATATCGTTAAGTGCCTCTCGGAGACTTCCGCAACAACCATCTAGGTCTCAAAATAAATTGGCGTCGTCTTGAAGATCGAATCAACGCTTTAGCCGAGATTTCACCAATAGACGGTGGCGGAAACTGTCGCCTCGCTCTCACTGATGAAGACAAAGACGGCCGAGATCTAGTCGTGTCATGGATGCGTAGTCTCGATCTAGAAGTAACAATCGATGTCGTCGGAAACATTATTGGAGTCTGGAATGTCGGCTCTGGAGCACCAGTCATGTCAGGTTCCCACATTGACACCGTGCGAACCGGTGGACGTTTTGATGGTTGCTACGGAGTGCTCGCTGCGCTTGAAGTAATTGAAAGTTGTAAGGACGCAAATATTTCGCCACCTCGACC
>ERZ889217.873-NODE-873-length-16824-cov-46.675890_pt1 | contig 16824 bp, 11 predicted proteins | sample MGYA00521098_ERZ889217 | MGnify/ENA primary metagenome ERZ889217 (study PRJEB32303, sample SAMEA104408613) | aquatic metagenome | biome: Brackish water; feature: Pelagic; material: water | place: Baltic Sea | collected 2014-06-10T22:04:00 | depth 2,362 m ...
TCTCGAGCCAGCGTCGTCTCGTTTAGTCAGCCAATTGGTGGCTGAAACCAAACTTTAAGAGGCGACAATTTTGCAAGACACACCACAAGCGATCGGTCTCTACGACCCACGATTTGAGCATGATGCCTGCGGCGTGTCGTTTGTCGTCGACATGCATGGTCGGGCAAGTCACGAAATTGTTGCAACGGGTCTAGGCGCGCTTTGCAGTATGGAGCATCGAGGCGCGACAGGTGCCGAGACGCAAACGGGTGACGGTGCCGGGGTTTTGCTGCAGATACCCCACAAGTTTTTTAGTGCTGTTACCGACTTTGCGTTGCCAAGTGTCGGTAGTTACGGCGTGGGCTTGGCGTTTTTGCCACAAAACGAAGAGCTCGCAAACAAAGCACGAGCGCAAATCGAACTGATCGTCGGTGAACAGAAGTTGCGCACTCTCGGTTGGCGAAGTGTGCCTGTTGACCCGAGTTGTCTCGGCGCGAGTGCGCTGCGTGTGATGCCAACTTTCATGCAGTTTTTTGTGGATGACCCGAGCGGCGCAAAGTTGATCGATCTAGATCGCAGACTATTTATTTTGCGCAAACGCATCGAGCACGAACTGTCTGACGACCTAAAGACTTATTTTCCGTCGTTGTCGTCACGCACGTTCATATATAAAGGCATGTTGACCACGCCAGAGTTGCAGATGTTTTTCACCGACTTGAGTGACGAGCGAATCGAGTCGGCGTTGGTGTTGGTGCACAGCAGATTTTCAACGAACACGTTTCCGTCATGGCCGCTGGCACATCCGTATCGATACATCGCACACAACGGCGAAATCAACACAGTTCAGGGAAACCGAAACTGGATGCGGACGCGAGAGTCGCTGTTGGCCACCGAGTTGATCCCTGATTTAGAAAAAGCATTTCCGATTTGCACGATTGGTGGCTCTGACTCGGCGAGTTTCGATGAAGTGCTCGAACTTTTACATTTGTCGGGGCGAAGTTTGCCGCATGCAATGTTGATGATGATTCCAGAAGCGTGGGAGAACTCGACAACGATGTCTGAGACCAAGCGAGCGTTTTATCGCTTTCACGGATCTTTGATCGAGCCATGGGATGGCCCGGCGAGTGTTGCATTCACCGACGGCACAGTGATCGGCGCAGTTTTAGATCGCAACGGATTGCGACCGAGTCGATATTGGGTCACCGATGATGATCGCGTAATTATGGCGAGCGAAGTTGGCGTTGTTGATATTGACCCAGCGAAGATTGTCGCCAAAGGGCGTTTACAACCGGGCAAGATGCTGCTTGTTGATACTTCGCAAGGCCGAATAATTGGTGACGATGAGATCAAAGAATCTCTCGCCGCGAGCGAGCCTTATGAAAAGTGGCTCGCCGAAGGGCAAGTTGAGCTTGTAAATCTTGCAGACCGAGAACATGTTGTCTTCAGCCATGAAAGCGTTCTTCGTCGCCAACAAATGTTTGGTTATACGCACGAAGAACTGAAGTTGATTATGGCACCAACGGCGCTGACCGCCTCAGAGCCAATCGGATCTATGGGCACCGATACACCGATTGCTGTTTTGTCAGAGCGCCCGAGACTTTTGTTCGACTACTTCTCGCAGATGTTTGCACAAGTGACTAACCCGCCGCTTGATGCGATTCGCGAAGAGATTGTCACATCAGTTGGCTCAACTTGTGGACCAGAAGGCAACTTGTTGCAAGCGACAGCCGAAAACTGCAAGCAACTTGTTTTGCCGTTTCCGATTATTGACAACGACGAATTAGCCAAGATTATTCACATCAACGACGACAAGAACTTTGAACACTTGAAGTCTGTTGTTGTAAGTGGGCTCTACCGAGTTGCAGACGGCGCCGATGCAATGCGTAGCGCGATCGATGAGGTGCGCGACCGCGTGTCAAAAGCTATTGACGAAGGTGCGCGCATTGTCGTGATCTCAGATCGCAATAGTGACGACACATTTGCGCCGATACCAAGTTTGTTGTTGACCAGTGCGGTGCATCATCATTTGATTCGACAAAAGCAACGTACGAAAGTCGGTTTGATTATCGAAACGGGTGATGCGCGCGAGGTGCATCACATGGCGTTGTTGATTGGTTACGGTGCGGGCGCGATTAATCCGTATCTCGCTTTCGAGACGATCGAAGACATGGTGAATAGCAGCGTTGATGTGGCGGCTTCGGGTGGCGAGTCGGGCGGAATGTTCGGTCTTGGTGCAATGAATGCGCAAAAAGCGATCAAAAATTACATCAAGGCGTCGGGTAAAGGTGTTTTGAAAGTGATGTCGAAGATGGGTGTTTCGACTGTTGCGTCTTATACGGGGGCACAGATTTTTGAAGCGATTGGTTTGTCGCGTGAACTCGTCGACGAGTTCTTTACTGGCACTGTCTCACGATTGGGCGGAATCTCGCTAGATGAGATCGCCCGAGAGGTTGCGGCTCGCCATGCGACTGCATATCCACCGCGACCAGATCAGCGACGACATCGACAACTTGAACTCGGCGGCGAATATCAGTGGCGTCGAGAAGGCGAGCACCATCTGTTTAATCCAGAGACTGTTTATCGACTGCAGCATGCGACTCGCTCGGGTCGCTACGACATTTTCAAGCAATATACAAAATCAGTCGATGATCAGTCGCGAGTGCTTTCGACGTTGCGAGGCCTGTTTGATTTTTCTGACGCGCGTGAGCCGATCTCGATTGATGAAGTCGAGCCAGTCAGCGAGATCGTCAAGCGATTTTCTACCGGCGCAATGAGTTACGGATCAATTTCGGCCGAGGCACATGAAAACTTGGCGATTGCGATGAACCGAATTGGTGCCAAGAGCAATACAGGTGAGGGCGGAGAAGACTCAGAGCGATATGTCGCAATGGCAAACGGTGATTCGAAGCGGTCGGCGATTAAACAAGTTGCCTCAGCCCGATTCGGTGTGACGAGCGAATATTTAGTGAACGCAGATGATTTGCAAATCAAAATGGCACAAGGTGCAAAACCCGGCGAGGGTGGTCAGTTGCCGGCGCACAAGGTGTATCCGTGGATTGCAAAGACGCGACACTCGACAGCCGGTGTTGGTTTGATTTCGCCTCCACCGCATCACGACATTTATTCGATTGAAGATCTCAAGCAGTTGATTCACGATCTTAAAAATTCGAACCCGGTTGCGCGGGTGCACGTCAAACTCGTTGCCGAAGTCGGTGTCGGCACGGTCGCCGCTGGTGTTGCTAAAGCGAAAGCAGATGTTGTATTGATTTCTGGTCATGACGGTGGCACCGGTGCTTCGCCGTTGACTTCGCTCAAGCATGCTGGCGCACCTTGGGAGTTGGGTTTGGCTGAGACGCAGCAAACACTGATGCTGAATGGTCTTCGAGATCGAATCGTTGTTCAGGCCGACGGTCAAATGAAAACAGGTCGCGATGTAATCATCGCAGCTCTTCTTGGTGCCGAAGAGTTTGGCTTTGCGACCGCGCCACTTGTCGTGAGTGGTTGCATCATGATGCGTGTTTGTCATTTAGATACGTGTCCCGTAGGTATCGCGACTCAGAACCCCGAGTTGCGCAAAAAATTTGCTGGCAAGCCTGAATTCGTTGTGAACTTCTTCGAGTTTGTTGCTGCCGAGGTTCGTGAATATCTGGCGCAACTTGGCTTTCGAACACTTGAAGAAGCAGTCGGTCGGGTTGACATGCTTGATGCGCGAGTCGCGGTAGATCATTGGAAGGCCCGTGGGCTTGACATTTCGCCGATTCTGATGACGCCACAAAATCCGTACAACCAGACGCCTTACAAATCAACAGAACAAGATCACGCGCTGGTCGATGCGCTTGACAACGAACTAATTATCGACTGCGCAAAGTCGCTTGCCGATGCATTGCCAACTAGCAACGAATACAAGATCAACAACACGAACCGTACTGTCGGCACGATGCTCGGTTATGAAGTGACAAAGCGATACGGCGCCGAGGGCTTGCCGGATGCGACGATCAAACTGCGTTTTGTTGGTTCGGCTGGTCAGAGTTTTGGTGCATTCGTACCAAGGGGCATCGAAATGACTCTCGAGGGCGACGCGAACGATTATTTAGGCAAAGGACTATCTGGAGGACGAATAATTTTGCACCCTGATCGGCGAGCGAAGTTTGTCGCTCACGAAAATGTGATCGCCGGAAACGTCATCGGTTATGGCGCAACTAGTGGCGAAATTTTCATCTCTGGCATAGTCGGAGAACGCTTTTGTGTTCGCAATTCTGGTGTGACTGCCGTTGTCGAAGGTGTCGGTGACCATGGTTGTGAATATATGACAGGAGGCAGAGTTGTCGTGCTTGGCATGACCGGCAGAAACTTTGCAGCCGGCATGTCTGGTGGCATTTCGTTTGTCTATGACGGCGACGACAAATTTGGGTCGAGAGTCAACACTGAATTGGTAGACATCGTCGCTCTTGAAAAAGAAGATGTGATTTGGTTGAAGACCGTGATCAGTCGTCATGCTGCGCTGACCAACTCTGCGCGTGCGCAAGAAATTTTGGCTGACTGGAAGTCGTCATTTGCCAAGATTCGTAAAGTTTTGCCGAGAGACTACGCGCGCGTGATTGCAGAACAGAACAAGAAGATCAAAGTAGGTGTGCATGGGTGAGCCGACCGGTTTTTTGAAGTGGGACCGTCAAACGCCAAAGCGACGACGAATACCCGTGCGAGTGCAAGATTGGAAAGAGGTTTACGAACCGTTTCCTGTTGACGAGTTGACGCGACAGGCTGGTCGCTGCATGGACTGCGGAATTCCGTTTTGCAATAACGGATGTCCGCTCGGAAACTTGATACCAGATTGGAACGATCTCGTATATCGCGGCAATTGGCGCGACGCCATCGAGCGTTTACACGCAACAAATAATTTTCCAGAATTCACTGGGCGACTGTGCCCGGCACCGTGTGAGTCGGCGTGTGTTCTCGGCATTAACTCTGACGCCGTGACGATTAAGCAAGTTGAAGTAGAAATTATCGATCGCGCCTGGCGTGAAGGTTGGGTGACCCCGCAGATGCCGTCGCAGAAAACCGGTAGGCGCGTGGTTGTGATTGGTTCAGGCCCTGCGGGTTTGGCTGCAGCACAACAGCTGACTCGGGTGGGCCACGATGTTTTAGTTCTTGAACGCGCCGATCGCATCGGCGGTTTGCTTCGCTATGGAATTCCTGAATTCAAGATGGAGAAAAGCAATATCGAGCGACGAGTCAAGCAAATGTCTGCCGAAGGAACCATCTTTCGAACGAATGCAACGGTTGGCGAAAACGTTGATATAGACGTTTTGTTGGCGTCGCATGATGCTGTTGTGCTCGCTTGTGGCGCGACAAACTGGCGCGACCTGAATGTGCAGGGGCGTGAACTCAAGGGTATTCATCAAGCGATGGAGTATTTGCCGCCTGCGAACAAGGTGCAACAAGGCGATTTTGCCGAAACAAATATCTCAGCCAAAGGAAAACACGTAGTAATCATCGGCGGTGGCGACACTGGTGCCGACTGTTTAGGTACCGCCATTCGCCAGGGGGCTGCATCAATAACGCAGCTCGAAATTTTGCCACAGCCGCCAGTTGAGCGTGCAGAGAATAACCCGTGGCCTCAGTGGAGTTTTGTTTTTCGAACATCTTCGGCTCACGAAGAAGGTGGCGATCGAATGTTTGCGGTTTCAACTGAAAAGTTCGTTGGTGACGAACACGGCAATGTTCGTGGGCTGGTTATTTGTGACGTTGAGTCGACGAACGGCAGTTTTGTGCCGGTCGAAGGCTCACAACGTGAACTGAAAGCCGATTTGGTGTTGTTGGCGCTCGGCTTTGTCGGCCCAGAAAAGTCGTCGTGGATAGATGACCTTGGCATCAAATTCGATGAACGTGGCAACGTCGCTCGAAACGATGACTATATGTCAAGTGTCAGCGGTGTTTTTGTTGCTGGGGACATGGGTCGCGGTCAGAGTTTGATTGTTTGGGCAATTGCTGAAGGGCGGGCAGCGGCTAGCGGCGTCGATAAATATTTGATGGGGCATACAGATTTACCGTCGCCAATTGTCGCTTCGGCAAAGCCACTGAACTGAGTTGTTTCTCGATTTGGGTGTGATCAGCTATCACAATAAAAATCGTTTACGATAGAGCGTGATGCTGAGTCGTAAATTTCAATTCGCGTGCATTGCGATTATCGCCTCGTCGTTTGTGGTCAGTGCTTGCGGTGTAGATGTGTCAGGCACTGCAACAACTGTTGTGCCGATTGGGCCGACTGATTTCGCAACGATTCCGCCGGTGCAAACGACTTTGCCGAATACGACGACTACTTTGCCACCAGGCGCGATCGGTGTCGAACAGGAATACATCGTTCAAGCAGGAGATTCACCGATCAAAGTGTCAACTCTGTTTGGTATCACAGTCACCGAACTTCTCGCATGGAACGGACTAGTCGCGGCGTCACAGTTTCCGTATCCGGGTCGCAAGTTGCGTATTCCGCCGTCGGCACAAGTCGTGTCGACGAACGTTCAGCAAACTACAACTGCGAGCCCGGTCGGCAAACCTGGTTGCGGCAATCGACCCGCTGGCACATATGAAGTTGCACAGGGTGACTCGCTGTATGTGATCATAAAGAAGTTCTGTGTTTCGATGCCGGCGCTGTTGGCAGCCAACCAGTGGTCGAGCATCGATGTGTTCTTGTTTGCCGGGATGAAAATAAATATTCCGCCTGCAGGTTCGTGATCGACAATTAGCGATGCGCCGCTGCCTCATCGCTAGCGAAAAGTTAACCGGTATTTAGCGCGAAGTTTTGTTGCGACGCTTAGCGTGACGGGCGAGTGCGAGCGTAATTAGTTCGTCGATTAACTCGGGGTAACTGACACCTGAGGCTTGCCAAAGTTTTGGATACATAGAGATCGGCGTAAAGCCAGGAATTGTGTTGATTTCATTGCACAAAAAGCCACGCTTGCCCTCTTCGTAAAAAAAGTCAACGCGAGCCATGCCGTCACTTCGAAGAGTGCGATAAATTTTGATCGCAAGTTGTTGCACTTCAGAAATCTCTGATGCCGAAAGTAGTGCTGGCACGAGCAACTGAGCGCCGTCACCGACATATTTGTCGTCATAGTCGTAGAACTCATGGCTTGGAACGATTTCTCCTGGCACTGAAGCCCGAGGAGACTCATTGCCGAGAACTGCAACTTCGATTTCGCGACCCGTTATGGCTTCTTCGATGAGAACCCATTCGTCATATTCGAATGCCTTGGCTAATGCTTTGTCTGCTTCTTGTCGAGTTTTAACTTTGCTCACGCCGATTGATGAACCCATATTGGCTGGTTTGACGAACATTGGTAAACCAAGTTCTTGGATAGCACGATCAATTGCTGAATTTACGTCGTCGGTGTCTCTGACAGTCAAGAACTTTTGTTGTGCGATGCCGTTCGCCGACATGATTTGTTTGGCGACTGATTTGTCCATTGCGACTGCGCTGGCCAAAACGCCTGAACCGACATATGCGACGTGTGCCAGTTCGAGCAAACCTTGAACAGTGCCGTCTTCGCCCATCGGACCGTGCAACAACGGAATAACGACTAGCGATTCTGTTTCAGAAGTCTTTTCAAAAACCAAGTTCGAACTTGTGGCAGACCCCGTCGCACTTAGCGCTTTGACGTTTGGTGATTGCGGCAACTCTGATTGCACCCAGCGACCTTCACGAGTGATGCCAACGGTCGACACTTCGTACTTTTGTGGATCAAGTGCGCGCAGGACATGGGCTGCAGTAACACAACTGACATCGTGTTCGGCAGATTCGCCACCAAATAAAACGACGACGCGTGTTTTTGACTTGCGATTTTCGCTAATCATTCGTCTTTACGGTACTCGCATCACAGCGCTAAACAGTCGCATCGCAAGATCGCAGTTAGGATAAAAGCCGTATGCGCTTCATGGCAGCAGATGTTGCACGCGCGGTTGCCGGAGAATTAGTCGGCTCAAACGCCCACTTGTCCGGAGTCTCATTTGATTCACGAACAATTTTGCCTGGTCAGCTTTTCGTACCGATTATTGATCAACGCGATGGACACGACTTCATTGCTGATGCGCTCAAGCGTGGCGCTGGTGCCTATTTGACTGCACGCGATCCGCAAGGTCGAACAGCGATTCGAGTCAGCGAGACAGTTGCTGCATTGCTGACGCTTGGTGCGTGGGGTAGAGCGAAACTTGATCAGAATTTAGGTTTGCGAGTTGTGGGCGTAACTGGCTCTGTCGGTAAAACTTCAACTAAAGATCTGGTTGCCAGTGCATTAAATGTTGCGTTTAAAACTCACGCCAATGAACGTTCGTTCAACAATGATTTCGGTTTGCCGACGACAATCTTGAATGCGCCAGACGAGACACAAGCACTGGTGCTCGAAATGGGAATGCGTGGATTCGGCGAGATAGCCAAGTTGTGTGCGGTGGCTAATCCACAAATCGGAATAGTGACGGCAGTTGCAAATGCGCACACAGAAAGAGTCGGGTCGATTGACGGTGTCGCTCAAGCGAAACGCGAGTTGATTGAAGCGCTGCCAAAAGCGGGTGTTGCAATTTTGAATCGTGATGATGACCGCGTTTGGGCAATGCGCAGTGCGACTGGGGCAACTGTGTTGAGCTTTGGAGCCTCAGAACATGCAGATGTTCGAATGGTGAAATGCACGATTGACGATCAAGGTCGTGCGACAGCGAGTGTCGCTTCGCCGTGGGGCGAGGTCGAATTAAAAATGCAAGTTGCAGGTCGGCACATGGCACATAATGCTTTGGCGGCTTTGTGCGTGGCTGGCGCACTGGGTATTGATATGGGCGCGGCGGCGTCGGCGGTTTCTTCGGCGAAAATTTCTGAGTTCAGAATGCAAATGAGAAAGTTGCAGTCGGGTGCGACCGTGATTGATGATTCGTATAACGCCAACCCGGCATCAATGCGTGCGGCGCTCGAGACACTCGCGAGTATTAACGCCAAGAGAAAAGTTGCCTTTTGTGGGTTGATGGCCGAGTTGGCTGAGTCTGCAAGTGAACATCGTTCAATTCGTCAATACGCAACTGAATTAGGCATTGAGTTGATTGCGGTGAACACTGAGCTCTACGACGTTGATGCTGTGAGTTTTGACCAAGCGCGAGATCTACTGGCGAAACTGAGCCGTGACGATGCTGCGCTGGTTAAGGGGTCGAAAGTTACAGGTCTCGTGCGTCTTTGCGAAGGCTTATAGAACTGTTTCTACTTCACTTCGGTTGCGCTCAATGCGTTCAATGTCGCACCACCACCACAACACTGCAGCCCACAACGAACCCATAATCAAAAGCCACTGCGAACCGTAGCGGTCGATAAGCGGGCCGAAAACTAAGTTGCCGATCGGCACTGTGCCACCGAACGCCATGAACCAAAGGGCCATCACTCGTGCTCGAATTTCGGGTGAGAGACCTGAAACAAGAACTGTCTGCATCGAAGTTGTTGTGAAAAAGTAAGCAGCGCCAAGGAAGAAAACTGAAAAGAACGCAAGACTGACGTTCGGGGCAAGTGCAAATGCCATCATGCTGACGCTGAAACTTGCGAAGCCGACACGAATGAGTTTGCGATTATCGACGTCGACGAAAACAGTTGAGACACTAAGACCGCCGAGGCAAGCACCGAACCCCCAAGTTGCGTAAAGCCAGTTATATGTCGAACTTTGAGACTCGATCCCGAAGTTGAGTTGGACCACTGCAGGAAACAAACCGACATATGGCAAAGAGAGAAGCGAAAAAGAGGCGAGAGTTAAAACGAGTCGCGAGACGACGATGCGTTCGCGGGCGATTTTGAACGCAAACGTGAATCTACGCCAACCGGCAGTTGTGTCGCGAGTGAATTCAGGGATCTTCACACTAATCAGCGCAAAAATAACGAACAAATAAGTGACGGCGTTGATTGAAAAGAACTGTGCCGTTGTGACATTCCATTGCGCAAGCACGGCGACGATTATCGGGCCGATTACTCGCGCGCCGTTGATCACGGTTGAGTTCAGCGAGATGGCGCCAGCAAGGTCTTTTGGCGGCACGAGAGTTGTGAGCATTGAAGACCAGCCAGGTATTTGCAGCGCGTTGCCAATGCCGACACCGAGTTGGGCGGTAAAGATAAGCCAGATGGCGACGTCGTTGGCTGCAAAGAATGCCAGCAAAAGCGAGCACAACAGTTGCAGAACTTGCATCGAAACGAGAAACTTCTTTCGATTCACTCGATCGGCGATGACGCCCCCTGGAATCGACAACAACAGAATCGGCCCTAGTTGGGCAAAGATCACGACCGCGACAAAAGAGGCGCGGCCTGTGCGACCATATATATAGACAGGCAAAACAACGTTTTGAATCCAGGTGCCGATGTTTGAGGCAAACGAGCCAAACCAAATTCGTCGAAAATCGCGCGACTGAAATGCGGCGCGAGCACTGCCTGACTTGAATTGGCGATTTCGTCGACTAATCGGAGTTGAAGAGTCAGTCGTGTCAGTCATGCGCGAATCGCTTCAACGCTAGTGCAATAATTGAGATGTGGACACTACAAAAATTGATAGCAAAGTAAGTTTCGAACAAGTGCAAGTGGTGCAAAAAGTTGTAGTCGACTCATGTCGCACACGTCACGCAGTTTTCTCAGAGTGCCCCCATTGTGGTTCGGCCCTGCATGCTGAGCACGCACACTTTAAGTGTTCAGGTTGCGGTTGGCGCGATAGTTGCTGCGACTAGTTCTACAGAACTTTTAAGCAGTCAACAGCAGTTTTGTTAAGCGCAGTCGCGGCTGCAAGATTTGTGATTTCGCCATTGACTGTGTTGACGCCAAGTTTCAGTCGTTCGTCGCGTAGTGCCGCATTTTTTGTGCCAAGTTTGGCGACATCAATTAGATAGGGCAAAGTCGCGTTGGTGAGTGCATAGGTGCTCGTGTGAGGCACTGCACCTGGCATATTGCCGACGGCATAGTGCAGCACGCCATGTTTTTCGTAAACGGGTTCTTTGTGAGTCGTTTCGTGAATTGTTTCGATGCAGCCACCTTGGTCGACGGCGACGTCGACAATCACCGAGCCACGTTTCATTGTTTTTACCATGTCTTCAGTAACGACAATGGGTGCGCGCGCACCAGCGACAAGAACAGCACCGATAACTAGATCGGCTTGTGCGATGTAGCGCTCAATTGCACCACGGTTCGAGGCGATTGTCGTGATTCGCGAGCGAATGATTTGGTCAATGAAACGCAAGCGATCGAGATTCTTGTCGAGCAAGGCCACTTCGGCTTCCATTCCGCCGGCGATCCACGCTGAGTTCCAACCAACATTGCCAGCACCGATGACAAGAACTTTTGCCGGATGCACACCGGGCGCGCCACCCATTAAAACTCCACGACCACCGTTCGGGCTTTGCAAATAAAACGCGCCGACTTGGGTGGCGATTCGCCCGGCGATTTCGCTCATTGGCGCAAGCAGAGGAAGCGAGCCGTCTGCTTCTTGAACAGTTTCATATGCGATCGAAGTCGTCTTATTTTTGAGCAGAGCTTCGGCGACTTTGGGGTAGGCCGCAAGATGCAGATATGTGAAGAGAGTTAGATCGGGTCGAAGGAAGTCGAATTCTTTTGCGGTTGGTTCTTTGACTTTGACGACCATCTGCTGCGACCACGCGTCGGCTGCAGTCGGCACGATTGTTGCCCCAGCCGCCTCGTATTGGCTGTCTTCAATTGAGGCACCGAGACCTGCAGCAGTCTCGACAAACACCTCGACCCCTATCCGCTCAAGTTCGCGGACGCCATCTGGAGTCAGAGCAACTCGTCCCTCAGAAGTTTTGGTCTCTTTAGGTACACCCAGTGTTTTGATTACTGGGGTCGCCATGTGCACAAATCTAGTATCAAGGTGGTCAGCCGCAATGGTCCTTATGCAATGGGGTGTGTCACTTGTCTTTTGATCGCTTCAATGCTTTGACTGCTTCGGAGCGCTGTCCGCTCAGGGTGCCGAGCACAAGCAGTGCCACACTGAAAAATAATACCATTGAAGCCAACACATTGATTTGTGGCGGAATTCGTACACGAGCAGCACCGTAAATTTGCAATGGGAAGGTCACGGTCGAGCCAGAATTAAAAAATGTGATGATGAAATCATCGATAGAGAGCGCAAACGCCAGCAACGATGCGGCGAGCACTCCTGGCAAAATCAGCGGAAAAGTCACGTAGCGAAAGGTGCGCCAGGGTTTTGCACCCAAGTCGGCCGCGGCTTGCTCAAGAGTCCAATCAAACCCGCGAATTCGGGCGCGCACGGTGAGTGCGACGAAGCTCACCTGAAACATTACGTGAGCAATCATCACAGTGATGGACCCAAAGTCCACGAATGTCTGATTCAAAAATAGCGTTGCCAATGACGAACCCAACACGATTTCTGGTGTGGTAAGAGGTAGCACGAGTAGCAGGTTGATCACCGAACTTCCCTTAAATGCTCGTCGTGACAACGCAAGGGCAATGAGTGAACCAAAAATCGTCGAAATCAACGTGGCTGCAGCACTAATTCGCAGACTCGTCCACAGCGCTGCAGTTAGGGAACTTTGCGAAAACGGGTCAAGCCAGTTGTCAAAGGTGAACTCTTGCCAGACGATGTTGTAGTTGCCTTTTGGTTTGTTAAAACTAAACAACACGATGAAGAAAATTGGGGTAAATAGATACACCAACCCCAAACCCGCAAACACGTTTAGGCTGATGCGAGCAATTCGCGAACGGAGCGAGTTCATACCAGCTTCTCGGTGCCGAAGAATTTCGTATACAGCAGCACCAGCGCTGTGATGCTTACCATCAGTACGGTGCTCATGGCGGACGCCACAGGATAATTGTTCTGCCGCAAAAACTGATCTTGTATTGAGTTGCCGATCATCGTTGTGTTTGGGTTACCAAGAAACTGGGCGTTGACAAAGTCGCCAGCCGCAGGTATGAAGGTCAATAGTGTCCCTGCGAATACACCAGGAATGGATAGCGGTAGCACCACTTTGCGAAATGCAACCGTGGGTGTGGAGTACAGATCCTTGGCCGCATTCACGAGATTCTGGTCGATTTTTTCGAGGCTCACGTAGATGGGCAACAACATGAATGGGAGGAAGTTGTAGGTCAGCCCACCGATTACGGCTGCTGGCGTATTGAGCAGTTTGCCATTGTCCATAATGTGCAACCACTCGAACACGTTCACTAAGCCCAATTTGTTTAGTACTGAGACGAGTGGCCCTTGGTCGGCAAGAATCGTGCTCCACGCGATGGTGCGAATGAGATAGCTCGTGAAAAATGGAATCACCACCAACCCAAGTAGGAAGTTTTTGAACCGACCGCCACGAAATGCGATCACGTAAGCAATTGGATAGCCAATCACGATGGTTAAAATCGTGGCAATAAATGAATACAAAAATGCGCGTTGAAATTGGCCGCCGAAGTCGCTGAAGGCTCGCGAGTAGTTTTCCCACGCCCAGTTGAATTCGTATCGCACTGAGAAGCGGCTCTCCTTAGTTGAAAGAGAGATGCGCACGAGCGACCATACCGGCGCTAAGAAAAAGAGCGCCATCCACAAAAGCCCTGGCTTCATAAGTCCGTATGGGGCGAGGAGTCGTCGTGCTTCTGGACCACCGAAGGCTGCCAGCACGAGAACTCCAACCACAACGATCAGCAGCAGCAACACCACTAGCGCATTGAGCGTGCCTTGGAACCAACCGGTCCCGAGCGCCACCAAGCAGGACGCAGAAACTGCGAGTGCGCCGAGTCCTACAATGTCAGCTCGCCTCGCGAGCATTAGTTTACGCGCCGATAATTGCCGAGAAGGCGTCAGCGAACTGAGCGTCGACATCTTCCGACAGGTTCGCCCACGACTTAAGGCGTGATGCCGTTGCTGAATCGGGGAACACCAGTGGGTTTTCCGCCAACTCTGGGTCGATCTTGGCGACTTCTTCTTGCACACCCTTTACTGGTGAGAAGTACTGCACGTACGAAGTGATCTGTGCAGCCTGCTCGGGGTCGTACACAAAGTCGAGCCACTTCGCCACGGCGTCGGTGTTTTCGGTGCCTTTCGGCATGACCATGACATCAGCCCAAAGCGTGCCACCTTCTTCTGGGACGACGAAGCGAATGTTCGGTGAGTCTTTGCCCAACTGCAACACGTCGCCCGACCAACCGACACATGCGGCGTAGTTGCCGCTCACGAGGTCGTCGATGTAGTCGTTGCCGGTGAAGGCACGAATCTGACCATCGGCTTTGGCTCGCTCGAGTATTTCGAACGCGCTGGCAGCTTCTTCGAACGACGAAATCGTGGTGATGTCGATACCTTCGGACATAAGGATGAGACCCATCGTGTCGCGCATTTCGGTGAGCATGCCGATTTTGCCTTTGAACGCCGGATCAAACAATTCAGAGGTGCTCTTCAATTCGCGACCAGTGACATCAATGTTGTACGCGATACCCGCGGTGCCCGCTTGCCACGGCAAGCTGTATTCGCCGGTGGGGTCCCACGGTGGCTTCACGTAGTTGTCTTCAAGATTGGACTTGTTGGGCACCTTGTCGAGCGGGAGTTTGTCCACCCAGCCGAGGTTGATGAGTCGACCCGCCATCCAGAAGGTTGGTGCGATGAGATCGGGCTCGATCCGTTTGTCAGCGCCGAGCAACGGCTGAATTTTGGCAAAGTACTCGTCGTTGTCGTTGTATGACTCGACGTAAGACATGTCAACACCGCTTGCTGCCGCAAAGCGCTCAACCGAACCGACTAAGCCGTCTTCACTAGGGTCGATGTACAACGGCCAGTTATCAAACAGCAACGCGTTTGATCCGCCGCCGCCTCCGCCGCAGGCAGCAAGAAGTGCGGGCAACGAAATGCCAGCAACGCCGAGAGCGCCGCTACGAATCAGAAATTCTCGACGAGTCCACGGATTGGTTGGTGTTCTCGAAGTTTTGTGGCGCTTGTTCATAGTTCCCCTTTTGTCGTTAGACCTCGACACTAATTTACGATGCCCCTAGTGTAATGAATCTATAGCGATGCTTCCACATGGTCAACACTGGTGGTAGTGGCGCCGGCGTGGTCTGGCCATCCGGCCAAAACATATGGGCAGTCGTCGGACCACACCAAACAAATTTTTTCACCTGGTCGAGCCCAGGAAGGTAAGGCATTGGCGTCTATAAGTGCTGAAATCTCGGTGTCGTCGGTCTGGTGCACGATGAGGCGAGCAGTAGCGCCTTGGTATACAAGGTCGGTCAAAATTCCATCCAATCCACTTCCAGATTCGTCTATCGACTGGGCAGGATGCAACCGCTCTGGTCGCAGCATTACGCATACCTTGTCACCGACTGCAAACGACGCTGATGTTACGGGTACCTTCAGGGCTATTCCACGCGTCGTGCGCACGTGGAGCCACTGCTTCGAATTTGACTCCACTGTCGCTGGCAGCAAATTGGCTGAACCGATGAATCCAGCCACAAACAATGATGCTGGCGAACGATAAATTTGCTCGGGGGTTCCAATTTGTTCGACCCTGCCCTCGCTCATTACGGCGATTCGATCACTCATTGTGATTGCTTCGCCTTGGTCGTGGGTCACGAAAATAAAACTGATGCCAACTTCTCGCTGAATGCGCTTGAGTTCAATTTGCATCGCCTCACGAAGCTTTAAGTCGAGTGCCGCGAGCGGTTCGTCCAAAAGCAAAGCACTCGGGTAGTTAACTAGCGCGCGCGCGAGCGCAACTCGTTGCTGCTGACCACCAGAAAGTTGTGAAGGTTTGCGGGCCGCAAATTTGCCAAGACGAACTACTTCTAGAATTTCTGTAACATCTTTTTTTATGCGTGCATCGTCAAACTTTTTTGCACTACGCGGACCAAAAGCCACGTTGTCGAACACGCTCATGTGTGGAAACAGTGCGTATTGCTGAAACACCGTATTGACATTGCGCCGATATGGAGGAACTGACGAAACATCTTCGCCGTCAAGCAACACGCGACCCGAGGTGGGCTTTTCGAAACCCGCGATCATTTTTAGCATCGTGGTTTTTCCGCAACCGCTTGGACCGAGGATCGCAAAGAATTCGCCATTTGCAATAGAAAAATTGGCATCTTCAACTGCTACAAAATCACCGTACATCTTGCGAAGGTGGTCAAGCTCGATGACTAATCGTTTCTCGTCGGTCATTCCACCCCTTTGGCGTCTCGTGACACGCTAGTTGCAAAGCGGAATACTTTCAAAGTACCCGGTCGAGATGAAATGCAGGTACGTCGAATGCGACCAACGATCTGACCTAATCTGTCTTTATGACTAGGAAGTGTGAGCGACCATCATGTCGCGAACGGGGCGAAGTTGCGTATGTAATTGACACGGCCAACTTGCTAGTGAGCGTTGATTCGCCAATACCGAGAGATTCATCGCGGGTGAATGTTTTGTGTCGCCGGCACGCTGACTCGCTGGTTGTGCCACGTGACTGGCAGATTATTGATAATCGAACGAAAAAGCAGCGGTTATTTAGCGCCCCTGCAAGTCAGTCTGTGCGAACTTCATCGCGATCGTCGTCTGTTAAAAAACAGAAGCGCGAAAAAGGTAAGACTGGCGCGGTCATTCAAGATCTGTTTGAGTTTGCGACGCGCGTTGTCGCGGCGCCTGCCCGTGAGCCAGAGCCGATTCTTGAGACTGTGTCGGTGCCAGAGGTCGAGACCGAGATCGAGACTGAGATCGAGACAATTGATCCGCAAGAAACTCAAGCGATGCCGTGGACGCCGCAGTTTGATCGAACGGGAGACCTCGATGGCCGACTGCGAGCCCGTGGTCGGTTGTTGTCGCGAGCCTTTGGTGCTTTTGACGCATCTAGTGAGGGCCGTGA
>ERZ889217.876-NODE-876-length-16759-cov-11.462105_pt1 | contig 16759 bp, 17 predicted proteins | sample MGYA00521098_ERZ889217 | MGnify/ENA primary metagenome ERZ889217 (study PRJEB32303, sample SAMEA104408613) | aquatic metagenome | biome: Brackish water; feature: Pelagic; material: water | place: Baltic Sea | collected 2014-06-10T22:04:00 | depth 2,362 m ...
GGATTTCGGCTGCAGCTAATTGCGTGCGAAGTTCAACTAGCTCACTGATGCTAGCCACCGGTTGCTCAAAGTATTCGATCGGGTAATCGGCGATTGCCCTAATAATTTTCATTGCCTGAGCAACAGAGTAATTTCCGTTGGCATCGAGTCTCAGGCGCGCGTCCGGGTAGCTTTTGTGGGCTTGGGCGATCCGGGCAAAATCCTGATCGAGGTTTTGGCCAGCCTCGGCAACTTTTATTTTTATGGTTTGAAACTGGCCGAATGCTTCCAAAGTTTCGACAACCTGATCGGGTCTGACTGCTGGAAGGGTTGCGTTTATTGGTATCAGCTGCCTTTTGGGCTCTGAAAGAGGACTGTTTGCAAACTCCAGAGCCGCTCTCAACCAGGTCGCAGCCTCATCATCTTCGTATTCTAAAAACGGCGAGAATTCGCTGTAGCGCTGGGAGCCCTTAAAAATAAGCGCCTCTCGGTAATCGATTCCTCGAAACCTAGAGCGCAGCGGCAGTCTGACAACCGCCACTTGAGTTATTTGAATGCTCTCCACGAGGATTAGTCTAGGTCTATGACTAAACCAGTTTCAGAGCTGTTTGATCCAGAAATCTGGATGTCGGTGCCAGGGTTTGAGGACCTGACCGACATCAGTTACCACGCGCACAAGCAACTTGGCGTTGTCCGGGTTGGCTTTTCTAGGCCCGAGGTCAGAAACGCTTTTAGACCCCAAACCGTCGATGAGCTTTATCGAGCACTGGATCACGCGCGCTGCCAGTCAAATGTTGGGGTGGTGCTACTAACCGGTAATGGCCCGAGTGAAAAAGATGGGGGCTGGGCTTTCTGCTCCGGTGGCGACCAGAGAGTTCGAGGCAAAGCCGGCTATGAGCATGCCGAAGGTTCTGCCGGCAGATTGCACATTCTAGAAGTTCAGCGGTTGATTAGGTTTATGCCGAAGGTTGTAATAGCTCTCGTGAGCGGCTGGGCCGCCGGTGGAGGACATTCTTTGAACGTGGTTGCAGATCTTTCAATCGCATCGAAGGAGCACGCCAAGTTCAAACAGACTGACGCCGATGTTGGCAGCTTTGATGCCGGCTACGGATCTGCTTACCTAGCAAAACAAACCGGCCAGAAATTCGCCCGGGAAATCTTCTTCCTTGGAGCCACCTACGATGCCGACCGCGCCTATGAAATGGGCGTTGTCAACAAGGTGGTTCCCCATGCTGATCTGGAGACCGCAGGCCTGGAGTGGGCCAAAGAAATCCTTGGAAAGTCGCCCACGGCAATTCGAATGCTCAAATACGCAATGAACGCCGTTGATGACGGTTTAGTTGGTCAGCAATTGTTTGCTGGCGAAGCCACCAGGCTTGCCTATGGAACCGACGAAGCAAACGAGGGCAAGAATGCCTTCTTGGAAAAGCGCAAACCTGATTGGTCCTCGTTCCCCTGGCACTACTGATGAAGCCCACCCTTACTGTTAGCGCGAGTGATCCATTCGCGGTCCTGAAGATGATGACCAATGTATTTGACGGTCAAGTCGCAGGTTTTGTTTCACCTCCGGAGATAACTGGAATTGGTGTTGATTTTGATCCGGTCCCATCAGAGGTTTCTGATGATGTCGGCCTGATTGTCGAATCGTCTGGTTCGACCGGAAGACCAAAGCGACTTGAAATCTCTTTGGCTGCCCTTCTTGCAAGTGCTAACGCGTCAGCAAAGTTTCTAGGTGGCCACGGTCAGTGGCTCCTTGCGCTTCCCGCCAATTACATTGCGGGGGCAAACGTGCTTTTTAGATCCGTTGTTGCAGACACTCAGCCGGTAATCCAAAACACTAGAGTGCCGTTCTCCGCCGAGGGTTTTCTAAACTCGGTTTCTTTGATGCGAGGAAGCAAGCGCTACACATCATTGGTTCCAGCGCAGCTTGATCGCTTGGCAGCCCATGCCGATATTGAATCCAAAGACAATGCCGTTATCTTGGCGCTTCAAAGCTTTGATGCAATTTTGATTGGTGGGCAGCTGCCAAACTTTGCAACCGTTGAATCACTAAAGAGTCGCGGGGTGAAGCTGGTTGAAAGCTACGGGATGGCTGAGACAAGTGGCGGTTGCGTTTATGACGGTCAGGCTCTTGACGGCGTGAACCTCGAAATCATTGACGGTAAGGTCGCACTTGCCGGCCCAGTGCTTGCAAACGGGATTGGCGAAAAGTTTCTGAGTTCCGATCTTGGTGAAATAGTGGGCGGGCGTTTGAGGGTTATTGGTCGAGCGGATCGAGTAATAGTTTCCGGCGGCAAGAAAGTCTCACTCGATGATGTCGAGGCCAAGGTTTTAGCCCGAGAGGGCGTCACGGAGGTTATTGCCGTTGCACTTGATTCCAAGTGGGGTCAATCGGTCGGTCTAGTTTTGGCCGCAAGAGAGGGCTTTGACGAGGCGAACCTTCAGAGAATTCTTTTGGGCGCCGCAAAACCGATTGCGGTGCAAAGAGTTGACCAAGTGCCGAGGCTGATAAGCGGCAAACCTGACTATCAGGCGGCCATGGCGCTGTTGGCAGATTAGTCTTTATCGAATGTCAACTCTAAAACTTTGGATTGAGGGCGCCCGTCTCAGAACGCTCCCGCTGGCAATCGCACCGATCATTCTTGGAAGCGCAACCGCGGCATCGCTTGATGCTTTTGATCCACTTCTTTCGATTCTGGCCCTACTTGTTGCGCTGTCTTTGCAGGTCGGCGTGAACTACGCAAACGATTACTCCGATGGCATCCGCGGCACCGATGAGAACAGAGTTGGCCCGCTAAGGCTCACTGGGTCGGGTTCTGCGAAACCGGGATCGGTGAAAATAGCCGCCTTTGCAAGCTTTGGCTTTGCAGGTCTAGTTGGTCTAGCCGTTGTTTTATTGACCGGTCAGTGGTTTTTGGTTTTGGTTGGCATTGCTGCCATCGTGGCGGCCTGGTTCTATACCGGGGGTAAAAACCCATACGGCTATGCCGGTCTCGGTGAGATTGCCGTTTTTGTTTTCTTCGGTCTTGTAGCAACCGTTGGCACCAACTTTATTCAGACCGGCTTCGTTGACCCGCTTTCGGTTTTGGTTGGAGGCGCATACGGGCTCTATGCAGCTGCGGTCTTAATGGTCAACAACATTCGCGACATAAAAACCGACAAAGAATCTGGAAAAATCACAGTTGCCGTGAGGTTGGGGGAAAAGAATTCTCGCAGGCTGTTTATCTGGATGCTTTGGTTGCCAGTGCTGATAAACCTAATGCTGGTGTTGGTCTACCCGGCGACCCTTTTGGGGATGCTTAATCTGCTACTAGTCATCCCAGCAACGCTGATTGCCCTTGATGGCAGAGGGGCCAAGGAGCTTATTACTGCTCTGAAACTTGCAAGCTTCGCGGGTCTAGGCTTTGGGGTCTTGGTCGGCGCCGGAATCTTTTTCGTCAGCTTCAGTTTCTGAATCCATGAGGCCGTTCTCAAGGTCGCTCTCTTTGTCCTCGTAGGTTCCGGAAGAATTGCGGGCCAGCTTTTCAGACACGGATTGACTCATGGCTTTGCGCTGCCTGTCTAAAAAAACAAGAGATATCGCAAAAGAGGCAGCCGCTGCAATAATTGCGGCAAAAAATGTGTTGAACTGCAATGCAATAAGGGCGATAAAGACGCCGAAAAATAAGCTAAGACGAATGAGTGTGTAGCTGAGCCATGGGTTTTTCACCTCTACAGTTTAGGCTCAGCTTGGTGAACTAGGGTGGAGTTATGACGAGAGTGGCTATAGGAACCTTGGGGTTCTTACTAATCTGGACGATTTTCACGACTGTTTTTGCAGCAAGCGCAGACAAGTCTGAAGTCAGGTTGCTGCCCAAGTGGGCTTGGGTGGTGCTTTGCGCGCTGTTGCCATTTTTCGGCGGACTTCTTTACCTGATGGTTGGTAGGCCACTTCGAGGCAACGGGGGACCGGCTTCGGGCGGAAAAGGACGAGTAATTGCTCCGGATGACGACCCGAATTTCTTGAGGGACATTTCAAAATTCTTGCGCAATAAAGATCAAGACGACAAAGACAAGAAGTGACCAACCCGTCCCAAGAGTTCGCTGCCTCGCTAATTGCTGAATTTGTGTCAAGCGGAGTCAAAAACTTTTACCTAGCCCCGGGCGCAAGATCTCAGGCACTGGCCATCGCTGCCGGCCAACTCGCGCAAGCCGGGAAACTTTCTCTCACTATTCGTCTTGATGAGCGGACACTAGCTTTCACGGCCCTGGGAAGAGCAATGGCAACCGGAGAGCCAAGCGTAATAATTACTACCTCTGGAACTGCAGTTGCTAATCTGCACCCTTCGGTCCTGGAGGCCCACCACAGCGGAGTCCCACTTATCTTGCTCACGGCTGACAGACCATCTGAACTTAGGGGAGTCGGTGCGAATCAAACCACCGATCAAGTCGGCATCTTCTCCGGTGTCCTTCGAGGCTTCCACGACGTTCCAGCGCCAAGGCCAGGCAGCAATCCTTCGGCGGGCGAATTAGTCGATGCCGCAATTGCTCAAAGCCTGGGAGTATCCAAGCAGCCAGGACCAGTCCAGCTAAATCTTCAGTTTGTTGAGCCGTTGAGTGCGAGCGAGCCCAGCGCTCTGAATGTTCTTTCCAAACTGACTACGAGAGCTCTGCCAGTGGCGCCAGTCGTGCAAGAAGAGCTAGAAATTGAAGTGGATAACCACACGGTTGTTATCGCGGGTGCAGGCGCGGGGTCAGATGCGGTTCGCTTTGCTGAAAGGGCGAATCTTCCACTTTTCGCCGAGCCATCCTCGGGCGCCAGGTATGGATCCAGCGCAATCACTGATTATGTGCAGGCTCTCGGTTCTGATTTGGCAGATCAGGTTCGCAGGGTAGTTATTTTTGGAAAGCCAACTCTTTCGAGGCCAATCATTGCCCTAATCAAGCGCTGCAATGTCTATGTCGCCAACTCGAAACAGTTTGGCAAATTCGACGTTGGTAACAACGCCATTGCGGCTTCTTGGCAGCTGATGCCGGGCGGACGAGCCGATGGTGCCTGGATTGCCAGCTGGAAGAACTTCGAGCCACCAACTGATCAGCGAGCACTGTTGGCACAAGCAGTCTGGAACGCCACCGGCTCAATACCTTTGCTGTTTGGTGCTTCAAACCTGATTCGGGTTGCTGACAGGGTTGTTAGACCTGCTGCCGTGACAACCTTTGCTAACCGAGGCCTATCTGGGATTGACGGTACGGTTGCAACCGCGATTGGAATTGCTCAGGCTGGAAACGGCGTTCGCGCACTGATAGGTGATCTGACTCTCATTCACGATGTTGGGTCGCTAAATAAATCTGGACTGAGAAATCTGAATGTTCAACTAATTGTCGGAAATGATTCAGGCGGGCAGATCTTTAGAAATCTTGAGGTCTCAAAAAACATCCCAAGTGAGCTATTTGAACAGCTATTTACTACTCCGCAGCAGTTATCAATAGAGGCGTTAGCTAAGGCTTTTGATTGGCAGTATTTCGAAGTTCAATCAATAGCGGAACTTGAAAAGGCGATGAAATCCGAGGGTTTTGTAATTATTGACTACAAGCTCTCAGCCGCAAAGGCGTAGCGAACCGCTTTAAACTTCAGCTCCGTCTCGGCAAGCTCTGCTTCAGGGTCTGACTCAGAAACTATTCCGCAACCCGCGATAGCTCTAATTTGATTTGGCTCGATGATTCCGCCGCGAAGCGCAATTGCCAACTCCCCGTCGCCGTTTGAACTTAGCCAACCAACCGGTCCCGCATAACCCGCTCTGTCAAAAGGCTCCAGCTCATCTATTAGCTTCTCGGCTAACTGAGTTGGGGTTCCGGCAACTGCTGCGGTCGGGTGCAACTTGGCTATTGCGTCCAAGAGCGTTACCCCTTCTCGAAGCTCGCCCTTGACGTCTGTGGCAAGGTGCCAAAGATCCGGCAGGGCAAGCGAGAACGGTTCCGCACCTGCCTGAACGAAATTGCAAAAGGGGTCTAGCGCTTGGACCATTGAGTTCACCGCAAATTCGTGCTCATGCTTGTTTTTGTGGGAGTGGGCAAGGCCCTCGGAGATCGCTCGATCGACATCTGGGTCGGTGCCGCGGCCGGCTGTTCCGGCAAGCACTCTGGCCGAGACCTCGCCGCTTTGTGCTCTCAGCAGTAGCTCCGGGGAGGCCCCGAAGACATCTCCAATCGCATAGGTCCAGCAATCCGGGTATCTTTCGTGAAGTCTTTTCAAGGGAATCGCGAGGTCTGGCCTGGAATCAATCGGCATCAAAAGATCTCTGCCGATCACTACTTTTTCTAGGTCCGTTGTACTGAATGCCTCAAGAGATTTAGCTACCGCTGCCTTGAAAGCATCCGAACTGAAACTGCCGTCTTGAAACGACCTAAGCACCGGCTGCAGTTCATTCTCCAAGGTCTTAGGACCTTCGATGATTACCTCAAAGCCCACTTCGCCCCGGTAAACCCTTGTAATCATTGGGACGTAGAGCACGCTGTCCTGAGAGCTGTTTTCGGAAAACGTGATTGAGGTCAGCGCAATCAGCCCGGCGCTGCTGATTCCTGATTGGTTCTCTATTTCAGCGGTGGCAAGGATTTCTTTCCAGCCAGCTGCTAGCTCAGCAACTCGGTTTTTACCCCTTGCGGCTATCTGAATTGCACGGCCCGTGCCAATAATTTGCTGATCATTTCGCAAAAACACCGATGAACCGGATAGCTCTAATTGATCCGACAGAATTATTTTGCGGATTAATACCTTCAAAGCCATGTTTACCTTTGCTCACAGTTCACTGAGATTATGCAAACCAGTAATGCGGGAAATAGATTTCCTCTTTAGTCTTATTGTTCAGTTTAGGTCAGGTGATGAAGTGTTAATAAAGGTGGTCGCGGTTTCGCTGCTGGCGATGCCTTTTGCTGCGGTCGGCTTTTCAGGTGAGGGCGACGACTTGGAACTGGAAACCGATTCCCACGTTCAGCAGGTAATACCGCCGGCCATGGTCGACAATCAGGTCGGGACCTTTGATAGCCAACCGGTGGATTTCAGCCAGGTTGAAATCACGACTCTGACCCCTGCGGACAAGTATGTTTCTGCAACAACGCCGCTGATGGTGGGGTTGGTGCTTGGGACCGTTTCGCTGGTGGTCTATACCCTCGTGAGTCAAAGTAACCCCAACACTCGCGATTAGACTAGGGACGTGTCTAAAGCCGACCTTTCTAAATCACCCGAGCAAGTTTCAAAGATGTTCGACGACGTCGCCCACGCCTACGACAAAACCAATGATCTGTTGTCCTTCGGTCAGGCCAAGCTCTGGCGCAAAAAAGTACTTGAAAAAGTTGACCCGCAATCGGGCGAAAAGATTCTTGATATCGCAGCCGGCACCGGCACCAGCTCCATGGCACTAAAGCTTCCGGGGGTAGAAGTTGTAGCTGCTGATTTTTCTAAAGGCATGCTTGCTGAGGGTAAGAAGCGCTATCCGGAGCTTGAGTTCGTCTTCGCAGACGCAATGAAGTTGCCCTTTAAAAACAATGAATTTGACGTTGTCACAATGTCCTTTGGGTTACGAAACGTGCAAGACCGAGACAAAGCTCTTGGAGAATTTTTGAGAGTTCTGAAGCCGGCCGGTCGATTGGTGATTTGTGAGTTCTCGCATGTGCCGGGGTTGTTGGGCGTCTTCTACCGCGCCTACCTAACCCTCATATTGCCGCTTGTGAGCCGATTGGCTAGCAAAACCCCAGATGCCTACAGCTATCTCTCCGAGTCCATTGTTGCGTGGCCAAAGCAGGCTGAACTGGCCAAGGACATTGCTAAGGCTGGCTTTTCTAAAACTCAATGGAAGAACTTGAGTTTCGGTGTGGTTGCTATTCATTCGGCCATAAGGGAGAAATGAAAATCGCACTGCCCAGCCAACTTAGGTTGGTAACTGACAAAGCGCTGCTTTCTAGCCTCGAATCAGACCTAGTAAAGGTTGAAGAAAGGCTCATTGAGGCCACCGCTCACGCAGAAGTAATGGTCGATTCGATGACTAGTCACTTGGCAAAAGCCGGTGGCAAAAGGATGCGTCCAGTACTGACTCTTCTAACCTCGCACCTGGGAACCCCTGGCGGTGAAGATGTCCTAGATGCCGCAGTGGTCATGGAGATTACCCACTTAGCGACCCTGTATCACGACGATGTTATGGACCAGGCTTCCACAAGAAGAGGCGTCGACACTGCCCACATAGTTTGGGGCAATAACATTGCCATTTTGACCGGGGATTTGTTGTTTGCCCGGGCTTCGAACCTGGTTTCTGGCTTGGGCCGAGAGGCGCTGCAGTTACAGGCAAAGATTTTTGAACAACTGGTTCTTGGGCAACTGCACGAAACAATCGGGCCAGTTGATCAGGAAGACCCTGTGGATCACTACATTCAGGTGTTGAGAGACAAGACTGGATCGCTGATCGCGCTTGCAGCTCAGCTTGGCGCAATGCTGTCTGGAGCTGACTCTTCTTTTCAAAAGCCACTTGAAGAATTTGGCCAGAGCATCGGCGTTGCCTTCCAGCTAATAGATGACATCATCGATATTGAATCCACCAAGTCACAAAGCGGCAAAATCTCTGGGACTGACCTGCTCGCCGGAGTCCCAACGCTTCCGGTATTGCTACTTGCCAAGCACGATGACAACGACTCAGTCAAGTTGCTTGCGGATATTTCATCGGGCCTAGATGCAGCTTCGCTTCCTGAGGTTCTTGAGAGGTTACGAGCGCACCCAGTCATGGAAGAATCCAAACTAGAAACTCGGCGATGGGCGGAAGCGGCGATAGCCGCTATCGCGCCACTTCCGAAGGGCAAAGTTCGAACAGCACTAGAGGCATTTGCATTGGCAGTTGTCGAGCGCAAGGGTTAGGTTACAGAAAAACACAGCTTAGAAAAAATAGTTTAGAAAAGGAACAGTAACGAATGTCAAAGCTAAGGCTCGCAATCATTGGCGCAGGTCCCGCCGGTATTTATGCGGCGGACCTGATCTTGAAGGCCGAGCGTGACTTTGAGGTATCGATCGACCTATTTGATCACCTTCCGGCTCCCTATGGGCTCGTTCGTTACGGAGTTGCTCCGGACCACCCCAGAATTAAGGGCATCATCAATGCTCTTCACGAGGTTCTTGACCGAGGAGACATTCGATTTTTTGGAAATGTCCGTTACGGCCAAGACATAGATCTAGAAGATCTAAAAAAGCATTACAACGCGGTCATATTTGCAACCGGCGCCATCAAGGATGCGCCGCTAGCAATACCTGGCATTGATCTTGATGGCTCCTACGGAGCGGCCGACTTTGTCAATTGGTACGACGCCCATCCGGATGTCGCCAGAAGTTGGCCACTCAACGCCAAAGAGGTTGCAGTAATCGGTAACGGAAACGTTGCCCTTGACGTGGCTCGCATGATGGCTAAGCGGCCAGATGACCTTCTTGCTACAGACATTCCAGATCACGTCTACCAAGGCCTTAGGGACTCGCCAGTGACCGATGTGCACGTCTTTGGTCGACGTGGTCCAGCCCAGGTTAAGTTTTCGCCGTTGGAGCTTCGTGAGGCTCTCCACATCGACGGTGTTCAAGCAATCGTGTATGACGAAGATTTTCAGTATGACCAGGGTTCTCAAGATGCCATTGATAGCAATAACCAGATTCGAGTGATGGTAAAAACCCTTGAGCAGTTGCGCGCAAACCCTCAAGAGCCTCAGGAACGCAGGCTCCACCTGCACTTTTTTGCAAGCCCCGTTGAGGTTGTCGGCCAAGACGGCAAAGTCGCTGGCCTGACCATTGAAAAAACCAAACTTGACGGTTCGGGTGGCGTTGTTGCAACCGGAGAGACAACAAGCTTTCCAATCCAAGCCATTTATCGGGCGGTCGGCTACTTTGGCTCACCCGTTGACAAGATTCCCTTCGATGCTAAATCCGGGGTGATTCCCAACGAGGCCGGTCGGGTAATTGGTGAGGATGGCCAGAATCTCCAGGGTGTCTACTGCACCGGTTGGATAAAGCGTGGACCAGTAGGGCTTATCGGCCACACCAAGGCTGACGCCATAGAGACTATTGGGAACGTCCTTCAAGATCGAGATCGCTGGTGGCAACCGGAGCTTGCTGGCGAACACCAGATTATTGAAACTTTAGAGAGTCGCAATATCGACTTTGTGGACTGGGCTAAATGGTTGAAGATTAATTCCAAGGAAAAAGCTATCGGGGAAGCCCTCGGACGCGAGAGAATGAAGCTCTTCGACCGCGAAGAGATACTCAAAATCTCCAAAGGATAGCTAAGTGATACGTCTGCCAGGTGCCAGACTGCGAAAAGCGCAGATCGCCACCTTGGCAACCTTCATCGCCATGGGTCACGCAGCCCTATCCTCCGTGGCCTGGGTGCCGGAATACATTGCTCGGCTGGATGTCTCCTTCGCCACCTGGGGAACCATAATTGGCTTCGGCGTCATCGGTTCGATAACCCCACTTTTGTTCGCGTCGAGATTGATAATGAGGTTTGGCTCTAGGGCGATAATCAGATTTTCAAACTACGGAGCGATGGTTTTCCTGGTCACTCTTGCTTTTAGCAGTGACCCGCTAGTTTGGTTCTTCCTGAACGCCAGCTTTGGTTTCTTCATTTCACTCATGGGTGTGAGCGTAAATGCTTCTGCGGTCATGCTACAAAAGCAGATAAGCATCAACGTCATGGGCAGAATGCACGCCGGCTGGAGCCTGGGCGCTGTGGCAGCGGCCATAAGCGGCGGCCTCGCAACCGTTTATCTCAGCCTCGAAATCTACTTGCTGATTGTCGGTGTGGTGACCCTCATAATCTTTGAGTTCAATCTTCGTTGGTTACTGTCCCCAACTGAGGATGGGCATCTTGAGGAAAAGGCCAACACGGTCAAGCGCAGGATATATCAAATGCCGGCTGAGCTTCGATTACTTGCAGTCGGTCTATTTTTCGGCATTTATCCGGAGGTGGCGATCATCGACTGGGCGGCAGTTTTTGCCAAAGACGTCTTGAATGCAGATGTGGCACTTCGTTCCGTTCCATTCGCGGCCTTCATGACCGGCATGATCATCGGGCGTTTGTCGATGACTCGCTTGGCAAGGGTTTGGCATCCTCACACCATGGCCTCCCGAGGTGCCTTTCTGGCAGCAATTACGCTTTCAATTTCTGCATTGACCGCGGGTCAGTTGGCGTCGTTCAATCCCGAAATTGGCTTGATAGCCACCGGAGCTTTCTGGGGATTAGCTGGCCTTGGGCTTGCTCCGGTATCGCCCGCTTTTTATTCAGCCGCCGGCCACATCCCAGGAGTATCAACCGCTTGGGCGGTTAGCAGCCTGAGCCTCTTCAACGCAGTAATCTCGATCGTAGCCAAAACTGTAATGGGAGCGCTGTCGGAGGGCGTTGGGTTGTCCTTGGCGTTCTTCTTCCCGATTGTTATGGCAGTCGGGTCCGGGTTTATTGCGGCGAGCGTTGTGAAGCGAGCTCGCCGGAGCGAGCTTGATGCCGCATACCCTGCCACTGGTCCGATCTCGATTGTCGTTACCGAAGATGGTGCTAGGTAGGCTTGCGACGTGACTATCTTTCGGTTGACCAATGAACCTAAGACCTATGCCTGGGGATCACTTGAACTGATTCCAGCCCTGAAGCGAATCGATTCAAACGGTCAGCCGCAAGCCGAGATTTGGTTCGGCTCTCATCGCTTAGACCCTTCGGAAGTCGATGATCACATTGGCGGCAACCTGCTGGAGCGAATCGGAGAGCTTCCCTACTTGGTGAAACTATTGGCAGCAGCCAAGCCGCTGTCTATTCAAGCTCACCCGTCGAAACAAAGAGCTATGGAACAATTCGCGGATGGCGCTCCCGGCTATCAGGACGGTAATCACAAGCCTGAACTAATCGTCGCGGTTTCAGAGTTCAAGGCACTTTGTGGCTTTAGGCCGCTCTTGGAAGTTGCAAAGGACATCAACTCGTTAGCAAACAGCAATGAGATTTTTTCAGGCTGGCTGCAAGCATTTGAAAAAGATGGGCTCAAGGGCGCAACAAAGTGGGCCTTCGATGCAAGCCAAACTGCGGTCAACCAACTTGTCGCATCGAAAGATTTACTGGATCAAGACCGCGCTCAGCTGATTGCTGAACTTGATTCAGAGTTCCCAAATGACAACGGGCTGTTGGTTTCGGTTCTGATGAATCAGGTCACCTTGCAGCCGGGTCAGGCGCTATTTTTGCCAGCTGGCAACATTCACAGTTACTTATCCGGCCTCGGAGTGGAAGTCATGGCAGCCAGTGACAATGTGCTGCGTGGAGGGCTAACCAAGAAGCCAGTTGATCTTGATGAGCTCATGCATGTCCTGACCTTCGAGCCCCTTCTAGATCCGCTGGTTCAGACCAAGATGCTGTCACAGGGGGTAGATAATTATCCGGTTCCAGTTGAGGACTTTAGTTTTTATCGAGTCACGCCGAGTAGTGATCGCATGCTGGTTGATTTGGCCCTTAGGGGAACCGCAATTCTGGTTTGTGTGGCCGGTGAAATAACGCTGTCTAATTCGCTGGATGAGTTGATTCAGCTTGCTCCTGGAGAAGCAGCGTTTATGCGGGCGGCTAACTTCTTTTCGATTACCGGAAGCGGAACCGGCTACCTTGCCATGGGTTAGCTAGAACTTTTCTAGCGGTAATTTACAAACTGAAGATCAAGCGGGAAGTCCGCGCCTCGTAGCAGTGCAATTATTTCTTGCAGGTCATCTCTAGATTTGGAGCTAACCCTTAGCTCGTCACCTTGAATTTGAGCTTTGGCGTTTTTAGGTCCTTCGTCGCGAATTAGCTTGGTCATCTTCTTGGCATTTTCTTGATCAATACCAGCCTTGAGGGTGGACTCGATTCGGTATTCCTTGCCCGAAGGGAAGGGTTCACCAGAGTCAAGTGCCTTCATCGAAATCCCACGTTTTATAAGTTTGGTGTGGAGAACATCCAGAACCGCCATGGCCCGTTCTTCGGAGTTCGCCTTAATCAAGATCATTTCTCCGCTCCAAGCAACGCTGGCATCGGTGTTTTTAAAGTCGTAGCGCTGCTCGACTTCCTTTGCTGCTTGATTTAGAGCGTTATCAGCTTCTTGGTGGTCAACTTTGCTTACTACGTCGAATGAGGAATCTGCCATTTGTCTACTCTAACTATGGAGAGCGCTTAGCTGTGGAGCTTCTCACAACTAGCTCGATCGGCCAGTTGGTCATTTCTTCAAAATTCTCTTGGTCTCGTGGGTCATTTGATTCCAAAATGTCAATAAGTGCATCCGCCGCCTTTGCTCCCTGCTTCTGCACTGATTGGTGAACCGTTGAGAGACCATAGAACTCTCCGAGCGGGTGCCCATCGATTCCGATAACGCTAACGTCCTGGGGAACCCTGAGGCCCAAGTCCCTGGCAGCCTGGATCGCTCCAAAACCCATCTCATCTGAAGCGCAGAAAATAGCAGTGGGGGCGTTTTGGGGGTTGCCGAGCATTTGCTTGGCAGCGAAGTAGCCACCACCAACTGTGAAATCGCCCTGGGCATCCCACTGCGGATCAAAGCTGAGATTGGCATCCAGCAGTGCTTCACGGTAGCCGGTCTTTCTTAGGTATGGCTGGTGAAAGTCCATCTCGGTAGTTGGTAGGCCAGAGATCATCCCGATCTTGGTGTGACCAAGAGAAATTAGGTGAGAGGTTGCAAGCCTTCCGGCACCTTCGTCATCAATGGCAATTGTTCTGGTGCCAGGAATTGGGCCACCGACACCAATAATGGGCTTTTCTAGTTCGGTGAGCTTGGTGAGTTCTGACTGAGATAGCTTCACGCCAACGGTTAGGACCCCGTCGACCCTCTTTCTCAGAACCAACTCTTCAAAAATGCGGGATCGGTTGTCTTTTCCTCCCGAGAGACTGTACAGAGTTACGTCATAGCCCCTGTTCACAAGCGCGTTCACGGCACCTTCAAGAACCGTTGAGAAAAACCAACGGTCGACAAAGGGCATTACCACCCCTATGTTCTTCGCTTTGCCGGTTGCCAGCGTGTAGGCGGAGGAGGATGCGACGTATCCAAGCTCTTGAGCTGCCAACAGAACTCGTTCGCGAGCTCTGGCAGAAACGTTCGCCTTGCCGTTTAGTGCCCTAGAAACTGTCGCGGTTGATACGCCAGCGTGCTGAGCGACTTCAATAATGCCTACCATTTCATTTACTGTAAAGGCTTGCAGTCAGTATTCGCTACCTGGAGCGCTATTTTTGATCGTTCTTTCTAGCTGCTGCAACACGTTCCGGCAAACTAACTACGTGCCCGAGAAGGTAATTCTCGGACTAAACCTTGACCCAAGCCGTGACATTGGCTGGTAGTTTCCCTGAGTTCAATGGCGCTGAAGTAATTAGCAGCTGTCCCACTGGAAGCTTCGCGGAGTCCTCTCCAAAGTTGTGAGCGACGATTACGTTCTTGTTTTGGTAGCTCAGCACAGCATCTGTGCTTGTCCAAGAAAAAGAGCCCTCACCAAGCCCGAGTTCGCTGCGAAGCTTCAGGCTCGACTTGTACATCTCAAGGGTTGAATCCGCGCTTGTTTGCTGATCTCTGCTGAGATCAGCAAAGCTTTCCGGCTGCGGTAACCAGGCGGAGTTAGCACTGGTGAAGCCGTTTGTGGTTCCGCCCTTCATCCAAGGAATCGGAACCCTGGCTCCGTCCCTGCCAACACGCTGCCCGCTGGTTCTAGTAAATGTAGGGTCCTGTCGATGTTCAGGCGAAATGTTCGTGTGTTCTGGAAGCCCCAGCTCTTCGCCCTGATAGAGGTAGCTTGCGCCAGGAAGACCAAGCATGAAAAGGGTTGCAGCTCTTGCCTTCAGTAAGCCGAGAGCATTGTCAGGTTGCACCGCATCAGGACCAATGCCATCTGAGGCAGTGGTTCTACCAAAGTCACCACCGAAGCGTGACACGTGACGGATCACATCGTGGTTGTTTAGCACCCAGGTGCTGGGAGCCCCAACCTCATCAAAAGCCTCGAAGGATTCATTGATTGCACTGACCAGTGCGGCTTTATCCCAACCCGCGTCTAGAAAACGGAAGTTAAATGTCTGGTGAAATTCATCAGGTCTAACCCAGAGCGCCATTTTCTTGAGTGGCAGCACATAGGCTTCGCCACACATCGCTCGATCACCGGGGTAACTCTCCAGAATCCTTCGCCAGGATCTAAATATTTCGTGCACAGAATCCTGAAACCACATCGGCGGGTCTGGCTCACCTTCAATGAACCCAGCGCCTGCGGTTTCAACGTATGGGTGGTCGGGTAGTCCGGCCGCCTTACCCATGGCATGCGGCTGGTCCACCCGGAAGCCGTCGATGTCTCGGTCCAACCAGAATCGAAGAATAGATTCAAACTCTTTGTGGATGGCGGGGTTTTCCCAGTTCAAGTCAGGTTGAGATGAATCAAAAAGATGCAAATACCACTGACCGTCTTCTAGCCGTGTCCAAGCCGGCCCACCAAACATGCTCTGCCAGTTATTTGGGGGAAGTTCTCCGTCTTTCCCTCGTCCATCCTTGAAGTGGTAGTAGTTCCGAGCGGGGCTGCCTTCGGGCGCATTTAGTGCCTGCTGGAACCAGCTGTGTTGGTCGGAGGTGTGGTTTGGAACAAGGTCGATCATTACCCGCAGGTTCAGCTCATGCGCACGTCCAACAAGGCTGTCAAAGTCCTCAAGGGTTCCAAAGAGCGGATCAACATTTTTGTAGTCAGAGACGTCGTAACCGGCGTCTTTTTGAGGCGATGAATAAAACGGACTGAGCCAAATCGCATCCACGCCTAGCTCGGCAATTGCTTCCAGGTTCTGTGTGATTCCTGCAAGATCCCCCATGCCATCGCCATTTGAATCAGCAAAAGACCGCGGGTAGATCTGGTAGATGACTCCGGAGCGCCACCACTCAGATCCGGTTACAGCTTCGTGCTGAACCACTTAGGCACTTATCCAAGCAACCTGATCGGCTTCCAGCTCGCCCTTGGTCTCAAGGCCCCACTGGGTGGTTATAAGAAGCTCGCCGTCAGGTAGAGCGAAGGGCTGATTCGTGAAGTTGACAACAACCAGCACCGAACCGTTTTTATAGGCAAATGCACCTTGGGGAACTAGGTCGTTTTTCCACTCAAGGGAACCGTGCCCTAGCTCGTTGTCTTTTCGAAGCGCCAACAGCGACTTGTAGAGCTCAAGAGTTGAGCCCGGTTTACCCTTTTGGCTTGATCGGGCGTAGTTGCTGAAAGCGTCTGGTTGCGGCAGCCATGAGTTTCCGGTGCTGCTAAAACCAAAGGCAGATTCTGTGGCCGACCAAGGAATAGGAACTCGACAGCCGTCTCGTCCAACGCGCTCGCCGTTGGTGCGGAAGTAGGTGGGGTCCTGTCTGACTGAACCGTCTAGAGTGGTGTGCTCAGGAAGACCCAGTTCTTCGCCCTGATAAATATACGCTCCGCCCGGCAATCCCAACATCATCGCGCTGGCTGCGCGGCCTCGCTTGAGACCAAGCGCCTCATCTGGCTGCGCGTAGTCGGGTCCAATCCCATCGCCCTGCTTAGGGACTTGGTCGTAGGAAAGCCTGGTGGTGTGACGAATCACGTCGTGGTTAGAAAGAACCCAGGTTGGGGGAGCGCCGACATTTGAAAACTCGGCGATCGACTCGTTTATCACTGCCTTCATTTTGTCCCTGTTCCACTTTGTTTCTAGGAACGCGAAGTTGAATGTTTGGTGGTACTCGTCGGATCTAACCCAGGTTGCCATCTTGGAAAGCGGCATTACCCATGCCTCTG
>ERZ889217.877-NODE-877-length-16758-cov-11.471352_pt1 | contig 16758 bp, 17 predicted proteins | sample MGYA00521098_ERZ889217 | MGnify/ENA primary metagenome ERZ889217 (study PRJEB32303, sample SAMEA104408613) | aquatic metagenome | biome: Brackish water; feature: Pelagic; material: water | place: Baltic Sea | collected 2014-06-10T22:04:00 | depth 2,362 m ...
TACGCCTACGCCTACGCCTACGCCTACGCCTACGCCTACGCCTACGCCTACGCCAATTCCTGTCGCCAAGGCAATCCCTGTAAACCCTCCTAGCCCCGAACATCTGCAAACCAACGAAGACTCCCCTCCAATGCAACCCCGCGAATCTCACTACCAAGTCGCGGTTCTTACACCGACCGTCCGAGAAGCCATTGACTATCTAAATGCGATCGCCGCGAACGATATCGAACTCTCCAACAATCTCGCAGAATACCGTCGCTCGGAGTGCTATATTCGCTGGCTGGGGGAGGCCCTCCGCGCTGTTGCTACCCGATCGAATCCGGAGCTCGATCCCCTGCTCGCTCTCACCCGGGAAGAACTTGTCTCACTCCTCGAAAGGCGTGACACACTAAAGACAGAGCGCATAAAGACACTCACTGCACGACACGAGGTCCGCGACAAACTCGAAAAAGAAATCCAAACGACGCGGCGCGACCGCTTTTCACAACTCGCTGGCAACCCGATTTGATTTTAAATCACTCATTGCTCATCGGGCTCTACTCTGACAGCGTTTAAAAATGCATTCCATTGATGACTCCACAGATGATGTGGAACTCATCACCCGGATCGCCTCGGCTGACCGTGAAGCATTTACTGAATTCTTTCGTCGGCATGTGTCTCTTCTTTACTCAATTGCCTTTCGCATACTGAACAATGCGAGTGATGCGGAAGATGTAACCCAAGACGTCTTATTCATGATCTGGGAAAAATCTCCCATGTATGACAAAGCTCGCGGCAAACCAGCCACATGGGCAGTCACCATGGCCCGCAACAAAGCGATTGACCGCCTACGCTCGATCCAACGCAGAGCAAAACTCTCCGATGGCATCGAAAATGAATCCCTCATTCATGAGCAAACTGCGGAAACCCATCTCCCGACTGACAGCTTGGTATCCCTCGAAAAAAACTCTCTTGTCCGCTCTTCAGTCCTGAAACTCAACAAGGAGCAACGCGAGGTTATCGAGATGGTATACTTTGCGGGCCTCAGCCAGCAGGAAATCTCCGAGCGCATCAATAAGCCTATCGGCACTGTGAAAGCACGAATCCGTCGAGGCATGATCCGGCTTCGCACACTTGTTGGGCCTAAGCTCTAACCCAACCCACAAAAAAAGACCCGCACAGTTACCTGCGCGGGTCTTCTTCTCTTGCGGAGGGGAAATTTAAATGGCGGCTTTGAAGGCCTTGCCAGCAACAAACTTCACCGTCTTGGAGGCTTTGATTTTGATCGACTCGCCTGTCTTCGGGTTTACACCCTTGCGTGCTTTGCGAGTGGCGACCTTGAAGGTGCCGAATCCAATCAATTGGACATTCTTGGTTTTTTTAACACCACCTTTGATGCCGTCGATCACAGCATTCACGGCGCGCTCTGCGTCAGCTTTGCTGGATCCGAGTGTTTTTTGGACTGCTACAGTGAGTTCGACTTTGTTCATTTGATTATTGGGTTTTGATTTGGGTTGTTGACAACAACGACTTGGCAAGAGCAACAGAGCTTGGTGCCCATGTCAAGCGGGCGGGCGGGGTTTTTATGTTTTTTTTAGTTGGATTCATCGAGCGATTCAGCCTCCTCGACAACCGCTGGGACTGGCTCTACAGCAGGAGTGAGCACTGCAGGTTTGGGCGTGTCGCCGCCTTCCTTTGCCGCATACACGTCCTGAAATACTTTTCCAATCAAGGGTGCCGCATGCGATCCACCGCCGATTGATTTTACATTAGGCTCGCCCTCATAGAGCGCAGCAAATGCATAATCCGGACGCTCTGCGGGCATGAAACCGGCGAACCATGCCGCGATGCGTTGGCGATCCGGTGGCCCCCACTGAGCCGTGCCGGTCTTTCCCGCAACTTCCACACCCTTGACCTTGGCCCGGTGCGCGGTTCCGCTTCCATCACTCGTTACTCCCACCATGGCCCGTCGCACTTCCTCATGCACAGCGGGAGAGATGCATACCTCCTCGCGGATCCTGTCTGGATAAGCCGAAACAACTTTGTTTCCCAGAGTCTGGATTTGCAGCACCAATCGCGCTTGATGCAGGAATCCACCATTGGCAATGACGCTCATCGCCTGCGCCATTTGCAGCGGACTAATCAGTATGTCTCCCTGACCGATCGACATGTTGGCAATATCGCCACCCAAAATCTTCCTCTTGTGAACCCGCATCATGTAGTCGTCATCGGGAATATTTCCAGATGCCTCAGCTCGAAGTGGAATGCCGGTCCGGCGTCCAAGACCAAGTAACCTTGCATAATCGATGATCGGCTCTGAACCCATTTTCAGCCCCGCTTGGTAGAACCATGTATTACATGATTGGGTGAGCGCCTGACGGAAATTCAATTGCCCCGCATCCACCTTCTTCCAATTGCGGAATGTATGATTTCCAACTGTATAATCAACAGGGCATCCAAACAACTCGTGAGAGCTGATCCTCTGTGTCTGAAGTCCAGCCAAGCCCACGAATGTCTTGAATGTCGATCCAGGCGGGTACGCGGAACGAAATGCACGTGGAACCAAAGGATCGGCAGGATCATTTGAATACCGGGCAAATGTTGCCTTGGTTACCACAGGCACAAAATCATTTGGATTGAATGACGGGTATGAAGCCATCGTCAAAATCTCCCCGTTGTTCGGATCCATAACAACCAAAGCCCCTCGCTTGGAATTCTTCTCGAGCACCGACTCTGCAGTACGTTGCATTTCCAGATCAAGTGTTGTGATTACATTATATCCAGGCACGGGTTGACGCGCGACACGCTCGGACACCTTCTTCCCATCAGCACCAAACGTGATCTGTAACAAGCCGGGCTCACCGCGTAACTCGGTGTCAAAAATCTGCTCGAGACCTTCGCGCCCTTCGCTATCTGTAAAAATCAGATCATTGTTTTCGATCGGTCTCGTCGATAGCGGGGCTTTGACACCGGTATACCCGATGAGATGCGCTGCAAGCTGACCATTCGGATAGAAACGGGCATAGGTTTGCCGCAAAATCTGGTATTCGGGCATGCTGCGTTGAACTGCGGCCAATTCATTTGGCAAAAGATCCACGGCCATATCCAAGGGAAGAACCCCCCGATTTTTGTAGTGTGTCAGAATCGCTTTTTCCGAAAGCCTGATATCCCTGTTCAACAAACCAGAGGTCATCGCCACCTGCTTCTTTGCAAATTCTAGGATCTTCTCATCTGGCCAGTCGAGAGGCAGAGGGAAGGTCATCGCAAGATTGTAGCTCACACGGTTCTGCGCAAGCGGTTCGCCATTCCGATCAGTGATCTGGCCGCGCGGGGCGGGGATCAGCAGGGAAAATGTTCGAGCCTGTCGCTGGGTCTCCCATGTTGGCTTGGGGTTTTCAACCGTCCCAGTGTTGTCGATCATTGTTTCCCTTGCTGGGAGCGGCGTGGTCAGTGCCAACGCGATAGCGAGATGCAGCAGTTTCATGCGACCCAAATCAAACCACACTCCCTGCGGAAGGAAAACGCTTTTGAGATTGCAGCATCATAAGCTACGCTACAGCCTTCGCCATTCATGTCTCTGCGATTTATCAGCGCCTTATTACGATCCCCGTCCACCATGGGGGCAATTTGGCCATCTTCACCTGCCCTTGCGGAGGAAATGGTTCGATCTGCTGACATTGCAACAACCCGCTGCATCGTGGAACTGGGACCAGGCACTGGAGTCTTTACAAAAAAAATCGCCGCGATGCTCCCGGAGGGCACGACGTTCGCTGCTATTGAACGCGATGTCACCCTAGCCCAACAAGTAGCTGGTATGTTTCCCACTGTCCGTGTCATTGCAGGGTGTGCGACAGAAATCTCGCGCCATTTGCGCGAAGCCTCCCTCCCCACTCCGGATACCATCCTCTCTGGTCTGCCATGGGCGGTTTTTCCGGATGCCCTTCAATCCCGTATCCTCGAGGAAATCCACGCCACGCTGAACCCTGGCGGAACCTTCGCGACATTCGCCTACTACGGGCCACACCGCCTCAAATCCGGGCGACGTTTCAGCGATAACTTGAAATCAGTTTTTTCTTCCGTCGAGAAAAGCCCCATTATTCTTAATAATTTCCCCCCGGCATTCATCTATCGCTGCAAGCGCTGAGGGCAATACGCCGAACTTTGAGGCCAAGACTTCGCCCAACCGCTCCATCGGCAAGCCGATCACATTTGTCAGTGACCCCTCGAGCGCAGAGATCAGGCGTCCGCCATCGCCTTGCGCAGCATATCCGGCGGCTTTGTCCAAGGGATTGATCGATTTAAGATAGCTATCGATGAATACCTCATCGATAGCTCGAAATGTCACCCGTGACGACTCGGCAAAACTCTCGACACGTCCGCCGGGAATGCCAACCACCACCCCGGTCACCACCTCATGCGTTCGCCCCCCCAGTTCGTTGAGCATGAGCTTCGCCTCAATCAAATCCCTTGGCTTACCATAAAATTTATTGTTTCCCCAAACAACAGTGTCGGCGGAAACCAAAATCTCTTTGTGTCTGATAGCCACCGCCTGCCACTTCAAGCCGGCATTCACTAACGCCAATTCATGCGGCGATGAAAAGCCACTTTCGATCTCGGCGACGCCCGAAGGATCGCAAACAACCTCGAAACCAGTCGCACGGAGCAAATCCAAACGGCGCGGAGAGACTGATGCCAGAACAATCCGCTTCGTGCTCACACGGAAGTCAAATACCGCCTAACTGGCCGTGTCGGTATCGTAACCGCGCCGGATTCCCTCTAAACGCTTTTGCATGGCACGCGAGGATTCAGGGCGACTATTGAGTTTGGAGGTCACCCCCCAGACCAGCGGAATCAAGGCGGCGGCCCCGATGCCGAGCAGGGCGAACCCTGCACTGCGGCGGGCGTTTTGACCGATACTGTCGGCAACCAAAAACCCGGCACCCAATCCGATTGCAACCTGCGAAAACCCAACCACGCCAGAAACCGGCAGGTTTTCGCCAAACTTGTCCATGGATAGTTGTGACATGGGTATTGAAGCTACGGAGCTGGTATGGTCTTTTCAACTCCAAATGAAAAAAGCCTTGGGGATTGATCTTGGTGATGCGCGAGTTGGGGTCGCCGTGAGTGACGATCTTGGAATGCTCGCCCACCCACTTGAAACAATTACTGTCCGTACCACTCCTCCACTCAAGCGCATTCAGCGCCTGGCAACCGACCTCAACGTATCGGCAATCGTTGTGGGTATGCCCCGAAATATGGACGGATCACACGGACCAGCTTCCGAAAAAGCGCGTGCCTTTATCGATTTGCTTCGGGCTGCTTGCCCATGCGAGGTCATTCCATGGGACGAACGCCTCACCACTGTCTCGGCCAGCCGCTCCCTCCATGAGGCGGGTCGAAATACCCGCCAACAAAAGCAACTCATCGACCAAGTCGCGGCCCAGATCATCCTCCAAGGTTGGCTCGACGCCACCTCATGCGACTGAAGCTTGAAATCGCCTACCACGGCGCAGAGCATGCCGGTTGGCAAAGCCAATCCGGCGGCGGCGCCGTGCAAGATGCTGTAGAAAAAGCCTTCCTTGCTGTCCTGCCACAGGGAGCACAAGTCCATGGTTCGGGCCGCACGGATGCAGGAGTTCACGCCCACGGGCAATGCGCCCACGCCGATGTGCCTGATGACCGCTTTACCCCCGAGGGATGGCTTCGCGCCTTGAATGCACACCTCTCGCCATCCATTCGTATTCTTTCCGCAAACCCCGCGCCGCCCAACTTCCATGCGAGATTTTCAGCCACCTCAAAAATTTACTCATACCGGATCTGGAACGCCCCCACTCTTCACCCGATGGAGCGTGATAGAGCGTGGCATGTGCCAGGCACCATTGATCTCCACAGTCTCAGCATGGCGGCGAATCTGTTTGGCGGAACGCACGACTTTGCGGCATTTTCTGCCAAACGTTCCCCTCCCCCACTGTCAACAAGACGCACCATCAATGCGATTACGGTTGAGACTCACGGTCCAGCTTTTCTGCTGACATTCACCGGAGAGGGCTTCCTCTATAAAATGGTACGAATCCTAACGGCCGCAGCCGTTCGACACGCCCAAGGAAAAGTCTCCCTCGATTCACTTATTAATCTCCTTGATCAAGGATTCCCCCGCTTCACTCACACCGCACCAGCACACGGGCTTTGCCTTGTGCGTGTAAATTATCCAGCAGCTTGAATCCCGTACGCCCATTGCTAACATGCGGCGTGCCGCTTCGCTTCTTCACCATCATCCTGATTTTTTTGGGGGCGCTATTACTGTCTCAAGGCACACTCTCGAGCCAAATGACCGAGGCAGAAAAAAAACGCCTTTTCCTCAAAGTCCGTGAGGACCTCAAGCCTGTGCCTCAGCCTTCCTCCTCCCCGAAACCCAAGCCCAAACCAGCTCCAACCCCCGAAAAAAAACGCTGGGTTCCCGCCCCAAGTCCGACACCGCAACCCATACCAACGCCGGCAAAAAAAATATTCCAAAAGCCGCCTGCGCCAGACGACTCGGATGACTACATTCTTATCCCCGAGGATGAACCCCCGCCCACCGTCCGCAAGCCAACGTTCTTTGCCATACCCATCCCCAAAAAATTCTCCACCCAAACGCCAAAAAAGCCGTCATCCAGCTCCACCCAGGCTCCCATCCGCATCGAAAAATCAGGGCTCCAAGATGAAGAAGGCTACGAGCCACCTAAGAAGGGTTTTAGCATCGGCCCCTTCAAACGCTGGCGTTATCTTTCCCCCTCCATTCGCAAGGCAATCGATAATGCGAAAGTCAAACGCGGGCGATGGAAATACATCATTATTCACAACAGCGGCACACGCCAAGGCAATGCCCGGATCTTTGACAACTACCACCGCCGCGTTCGAAAAATGCAAAACGGCCTCGCCTACCACTTTGTGATTGGAAACGGACAGTCCTCTGGCGACGGACAGATCGAAATCGGTAATCGCTGGACTCAACAAATCAACGGAGGTCACGTTGCGAGCAATTATCTTAATGATATCGCACTTGGCATTTGCCTCGTTGGCGACCTGAACCGCGACAAGCCCACAAATGACCAAATGGCTGCCCTGGACGAACTCGTTTCTTATGTCCGCCAGCGTGTCGGCAAGGTCAAAGGCCGCTCAGCAATCGTCAAGGGGCACAAAGAAATCAACCCTAAGCCTACAGACTGCCCAGGCGACAGATTCCCTCTCTCTTTCCTCCGGAAGAAATTCGGGGGTTAGGCCACCCCTCCTAGACGTCGCCAACCGAAAGCGTGCGACGCACTAGCAGATCGATCACATGCCTGTCATAGTCGCTGGCAATATTCTGCCCCGTGCTTGCAAAGAGCGGCACCAGTCCGTCATCCAACACAAATTCCCAAAGCTTTCCGCAACGTGGAATTTCATCCACATGCGTGAATACAACATGCGTTGCGCCAAGCACCGAGGCTCTCGAGTAGGCCTCTTGGATCATCAACCGCTCATAGGCTGAATTCACCACTAGCACCCTTGAAACGATTCCCAACTCATCGAAGGTCTTTTGCAACTTGCGAACTGTCTTGTCCGTCATCAGCGTACCTGGCAGATCAAAGTAGACGGTCATTCCGTCAGGAACCTTGCGTAATTCGGACCCTGTGCGCAGCAATGGCACCCCGAGCGCCTCGCAAAACATCGCCAACCCTTCTGAGGAATTGGGCTCATCCGACTCAAGCTTCATGACGCATGCTGGCTTCCCACGCAAAAAGACATCTGCAGCGAGTTGCTTGCACAATGCCGACGTGGAACCAGCCCCTGGTGAACCGAAAAACACGACTCTTTCCGACAAAGCGAGGGAGCGGGTCGGTGCTCTGTCTCGCATCAATAATGCAAAATGTGAAATCGCGGTCTGCAAAGGCTGTTTGTTCAATTCCCGCAATTCCGGCCTCTCCTCAAACTGAGCAAGGAACTCGGCAGGAATTCCGGCTTTTGACAATAATGTCCATAGCCGGCCTGTGGGCAGATTGTTGAACATCGCCTTTACCATTGCTTCAGGAACCATTTCAGTTTCCTCCCTTTGCATCTCAGGGGTTGGGCGCGGCTTGACACGCGTCCGCGCGGGCCGGCGCGGCCTCTGGGGCGTCGCTTCAGGCTCCTCCTCCGCTGTCTCCAACTCATTGGGGGCTGGGGCAGGATTTTCCTCATTTGGGGAAATCTTTGGCCTTACGCGCGGTTCGGTTGGCACCTGCGCGATGATTTCAAGTTTGGGAGACTTCAAAAACCTGGCCAACCCCTCCCCCTCAACCTGTCGCACTGAAATCACCTGTGCGGACTCACCGAGCTTTTCCCTAATTATTGAAGCCGCCTCTTCGGCCGACTTAACGATAAATTTGTATTTCTTCCCGGGAGAAACGGAAACGGGTTGTTTAGCCATGGGTTATTAAACGCTTTACAGCAAACACCCCACTACCGGCAAGTTCCGCCGGTGGGTTACCAAACCGACCAACTTCCCTCTGCTTGACTAGTGCCAGACGCGCGAACTGCTGTCTTTGGAGTTTTGTAGGCGCTCATCACCTTTTTTGGCGTAGGCTGGGGTGCCGCCACACGAGGCAATGACCGCACGCTGTTTTTGAGTAACAACTGCTCGCTCTCACGATTTAATAAGAGCAATTTTAGGATCTTCCCGAGCACTTTTTTCCTTACCTCGCAGGATGCCGCATGCTCGGCACTTTTTACCGGACCTGACAGACGAAGAAACTCCAATGCCCCCTGCAATTTCCCTATCATTTGCCGCTTCCTGCTCACCAGCAACTCTTCATCCTCTCCACTATCCCTTAAATGGGCGTTCTCCTCCTGCATGTAGTCGGAGATTTCGTCGCAAAGGGTGCTGTATTGCTCGAGGGCGGCGAGAGTGTTCATTGTGCTTCAATCAAAGCAAGACCCGTGCCAGCCGCATTGAGAGAATCTATTGAAGATGATCAAAAACGATCGTTTTCAATCCCGCCAGTCCATTAATTCGACCTCAGCATGCTCCGCCAAATGACGCGCCTCTTCTTTCGATGCAACACACAGGGCTGTTGCCCAAGCATCTGCAACAACACATCGATCCGCCCCGACTGTCACAGCGCCAGTGATATCTCTCGTGGGTCTACCAGTTCGGGGATCGATCAAGTGGGTAACTGAATTGCCTCCCACCTTTCTATTTTGCTCACTGCCGCCAGAAGTTGCATAGGCCAGATTATTTACACCAAGAATCTGCCTTCTCCCGTCGTAGCCAGGCAACGCGATCCGCCAACTATCGCGATGTTCATTTGAGCATGACTTATACCCACGCGCCATCACTTCCCCACCGAACTCAATAACGTAGTTCCCCAGCCCCAAGCCTTTCAAATGAGCATCGATCTGGTCGACTGCATAACCTTTGGCAAGGGCAGACAAGTCAATCCGTAACCCCGGAACCTTGCGCTTGATGGTTTGCTGTCTGCCGTCGAGCACCAATTTGTCGAAACCACATACGGCGCGCAGTTTCTCTAGATCGTGAGGAGCCGGAGGGTCGCTATGAGGTTGGTGGCCGAAGCCCCATGATTCAACTAGGGGGCCGATTGTTACATCCAAAAGACCACCACTTTTGTTGTAAACTTCCTTAGCCACCAAAAGAATCGCCCAGACGTGATCAGGTGCTCTGATAGGAGCGAGGGAGTTTTCGGAGTTAAAATGCGAAACCCAACTCGACTCGCGCCATTGGGATGCCTCGTCTTCAATTTCATCAACCAACGACTCAATGTCATCTTCGATCCGGGCCTCAACCGGCAAAGCATCCGCGATTTTAATATGGTATCGCGTGCCCATCGCTGAACCGGAGATCACGGTCGGAGTGCTCGACTGATTTCGAAACTGAAAAAGCTGCACGGCAGCAAACAATCCCACCACGACGCCCACTGACCAGACCCAGCGCATCAACCCCCTTCGTAAACTATTTCACTGGAAGCCTTTACGGCAGGAGACTCTTTAGTGGCGGGTTGACGGATAACATGCACCAGCACTTTCTTAATCATGTCACCAGCAGTCGTGATGCCGTCGAAGTTGTAAAAACGATCACCACTCCGTGTTGCCTTGCCGCCATGTGCCACGCGATGCATGAGAAAGTAGGCGTCGCCACCATCGAAGTCGTCGAGATTGATCAGATCTGTTGCGTAAAGAATGGATGGCTGACCGAGACGAGGGTCGGCGTATGTCTCGTTGGGATCACCAAACGCGTTGATCTCCAAGCACACAATGAGCGGACTTTCTTCGCCGCTGCTGAGAGACTTCTCGATACTGAAACTATGCATCGGCGTTGCTTCAGTAATGGCATCGATCTCGCCGTTGGGATCGACGCCGTTGATGGAAGTGTACCCGTGGCGCCAGATCGGCAGGATATGGTGGCGGGGTGTCGGCTTTCCGTGCCAATCGGGGGTATCCGAGAAAGCAAGAGCATCGTCGATGAATAGCGTCTGAATCATGTGCGCCCGCGTGGTCTCTGCCCACACGGCAGCCGCGGGATGCTCAAGCATCGGCCATCGATACTCGATCTCGACTTCGATCACCAGCTCACCCGAATCCGGTGAGAGTGACACAATACGATTGCTCGGGCCAAGCTTCTCATAAGCTGTGCGAGGAGCAGCCCGAAAGATTTCCGCCCGGTTTTGAGCTTCGTAGCCGAGAGCAAGCAAATCGGTTGCCGGCCGCCCACCTGTCAACGAGACCACCAAAAGCAAGACCCAGACGACAACGAGCGCAATGATGACGCTCCGAGGCATCTGCGAACCGCCATCCGACTTGGTCGTCAGAGACTGCTGCGCCATGCGCTTGAAGTATCCAAGCCTCGTTGCCAGATGCAGCCCTACAAGAATGATGGTTGCGAAACCGAAGACAATGTGGACGCGCGTTGTGGCAAGCGAGAACGGAAGAACAAATGACAGGATGCCAGTGACCGCCAGAGTCAGAAACGAGAACAGCAGACCGATGTTGGCAATGTGTCGAATAAGGTTCATAGGGCACCGCTGTCTAACCGCCGGCGATCAAGCATATCCGATCAGCGCGCGCAGTTCCTTGATGTGCTGATAACCGATCGCTCGTGGGTCAAGACTGTATTTTTTGCACAATGCCGCAGCATAGCCCACAGCAACACCCATTTGAGCGCAGGTATTCATGACACGCGGACCGCCTAGGCCGATATGCGAACAACTAAAACAGCGTCCGGCCATCATCAAATTCGGGATGTTGCGCGAGTAGAGGGACCGGAACGGGATGTAGTAGCGGGGCGTCTTCATAAATAGAGCCTCCGATCGGAAGTCGACATTCGAGCCGGTCAGATTCAACTGGTAGTGCACATCGATTTCTCGCGTCTCCTCGACAACCGCATCTTCAAACTCGGTGCCGCTGGTTGCATCCTCCTGTTTGAATACATAGTCACCAAGCAGTCGCCAGGACTCACGCTTGCCTCCGACCCAACCGACCCAAGTAAGGTAGAGAGGTGCATTGACTGGCCCGCTCTTGGCATTGGAGAAGGTGCCGAAGATGGCGCGCAACAGATGATCGCGAATCTCCTCGGCATCATCGATCTGGTTCAGGTGATCGGCCGAGTACTCCCAATTCCAATCACCGCGTGTTTGGTTGTGATTGCGCGCCACCGGCATCGCCCAAGGCACGTCGGGGAAATCCATTTTGCGGTCCGCTTTGTCGGTATTCCACATGACAGTTGTGCCCATTACACGGTTGTCGGGTTTTTCTGGACTCCAGAGGTCACCATGGGCCTCCCACGCTTCGTTGTACTCGTTGCACGACTCACGCCCGTAGCGCTTGTCCGCGCCGGACCACTGACCCAGCCACGCGTCGCCTGTGCAGTCGATAAACAAAGGTGAGCGGAAGCGCGTGATCAGTCCCGTCCCGTTCTCCCGTGCATCAACACTGGCGATGCGCCCGTCAGCCATTTCCAATCCGATGGCACGGTGGTCTCGAAAGATTTCGACCTTGCTGTAGTCCATCTCGCGCTCGCGTTTTTCCTGCGCCTGACGCGCCTCCTCCGATCCGTTCCTGTAGTGCGGTGTATCGACGCGGCCGATGATGGCCTTGCTCTTGCCTGCGGTGCCGATGGAATGTACGCGGACCTCGCTGGATGCGTTCCCACCGAGCAGTGGCCGATCCTGCACAAGCGCAACCTTCAGACCCTGTGATTCCGCAGCAAGGGCCGCCGCACAACCCGCCATCCCGCCACCGACAACCACAACATCAAACTGAAGATCGTGCGTCGGTGACGTCTTCCGCCCTGCCACCGCATCCTTCCATCGTAGAAGCTCTACTTTTTCATTGGGTGGGATCTCGTTGGCATCCTTGGTGAAATAGATTGAATCACAACGCCCGTCGAAACCCGTTAGATCCTCAAGTTCGATCCTTGCTTTACCCGCCGGCACTTCAAGAGTGCCACCCTTCTCCCAACCCCAACCTTTTCCGCTTTCTCCAAAGGTCTTATCAATCGGCTTTCCATTGACATGCACACGAAAACGACCTGGTGACACCCAATCTCCCGGGCACCAGTCCTTTGTCCGCACCCAAACATGATACTTTCCTCCCTCGGGGAAGGTTGTAGTCGTGCGAGCATTTACCACCGGAACGCCCAACCCATGGGCCAGCAGGTAAATCCCCCCCATCTGATCGATGAACTGCGTGTCCCGCTTCCACCCGCCCACGTCATTGAACCCCTCGCACTCAACCAAAACACCAGACGATGAAGTTTTAAGCGCCAATGCGCGCTCAATTTCGGAAAAGGTGGAAAATGCAAATGTCGTGCCGCCAATGACTCGCAAGAAATGTCGTCTGGTTAAATTGCTCACGTGTTAAAAAAATTGAGGGGGTTAACTTAGGGCTACAAAACGCATACCTAAAGTAATGGCTACGCTACCGGATTTGGAGTTGGCCGTCTTGGACTGTTTACTCATTTTTGTGTACTTTTTCTGCAGAGAGAAAAATCACGGATGAGATACCGCCGGTGGGAAGCCTAAATGATCAATGCAAACGCGCGCCCGGCTGGGATCGAACCAGCGACCATCGGTTTAGAAGACCGGTGCTCTATCCACTGAGCTACGGGCGCATAACTGTGTCCACAAACTATGCGCGGATTGAGTTCGGAAAAGCAAAATATCCCGCACCGATTCCGGTTTGCAGTCAGCCACAGGGTATGCGCAAACTCCAAAGATTGATTTCATCAGCACAGTTTGAATTTTTAACGCAACCAGATTCACGATCCCTCGCGAAAAATCCATCCACTTTTCCGCATGCTTGAACACTGGTCAGCGTGGATGAGAGAGTCCATGGATTGGATTGCCCAGACTGGCCCCTTGGGCTGGATTTGGTTCATCACACTCTACGCACTCTCATGCGTCTTATTTTTGCCGGGATCTGTTCTCAGTTTTGGCGCAGGGGCTGTTTATGGATTTTGGGGAGGAACTGCACTTGTTTCCCTCGCTTCGGTCGCTGGTGCTCTAGCCAACTTCTTAACGACCCGATATCTGCTCCGCAGCTGGATGGAACGCCGATTTGCAACCAGCAAAAAGTTTCATGCACTCAATCATGTCGCCACCAAGGATGCCTGGCGCATGATTATTCTGACAAGGATCTCCCCAATTCTTCCGCATAGCTTGGTCAGTTGCGCCTTTGGTCTTTCTCGAGTCCGCTTCTGGCGCTTCATTATGGCCTCGTGGGTCGGATTCCTACCAATTAGCGCAGCCTATACCTATGGTGGATCGGTGATCGGCAAGGCTGCCAAGGGTGGACTGGATCAGGGGCTTTCGACTTGGGTGCTCTATGCGATTGAAATCGCAGTGACAATTGTCGCAACCGTGTGGATCACACGCGCGGGACAGAGGGCACTTCGTTCCGTGGCTCCAGAAGTGTTGGAGAGTCAGTCCCCTAAAAAATAAAAATTGCACCCGGCGGGGGTCGAACCCACAACCTACGGCTTCGGAGGCCGTCACTCTATCCAATTGAGCTACGGGTGCTGAAGAGGGTCACCATCTTTCACCGGCCACCAAAAATCAAACGCAAAAGCCGACAGCTCACGCATCATCGGCATGGGGTGGAATCACCATTGCCAATATGACTCTCATTTCCCACTATCCCGCCCCCATGAAATCGACTTTGATTGGATCCGGCATCCTGCTCCTTGGTGTGAATGCCGCTGCCATTTATCTTCCAACCCACGAACTCACCATAGGTGCACAAGCCACCTCTGCCGCACTCGGATTACTCATTATTTTTTTCGGCTTGCGCCCCGGACGCCGCAAGGTGATCGCTCAACCACCTGCCCCCACAACACCGCCCCCTCCTCCTCCCCGCCCTGAAGCTGAGATCGTGGCCTTTCTCGCACTTCTGCAAGAGAATGCCAGGCTGGTGGATTTCTCCAAAGAGGACATCACTGCCGCCCCCGATGCTCAACTTGGCGCCGCTGCGCGAGTAGTTCACTCAGGGTGCCGCAAGGTACTTGCGGAATATTTTGATATCACTCCAATCCGTACAGAACCTGAGGGAACAACACTCACGCTCGACGCTGGATACGATGCTGCAGCACATCGCCTCTTGGGATCCGTGCCTACTCATGCCCCTTACAAAGGGAAACTGGTCCACCCAGGCTGGATTGCCCGCACCGTCAAACTGCCGCGCGTCACCGGTACCACCGAATCACGCCCATGGCCGGTCCTTGCACCCGCCGAGTTGCAGATATCCGCGTGATCCTCTCAACACAACTACCCTCTGCGGCAAACAACCAACCGCCAGCCATGAGCACTCATCTTGGACTTGACCTGGGTACGAGCAACTGTGCGATCGCAATCGCCACTGGAACAGCCCCCCCCGAAACCCTTCCAGTCACTCAAATTCTCTCAGCCAATGGCATCGGGGAAAAAGAGCTTCTCCCATCAGCTATTTATCTTCCAGCCCCGGATGAAATCTCCTCTGACTCTCCAAGGCTCCCTTGGCAAGAGTCACCCCCGGCTATGTTTACTGGCTCCTTCGCACGCGACCGGGGCGAACTCCAACCAGACCGCCTTGTTGTCTCAGCAAAAAGCTGGCTCTGCCATCCCCACGTCGATCGTCGGGGCCCGATTCTCCCTTGGGCAAGCACCTCGGTGGAACAAAAACTCTCGCCTCTCGATGTTTCACGCGACCTCCTGCTTCACCTGCTCTCAAGCCTCCAATCCTCCCACGCGGGCATCAATCTTCAGAATGCCGTCCTGACCGTTCCTGCATCTTTTGACGAAGCAGCCCGAGGACTCACTCTGGAAGCCGCAAATAGTGCAGGCCTGAGTGACGTCATTCTTCTCGAAGAACCACAGGCCGCGTTCTATGCATGGCTGGAAAACCAAGGCTCCGACTGGCGCAAGCAAGTCCAATCCGGCGACCTTCTCCTGGTCTGTGATGTTGGCGGAGGCACGGCAGACTTCAGTCTCATCGCCGTTACTGGCAAGAGTGGAACCCTATCACTGGAACGAGTAGCTGTGGGCGAGCACCTCCTCCTCGGCGGCGACAACATGGATCTTGCTCTCGCCCACGATGTCTCTGAATCCCTCTCAAGTTCAGGAACCGCTCCCTTGGACGAATGGCAATTCCTCGCACTCATTCAGGCAATTCGTTCGGCTAAGGAATCACTTCTTTCCGATCCTTCGCTGAATGATGTGCCGATCGCTATCCCCTCCAGAAGTCGTCGCCTAGTTGCAACAACACTCTCGACAACCCTCACTCGTGAACAAGTCGACCGCATCGCCCTTGATGGCTTTTTCCCTTTAGTCGAACCCGATGAGATGCCTCTCCATCGTCGCGCGGGCGGTCTTCGCGAATCAGGTCTCCCCTACGCCCCGGACCCCGCCATATCAAAGCACCTCGCGAGATTCCTCTTTCGGGCTAAAGCAAATATCCTTTCCTCGCCACAACTCTTAGAGGCAATCGGGGCAGACAAGTTGTCCGACCCCTCTTCACTTCTGATCCCCGATGCTGTGCTTTTCAATGGCGGCGTCTTCAATGCTTCTCCCTTCCGTCACCGAGTCCTTGGCCAACTGGGCCGGTGGGCGGGCCGTACAGTTCGGGAGCTTGAGGGGGCGAGACCCGACCACGCCGTCGCTCTGGGGGCAGCTGTTTATGCCCGCCTTCGTGCCACTGGTCACGGGGTTCGCATCAAATCCGGCACCGCCCGTTCATATTATATTGGAATGGAATCCTCCGCCATGGCCGTGCCGGGACGGCGTCCGGCCACAAAGGCACTTTGTGTGGCGCCCCAAGGCATGGAAGAAGGCACAACACACATGATCGCTGGACAGGAATTTCTTCTCTACACAGGGGAGCCCTCCGAATTCCGCTTTTTCCAATCCGAAGTGCGTGCTGGAGATTTCGTCGGTCAAATTCTTCCAGACACATCAGACCTTGAGGAGTCGGCAAAACTTCAAGTCGAAATCCCTTCCCCATCTGGTCACAACTCCGGCGAGGAGGTCCCCGTCCACCTTGAATCAACCATTACAGAACTCGGCAATCTGGAGCTCCACCTAGCCCATGCACCTACCGGGGAACGATGGAAACTCGCCTTCAATGTTAGATTGCAGTAATCAGCGCGCCAAATCGCTGTCCCTGCTGAAACAGTTCACGGGACTATTAAGCAGCCAATGCCTCAGTAATAAAAAAAAAGCCACCGAACTTCGGTGGCTTTTTTAGTTGATAAAGACTTAGTCGTGGGATGCATCCCCGGCCCCACTTGGGATATGG
>ERZ889217.878-NODE-878-length-16753-cov-21.188466_pt1 | contig 16753 bp, 13 predicted proteins | sample MGYA00521098_ERZ889217 | MGnify/ENA primary metagenome ERZ889217 (study PRJEB32303, sample SAMEA104408613) | aquatic metagenome | biome: Brackish water; feature: Pelagic; material: water | place: Baltic Sea | collected 2014-06-10T22:04:00 | depth 2,362 m ...
CGACTTTTGCCGCCCCCGAGCCGGTGCTCCACGGAACTCGAATGCGCTCTAGGGCCTATGGCCGGGCCAGCATAATCCGGAGGTCGGCCACGTTGGTGCCGGTGGGACCGGTTTCGATCAGGCCGGCTGTGGCGGCGAGCAGCGGATGGGCATCGCAGTTGGCGACGGCATGGGCGAGGTCGAGGTTCTGCCGATCGATGGCTGCTGCAACAGCACCATCCACGAAGCCGCCCGCGGCGGTCGTGGGGCCGTCTTCGCCATCGGTGCCAAGGCTTGCCAGCGCGAGCGAAGAAGGCCAGCCACCGTGCCCGCGGGCTTGGAGCAGCGCGGCAACGGCAGTCTGTTGATTCCGGCCGCCGCGGCCGTGGGCGGAAGGGAGCCGCACAACCGCCTCGCCTCCCTCGATGATCGCCCAGGCGGTGTGGTTGGTCGCTGCGAGGCCGAGGCCCTCCCGAGCCAGCCGGAGACCCACTTCGTCGGCTGTCTCAGGCCTGCCGGGCAGGGCATGGCGGACGGTGACTTCGTAACCAAGACTCCGCGCAGTCCTAGCCGCCGCCTCGACCGCGGTGGCATTGTTCCCCAGCAGCAGGTGGTCGACCCGACAGCCCCCGGCCGTCGTCCACGAACCGGTGGCGGAGACCGTCACTGCCTCGGACTTGCCACGGCGGAGATCGTCCTCGAGCACCGCCGCGAGTCCCGGGGCTACGCCGGCCGCGAAGGCTGCATACCTCACGAGCACGTCGCGGGCCGCGGCGGCGTTGGTGCCGGGCAGGCAGGGGCCTGAGGAGATGAACTCGAGCGGGTCGCCAATCACGTCAGAGAGCACGAGAGCGACGAGTCTGCCAGCGGAGCAGGCCCGGGCCAGACCTCCTCCCTTGATCTCACTGGCCGCCCGGCGGACGACGTTGAGCTCACGAATATCAGCACCAGCGGCGGCGAGAAAGGCCACGGTAGCGACTTTTTCCTCGAGCGAAATCCCCGGCCTTGGCGCGGTCAAGACAGCCGAGCCGCCCCCGGTGATCACCGCCAGCACGAGGTCGGCCGAGCTGAGGGATCCCACCATCGCCAGCATCTCTCGGCTGGCGGCCACGGCTCGCGGGGTGGGTAGGTTGACACCCGGCGGCCTGGTTTCGATCACCGTGACCCCCGGGATCGATCGCCCGAAGCCCTCCGGCACGCTGACGAGACCGGAGAGCCGGCCGGTCGGTAACCCGCCGGCAATGAGCATCTCGGCTACACCCTGGGCCAGCGCAGCGGCAGCCTTGCCACCACCGACGATTACCACTCGGCCGATCGGGTCGATCCGGCAGGGCGGAACAAGCGGGCGGCCATCGAGAGCCAGGCCATCGGCAACCAGCGTGAGCCGCCGCCGCACGAGCTGCTCCGGATCGACCGCCAGGATCGCAGCCTGCCCGATGGCCACAAGATCTGTTCGCAGACTGCCAGGTTCCATCGAGATAGTTCCCGTGGCCCACACGCCGGCCTGCCGCGCTTCGGTGAGGCCCCGCAGTTCACTCATCTCGGATCGGAGGAAAGTTCTTGGGGTCGAAGCGTGAGAGGTCGATTCCACCACGATTCTCTTCTTCGAGCAATTTGACCCGCATCTCCATCCGCTCGAGCCGCCGAGCGAGCAGGGCCGGGGATTCCGCAGCAGGGGCAGAAGTCTTGGCCCGCGGGATGGCGGGATAACCAAGCTGTCGCTGGAGGGCCGCGAAGAAGAACAGCGGTTCCTTGCCCCGATTGGCCCGGGCGATCCGTCCCTCCTTGGCGCCGAACAGGATCGCTCGGTCAGGCTCGCCCCCGTCCCGGCCTGCCAGCAGTGCGTCCCGCTTCTCGAGCCGCCAATACTCGGGGCTTCGCACGAAGACGAGATCGGCCAGATCGATCAGCCCCACCTGCCGCGCCACCATTCGGATCCAGGCCTTCCAGTCGTCGTTGAAGATGTCGTCGTCGGCCACCGCAGTCAGTCCATGGGCGTAGTCGAGCCGATTCCGTGACAGGCATTCAAACCGATAAAAAAACAGCCCCTGGGGCGAGGCTCCCTCGCCCCGATAGGCCGCCTCCCGTTCGAGGATCGACAGGGCGGTTCGGATGTCGAATCGCCCCCCTTCCTCCTCGGCCTTGGCGATCACGAAGGTCTGGAAGGCGGTAAAGTAGTGGGGCAGGCGGGCCAGGGCCGTCGACAGCGTGCCGACCAGCTTCAATTCACCGACCAGGTAGCCAATCGCCAGCGGTAGCTTCGACGTGGCAAGCACCTCCTCGCCGATGGCCGCGAGCGCCTCTTGAGCCGCGATTCCGGCCATGATCCGTTCCCCGAACGATCGGAACAGATACGCCTGTTCGATGTATTCCTCCCGGTCGAGCATCGGTGGCCTAGGCAAAAGAGGGGAGAGCCGCCGACGGCTCCCGTCGGCGGCTCTCCCCGTCATCCTATAATCAGATTGAACCATCCGAGAGAGCGGGCCTCCAGCCGCTGTTTTCACCGCGTCCGATTCCCGCCTTCCTTCAGCCCACGGTCCCACCCATGCCAGGCCGATTTTCCTCGATCGACGCCGTCGTGGCCGCCATTGGCCGGGGCGAGATCGTGATTGTTGTCGATGCGGAGGATCGCGAGAACGAGGGCGACTTCATCTGTGCTGCCGACGCGGCCACACCCGAAATCGTGAACTTCATGATCACCCATGGCCGCGGACAGGTCTGCGTGCCGATCCTCCCCGATGTCGCCAAACGGCTCGACCTGCCGATGATGGTCGCGGCCAACTCCACGCCTCTGGGCACCGCCTACACCGTGCCGGTCGATCACATCTCGGCCCGAACGGGAATTACCGCTGCTGAGCGGGCCGCGGCGATCGCCGCGCTCGCCGACCCTGCCACCCAGCCGGGCGACTTTGTCCGTCCTGGTCACCTGTTTCCGCTGGTGGCCAAGGAGGGAGGCGTGCTTCGCCGCGCCGGCCACACGGAGGCGGCGGTAGACCTTGCTCGGATGGCCGGGCGACTGCCCGCTGGCGTGCTCTGCGAGATTCTCGATGAGTCGGGCAACCGGGCCAATCGCGCGGGGTTATTCGCGCTGGCTGCCACTCATGGTCTGGAAATTATCTCGATCGAGGAATTGATCAAGGTCCGCCAGGCTCGGGAGAAGCTCGTCGAGCGGATTGCAGAAGCCGATCTACCGACGAAGTGGGGCAGGTTTCGGATCATTGCCTACAGCGTAAAATTCGAGAGCCAGCAGCCGATCGTCCTGGTGATCGGTGACCCAAGCAGCGCTACCGCTCCGCTCGTGCGGCTCCACTCTTCCTGCTTCACCGGCGACCTCCTCGATAGCCTGAGGTGTGACTGCGGTGATCAGCTCCATCTAGCGCTCGAGATGATCGGCCGGGAGGGCGTCGGTGTGCTGGTCTACCTGCCGCAGGAAGGGCGGGGCATCGGGCTGGCGGAAAAGATCAAGGCCTACGCGCTTCAGGATCAAGGACTCGACACCGTGGAGGCAAACCTGGCGCTCGGCTTCAAGGTCGATGCCCGCGACTACGGCATCGGCATCCAGCTCCTCAAGGATCTCGGTCTGCGGCAGGTCCGGCTCCTGACCAACAACCCCAAAAAGACCGATGCCTTCATTTATGGCGGCTTTGACCTCGAGGTCGTCGACCAGGTGCCGATCCTGCCCACGGTGCATGAGTTCAACGAGCGGTATCTCGCCACCAAGCGGGAAAAGCTCGGACACCGATTCCCCTGACTCACCGCCGATCCCCAATTTGACCCGGCCGAGGTGGCCGCCGTAGCATCGCTGTTTTCCCGGCAGAAACCCCCGGAGGCCGCATGCAGGCCCTGCCCAAGATCGTTGTTCGTCTCGGTTTTGCCGCCTGTCTGGCTGCGAGCCTGGCCGCAGGCTGCGGCCGGGAGAAATCTGACCCTCCGCCCAAGCCTGAGCCGGTGTTCACCCCGCCGCCTGCAGCAGCGACGGCCGAGCCCGATGCCTCCGCGCCGGTTGAACTGGCCGTCGAGTTGCAACCGGCGGCTCCGTTCGAACCACCGCCGCTCGAGCAGCTCGATCGGGACGCCAAGTGGATCGACCGCCCCGTCCGCGATGCCCTGACTGATCTGGCGGCAGACCTCGCCAAGCAGCCTCCGTCGGCCACGCCGGCCGAGGCCCTGGCCCTGCGGAACGACTCGCCGACGGCCAACGCCACCATTCTTTCGGCCCTCGGCCGCCTTCCCGCCGACGGGCAGGCCGATGAGACGGGCCGGATCAATCGGCATCTGGCCGTCGACCTGAACAGCACCAATCCCATCCTGATCAGTTCATCGGCTGAAAGCGACGTGCTCGGCCTGACCAGCTTCGGGCTGTTTTCCTTTGACCGCCGGATGGAGCCGTTCGCCGCCGCCGATACGGTGGACTCTTGGCAAACGAGCGTGGACGGCATGCTCGACAAGGTGGTCATCCGGGATGATCTCCGCTGGAGTGACGGCCGACCGATCACCGCCCACGACGTGGCCTTTAGCTACCGGTTGATCATGGACGATCGGGTGCCGGTGCCGGCCGTCCGCAGCGGCACCGATCAGCTCCGGGCCGTCCATGCCTATGACGATCGCACGGTCGTGTTCTTTCACCGGGAGCCGCTCGCCACGAACGTCTGGAACATCAACTTTCCGGTGATTCCCCGGCATGTCTACGCGGAGACCTGGGAGAGCGACCCCACCCTCAAAGACAGCAGGCGACATGTCGAACTCGAGGCCCAACCGGTCTGCGGTGGTCCATATGAGATCGTCAAGCGGATTCGTGGCCAGGAGATCCTGCTCCGAGCCCGGGAGGCCTGGCATACGGTCGATGGCAAGCAGGTGCGAACCAAGCCCTTCTTCCACGAGGTTCGGTTCCGGATCCTGGAGGATCCCAACACGGCACTGCTCGCGCTCAAGAAGGGGGAGATCGACGAGATGGCCCTCACGCCCGAGCAGTGGACGACCCAGACCATCGGCGACGACTTCGACGCCAAAAACACCAAGGCAACGGCCCCGGAGTGGGTCTCGTTTCACTTCGCCTGGAATACGAAGAGCCCGTTTTTCTCCGACCGCCGCGTCCGTCGGGCGATGAGCCACGCCTTCGATCACGAGCGGATGCTGGAGACGATCTGCCACGGCCTCTACACACCCTGCACCGGCGTCTTCCATCCCACGGCCTGGATGGCCAGCAAACAGCCGCTCGAGCCCTACCGCCAGAATCTCGACCGGGCCGAGACCCTGCTCGATGAGGCGGGCTGGATCGACCGGGACAACGACGGGATCCGCGACCGCGAGATCGGCGGCCGCAGTCTGCCGTTCGAGTTCACGGTGGTCTGCTCCCAGCAGCCGATGGCCCAGGACATCTGCACGCTCCTGCAGCAAAGCCTCGATCGGATCGGTGTGCGCGTGAACGTGAAACCGACTGAGTTCACCGTGCTCCAGCAGCTCCTCCTGGAGAAGAAATTCGACGCCGCCTTCGGTGGCTGGGGCACCGGCACCGACCCCGACACCTCCGAGAACATCTGGGCTACCGGCGCCGGCCGCAACTTCGGCAGCTATTCCAATCCCGAGGTCGACCGGCTGTTCGTCGAAGGTCGCACCGAAGTGGACCGGGCCAAGCGGGCGGAGAAGTATGCCCGGATTCACGAACTGCTCTGGGAAGACCAGCCCTCCACCTGGCTCTACTGGCGCAACAGTTTCTACGGGTTCTCCAAGAATCTTCGCGGCTACGTCTTCAGCCCGCGCGGCCCGTTTCATTACTCCCCCGGCTTTGGCAGCCTCTGGAAGCCCGTGCCATGATTCATCATGTCCTGCGTCGGCTGGCGCTGGGGCTGGTGACGCTGTTCTTGATCTCGTTTCTGGTCTACGGCCTGATTCGCTCGATCCCCGGCACACCGCTCACCGTGGCCGTGGCGCAAACCGATCCCAGCCGCCGTCTCAACCCCGCCGACCTGGAGCGGATGAAGGCCGCCTACGGCCTCGACAAGCCCTGGTATCAGGCATACTTCATCTGGCTCTCCAACGTGGCCCGCGGCGACCTGGGGCGGAGCATCTCCCGCAAGGCGCCGGTCACTCAGCTGATCGGTGAGCGGATCGGCCCCACGCTCGCGCTGTCCGCCGGCAGCATGCTCCTGACCTGGGCCCTTTCGATCCCGCTTGGACTCTACGCCGCAGCCCGGAGCGGTCGCCCCGATGAGCGAGCGGTGAGCCTCGGGCTGTACATGCTCTATTCGGTACCGACCTTCGTGGCGGCCCTGGCCCTGCAGGTGGTGTTCTCGGTCTGGGCCGAAGGCACGGCCTGGGAGCTACCCCTGTTCGGGATGACCAGCGGCCTGCCGCATACCACCAGCCTTGGCTGGCTGGCCGACGTGGCCCGGCATGCGATCCTACCGCTTGTCTGCATGACCTACGTCAGCCTGGCCTGGTACACCCGATTCATCAACACGAACCTCCAGGAAGTGCTTCGGCAGGACTACATTCGCACCGCCCGGGCCAAGGGGGCCGGACCGATCCGGGTGCTCGTCCATCACGCCTTCCGCAACACGCTGATCCCGCTCGTCACCATGCTGGGGTTGTCGCTGCCGGCCCTGCTCGGCGGCTCGGTGATCATCGAGCAGATCTTTACCTGGCCCGGCATGGGAAGGCTGTTTTTCGAGAGCCTGCGGGAACGCGACTACCCCACGATCATGGGCCTGACGCTCCTCTTCAGCCTGCTCACACTGGCCGGCCAGCTCTTGGCCGATCTGCTCTACGCGTGGGTCGACCCCCGGGTGAGCATGGAATGACCGGGGGCCAGCCGACAGCCGACAACCGCCGGGCGGCAACCCCGTCGCCGCGGGGCTTCTGGGGAGAAGCCTGGGCCCGTTTTCAGCGGATGCCGCTGGCTATGGCCGGGCTGGTTTTTGTGGGACTGATGGCGGTGGTGGCTCTCCTGGCCCCGGCGATCGCGGGCACCAAACCGATCGTCTGCCGCTACAAGGGGCAGATCTACTTTCCCTGCCTGGCCTATTACGGCCGCAGCCTGGAGCCGGTGGTTTTCTCCCAGGACAAGTTCCGGGGTGAATACCCGCGGAATCTGCGGGAAAAGGATCCAGAGAGCTGGGCGGTCTGGCCGCTCGTCTTCCAGGATCCCTACCGCGCCGTCCGGCCCGACGAGTGGCCGGGCCGACCGGGCAATCCAGCCCGGGATCAGGGGCGGCCGGGCCGACTGAATCTGATGGGCACGAATCAGAATGGTGTCGACGTGTTTGCGAAGATGGTGCACGGCACGCTTGTCGCGCTCCTGGTTGGATTCGTCTCGATGGGCATCGCGGCCACGATCGGAGTCACAGTCGGATCCCTGGCGGGCTACTTCGGCGGTTGGGTGGACGCAGTCATCAGCCGGATCACCGAGGTCGTGATGTGCATTCCCACCCTGGTGCTGATCCTGGCCCTGCTGGCCATCGTGGAGAAGCCCACGATCTGGAAGATGATGGCGGTGCTCGGCCTGACTGGCTGGCCGGGGATCTCGCGGCTGATGCGGGCCGAGTTGCTGAGGCTCAGGTCGGCGGAGTTCGTCACCGCCGCCCGAGCGGTCGGAGCGAGTCCCGGGCGGATTATCCTCCGTCACCTACTCCCCAATGCCCTGGCTCCGGTGATGGTGCCAATCACCTTCGGCATCGCCGCGGCCATCCTCACCGAGAGCGGCCTCTCGTTTCTCGGCTTTGGCCAACCTCCTCCTTCAGCCAGTTGGGGCTCGCTCCTCAACGACGCCCGCTCCAATCTCAAGATGTGGTGGCTCGTGTTCTTTCCCGGCGCCGCCATCTTCCTCACAGTGCTAGCCTTCAACCTGGTGGGCGAGGGGCTGCAGAAGGCGACCGATCCCAGGCTCCGTGAGGCGCGGAAGTAGCCATGCCCCTGCTCGAAATCCAGGACCTCGTGACGGCCTTTCACACACCCGCCGGCCGGGTGACAGCGGTGGATGGGATCTCGCTGTCGATCGAGCGGGGCATGACGCTCGGCCTCGTCGGGGAGAGCGGGTGTGGCAAGAGCGTGACGGCCATGAGCGTGCTAGGACTGGTAGCCGCCCCTGGCAGAGTCGAGCGGGGGCGGATCCTCCTCGAGATCGATGGCGATCCGGTCAATCTCGCCACACTGCCTGAGAGCCGGCTGAGGCGAATGCGGGGAGGGAGGGTGGGGATGATCTTCCAGGAGCCGATGACGAGTCTGAACCCGGTGTTTACGATCGGCAACCAGGTGGCTGAGGCGGTTCGGCTCCACCGCCGGGCCAGTTGGCGGGAGGCTCGTGCGCGGGCGCTCGAGTTACTTCGGCTCGTGCGGATTGCCGATCCCGAGCGGCGACTCGACGAGTATCCCCACCAGCTTTCCGGCGGCATGCGGCAGCGGATCATGATCGCGATCGCCCTGGCCTGTGAACCCGAACTCCTGATCGCTGACGAACCGACCACGGCCCTCGACGTCACGATCCAGGCCCAGATTCTTGAGCTCTTAGCTGATCTCCGCCGACGACTGGGGATGGCGATTCTGCTGATCACCCATGATCTCGGAGTCGTCGCTGAAACCTGCGACGAGGTGGCGGTGATGTACGCCGGCAAGATCGTCGAGCGGGCCCCGGCGGTCGAACTGTTTGCCAATCCGCTGCACCCTTACACGATCGGCCTGCTGGCGGCCCGACCGGAGCACCGGGCCGGGGGCAAGGGGCCACTCGCGGCGATTCCCGGCATGGTACCCCAGCCGCGGGACTTCCCTGCTGGCTGCCGGTTTCACCCGCGGTGCGGCCATGCCCGGAAGCCCTGGTGCATGGCCGAGCAGCCCCAACTGCGGGAGCTCTCGCCGGGTCATTTCGTCGCCTGCCACTTCGCCGGAGAGCTCGATGCGGCCCGTCCCACGGAGCCTGCAGACCGATGACTGACGCCGGGCCAGACCTTGTCGCCGTCTCTGATCTGGAAACCCACTTCCCGATCCGCCAGGGTCTGTTTCGCACCGTGGTGGGGCAGGTGCGTGCCGTCGACGGCATCTCGTTTCGGATCGGCCGGGGCCGCACACTCGGCCTGGTGGGCGAGAGCGGCTGCGGTAAGACGACCGCAGGCCGCGGCATTCTCCGGCTCGTCGAGCCGACCGGGGGCAGGGTTCACTTCGACGGCCAAGACATTCTCGGGGCTTCGGCCGCCACACTCCGAAGCCTTCGACGGCGGATGCAGATCGTATTTCAGGATCCCTACGGATCACTCAATCCCCGGCTGACCGTGCGGGCGATCCTGGAGGAAGGGCTCGTCATCCACAGGCTCGGCGACTCTCCCGAACGGCTGCGGCGGATGACAGTCGCTCTGGAACGCACCGGGATGCCGACCGCGGCACTGGCCCGCTATCCGCACGAGTTTTCTGGAGGCCAGCGGCAACGGATCGCGATTGCTCGGGCCCTGGTTCTGGAGCCGGATTTCCTCGTGCTTGATGAGCCGATCTCGGCCCTCGATGTCTCGATCCAGGCCCAGGTTGTGAATCTGCTCGTGGAGTTGCGGCAGGAGCTCGGCCTTACCTACCTCTTCATCTCCCACGATCTATCGATCGTGGAATACATCTCCGACCACGTAGCAGTGATGTATCTCGGGCGGATCGTGGAATACGCTGCTGCCGTGAGTCTCTACGCCACACCGCTCCACCCCTACACCCACGCCCTGTTCTCGGCGATCCCGAGCGTGGAACCAGCCCGCCGCCGGGGCCGGATCGTGCTCCCCGGCGATGTGCCGAGCCCCGCCAGCCCACCCGCCGGCTGCCGCTTCCATCCGCGGTGTCCATTGGCAGAGGCGGTTTGTCGGACATTAGACCCGCCGCCCGTTGAATTGGACGGGCACCGGGTGCACTGCCACGTGGCCGCCCGCCATCTGGCGGCGGCCGGCGCAGCAGAGGCTTCGCGGCAAGTCGCTGCCGCCCTGGCCGCCACGCTGCCGGCTGATAGCTGACCGAGCTGGAGGATCAGACCGGGCTGGCGAAGGCCTTGCCTGCGTCGTGTAGAATCAGGACGCCTTTGGAGCCGCGATTTTCGCGGGTGATTTCATGCTCCGCAGCCCCGATCACGTGCCTTGCAGCCCCAGGCCTGTTCTGGCAACCCTGATCATGGTCGTTGTTGTTGGTTCTAACCTGGCTCTCGCCCAGTCTGCTGGCGGTCGCTTGGGAACTACGAACAACCTCACTCGAGAAGAATTGACGCGATCCTGGGATCTCAACGGCGACGGCACGATTAGCAAGCCCGAGGCCGACCTGGCCCGTGCCCGGATGAAACGGGAGCGGATTGAAATGCAACTCCGGGGCGGCATCGACCCACTCACTGGCCTACCTCGGACCCTGGCAGACGAGCCGGAGGCGGATCACACCCCGGGAGATGAGCCCGAATTTCGGTTGCCACCGGATGAGCCACCGTTGCCCTCGGGGCGACGAACGTCAGGAGTCCTGCCCGGCATCGGAGCCCCTTCGCTCACCCCACCACTCATCACGGCCCCGCTGCCGTCGACCGGTCGCAGTCCGGTGCCTTCGCTCAATGTTCCGCGGATCGATCCCTCGGGGCCAAACAACCGCTCTCCGGGAGGCACCGCCGCGCCAGGACGATCGACCGGTGCCTCCTGGCTCTCACCAAACGCTCACGGCTCCGCAGTGACTGGAGGAGTGCGGGCTGGAGCACCGGCCGCCGTGCCAGGCTACGGCTCGGGACCGTGGTCAAATCTGAATGCCGCCCGCTCTCGCTACGCTCCTGCACCCATCGATTTTCCCCGCACGGGAGCCTCGGGGCTCGGAGCGAGCGGGCTGGGCACTTCGCCTCGGCGGACCGGATCAATCCTGCTCCCCAGCGGCATGCCCGGTCAATCAGGGCTCGGTTCCTCCCTGACCAGTCCCCGGGCACCACTGCCGTCGATGAACCAGCCGATGGCACCCCCCCCTCCGCAGATCAAGCCGCCGACAATCTCGGCTGAAGAGATGGGCGGATATTGAACGCCGGCAGCGAACAAGCCCTGACCGCCCTGCGGGGCCCAATCCTCGTGCTCACCGAAAATGACCGGATCGCCAGCGGAGCGATCCACTGGGCCAAGGTCTTCGGGGCGGCAGGCCTCGTGCACCGCGTGCGGCTCGTCGGCGGCGGTGAGACGGATATTCCGGAGGTCATGTCTGAGGCTGCGAGCCTCGGGGCAGTCACGATCCTCGCGGTCGGGACGGGCTGCCCCTTGGCTGTAGGACAGGCCGCAGCAGAGCGACTCCGTCTACCGCTCGCCCGAATCAGCTGAGTCCACCGGGGTGATGCACGGCAACCCGACGCCGGTACACTCTCCCGAATCCCCTTCGATTCTTCAGCCCTTGGAGTGAAACCATGCGCGGTGCAGTCTGCATCAGTCGGCCCTGGTCCTTTGGTTGCTGCACGCTTGGGATTGTCTGGCTCGGACTCGCGCTGCCGTGTCGCGGCGGGGCAGCCACGGAACTGCCGCCAGCGCCGGCGACCGACCAGCCACCAGACGTGTTTCTCGGAGAAGGTGTCAGGGATGAGTTTGCCGGGGTCCGGACGGCGATCGCCGCTGCCAAACAGAAAAGCGGTCGGGATTACCGCGTGGTCGTGGTCAAGAATGCAACCGGGGCAGCCACGCTGCTCCGCCGCCTCGTAGCAAGCTGGCGGGACGAAGGGGGCAAGGGTGGTGGCTTTAACCCGGCGGCCGACGTCACGATCGTGCTCGACACCGGTGATCGCAGCCTGGCGATGGATGTGCCCTGGGCCGTCGAGGCTACCACCGGTCTGGATCAGGCCACCCTCGAGAAGGAACTGATCGCAAAGACCTTCGTGCCTCGCGCCAAGGATGGGATGTACGGCGAGGGGCTCTCCGAACTTGTGACCGGCACCGAAAAGTGGATCAAGGACCGGCAGTCGGCGAATGCCCGACGAGCCGAAGCCGCCCAGATCTTCCGTACTCGCACCCTGCCACTCGGCGCTGCTGCCTTGGCCGCGACGGGGCTGCTCGGATGGCTACTCGTCCGCTGGACACGGCACCAGAGCCGACTGCGGGAAGCACGCCAGAGGCTGTCTGCCTTCAAAGCGGATGTCGTTGCCCTCTCGGATCTGCTCGATGGGCAGCAGGAGCGGCATCGGATGCTACCCCACGCAGATCCCGATTTTCTCACCCCCATGCAGGGCATGACCCGAGACACCTACGATGCCGTGCAGGATGCGATCGGCCGGTATCGAGAGCGTTGGCTGGGGTTGATGGACGTCTGGGAACAGGCCCAGGAGCGTCTGGGGGGCGAGCGATTCCTCAGCACCACGGCGAGCGAGGATGTGATTCGGATGCTCGACGCAGCCGAGGCCCGACCACCGCTCGATGAGGTGGCCGCCGCCTGTCGGGCCCCGCTCGATGCCCTCGAGGGTGCCCATGAAAAAGCCCGCGAACTTGCAGCCGAACTCGAGCAAGCACTTGCCGAAGCACGCCGCCGACTCGATGCCCTGGCCGCCCGCGGCCGCTCGACTGCCAGCCTCGAGCCGGCGGTGGCCACGGCGGCCCGAGATCGGGAACTGGGCTCCAGTGATGTCGAGCCCGATCCGGTGGCGGCCCGCGGCCGGTTCGAGGAGGCCCGCTCGGTGCTCCAGGGCATGGCGGCCCAAGCCGGAGCGATCGAATCGACTGACGACCGGCGGCAGCGGGCGGTCGACCGAGCCGAGGAGATCCGCCGCCGGGTGGCCGAACGGCGGGCCGAGGGCTGGCTGTTGGCAGAGCCCGGGGCGGAACCCGAGCCGATGCTCGCCGTCGCCGCCCGCGAAGCCGACCTGGCAGCTCGGCTGCTCGACGACGGCGAGGCTGCAGCCGCGTTGGCTCACATCGAGAAGGCGGAGACGGCCGTTGCCGAAGTGGCAACGCTGTTGGAAAACGTGGCTGCAGCCCGCAGCCGCACGGCCGAACTTCTGCCTGCGGTGGCTGCCCGGCTCGAGTCGATCGCAGCGGAGCGGCCGGCCGCCGAGGCCGATCTCCGGAAGTTGGAGATTTCCTATGCCGAGGCCGCCTGGAGGGACGTGGCCGACAATCAGGCGAAGGCCGGGGAAGGGCTCGTCAGGGCCCGCAGCCTGTTGCTTGAAGGCCAGGCCGCCGCAGACACGATGCGGCAGCACTACTTCCGGGCCGTGGCAGTCCTGGAAGAGGCAGCTCGCCAGGAGGATTGGGCTGCGACCTGCCTGACTGGCATCATTGACCGACGCCGGGAACTCGACGATCTGCGGGAGTCTTTGCCACAGGCCTATGCCACCGCCCGCAACCATGCCGAGGGACTCGGTCAAAAACTCCAGCGGCAGCGGACCGACCGCCACAGAGCCCACGAGCGGCTCCGGGAGGCAAGTCGGCTCCTGGAAGTGGCCGAGGGGCTGCTGCGGGAGCAGTTGCCCGATCCGCGGAAGGCGGTCCAGGTGGTGCAGGCGGCTGAACAGGCCGCGGCCCACGGCAACGACCTGGCTGATGAAGACGAGCGGTTGGCCAAGCAGGCCGCTGATGGTCTGGATGAGGCCGACACCACGCTCCGGCGGGTGGCTGCCTGGTATGCCGAGGGTCTCCAGGCCGACGTCCGGGCTGCACGCTCGAAGCTCGATTCCGCCCGGGCCGAGTTGTCCCGGCAGCGTTACGAGGAGGCGATCCAGGCGGCTGCCGACGCCTCGCAGCAGGCTCGTGTGGCCTATGCGACAGCCACCGCCGAAGCCGACCGACGGCGGCAGCGGCGACAGGCCGAGATCCGCCGCCGGCAACTGGAAGAATCCTTCGCCCGGACCTCGCGAGGTGCGGGCCCTTGGGTGATCAATCTGCCGGGAGGCACGTTCACAGGGCCCACTCCCTGGCGGTCGCTCGGCTCACCGAGCCACTCGGCCGGCAGTTCGTCCCGGCCAGCCGGCGGCAGTTGGTCCGATGGCGTGGCCGAGGTCCGCTGGTAAGGCAAGCGGCCGATCAAACCTGGTCCTGCTGGGAACTTTATGGGTCGGAAGGTTTGCCCAGGCCAATCGAGCGGCTGAGGAAACCAAGCCCAGCCACAATGGCGAAGCGGGGTTTCCTTTGCCACAGCGGCGGGCATGGGCCGGAGCGAACGTCTGGCGAGATCGGACGGGCAGACCCGGCAACCACCGTCTGATCCAAGATCATTTCCGACTCGCCCAAAACCTGTTTGGCTCAGCGGAGTTCGACGGGCGAGATGTTGAGTTGACCGATGCGGGCGGCGGGAAGATCCGCAGGGGCGGCGACTGCCGAAGCCGTCACCACTCGGCCGCGATCGGTGTCGTCGCGTGGTTCGAGCATTTTTTCCATGTCGGCCACACGCGCTCGGACAGCCACCGGCACTCGGCCTCGATCGGCCGCGGAATCGATCTCGCCCTCGAACACAACCCGGCCGGTGAGGTCGGTGACAGTGAGCCGCGTCTCGTCGCCACGGACGAGCCTGATCTGAACGTCGGGATCCTGCCGTACAAGTGTTTCCTCGCCGAGCTGCCGCATTCCGCTCACGGGACTCGCCGGCCGCGGGGAGGGCGAGACGATCGCCAGCGTCGAGGCGGTAGGACGCAAGCCTCCAGTGCGATAGGACTGCTCCACCCGCCGCTGGACCTGGGGGGCCGCCGTCTGGGTCGCCTGCGATCCGGGCTGACCCAGCGAAATCATCACTTCCTGTCCACCCCGCAGCACCGTGCAGGCGAGTGGGTCGCCCGGCTCGGCCGACTCAAGCAAGGCATCGAACTGCTCGGGCAGCACCAGGATCTGGTTGTCGAGTCGCACGAGTACATCGTGCTGAAGGAATCCTGCCCGAGCGGCACTGGAAGCCGTCGCCACGTCATCAGCCACGAGCCCCGCTCCCCGCTTGATCCCAAGTTGTTGCCGCAGCACAGTCGTGGCACGCGAGAGCGTCACTCCGTGCCCCCGGGCCGAGGCCGGAGCCGCCGCGATTTGAGCCACCGACTGCAGGTGGGTCCGGGGCTTGGTCGCGGATTCGGCCACGACTGCCGCCGGCAGCCCCGCTGCGAGCAGCCCTACAGTCAGAATCCCGCCAGGCACGATGCCGACCAGGCGGCACCTCCCCACGCTCGCACCAGCGAACGGACGGAGATCGAACCACTGTGATACCGGGGACGGTCGTGGCTTCATGACGAGGTGGCCGGAGGGAACGTGGGGCGATCAAGGCCCGGCCTAGGCCAGGAACCGACGAACTTGTGCGTCGCTCGCCCGATATGTGACGTTTTTCCTTCGGCGTTGCTAGACGAATCCGGCGAAAAAGTCCGCGCTTCGTGGAAACTGGGTAAGGGGCGGCATTCCGAGACTTCCCGGCGACCACGGGTCGGGGGTGAGGTCGCGAGGGGGCGGGGACGCGAGCGATCACCGAGCGTCGCTTTGTGCCGACGGGCCTGTCCGACCGATATCCACAATATCTGCTCAGGATCCGCAGGACGGTCCGCGTGATCAGGCAGCACACGCTCACTCGAGGATATTTCTGATGAAGGCTTCCAGATCGCGGGCCCTTGCCCTCTGCCTCGTCTGTCTGTGCAGCGCAGCGACCGCGACTCGCACCGCCGATGCCGCCCCGGGGTGGCGACTGGGCAAGATCCTCGCCGGTACCGCCAATCAGCCCAGCGGCAAAGTTGCCGGCCCGGTGCCCGATCGACCGCCGCTGGTGCCCGGCACCGGCACGCTCGTAAAGAATGTTGTGGACGACTTCGAGGCTGAGAGTTGGAATTGGAACTACAACCACCCTAAGAGCTCGGAGGAGCAGGATAAGCGGATGCGGAGCCCGCTGGGCAAGAGCAGCAACGGCCGTTGGTTCGAGGGTCCCAAGCGGGGCACGCCCGACGTAGTGAAGCGGGTAGAGCTGCCCGCTCCAGGGCTCGAGGGGAGCAGTTTTGGGCTGCTGATTGCCACGCTGCATGCGGGCGTTCCCGGGCGAGTGAGCTACGAGATGCAGCAGGACGATCTGGTCTACAACCTCGGCAAATTCGCGGGCCGGGGGATGTCGGTGGCCGACAGCCCGAGCGTGGTCGTGCGGGTCTACATGCCGCCGTTCGAGCAGTGGGAGAACCGCAGTGGGCCGAGCTTTGGCTTTCGCGCGGGCTGCTTCACCCATGCCGTCATCACGGGAGACGACCATCCTGACGAAGGTCGGTATGGGCTTGAGGAATACTGGCCGGGAATGTTTGTCTGCTTTGAGAGCAGCCATGACGGAAAGTTCAAAGAAGATGGAGCCTTCATCCGGGTTCGCAGCGGCCGCAACGGCAGCGAGATCCGCGGGCCCAAGATCGAACAACTCGGCTGGTGGACCCTCGGTCTCTCCTTCTCGCCCGATGGCGTGGTGCACTATTTCGCCAGCCCCGGCGTGGACGATCTCACGCCCGAGGATCACATCAGCTCGCAGTATCCATATGCCTACCGCACCGAGTGGCTGAAGACGTTCTTCTTCAATGTCTGCACCCACGACGACGGTAAGACCTGGAGCACACCCTGGGTGATCGACGACCCGCAGGTGTTCTTCCTGAAGCGGGAGCAGATGGCGGAAAACCCGACTCCCGCAAAGCGGTAAGGCCGGGCGGTTCGCCGCCAACGAGGGGCAGTGAAGCCAACGCTGCTGCGCCGGCTCGGAGGCGGCAAAAGTCGCGTCGCGGGCGAGGATACGCCCCAATTGCTCCGCGAGCGTTTGCCGACCCCCGAGCCTCCGGGTAACGATGGGGCATGGTCTTTAGGGTCGACTCTGCTGCGCCGGCTCGGAGGCGGCAAAAGTC
>ERZ889217.880-NODE-880-length-16718-cov-7.491928_pt1 | contig 16718 bp, 12 predicted proteins | sample MGYA00521098_ERZ889217 | MGnify/ENA primary metagenome ERZ889217 (study PRJEB32303, sample SAMEA104408613) | aquatic metagenome | biome: Brackish water; feature: Pelagic; material: water | place: Baltic Sea | collected 2014-06-10T22:04:00 | depth 2,362 m ...
TGAGGAACCAATATTAATCGTAAAAAAATTACAAGAATTCAATATAACACTTGATAGAGTAATAGTATTGGCTAAAGCAGCTTTGCATGATAGAAAGCTAGCAGAACCACCAACAGAAAAATCTAAAGTAACATATTACGTCAAAGAAGAAATGTGTAATGATGAAAATCCTAATACTGTATATCGAAATGAAGATTGGTCACTTGTTGGGCGCAATAAAGTTATCGCTGATATGGTTGATCTAATTAATAATTGGTACAAGCTCCTGCCAAATGCGGCATTTATATTTATGGAGTCTCACATTGTCTCACCATCAATTATTAAAGCTCATTTAAAAACTGTACCATTAATGCCAGCATATCTAGCCCATGCCTTATCCTGTCAATACTTGTTAACAGCAGACGATCATTTTAGCGCATTAAAAGCCACAAAAATTCCCATAAAGAGCTTCAAAACATTGCAAAAACTAGCAAGCAATCAACCTCTTATGTCACTTACTGTTTTATCAAGATGAACATTCAAAAATTAGACCCTGAAGAGAAATCAGAGCGACTCAAGCCAGAACAGCTAATCAGCACAAATAATGCGGTTGATTACGATACACCTCAAATAATCTCTCCACCCATAATTATAGCGTTAGGCATTCTCGGCGCAGGAGTGAGTAGCCTATTTGTTTGGTCAGTAACATATCAGTTACCTATTACAGCTAGTGGAGCAGGTTTGATTTATCAAGGTCCACAACTAGTTGCGGTAAATGCGGCAAGTAGCGGGCGACTAACTAAACTTCATACCTCAATTGGCTCACTGGTTTATAAAGGCTTTGAATTAGCCACACTTGACGCAAATAAGGAAGAAGTAATGTTTTATGAAGCCAAGCAACAACAAGCACTTGCTAATTCCAACAGCTCACTGGCATCAAATCTGATACCCAAAGAGCTAAAACAGCAAATAAACTCAAATAAAAAACAACTAAGCGATACAGAACGCAATATTACCCAGCAAAAGTCAATTCTTGATAAACAGCTGCAAAACCTTACCGAATACCAAAAACTAGCGAAAAACGGATATGTTTCATCTGTTGAATTGCTAACCTACCAAGAGAAAGCAGCTTCTTTGGAAAATACAATAGGTCAATCTGAAGCACAGCTAAATAGTTTAATCGCTAAGCGTGATAGTAGTCGACGCGAATTAGCTAATAGTCTTAATGCATCTAGATCAACTCTCGCCAATGCAGACGCTACAGCTAAAGTTCGTAGCTATGGATTACAAATGGCAAGAAAACTAAGTTCGCCAATAAACGGAACGGTTGTACAGATAACAACTTGGCCAGGTAGCGTTGTGGAAGAGGGGCAAGAATTATTTGTACTTAGTGAAAAAAAAGGTAAACTTACAACATCATTTCTTATAACAGGAGCAGATGCCGGAAGAATAAAGCCAGGTGATCAGGCACTCATATCACCATCATCTGCGCCGCCGCAACGTTTTGGATACATCAAAGGAATTGTAAGAAAAGTTTCACCTTTTCCAACCAATCAGGCTGCCTTTGGATCACTAATTGGTTCCCAAACTCTTGCTCAGCAGATTTTCTCAAGTCAAGAGTCGAAATTACCTTTTCTAGTTCAAATAGATCCTGTTTATTCCAATGGAAATCTAGCCTGGTCCGGCTCAAGTGGACCACCATGGCCAATTGTTTCAGGTAGCGTTGCCGAGGTTAAGGTAATTTATCAATCGCGGTTACCAATAACATATGTGATTCCTTGGATTAAAAATGCTACAGGATTAAGCAACTTTTAAGATGAAAAAATTCCTGAGAAACGGGCGAGAAACAGTATCTCGAATTGCATTTTCTCCAGCAGAACAAGCAATAACCTGCCTGTCGATAATGTTAGAAACAGTTGGATTTAATGTTAGCGCTTCCGAAATTAGACAGGGTCGACAACTATCAAAATGCCAATATACATCACTACCAGCTTTAGCTCAGGAACTCGGATTTAGCTTGATTCCCATGGATACCGATAGCATTTTAACAAATAAGAATAGGTGCAAGCCATTTATTGTTGAATTAAGAGATATAGGTACAGTTATCATTGAACGTGATTTTAGAAACTTCTGGGCTAATAATCCAAGCAAAGGTTGGATGAATATAACACCTGCACAGATTAAAATGCAGGCTGCGACTAGTTATGTCCTCTGCTTAGGCCAATCAAATATTAAATTCAACAAGAGGGTAAAACCCTCATTTCTTTGGAGCACACTGTTAGCCGATAAAACTCTTTTTAATCTGGCAGTTGTTATTATTATACTATCATTCCTAAAGGGCTTAACAGTACTATTAGACCCTGTTATAAAAAATATTTATTTTACTAATGTTGTCCAAATGGGCATTCTGGATTGGGCAAGAACCTTATCAATACTATATTTAATTGTAGCTGTTCTTGGTGGCATCTTGCTTTTAAGCGCAACTGCACTTACTTTGCTTTTGACCACACGCTTATCACTAAAGTGGTCGTTTAATGCGTTTACAGCTCTGATGAGAGTACCACTCGAATATATAGAAATTCGTGCATCTGGTGATCTAATGAATCGAGTTAGAAGCAGTGAGCAACTTGGTTCTTTTTTTGGCACAAATGAAATTCAATTAATTGGGTCAATATTAAATTTAGTTCTATTGGCATTCGTACTATTCTCTACATCTATCCCGTTGGCGTTAATATTTATAGGTTTTCAGGTATTAGCATTTGGCTTTGTAATAAAAACAAATCCAGGACTAAAAACCAGAATAGACCACTTACAACAGGATTCAGCGATGGAAACAACTTCGTTTGTCAAATTATTCAAAGGTATAGATATTCTACGAGATCAACGTAGGCAATTAGATGCTTTTCGAGTTCATCAACTTGTTGTTAATAGACGCATCCGCACCCAGCAGAAGACAAGTACTTACTCCCTAATGGTAAAATACGGATCAACAGTAATCGATACGTTCCAGTCAATTATCATGCTAACAATTGCAGCTATTTTTATTATGAATGGACGAATAACATTAGGAGAATACGTAGCCTTTTCTGCAATAATTAGCTTAGCTTTGGCACCGGTTAAAAGCATTTCACAATTCATTTCAAATTTACAATCTATACGAACTACTCACGAGAGGATTCTTGATGTTATAGAGGAATCATCTCTCCAGTATAAATATGGAATTCAAGCAACCGCCAATAACGAATTATTAGTAATACAGATCAAAGATGAGTTAGAGGAAGAAAATATAAATAAAAAAAATTCCAAAATACCAGAAAATCAAATAATATTAATGCAAGGGGGGCCTTCGCGTTTGCTACTAACTGATGATTATCAAAGCTCAATGGATCTAGAAGCAATAATCGCAGGCGACAATCTTCTTCATGATCAAATAAAGATGTCAGTTTTATGCATCGATGGTCGAAGAGAATTGTTAGTAGCACGTAGTCAGCCATATATATATGCATCAAGTCTCAGGCAAAATTTAACACTTGGTTTACTAGATTCTCCTATAGCTAGTTTGGGGGAGGCAGAATCAATAGCAGAACATCTTGGAGTTTCAATAAAATCTTTGCAACAAGGTTCAATTCAGGCAAATGCTAGTGCTAACGATCTACATCGCATTGGTGTATTTCGGGCCCTTTGGCGAGCACCTCGTGCATTGATAATTACAGATTTACCTGAAGAGGAGGCTTCCAGCAGGTTTGAATTTCACAAACGACTAATGAAAATATCTGAGCCCTTTGGTATAGATTTAATTCGCTTGAGTCCATGGATTACTTCTAATGATTCACTTTGGCCAGTAGTTCTTGATCTTAGGCTGTTAAAAAATTATTCACTTTTTAGGAGCTAGAGTACAAAATATATGAAAGATACACCACAACTCCTGTCTTCAACAGATAAAGCTGAACGTCCAAATATTCAGCTCAGTAAATTTGAGAAGTATTTGTTAGAGAGGGCCTGGCCATTTTCACCTAAAAATAAGGGTCATATTCAAACCGATATGGGATTGTTAAGAAATTCCATTCTTAGTTTTTTTGGCTGTACAAATCAAGATACTTCTTGTTCGCCTTTGAGTCTTTCAGATTTGTTAAAAGAGTTGCGTGAAGATTATGGAATAGTTGACATTTCACTTGGCAATTCACCAAATTCTATGCGTGGTGACTCTGGGCTTCTGTTGTGCTGTCAAAACAGCGGAATTGAACTAATTTATCCATCTAGATTTAGAAGAAGCAGGATTAGTGAAAACAACAATAGTCAATTGGTAATGCTAATTCACACCCTTCCAGTTAAGCCTGTCGGAGTTATAGCTCTTATGAGGCGGATTTTAACTGGTCGTTTTCTGCAGTTGTTGATAATTGCAATCATTGCTCTCATAGCTGTGCTCATAAGCCTTGGACCAACATGGCTCCAAGCCTACATCTTTAACAATGTAGTGCCAAGTGGGCAGGGCTTTTTAATGGTACAAATTGCAGCCTTCTTACTCTGTCTAAAACTTACTTCAAATAGCCTTAAATCTTTTAATCAATTTGTAGGATTACGTCTAGAGCTATTTCTTGGCTTAACTACAACTGCATTGCTTGTGCACAGACTACTCATCTCTCCAATATCGATCTTCACTAAGTATAATGTTGGAGATTTACAGCAAAGAGTAAATTCTGCGCATGCTGTGCGCCGAGCACTACAGCAATCATTTGTGACAGTAATAACTGCTGTATTCGTAATACTATTAAATATTATTCTTATATTCTTTCAGACATTCTCTATCGAATTGTGTCTTTTGCTATTAGCTGCGACAGCAATTGGACCGTTTTTTGATACTATTATGGCCATTATAGAGAGCATCCTTCGCATACGCAAACTTAACATTTCCGGGAATCTGCAAGATGCAATTCTTTTCCCACTTGAATCAATGCAAACTGTTAGATCACTTGCAATAGAGAGTGAAGTATTTGAAAAGTTTAGCGATCTTAGGTATCGAATCGCTAGACTAGTAATAAAAATTGGGCTATTAAAAACATCGCTCCGTGCTCTAACATTAAGTCTTAATGCTTTAGTAATAAGTCTTTTACTTTATTTGATATCTTCACCATCTGCACTTTCAATGTTAGGCGTAGTCTCAGATACCAACGGGGCAATGCCGAGCCAAGGAATAGTGATTCTCTTATTGTCTGCATTTTCAACAATTAATGGCGCAGTTAGAAGTTTAAGTACAAGCTTGCTAACATTAGTTAAGGTTATACCTGATGCCATTAGATTTCGCCCCATACTGCAGACAACCCCAGTTAATGATAAATTCATACAACTAGCAGTTAAAAAGATCGATAGTATTCGAGTTAGCAGTTTAAAAACACATAAAAATACCAATCTTTTGCTTCCAGAGATAGATTTATGCTGTGAAAAGTCTGTCGCATTAATTTCTAGGAACTCCGATCTAAGTACTCAAGTACTACGCTTTCTTGCTGGCCAGAACTCGGAAAGACTCAGGTCACAGGTATCACTACAACTTCTCATAAATGGTCAATATCCTATAACTGAAATAGACCTTCCCGCTTATCGACGCTGTATAGAGTTTGTTGGATCTTTCCCAATGTTTCTGGCAGGTACTGTGAAGGAAAATATTACGGGCTACTCAAGTAGCCCAGATCAACAGTGGCTTGACATTTGCCTTAAAATATGTTTTCTAAATAATGACAAGAAATGGACGAATAGCCGTCTTCAAACTGGCTACACACCAATTCAACATGAAGCTACCAATACACCCTTGCAAATTCTTTTAGCTCGTGCTCTTTATCCAAAACCAGATGCAATTTTTATTGATAAAGCCCTTGACGAACTACCACAGGAATTAACTAAAAACATAATATTGCATTGCTTGGAAAATAAAATAATCCTCGCTGCTACAACTGATAATCCAAATATAGTAGATTTATTCAGTTCAAATATTTCTCTTGCATCTAGTTCGGCATAATTATGAAAATAATACAATTTTCTTTTAGTTCCCTATATTTGTTTTTTTTGGCAATACCTGCTCAACCACTATCAATTGGGAATCACACAACTCCTCATGATGTTCCATCCTCGTCTCCAAAAGAAGAACCGATTGCTCCATTCAAACCAGAAGCTGCCATTTCAATAACTGAAAAACTTAAAAAGTACAGACAGCAGTTAAAAGAAAATAGTGTACGTAAGACATTGGCAGAATGCATAGAGCTAGGAATAAGCCAAAATAAACTTCTTGCGGCATCATATGCATCTATCCAAGAGCAGGAATACTCCCTAATTGGCATAAAGAGACAATTCCTACCAAGACTTAATCTCACTTCGTTGCAACCTTTTCTTGGCAGTGTTAAAACTAGATCCTCAGAAACTCAATACCAACAGGTAATTGTCAATCCTAATGGAACAACTCAAATTACAAACAATCAATTGGCAAGCCTATCAACTAATAGCTACAATCAATTTGCGCCATATTTCACACTTACTTGGTCCTTCTTTCAGCCCTCTCTACCTGCATCAATTAATGCCGCTGCTGCTCAGGTGCAAAAACAAAGATTAGCATTTGATGTAACTGCACGGAGTGCAGTATTGCAAATTCAGCAGGCGTACTATACAATGCAGGCCAATAAAGCCCTTATAGATTCATTTGAAAGAATTTATAGATTAAATCTTGATGAGCTGAACTATATTCAGGAGAGGCAGCGAGCGGGCCTTACAAATATTGGCGCTGTTGAGCAGGCAAGAACACAGCTTTATGCTCAGTTAAATCAACTAATCTCATTCTATGAGAAGTATTTTCAGGCATCTGCATCTCTGTCCTTGTCTTTAAATCAACCAGGTGACAAGATTGTGCTACCTAAAGATAATCTTGAACAAGCTGCATTATGGCCGGATAGTTTACAGCAAACCTTATCTGAGGCATTAATGCTAAGGGAGGAAATACAGAGTTATTTACAATCTGAACAAGCATCAATTTGGAACGCCAGATCAGCAATTCGTCAGTATTTACCTGTATTAAGCCTTCAGGGAATATACTATGGAATCTATAACAAGGGCTCAGCAGATTCACTTGTAAATTATGAGAGTAAATATGATTTCAAATCAATTGGGCTGGGAATTAGTTGGAATATTTTTGATGGGGGTGTTGCTGCTGCACAGGCAAAATCCCTAGAGGCTGCAGCTAAAAATTCAAGAAATGAAGCAGAGTATTATCAATTTGTTGTGCGGGCACAAGTTCAGAGAACATATTCAACATATGAAATGTCACAACTTTCATTAGAGAGTGCAAAGGCAAATCTGTTAGCGGCAAATAATACTTTAAAAGCAAATCGTGCACGCTTTAGCATTGGTCTTGCCGATATAACTTCATTGGTTCAATCTATGCAACTTCTTGGCCAAGCTGAAGAAGCGCAAATTAGTGCTCTACAAACTTTTAATCAATCTGTGGCTGAATTGTATCGTTATTCTGCTCGTTGGCCGAATAATATTAGTCTCCTAGTGGAACAACAAAAGAAAATACTACAAAAGCAATAGTGACTACTATCCATGGCCTTACTCCTTGGTGGGAACCTATCAGATCACATATTCAAGCATTACAACTTTCGCCTGCATCTGATGGTATTGCGATTGCATGCTGTGGTTCAGTAGAAGAAATTGCTCTGTTTAGTTCTGGATATATCGGTTCACCAAAATTTGCTCGTCAACCTTTGATTACTGAACATACCATGTTTCAGCTTGCTTCTATAAGCAAATTTATAACTGCATGCCTGGTTTTAGAGCTATGCCTTCGTGGCAAATTACAATTAGATGAGAAGATTATACCCCCTAACAATTTACTTGATGTGCCTGTAAGTTTTGGACAACTATTGTCGCATCGTGCCGGTTTTGTTGATATTGGAGGTATATTTGGTACGATAAAAAATTCAACGACAGGTTGGACATTTGATTATTGGCAGAATAATAAGTTTCGTTTATACCAGTCAGAGAAGGTTGGAGACTACAACTATAGCACTTGGGGTTATTGGCTAATTCAGGTATTAATTGAGTGGAAGTTTAAAGTTCCATTTGAACATCTACTGAAAAAGTTTCTGTGTTATCCCCTGGGATTAGTTTCAACTACTAGTTCCTCTCCAAACTCTTATAATGGCAATTACAGTTGGGGACATGACTCATTAGGAAAACCTCTGCCTTATGGATGGCGACATTTTGAGGGTTTTGAAGCAGCTGCAGGGGTATGGTCAACTGCAGCTGATATGGCCTTGCTAATTTCACATCTATTTAAACCGAAAGGTACTAACTCTAGGGATACTAAACTGCTTCTAAGTTTACAAGATCTTATTGCGATTCCTTCTTGTTGTGGTTACCAATATGGTTTATTGCTATCCTCTATTAATAGCGAAAAAGTACTTCTACATACTGGCACTAATCCTGGATATCATGCCATTCTTCAGTTCTGTCCTAAAACAAAAAACGGATTCATTATATTGACAAATTCAGAATGCCGAAATATATTCAATCAATCCCTGGTAAAATATATGGGAAGGCTTATGGTTGACACAGCTGGCCTAGCCTTGTAAAATTAATCGATTTCTATTGGGTGGTTTGAGCTAACTCCCTCAAGAACCTTCCTTCATTCTTGTCAATGCCATGACATTAGCAACCTCCTCCAATTCAACTAAACAGAGCTGGGAATTTTGGAGAAATCCCTCCCATTACCACAGTGAGCTTCCCCTATTAAAGCGTGGCCTTGAGCGTTGGGTAAATGACTTTAATTTCCGTAAAAAATTTGAAGATAATCCACAAAAAAGCTTGAATGATCGCGGCTTAAACATTGATCCACTTGCATTGCAGATATTGAGCGATCATGAACTTGCAAAACAATATTCTAGTGGACATTCAGATACACCAGTTTTAGTTGAACAATATAGAAATTTCATTAACTCCAAGAGGAGTCATTGCATTGAGATCCGTGATTCTCATCCATTGCATTTACGCTGGAACCAATGGCGTAAGCGTATGATTGGTTCAACTCTTTGGCGAGACGGACCTAAAAAACATTCTAAATTAGTTCATGCACCTTTTTCAATCGAGTTAACTCAAGGTTGTACAGTTGGTTGTTGGTTTTGTGGTGTAGATGCAGAAAAATTTCAAAAACCTGTTGAACTTTCTCCCTATACAGAGGCTGTTTGGCGTAGGTTATTAGAAACATTTCGCTCAGTTTGTGGAATTGAGTCTGCCCAGCATGGTTTTTGTTACTGGGCTACTGATCCTTTTGACCACCCAGAATACGAATGGTTTCTAGAGGAATTTCATAGCATCTTGGGTTATTGGCCCCAAACAACTACTGCACAAGTAATGAAGCATGCTCCTCGAATGAGAGCGCTGCTAGAGCATACTAAAAATCGCAACGCTTTTGTACAGAGATGTTCAATGATCCGTTCTGGAGATTTTGACGCCATTCATGAGTATTTTTCTCCTGAAGAACTTTTTCTTTGTGAGCTCATACCACAATATGATGATCGTTTGTCTCCAAAAGCCACTTCTGGCAGAGTAAGAGATCTTGTTATTCGACGCAACTCGAGCCAAAAGCCTATTCAAATTCACCATAATCTCGAAGTTACAGGATCAATAGCATGTGTAAGCGGTTTCCTTATCAATCTTGTAGAACAGAGCCTCAAGATAATTACACCTTGTAATGCCAGTGAGCGATGGCCTCTTGGCTACAGAGTACTTGGTGAATCTAATTTCAGTTCTGTTGATGAGATTGACCCATTGATTCATAAGATGCTTGATTCGTGCTTGAACAATACATTATGTGCTGAAGACGCTTTGATACCGTATCTAGGCATAGTATTCTCGTCAAAAGATGACTCTACATTAATTGCAACTAAAAATGGATATAGTTTATCTTTGCCGGGAGTTTCATATGCCGGTGAATTTGCTGAATATCTTCAAAATGGCTCCCTAACTGTTAGTGAGATCTGTGCTAAACGTTCACAGAGAGGGGTTGATAGCCTATATACCTCTATTACTTTGAATCAGCTGTTTGACCAGGGGATTTTTGATGAGGATCATATTGATACCGCTAAAAAATCCACCTTTATATTAAATTAATTTCTCCTTTCTTCAAAATAATATGACTAGACCCATTTGGTTTGGCCCAAAACGTCATGGCATTGGTATTTCTCCAAATCATCCAATAGGATGGCTACTAACTGTTTTATTAGTTGTTGCCATTGTATTGGCTATCCATCTAATTTTTGCTGCTGCACAAATTAATTCTGGTATATTTGTTTTAATTATTTCTCTTGTAATATACTTAATGCTTGTATTTTTTACATTTAAAAATTAATTATTTAGATTCTGGGATTCAAAGCCACGGCCGCAATGCAGCCCTGGCTTCTTGATTATCAAGTAAGCACGACCACAACTTCAGCTTCAGCTTCGGCTGTAGTAGTAGTTTGGACAGCTTCGGCTTCAGTTGCCTCAGCTTCAGCAACTGTTGTTGTGTTGGTTTCAGTATATTCTGTTGTACCATTATAAACAACAGGCTCCCTTAGTTGAGGAGTAATACCTGTTTTTTCAAACGAACCCGCAGCCAATGTGCTGGGTATTTCGCGAATAAGTGTTGGCTGATCCGGATGGGTGAGCACTAGGCGTAAACCATCTGGAATGGAAACTCCATTGGCTTTGCAGCAAACCTCTGGATTTGCCAGTAGTTCTGCTCTTAAGGCAGGATCCAAAACAGAGCGTGCAACTAGCAAGTCAAGGGCAAGGCCCCACTCGCCAGTGGATGAAAATGCTGTACTCATGGCACTCATCTGGATGTAGTAGTGTTGAACAAATTTATTTTAGGTATTATGGACAGAAGTGTCAACAAAAGCTTTCCTAAGCTATAAAATGCTGTACTAATCCCTCTTAATACACTTTTTTGATGGAAAACAATTTCACCAAAATTAATAATGTTTGGCAAAACTACCAGGCAGCTTTAAATGATTTACCTAGATTAAGCCAGATAAAAGCATTTCGCGATCAAGTTATATGTGACCTTGATTTTAGGCTTTCCTTGGAGGATAACTTGCATCAAATTTTAGCATCTGAATATCCGATGTTGGGGCTTTGTGATGTTTTATTGTTTCTACCATCCAAACTAAATAAAGATATCACTGGGGATTTAAGCCCCACATTAGAAGCGAGAATCTTACGCGATGCATTAAATTTAGACATAAGCTTTCGACATCTGCAAAGACAGTTGCAGCCATCCCATGCAGGTTGGAAGATTTGGCGCGATCTACAGATTAGTCGCTATTCGCGAGAAGACATAAGTACCCGCTCTTCTCAAATTACGCATATCCCCTATGCGATTGAGCTTAGTGAAGGTTGTTCTGGCGGCTGCTCCTTTTGTGGGGTTTCTGCTCAGGCTTTGCAAAATTCTGGTCTACCTTTTAAAGATGGTAAAGAAATTTATCAGGCATTACTTGAAGTTTTGGGCAATGCTTGTGGTTTACTTTCACAATACGGAGTTTTGTATTGGGCTACCGACCCCTTAGACCAACCTGACTATGAATGTTATGCCAATCTATTCTATCAAAAATTTGGTCTTTGGCCAATTACCACAACAGCGCTTGCTGAAAATCATCTTGAACGTATTCGTGGCATGTTGAGAACTCCTGCCGCTGAACGCCCATGGGGATTGCGCTGCTCAATGAGATCTCGATATGCTTATCAAAAACTATTCAAGGAGTTAACACCCCTCGAAAGAGGTGTGATCCGGTTTTTACCACAATATCCAGAGTCTTCATCACAACACGCCTTGGCTGGTCGAAGCTTTAGTAAAGATACTGCCTCGCAACAGACACAATCAGGCGGAACGATTGCCTGTATGTCAGGGTTTCTTATCTCATTGCCAAAAAGAGAAATACAATTGCTTACTCCTTGCTTGGCTGAACCCAGGAATCTCAATGGATATAGAGTTTTAGGATGTGATTCATTTACAAGTACTGAAGATTTGCCAAATGCATTTAACAAACTTCTGGAATTCCTTCCATGTCCACCGATTCAGCTTGATACATTACTCATGATCACAATTGATGCCAATCAGTTTTATCTCTATAATTCAAGCAATTTCCCTGGATTGCTTGAAAGGCTAAATGATTCTCCCGCTAGTTTATCGCAGTTAACATCAGAGAAAATGTTGAGTTGGTCATATGCTAGTTTATTTTCACATTGCCTTGAGCTGCTTCAGTATGGTGTATTGAAGGCGGTTTAGCTGGTAGAATTAGACCACCTGGCCAGTCTTTTATAGACACTTGCTGATGATTGAAAATCTGTACCAGGCTAAGCCAAACATCATCGATTGAAATAATCCATCCTCTTTCAAGCGCTTCCTGAAGTAGATCATCAAGTTGTCTATTATCAATCATTAAACTGTCTGTATTGGCAATCTTTCTCAAGAGTTTGTTCGATCTTCTCTGTCGACAGTAAATCAGTAGTTCTGCCATTTGCTCGTTTACATTATAATCACAAGCAGGAGCTTGAGGATTGCGGTCATCATGTATCTTCCAGCCTAAATCTTGATAGAGATACAATTCAGGATGTGATACTCCGTCCTTACTTCTTTCCGACCAGAACTCTTTCCAATCTTTAACAGTTTGCCTGCAATCCAAGTGAGTTTGGCTCCAAATACCTAAACCATCATCCTTAAGTTCGTCCCTTCCACGACGCTTAAAGAAATAGGCGACATCGTCGTGGCGGCCTAGGTAATCAGGGTAGATATGAAGATATGCCTCAAATGGTTCTAATTCTAATCCCCATTGTTCTGGATGATCATGGTAAGGGCTAAAGCGGTCGTATCGTATTGGAATAAAACCATTTGGGGGACTTAGGTGAAAAAGTTTTGGCATGATACTAAGCATCTCGGAATACCATATTTCTTGCTCTCCTGGAAAGCCACTTAGTATTGACCAAGATGGCTTAATCCCGTACTCACGGCAGAGACGCAAGCATTCTAGATTTAAGATTGATGATGTGCCTTTACGCATAAGTTTTAGCACTGGAGTTGAGAGAGATTCAATTCCGGGCTGAATAAATCGCACTCCACTATCGCGGAATCTCTTTACATCAGATTCACTAAAATCTGCTTTGGTTTCATAGAAAATTGAGAGATCCTCACCCTCAAGTAGTGGTAGAAATTCTTCGAAATAATTTTTTGCAATTATGTTGTCAACAAACTCTATTTTTTTAACTGCATATTTCTTGGTTGTGTTAAAAACAATAGATGCCATCTGCTTGGGATCTCTGGCACGAAAATTCATTCCATCTCCGTTTAGGCCACAAAAAGTGCAATGGCTTCGTTGTCCCCACCAGCAACCTCTGGAGGACTCCAGTAAAAGTCCAGGGTCAATATTGATCTGGGTATGTTTTAATGCTGAAAAATAATCATCAAAGCATGGAACTGGGCTGTTATTCATGTTTGTTAATGTAGCTCTGTTAATACTAATTTCATATAATCCCTTGAATCGTTCAAGATCTGCTTGACCATTAACGCCAACTGGAAGTATGTCTTGATGTGAACCTGTCAGTAATAATTTACACAACTCTGGAAGAGTTTCCTCACCTTCTCCAGATGAAATGTAATCAAGCCATGGTGCGCGGCGCAGTAGACCAATACCAAGTATTCCTTCTGTATTTGGTCCACCCATGATTGTGATAATGCTTGGGCACCTTTCTTTTATGCCACGTAACACAGCTAGCGAGGCTAAATTCTGCTGAAACATTGAGCTGCAAATAATTATCCGAGGCGGATTTGAAGCAATCGCATCAACTACTTCCAAAATCCAGCTTTCTGCTGCTTTTGCTGCTTTTTTTATATCTTTGGTCGCCCATGGATAGGGCCTTCCAATTTGTGCCTCCCGTTCTTTAAAAAATACCTCACCAAAAGCAGCACTAGCGAAGGTCCACTCAGCTTGTAGTAGCGGGGTTCTTGAATTAAGTAATGAGTTATACAAAGTTGTGCCAATCTGCTCAGCAAAATCAAGGCCTAAATATGCAACACGCGCACTGATGCCCTGTTGATTTAAGCAGGTTTTAAGAATACTTGCTCCAAGGGCTGGATGTGTGAGTCGGTGATATGGCATGTAGGCAAATAACACATCACTCTCGCTCCTACCCAGATTGCTCACGTGAGAGACCTCCATTTTTTTTAAATATCCTCTTAGTTTTACACTTAATATCTTACTGCATAATTACTGAACTTGACACGATGCTTGCAGGGTTTTTATTGAGGATTATTGAGAAGCTTATATAGGAGTGGAAGTATTGATTTTAGTGATTCAGGGTCGTGTAGGAATGAACCGTGGCCATAGCGAGATCGTGTTACATGCAAATGAGAATTAACCCCAGTTTGCTTAGCCTTTCGATGAATATCTAGCATTCCAGACACAGGATAGCGCCAATCCTGGGCACAGGGGATCTGAACAAGATGCGTTTTCAATTGCTTCCAGCGCTCCCAAAGGTTTGGCACGCTCTTTTCTAAGTCAAACATTTTACTAGATTGCATTAGGCACAAAAATGAATTTGGATCTAATCCCTGAAGGGATTTTGGTGCACTCAGCATGAACTCATCAATCTTTGAGTTTTTGAGGCTAAAGTGAGAGCCTATATTTTCTTCTTTCTGTCGATTTGCGGCTGGAAAAAGTTCTTCAAACCTTGCGTGACTGAGTTGAATCAATCTATTTAGTCCTAGTAACTGTCGTATTCCAACCATGTTGCTTATTGCTTCTTTGTTGTATTTACCCATATTCCATGCAGGATCAGAACAAATCAGTTCCTTGGCGAGCGAGAAGAATGCCATTGTGTGTGCACTACAAAGTAGTGCTGATTGGAAAATTAACGCCAGATCAAACATTTCTGGGTACAGTGCTAACCATGCATATGAAAAGAATCCACCAAAACTTCCTCCTATCACTGCACGTGCATGGCATATTCCTAACTGAGTTAAAAGCTGATGATGGGCCCGAACCGAATCAATAACACTAACAGTTGGGAAATCGATACCCAATGGCTTCTCCATGTTGTTTCCCCTCCAGCAGGGACTTGACCCGCCATGCCAACTTCCCAATGCCGCCATTGCAATCACACAAAAATAATCCGTATCGATTAGTTTTCCAGGGCCAACAAACCACCAAATACTTGACGATTTTGGCTGAATGCCGCCGGTAAGGGTATGACAAATAACTATTACATTTGATCCATCAGAATGGGGAGTACCACTTATTGAATAAGCTATATCAACGGTTGAAAGCGTTTTGCCTGATTCAAGTTTTAGAGGTTGATTTAAACGATAAATAAGCATTAGCGTTCTAGGTAATCTTTCCAGCAGTGGGATGGACCAGATTTCTGCAGATCATCAATGTTGAGATCTGGATTCTGAGTTTTAAGGCAATCCCTAAGATATGCCACCTGAGCTTCTAACTGATTAATTTGTGCTGTTTTTATTAGCCATATATTTGCAATTAGCCTTGCCGTACGGGACAAGTTCATCGCTTCCTCCTCGACTTTGTTTGTTAGTAATAAAGTTTCCCAGGTTTTCTTAAATAGTTTTTCTTTCTCGGGAAAGTAGTTGCTCCGAACCCATTCATTACGTTCCTCATAAAATTGATCGTATTTTTTTATTTCTTCAGGGCTTGGGGTGTAACTGGGCCCGCCTCGAAGCTGTAACATGATATGACACATTAGTTGCCACCTACTTTTTATTAGGGTGCCATCAATCCATCTACGGGGTATGTGCCTGTTTATTTCCTCAGTTAATTCAAGGCCATATTTTGAGAGTGAGAGATTCTGATTTCGTGGTATCAAGTAATTTTCTTGTTTAAGTCCGCATGCTTCCATGAAATCGTTAATAACATTTCCTCTAACCAATGACTCCGATTCGAAAATACGAACTACTAGTTTTCCAGGACCCATCGCAGACTCCCATCGCTGCAATGTTGCCTGGTGATCGACTATGTCAAATTCTTGATTTGCTATTGGTTCAGGAATTATTACAGGTATTGCGCTTTTGGCATTCTCGGTAAGACGCGATGTTATCATACTTAGTGGTTCTCTTAGATATACTAATACATCAATTCTCTCAAATAATGGTGAAAGTATTTTCTTTAATCGTGCCAGCTCGGAATCTTTAAGTAGTCGACTATGTAATGTTTCGCATGAAATTATCCAGGTTTGCGCTTCGCTTGATTCTACTTCTTGATAGAATTCATTTTTCCATTCACTTAGGGTGTTTCCTCTGAGTTCCTTGTTTAAATGCAGTCCAAGATTCATTATAAAACTGTCGTTTATATCTTTGTCATTGGCTAGTAACTGTAATCGGAAGTGCAATGTGTCTCCCAGTCCGCTAGGCACTCCCACCCCGGCTTCCGCCAGGCGCTTTTGGTTGATGCGCAGAAAGACTTGTATTGAGGTGCTTCCAGTTTTCTCCGTGCCTATATGCAGGATAAGCCTGCGCTGTTTTTTTTCTTTTGGCATCGCTTAATAATCAAATTTTACTGCCTTTATCTTATCAAGCTGGGGCCGAGATAGGAGATTTTCGTTAGGATTATATTTTGAACCTTTTTGTTCAAGTTTACTGTTACTTGTGCATGATGATCCCCCCCCCCCTGGTTTGCCATCAATTCATCTCCATGCTCACAATGATCGATTTG
>ERZ889217.881-NODE-881-length-16716-cov-16.102995_pt1 | contig 16716 bp, 14 predicted proteins | sample MGYA00521098_ERZ889217 | MGnify/ENA primary metagenome ERZ889217 (study PRJEB32303, sample SAMEA104408613) | aquatic metagenome | biome: Brackish water; feature: Pelagic; material: water | place: Baltic Sea | collected 2014-06-10T22:04:00 | depth 2,362 m ...
CCACGTCCCGGGCCGCCGCGAGCTCCACCGCATGCCGCTGGCCGTAGTCGATCGACAGCGCCGCCAGCGTGTAGCCCTGGCCGAGCGCCCAGGCCGCCGCCGTGGCCGAATCCAGCCCGCCCGAGAGCAACACGACGCCTCGCCTGCCACCGTCGCTGCCCGACGATTTCCCCGACGCGTGCTCCATGTTCAAGACTGGCACCTCCCGCGTGCGTGGCTCCCGAACAGCCACTCGCCGTGCACCCTCTGCCCGGGACGACTTGCGGCAATCTCCTCTGCCAGGCTCTCAGTCCATCGCTCCCTGATGTTCATGCCTCCATGATACCCGGCCCACGACGGGAGAAACCGCTGGGCGAACGGTCGCTGCGACTCCTCCGACGCCGGTCACCTGGCCGCGGCGGAAAGCCTGTGGCGGGACTACGACCTCTGGGATCGCTGGACGATGTAGGTCGGTGAAGGCAGCGGTGCGGGCGGATCCCGGTTTTTCTACCCCAAGTTCGATCCAGTGGACGACTACCAGATCGCGACGTCCCCCAACGCCAGCGCCTTCGCGTGGCAAGCGGGGGGCAGCACGGCCTAGGCGATCACCGACCGGATCCTGCTCGACATCGGCTCCCGATTCTTCCAGAACGTCACCAGCACGTCGACCGGCCTGGCCCCCTCCGTGCCCGGGCCTGTGGAGGGTGACGAGATCGTCGGGGCCGCGTTCAGCGCGGGCGAACTCTTCTTCGCCTTCTGGATGTACGAGCCATTCCGCAACTGGCATTGGTCGCCCATCACGCGTACTCGGGGCACGGCTCACCACGCGACGCAGAGCGACTCGAGCCCACGGAAGTGCCAGGCGTCCTTCACCCGCGGCGGCTCCGCGATCCGTATGCCGGGGAGCCGCTCGAACAGCACCCGCAGTGCCGCCTGCATCTCCAGGCGGGCCAGCGGCGCGCCCACGCAGGCGTGAATCCCCGCGCCGAAGCTGACGTGCGGGTTCGGTGACCGACCGGCGTCGAAGGCGTCGGGCTCCACGAACTTCGCGGGATCGCGATTTGCCGAGCCGAGTAGCAGGCCGATCACGTCGCCCTTGCGAAACCGCTCACCGGCCACCTCGACGTCGTCGAGCGCGTAGCGGGTGAACATGTGGAGCGGGGCGTCGTACCGGAGCATCTCCTCGACGTGCCCGGCGGGATTGAGAGCCACGGCAGCCGCCGGGTCGGGCACCTCTTCGAGAATCGCCCGCACTCCGTTGCCCAGTGAGTGCACCGTCGCCTCATGGCCGGCGTTGAGCAGCAGGATCGCCATCGTCACGATCTCGTCGTCGGCAAGACCCTGCCCCGCCGAGTCGGTCGCCGTCACGAACTGCGAGAGAAAGTCTTCCCGCGGTTCCCGCCGTCGCGCCGCGACGAACTCCCGCATGAAGCCCGAGAACTCGACCGTCGCCGTGACCGTGCGGTTTTCGATCGCCCGGTCGCGGCGGGCCTGGTAGATCGCCACCATGTCGTGCGACCAGGCGAGCAGCTGGGGGGAGAGCCCGCGCGGCACGCCGAGAAAATCGGCGATCACGCCCACGGCGAGTGGCGCGGCGTAGTCGGCCACGAGGTCGCACTCTCCGGCCGCCGTGAACCCATCGATGAGTTCGTGGGCGAGCCGCTCGATAGGCGCGGCGAAGCGATCGACCTGCCGCGGCAGGAACGAGGTGTTCACGAAGCCGCGGAGCCGGCTGTGCCGCGGCGGTTCCAGTTCCAGCAGCGAGTGCGCTTCGAAGGCATGAAAAGGCCCCAGATGGGCGGCGGGTTCCGGCCAGCCAAGTTCAGCCCTGGTGGCGACGTGCAGGATCTGCCGACCGAACCGCCGATCGCGGAGGAGCGCGTTGACGTCGTCGTAGTGCGCGGCGCAGCGGTGCCCGAGCTGCCGCCAGGTGAACACGCGGCCGAGATCCCGCATCGACGCATAGAACGGATACGGATCGCGGACAAACGCGGGATCGCACGGATCGAGGTCGTAAACCAGAGAGTCGCTCATGCGATCACTATGCACTCGCTGGATCCACTCGTCCAAACCCAACACGGTGAGGTGCGGTGTGCCGCGGCGTCTGGCGGCGTTCAGCCTGAGGCCTTACGGCCTTCGGCTTCCACGCCATCGCACTCAGCTCGGGGCTGCCCGTGCCCCGGGAGCCGGCGTAGCCGCCAACCGCGGCCAGGATGGCGAACCGCGGGCGGCATCCGAGTGAGCGGATGCCACGAGGGTATCCGCGAACGTCCGAACGACGATGGGGCCGGGCTTGCCCTCCAACCCATGAAGTTCGCGGAAGGACCAAAAAACCGCAGGCCGCCGAATCCGGAGGAAAGAAAAGGTTCCTGACACCTTTTTCTCTCACGGGCCGGGAGGCCCTCACGCGTTTTCCTACCGCGGCTTTCACGAACCGTGGATTCGTGGCAGACTCTTCCCACTATGACACACCAGCCGCCGTCCCGCGACCAGTTCGAAACCTTCCTCAACACCTTTCCGGGCCGGGATTTTCTGATCGAGCATGTCTGCCCGGAGTTCACCTCGGTCTGCCCGAAGACCGGCCAGCCCGATTTCGGTACCCTGACTCTTCGCTACGTGCCCGATCAGATCTGCGTCGAACTCAAGAGCCTGAAATTCTATCTCCAGGCCTTCCGCAACGAGGGCATCTTCTACGAGCATGTCACCAACCGGATCGTCGAGGATCTCGTGGCTGTGCTTCAGCCCCGGCGGCTGACCCTCGTGGCCGAGTTCACGCCGCGAGGAGGTATCCGCTCCCGGATCGTGGTCTCCCATCCCTCCGGCGAGCACCTCGCCGCGGTTTCCTAACTGCGGTTCCCTGCCCGTAGTTCCCAGACCATCTGTTCCGTCTTCTGAAACCCCGTCGCGAGAATCCGATGCCAAAGTCCGAGGTCCTGCTGTCCGCGCTCGCCGACGAGGCCGCCTTCCACCTCACCGCGGTCGAGCAATTCGCCGCCCTGGCGGCCCTCGGCCTCGAGTACTACAGCCTCCGCAACATCGACGTGGGCAAGGGCGTCAAGAACGTCATGAAGCTCACGCTCGGCGAGATTCAGAAGATCCGCCACCTCGAGGATGAGTATGGGCTCAACGTGGCCTCGATCGCCTCGCCGATCGGCAAGGTCAAGCTCGTGGACAAGCCCGACCGCACGAAGAATACCTTTGTGCCCTTCAAGCAATATCTTGCCAAGGACGTGGCCCGCGCCTGCGAGCTGGCTCATGCCTTCGAGACCAAGCTGATTCGGGGCTTCTCCTTCTATCCCCCGCGAGACGCCGCCCCGGAAGACTTCATCGAGCAGGCGGTGGATCAGATCGGTCGGATCGCCGAGGCCTGCCACCGTTCCGATCTCACCTTTGGTCTCGAAGTCGAAGCCAACCTGGTAGGCCGCACCGGCCAGCTCCTGGCCGAGATCCACCGACGGGTGAACCACCCAGGCCTCGTGCTCGTGTTCGACGCCGCCAACCTGATCGTGCAGGGCTTCTCGACCGCCGAGGTCTGGAAGCAGTGGCTGGCAATGAAGCCGGGCCTGGGCTGGGTTCACATCAAGGACTACAAGCCGGTCAAAGCCGCGGCCCGCGGCAGGCATGTGGAGGAAGACTCGCTCGCCCACTTCGTGCCCGCCGACATGGGCATCGGAGGCCATGAGAAAATCGTCTCCGACCTGGGTACGCTCCTGCCCGAACTCACCAAGAAACTCAAACGCCGCGGGATCCCCGGCGTGTTTCTCGACCTGGAGCCTCACGTCCGCGGGGGCGGGCAGTTTGGAGGTACGAGCGGTCCCGATGGAATGGGGATCGCTCTGCGTGGCCTGTGCCGCGTGCTCGACCGTGCGGGGGTAGGCTATCACCTGCGGGATTTTGCCGATCTGCTCGCCGCTCGGGGCAGATAGGCCGCGCGAACCGCCCGCTGCCCGACGCCGCCAGGTCGATCAAAATTCATGAGTGAAACCACCGAGCCAGGCTCCTACTTCGTCGCGAATTACCCTCCCTTTTCCGAGTGGACAGCGGCGGCGATTCCCGCGGTAGGAGCGGCCTTTGAGGCTCCGGCCACCGACGCGGCCCTCGGGCTCTATCTCCACGTGCCGTTCTGCCGCAAGCGGTGTAAATTCTGTTACTTCCGCGTCTACACCGACGTCGCGGCCGCCGATGTCGAGCGGTATTCGCAGGCCCTCGCCCGCGAGGCGGCCCTCGTGGCCTCACGGCCGGCCGTCGCCGGACGCCCGCTCCGCTATGTCTACTTTGGCGGCGGCACGCCGTCGTTTCTCTCGGTCAAGCAGCTCGAACGGCTCGTGGCAGGGCTTCATGAGAGCTTTGGCTGGGAGGATGCCGAGGAAGTGACCTTTGAATGCGAGCCGGGCACGCTCTCGGAACCCAAGATCAGGGCGCTCAAGGCCCTGGGGATGACCAGGATCTCGCTCGGCGTGGAGAACTTCGACGATGCAATCCTGGAGGCGAATGGCCGGGCCCATCTGTCGGCCGAGATCCTCCGAGCCTGGGACTGGATCAAGGCCGCCGAGTTCCCCAACACGAATCTCGATCTGATCGTCGGCATGGTGGGCGAGACGGTCGAGACCTGGCAGCGCACGGTCGAACAGACCCTGGCCCTCGAGCCCGACAGCGTCACCATCTACCAACTGGAGCTTCCCTACAACACGGTCTTCGTCAAAGATGCCACGGGCGGCGGCGTGCCGGTGCCGGTGGCCGACTGGCCGACAAAACGGGCCTGGCTCGACTGGGCCTTCGACCGCTTTCTCGAGCGGGGCTATTCGATCTCCAGCGGCTACACGCTCGTCCGGGATCCCGCCCGCGTGCACTTCAAGTATCGGGACATGCTCTGGGAAGGAGCCGATCTTCTGGCTCTCGGCGTGGCGAGCTTCGGCCATCTCTCGGGCATGCACTATCAAAACCAGACGCACTGGGATCCCTACCTCGAGACCGTTGAGTCGGGCCACATGCCGATCCAGCGGGGTCTTGTGCCGACCGGACGGGAACGACTGATTCGGGAACTCGTGCTCCAACTCAAGCGGGGCTGGCTCGATGCCGGCCGGCTCCACGCGCGACATGGCATCGACCCCCTGGTAGAGTGGTCTGATCAGTGGGAGCAGCTGAAAACCGACGGTTTTCTCGCAGCAATCTCCCCAACGCCTCGCCTCACCCGGGCGGGCTTGCTCTGCGTCGACTCGCTGCTTCCCGGGTTTTTCGACGCACCCTTCCGGCCCCGCAGATCTGATGTCTGAACCAGCGAGGCCAACCGGCGTTTTCTGATCCCGTCAGGCTTTGTTAGCCTTTGGCGAGGATGGCGGCAGCGATGGGTGAGCTTTGGTGGCAGAATCGGCCACAAAAGGCTGCGGAGAACCCTTGGCCGCGGAAACTCCTAACGCTGGCTGCGGTCTTTTAGCCCAAAAAGCCGTGGATGGCTCTTGTACAGGCCGTTAGCATTTCGCCTCGGGTCCGGTTCATTATAGAGCGCGGTGGTGAGGCGTTGTCGTTCGATTCTGTCAGGTGTCACGCAGCCGACCATGTGAGGTTTTGGTGCACAATAGAGTCCTTCCGACGCCCCCCATGGCTGCTCTTGCCTGCCCGGCCGCCAAACCCCTGCGGGAGCGTCTCCGGGCAATCGCGGCTGACACTGTGGCATCGTGGCGAGCCGACGGGGTGCCGACCGACGCACGCTCTCCAGCGGGTCTGCGGCGGTGGGCGGAGACGATCGTGGCCCGGATCGGTGAATCGGCTGATTTAGCCGGCTGGACCATGGTTACGCTCGTATCGGAATACTGGAGAGCGCGGTTGGCTGTGGGTGCTTCGGGCCGCCGACTGCTGCTCCTGCCCGACTGCCCGCGTTGCGGTGTTGATAGCGCTACGGCGGGTCTGCCCGCCACGTGTGGTCCGGGCTGCGGCATCGCCACGCTCTGGGCAGCGGCACGGGATAGTGGGTGGACAGTCGAACCGACCTCGCGGGCCGTTTCGGCGATCGGGTCACTCCTGACAGGACAATACGACGGCATCCTTGGCCTAGCCCGGCTTCGCGATCTCGAAAAAGCCTTTGGGATGCTGCCGGCGTTTTCTCTGCCGGTGGCCGCCGTGCCGTATGAGCCATCGGCTGACCGCCAAGCTGGTTACGACTCTTGTGCGATGGCCTTGGCCGATGCTGCCATCGACGTGGAATGGATTCTCGGCCTGCTGGGTGTGGCGGGCGGGGCGGCAGCACCTGCTGGCGACTATCTTCCGCTGCTTCGGGAAGCGGCTGAGATGTTCACGCCCAAGGCCCTGTCGAGCCTGGCGGAGCAATTCTCCCAGCCTGGACTGCTCGGGGGTGGGGCCTCGGGCTTTGACGCTGATACAGCCTCTCCGCTCGAAGCCACGGCCGCCATGTCGGCCGATTTTTTGGCCCGCGGGGGCAAGTTTCTCCGGCCGTTTGTCACGCTCGCGGCCTTCGATGCCGTGGTCGCCGATCGCACGGACTACCAGGCAGCAACGTCGAGCGAACCGGCGTCTCCTCGTGCAGCGGCTCGGGCCGCCGCCGTGGCGATTGAGATCTTTCACAAGGCGTCTCTCGTCCATGACGACATCGAAGACGGCGACGCCATGCGGTACGGTCGAGCCACGCTTCATGTTGAACGCGGACTCCCCTCTGCCCTCAACGCGGGTGACTATCTGCTTGGAGCAGGCTACCGACTCGTGTCGCTTCTCCCAGGCGTCGCACCGCAATCGTTGGCCGATCTGGTGGGGATCCTGGCCGATGCCCATGTTCGGCTGGCCCGTGGGCAAGGGGCCGAACTCTGGTGGCGGGATGCGGTCGGTCGCCAGCTCACACCTGCCGAGGCCCTCTCAATCTACGGACTGAAAACCTCGCCCGCGTTTGAGGCGGCAATTGCCATGGGCATCCGGCTGGCGGGGCTGCCACCGGAATCCGTGGCGGCAATCAATCGGTACGCCCTGCATGTCGGCACCGGCTTCCAGATCCTCAACGACCTCAAGGACTGGGGAGGTGATCTGGAGAATGACCGCCGGGCTGCCGGTGATCTCCTCGGCGGTCGGCCAACGCTGCTCTGGGCACTGGCCATCGAGCGTATCGATCAAGCGGATGTCGCGCGGCTCCGCGACATTGCCGTTCAGGCTCTTGGCGGGGACCTCTCCGCGGCAGCCGCCGCCAGTCTGCTGCAGGAAGCCCGAAGGATCTACGACGGGGCGGGGGTGGTGCCGCGGGCCACTGCCATTGCCGCCGAGCAGCGGCAACTCGCGGCTGAGGCGTTGGTCGGCTGCCGCCATCGCCGGCTCCGCGAAGTGCTCGATTTTCTGCTTGATCTGGCTGTTCCCTATTCGGCGCCGTTGGGATGAGTACGAGCCGGGACCCAATCGCCTGTTCCCGTGGCGGCGAACTCATTGCGTTGTTTCATGATCCCTCGGCGGGATTCGGTGACTGCCAGGTTGTTTCGGCACACGATGTCCCGCCTGGCATGCGGCAACTGTTAGACCATTCGAGCCATATGACCGCGGCCATGGAACGGCTCCATGGCGAGCCGGTCAGCCTAAGAGTGATTGCGCGAGAGGATCGTGAGGATCGTCGGTACGCCCGCGAGATTCTCCTGTGCCTGGGCGACGGTCGTGTCGTCCAGCACGGGATAGTGCGGATCGACCTGAGCCTGCTTCCACCGAAGACCGCCTCCGCCATCCGCGCCGAGTCCGCACCTCTCGGTCGGATTCTGCTCGCGGCGGGCCTGCTCTGCGACGTCCATGCCGAGCAACTTCTCAGGATCATCGTTGGCCCCGGTCTCGCGGGGCTCTTCAAGGCGGCGGTCGGCACGGAAACCTACGGTCGCGTGGCCACGATCGGCCTCGATAATCGGCCGGTGATCGAGTTGCTCGAAATTTCGGCACCGGTCTCCGGCTCAGACCGGGCCGCTTCGGGCTGAGGCCGGGCCTCCGGACGGGAACTCTGCGAAGGCCGGGCCGGACGGGTTTTTCGACACGTCCAGACGATTGACGCAAACCCTTGCGGGCAAGGCATTTGCGGCGACTAGGTCGATATTGACTCGCGGCCGAAGCGATCTGTAGAGTTGGGGTCGTCTGGTAAGGATGGCCCGCAGGGACGCGGTTTGAGGAAACGGATCTCCCTTCCCTCTCCTGCCCCCACTACGCGGTCCACCCTGTCCGACAGGTTTATCCGGTTTACCTGGATCACGGAAAGTAACGGCACCGCCGACACGGAGTGCGGCGAGCCGGTGACGTCAGGGAATCGGGGCATCGATTCATGGCAAGGAGGCCTAGGCGATCGGGACCATCTCTTCGGTGAGAGGGCTCCGGCCGCCGTTTTTGACTAGCTGCAACCACGGCTAGGGAGAGGGTGGTAAGGCACATGCAGAAGACCGTTTATACGACCGGCGAAGCCGCCAAGATTTGCAAAGTGAGTCAGCAGACGATCATTCGCTGCTTTGACTCGGGCCAGTTGAAGGGATTTCGCGTGCCGGGCAGCCGGTTTCGTCGCATTCCCCGGGATCAATTGTTTCTATTCATGCGGGACAACGGGATCCCGACCGACGCCCTCGAAAGTGGCCGACGGAAGATTCTCGTTGTCGACGACGATCAGGACCTCGTGGAGCTGATCACCGACGTGCTCGAGCGGGATGGCCGGTTCGAAACGCGGAGTGTCAACAATGGCTTCGACGCCGGAATGATGGTCAAGGACTACCGTCCTGACCTGATCGTGCTCGATGTCATGCTGCCGGACATCAACGGCAAGGAAGTCTGCCAGCGGGTCCGCAGCGACACGACGATGGACGAGGTGCGGATCATCTGCATCTCCGGCATGTGCGAGCCCGACAGGATCGAAGACCTCAAGGCTTCCGGTGCGAACGAGTTTCTCCAAAAGCCCTTCGAGGCCGAGGTGCTGGTCGATCGAATCTGCGGCCTACTCGACATCGAAACCGGCGTGGCTGGTTCCGGTTCCAACGCGAGTGCGGGTTCCTGACACAAAACCGTCGGGAGACACTCCCGACACACATTCAGCGCGACCGCCCGTAGCCCGAATCGGGCCGCGGGCGGTCGGCTGTTTGGTGCACCCTGTGGAACGAGATCATTCAACGATGCCGTCTCCCCTGCCGGGCGGTTCCGACGCCGCCCGCGAATGCCAGTCGCTTCTCTCCCGGCTCCGCCCGCTGCTGTTCCGGGCCGATACCAACGACGCGATCACGGTGGAGCGAGACCTGCTCGAAGAAGCCGCCGGCTTGGCTGCGGCGTACGAAAGCCTGGCGGCTCGATTCGAAGAACGGGTGGCTGAATCCCGACTGTCGGCGTTGCGGGAATTGGCCTACGGAGCAGGCCACGAGATCAACAATCCGCTGGCGAACATTGCCGCCCGAGCCCAGGCCTTGTTGCTCGATGAACAAGACCCGGAGCGGCGCCGGCGGCTGGCGACGATCGTGGATCAGGCGTTTCGGGCCCGCGACATGATCGGTGGGCTGATGGTCTTCGCTCGCCCACCGCGGCCAGAGCCTAGCGACACGAGCCTTGAAGATCTGCTGCAACCGGTGCTGGTGGCCTGTCGCAGCCAGGCCGCGGCCCAGCGGCTGCGGTTTGACTACACCCCACCAGCCACACCGCTCCACCTCCGCGTGGATGCCTGTCAGGTCGGCGAAGCGCTGCGGCTGCTTGCCGTCAATGCCTTCGAGGCCGTGCAGGACGGAGGCCAGGTGGGCCTAGAGGTCAAGGCCGACGCCGCGGGCCGGTGGGGGCAGTTCTCCATCGTCGACAACGGCCAGGGGATGGATGCCGAGACGGCAGAGCGGGCCTGTGATCCGTTCTTCAGTGGCCGGGAGGCCGGCCGCGGCATCGGCCTCGGGCTGCCTAAGGCGCTGCGGCTGGTCGAGGCCAATGGCGGCAGCCTTCGGATCACGTCCCAGCCGGGCCGGGGCACCCAGTGCACGCTGATGCTGCCGCTGGCCAGTGGACCCGGAACACGCTCCGGGGAGGGTCGCGAGCCACACCTGGCGGGACGTCAAACTTGACCCATGTTTCCCCGTCGGAGGCTGAACCCGCCGGTGCAGCCTGCCAGCCGATGGAATGCCCTGTCCGGTACTTGTCGCTAGGGACGCGTTTCTTTATTCTCGCAGGCGAATTTGCTCAGGCGCAAGGCGAAGGACCGCTGCACCGCGCCGACCGACAGGGATGGACGCATGACATTCACGGGTTCGAACGCGGGCCAGCCGGCGGGAGCCGTCCGGTGGCTTGAGATCGCCCCGGCCGTGGATCGCTCTCCGAATCGTCCCTCCTTTAGGCCGCAGGTTGTCCGTGAGCCTGCCGGCCCTGCCACCCTGCCTGACACTGCCCTGGAGGTGAGCCCCAAGCCGATTGAGGCGATCAGCCAAACGGCCAGATGGCTCAAAGAACAACAATTTCCGGATGGCCACTGGCGCGGACCGCTGGAAGGCGACACGATCCTGGAAAGCGAATATCTGCTCCTTCTGGCTTGGGCCGACCGGCTGGTCGGCCCGACCGTTGAAGCGGCCGCCCGGCGGATCCTCGCTGAGCAACTGCCGGCCGGGGGCTGGGCGATCTATCCCGGCGGCCCGGTCGATGTCAGCGCGAGCGTGAAGGCCTACCTGGCCCTCAAACTCGTCGGCCGCGATCCGGCCTCGGTGCCGCTGCAAAAAGCGCGGGCCGCGATTGCCACGGCCGGCGGACCTCGGGCCGTCAACAGCTTCACGAAGTTCTACCTCGCGCTGCTGGGACAACTCCCCTACGCGGCCTGCCCGGCCGTGCCGCCTGAAATCGTGCTTCTGCCTGAATGGTTTCCGGTGAATCTGCTGCGGGTCTCTTCCTGGTCGCGAACGATGATCGTGCCATTGTCGCTGATGTGGGCATTTCAGCCGGTGCGGTCAGTGCCCCGGGAGCGGGGCATCGCGGAACTCTTCGCTGGTGCACCGGCCCCGACCAGCGGTCCACGGGAGGGAGGCTGGGCCCGTTTTTTCCGGGGTGTGGACCGGGTGATGAAGGGCTGTGAGGCGGTGGGATTCGTGCCGCTGCGGGCCCGGGCGGTCCAGGCCTGCCGCCGTTGGATGCTCGAACGTCTCGACGGAAGCGACGGACTCGGCGCCATCTTTCCCCCGATCGTCTGGAGCATCATCGCGTTTCGAGCCCTCGGCTGTGATGATGATGCCCCGGAGGTTCAGGAATCATGGCGGCAACTGGACCGGCTGGTCGAACGGCAGCCCGACGGGACGGTGCGGCTGGAGCCCTGCCGTTCGCCGGTCTGGGACACGGCAATTTCGGCGATCAGCCTGGTCGAGGCGGCCAGGCTGACCAAGCAGACCGATTCCCTCGCTGCCGCTGAACGGGGCATCGACTGGCTGCTCGATCACGAAGTTCGCACGCCGGGCGATTGGTTGCAGGGCATGGCTGACAGCCGGTCGGTGGCGCCGTCGGGATGGTGTTTCCAATATGCCAACCGTTTTTATCCCGATATCGACGACACTGCGATGGTGCTGGTTACGTTGGCCACCTGGCGACGGCTGGCAGGCTCTGAATCATCGACCGACCGAAGACGGATCGGCCGGGTCCAGGCGGCAGTGGAACGAGCGATATCCTGGCTCGAGGCGATGCAGAGTTCCGACGGCGGCTGGGGCGCCTTCGACCGCGACAATAACCTGACTCTGCTCTGTAAGGTGCCGTTCGCCGACCATAACGCGATGATCGATCCCAGCACTGCCGACGTCAGCGGCCGAGTGCTGGAGGCTTTCGGAAAACTCGGGCTTCGTCCTGGCCACACCGCCGTGGACCGGGGCATTGCCTATCTCCGCGCCAGCCAGGAGCCGAGCGGCAGCTGGTTCGGCCGCTGGGGCGTGAATTATGTCTATGGAACCTGGCAAGCCCTCGAAGGCCTGCGGGCTGTTGGCCTCGGTCCTGGGGATATGGCCATCGACCGGGGCGCCGAATGGCTCGAAGCCCACCAACAGACCGACGGCGGCTGGGGCGAGTCGCCCGAAAGCTATGCCGACCCGAGCCTGGCGGGCAAGGGCCCGACGACTGCGTCGCAGACAGCCTGGGGAATCGCCGGGCTGGTGGCAGCCGGCAGGGGCCAATCCGCCGCCGTCCAACGGGCCGTTGCCTGGCTGCTGGAGCGGCAGGATGCGGCGGGCTGCTGGACGGAACACGAGTTCACCGGAACCGGGTTCCCGCAGGTCTTTTACCTCCGCTATCACTACTACCGCATCTACTTTCCGCTGGTGGCTCTCTGTCGAGCCCTTGCGGCGGGTGATGCCCCCCGGGAAACGTCAGTATGAGTGTGCCCATCGGCCAGATGATGTCCGTGCTCCGACATGTCGCCTGGCAGCGGCTCCGCGGCAACGGCCGCTATCCGCTCGTGCTCATGCTCGAGCCCTTGTTTCGCTGCAATCTCGCCTGTGGTGGCTGCGGCAAGATCCAACACCCTGCCGAAATCCTCCGCTCCCAACTCACGGCAGAGCAGTGCTTCGCGGCGGTTGACGAGTGCGGGGCTCCGATCGTGTCGATTCCCGGGGGCGAGCCGCTGCTCCATCCGCAGATCGAGCAGATCGTGGCGGGCATCGTGGCTCGAAAAAAATATCTTTATCTGTGCACCAACGCTGTCAAACTCGAGGAGATGCTGCCGCATTTCAAACCCTCACCGTACCTTGCCTTCTCGGTGCATCTTGATGGTCCCCGCCAAGAGCATGACCACGCCGTCTGCCGTGAGGGTGTCTTTGACATGGCCGTGTCGGCCATCCGGGCGGCACGGCGGGCAGGCTTCCGGGTAACGACCAATTCCACGCTGTTCTCCGATGCTGAGCCGACGCGTTACCGGGCCTTCTTTGACGAGGTCATGTCCCTCGGTGTGGAGGGCATGATGATCTCCCCCGGCTACTCCTACGCCAAGGCGCCCGATCAGGAGCACTTCCTGCACCGCCAGCGGAGCCAGTCGCTATTTCGGCGGATCCTCGACGCCGCGCCGCGTCGCTGGCAGTTCAACCAGTCGCCGGTATTTCTCGAGTTTCTAAAAGGCGACTGGGAGCTGGAGTGCCTGCCCTGGGGCACGCCCACCTACAACCTGTTTGGTTGGCAGAGGCCTTGCTATCTCCTCGACGAGGGTTATGCCGCGAGCTTTCGCGAACTGATGGAGCAGACCGACTGGGACGCCTATGGCCGGCAGAGCGGCAATCCGAAATGCGCTGACTGCATGGTGCACTGCGGCTACGAGCCGGCGGCCGTCGAGGCCACATTCGGTTCACTGGGCGGACTGTTCGCCACCGCCCGACTGATGCTTTTCGGCCCACCCAAACGACGGACCGCTGCAGAGCAGCCCCGTCCCGTCGCTCCAGCTGATCGGCGTCTGCGGCTCCAGGCCAATGGCCTGCCCGTTTTGCCGGTCATCGACCATGCCGGCTGAGGCTACAGGCCTCGCTCCCGAACCAGCCGCGCTGCATCAAGGGCGGCTCCTCGAGCTCCGGCCGAGTCTCCACCGGGAATCACCCGAATCGGGAGTTCGGCCTGCTCATCCCGCTGATTGGGCATCCCAGCCCGGATCTCCTGGATGAACCAAGTGCGGAAGTCTTCGTCAGCCTCGATCGCCCCTCCTCCGACGATGAGGGCGTCGGGATCGAAGACATTGATCATCTCGTCGAAGAACAGACCTAGGGCTCGGGCCTGAACACGAAAGATGTCGCGACACATCTCGTCACCCTGCTCGGCCAGGCCACGCACCCGCTTGGCGGCCGTAGCGATATCGGCCTCGGATGCCAGAGGATGGCCATCATGCTGCGAGAGGAAGTGCGGCAGCAGAGTCTGCCGGATCGCCGTCAGCGAGCAGAGCGACTCGAGGTCACCCGTACGGCCGCAGTTGCAGCGGGGCACGAGCCCTTCGATTCCCGGAATCGTCTGGTACGGGATGAGCACGTGCCCGAGTTCACCGCCAAACCCGTTGCGGCCGGTCACCACTCGGCCCGACGTGATCACGCCCCCTCCGAGGCCGGTGCCGATGATGGCCGAGACACTGGTGGCCTGGTTTTCGGAGCCGAAGATCGAGACATGCCCCCAGAGGGCAGCGGCGTTTCCGTCGTTGAGATAGGTGACCGGCAGGCCGAGCCGCTGTTCCAATCCAGCCCGGATGTCAAACCCGGCCCACTCGGGATGAACGAAGTTGGTTGACCCACGGCGGCTCAGGATACCCGTGGCGCTCGCAGGCCCTGGGGTATCGAGCCCCACGGCGGTGAGTGCGGTGAGCGACACGCCCGCCCGGCTGGCGGCATGGGCAAGACCATCGGCAATCTGCCCTAGGCAGACGGTCGGCCCCTCGACGCTTCGGGCCGGGTGTTCGCAGAGCCCCTCGATCAGGAACTGCCCTCGTTCGTCGAGGAAGGTGTAGTTGACGGCCGTGCCGCCCAGATCGATGCCGGCGACAAACTTTTCAGCAGGTGACAAGCGGAAATTCCCCGGGGCGGTACGAAGTCCGACAATCCTGCCCGATCGCGAGGACGGTGGGAAGCCCTGGCCCCGACGGGCGAGGTCAAGCTCATGGCGGGGCGGCAAAACCCCGTTTGATCCGAAGCGTGATCGCCCGCAGCCCCCGCGACCGAAGCATGCCCAGCACCTCACCGAGCCCGATCCGATCCGAGAAATCCTCGGGCAATTCCCCGACCTCCGCCACCGGGCGGCCGGCCACTGCGGCGGCCAGGATCGCCACAAAGCCCTTCACAGTCGGGGCCTCTTGGGCGACGTCAGCCACGAGTCGGGCCGACCCGTCCGCAGCCTGCTCGGTCCAGAGAAAGACCGGTGTTTGGCACTCATGAATCCGCCCCTCGGCAGCGGCCTTACGAGCCTGGTACTCGGGGGGTAACGGAGCCAAGCCGGCGGCATACTCCACCAACAGTTCGAGTTTCTCGCGACCGTCGAGATCGCTGAACTCCTCTACCAGCGCTTCGAGTCGCTCTCCGACCGCACTCATAGTTCACTCCGAAGGCGACTGGTCGAGTGCTTGAACCACAGCTCCATCGGTTTCACCGACCGGGGCGGCAGAAGATGTGCTGCGGTTGATTTCGGCAGCTTCGGAAGTCAAAGCCGCCGCAACACCGCCGCCGGGTTCCGGTCCTTTTGCGATCGGCACCTTCACGCAGTTGCCCCACTCCAGCCAAGAGCCGTCGTAGTTTCTCACGTTGCCGAACCCGAGCAGATACTTGAGTACGAACCAGGTGAGGCTCGATCGCTCCCCAATTCGGCAGTAGGCGATCGTCGGCGACCTCCGCTTGAGCTTCAGCTCCTTGATGTAGAGCTTCTCTAGGTCGCGGGCCGCCTTGAATGTGCCGTCGTCCTTGCAATTCATCGGCCAAGGCACATTGCAAGCGCCCGGGATGTGACCGCCCCGAACCGCTCCCTCGTTGGGATAGTCGGGCATGTGCATCCGCTCACCCCGGTACTCCTCTGGGCTACGGACATCCAGCAATTGCTTTCCTGCCTTGCAGTGCTTGAGCACCTCGTCTCGCAGGGCCCTGATCGAGGAATCCTGCTCTTTGGCCGAATAGCTGGCGGCCGGATACGAAACTCGCTCCGTCGACCAGGGCCGGCCATCGAGTTGCCAACGCCTGCGGCCGCCATCCATGATCCGGCAGTGTTCGTGGCCGTAAAGTTTGAACACCCAGAAGGCGTAGCAGGCCCACCAGTTGCTCTTGTCGCCGTAGAAGACAACTGTCGTGTCGTTCGAGATACCCCGCTCAGCGCAGAGTCGTTCGAAACCCTCCCGATCGATGTAGTCGCGTTCAAGCGGATCTTGAAGGTCGGTCTGCCAATCGATCTCCACCGCACCCGAAACATGCCCCTGCACATACAGCGCCCGATCCTCATCCGACTCAACGATCCGCACGGTCGGGTCGGTGAGATGCTCGGCGACCCATTCGGTGGAAACAAGCACCTCGGGATAAACATATTCGGGCATTGGATGATTCCTGGACTCGAGTCGGTCCTCCACCGGGAGGACCTGGGGGGTCACGTCTAGATCGTAAGGCTCGCGCCGGGATCGAAGGGGCTTGCGCCGGCGTTCAGGGGCTCGCGCGAAAAATCGGGAGGCCCCTGGAATCGTAGTGCATCACCAGACCGACTGCAACGAGTCTCCGTCGCCATGCGGTGCCGGGCGCGATACGATATCGGTCCAGCGATGCCACTGCATCGTCGAGCGAATGCTCGGAATGTTCCCCGTCTCCGCCCCTTCCCGCCTCCACGACACAATCGGATTTTATCCATGGGCGTTTCCTTCATGTTTCAGATCTCGCACCTCACCAAAAAGTTTGGGCAGCGGGAACTCCTCAAGGACATCAACCTCGCCTTCTACCCCGGTGCGAAGATCGGACTCCTCGGCCGCAACGGTGCGGGCAAGAGCACCCTGCTGAAGATCATGGCGGGAATCGACACCGAATATGAGGGTGAGGCCCGCCTGGCAGACGGCTACACCGTGGGCTACCTAGAACAAGAGCCACAACTCGACCCTGAAAAGACCGTTTTCGGCAATGTCCTCGATGCGGTCGCCCACTCCCGGGACGTGCTCCGGCGATTCGAGGAGATCAACACTCGGCTGGGCGAACCGATGGAGCCGGAACAGATGGAGACGCTCCTGGCTGAGCAGGCGACGGTGCAGGACGAGATCGACGTCAAGAACCTCTGGGATCTCGACCGTCAGATCGAGATCGCGATGGACGCGATGAA
>ERZ889217.882-NODE-882-length-16713-cov-32.621923_pt1 | contig 16713 bp, 15 predicted proteins | sample MGYA00521098_ERZ889217 | MGnify/ENA primary metagenome ERZ889217 (study PRJEB32303, sample SAMEA104408613) | aquatic metagenome | biome: Brackish water; feature: Pelagic; material: water | place: Baltic Sea | collected 2014-06-10T22:04:00 | depth 2,362 m ...
GAAGGGATTGATCGTCGAACCGGCTCAGCCGCAAATTGTTTACGATGCGAAGCCGGTGGCAGTGCTGCAGGGGAAGGCGTCCTATTATTTCGGGCGCTGGATCGGACGGACGACGGCGAACGGGGAGATTTACCGGGCTAAGGATGTCACGGCGGCGCACAAAACGCTTCCGTTTAACACCATGGTCCGGGTGACCAACTTGAAGAACGGCAAGTCGGTCATCGTGCGCATCAACAACCGTGGTCCTTACATCAAAGGGCGGATCATCGACCTGAGCTTGGTCGCGGCGCAGCAGATCGAGATGACAAAAGCGGGCGTGGTGCCGGTGCGCGTCGAGGTGTTGCGGAAGATCGAAGTTTTGCCGAAGCCGAACCGTCAATTGACGGCGCGGGAGAAGCGGGCGGCCGAGGTGCGGGCGCGACCGGCCGCCTTGCGGGACGGGTGACGGCTGGCTATGGGGTCCAACCGGGCAAGCGGCTGGCTTGTTTGATCCACTTGGTGAGTTGGGCTTTGTCGAAAGTGTCGGCTTCGTAGATGTCAATCCAACGGGCTTCGCCGCTCTTCGGGGTGCCTCCGGGAGGAATGGGTCGGAGCGAGAGACCGTTGAAGAAAGTGACTTTGACGTAATTGGTAAGGCAATGGATTCCGAGGAACCAGCCTTGGCCGGGCATAGCGTAGAGCGGGGAGTTCCAGCGCACGGCTTTTTGCATCTTGGGGACGGTGCGGGTGATGAGGGTGTCGAGTTGCTCGCCGATGTCACGTTTCCAGCCGGGCATGGCGGCGATGTAGGCTTGCACCGGCGCGTCGCCATCGGCTTTGGGGATCTGTGGGTTGCCGCCGGAGAGGAGTTTGGGTTTCAACTTGGGTAGAGTGTTGGGGGAGGCCTGTTGCGGTCCCCTGACACAAGGTCAGGGGCGCCGTTAGATCAGCGCGGCGTGAGGATGCGGACGAGTAGCTGCTGCAAAATGAGGGCGGGGTCGGAGCCGGTGGACATGATCGCGGTGGTCGCTTCGGCGCAGGCGATGGTGGCTTCGGCGAGTTCGGCGGCTTTGAAGCGTTTGGCTTCTTGGGCGGACATATAGAAGCCATAGGCGTTGAGGGTGCCGTCTTTTTTTCTCGGGAGGATTTCCTGGGCTTCGGTCGGGAGTTGTTCGAGGGCGGATTGGAAGGCGGGGTAGCTTGGGGGCACGCGGAGGCCGTATTCCTCGATGAGGATGGCGGCGGCGGTCATGCGCTGGATGGTCGGCATGATGGCGGCATATAGGAGACCGATGGGGTCTTCGCCTTGGGCGAGGAGTTTTTGCAGGCAGTTGCTGGCGTCGCGGAGATTGCGGCGGGCAAGGCAGTTGCCGAGTTCGAAGATGATGCCGCGGCGGGTTTCGGGGACGAGGAGGCGGATGTCTTCCTCGAGGATCTCGCGGCGTTCGTCGCCGAGGTAGGTGTCGATTTTGTCGAGTTCGTTGAGGACTTGGCGGGTGTCCGAACCGACGTAGGCAGCGAATCGCTCGAGGGCGTCGGGGTGGAATTTCAACTTGCGCTCGCGCGCGGCCGACGAGGCCGCTTGGCGGGCGGCTTCGTCTTCGTCGAAGCGCGGGCCGCCCGAAGGTTTGTCCAGGATGTCGGTCGTGGCGAGTTTGGTCAGCGATTTGTAGGCGGTGCGGCGCTTGTCGGGGCTGATCGCGCTGAAGAGAAAGCGGGTGCCTGCGGGAAGTTCGCCTTCGAGGGCTTTGAGTAATTCCTCGAGGGCTTCAAGGACGGCCTTGCTGCCGCCGAGTTGGGTGTCGGAAAGAAAATTGGCGCTCTTCAGCCAGACAAGTTTTTCCGAGGCGAGGAAGCCGGCCATGCTGAGCGAGAGGATGGTTTCACGGATGATCGAGGCGGCGTGTTCGGCGTTATCGGCGTGGGCGTCGATCGTTTCGACCGCGAATTCGCCGCCTTCGGCCGGGGAGAGTTCCGCGGCGAGTTCTTTGGCCCGGGACTTGACGGCCATTTCGTCGTTGCCGGCGACAAGGTGGATGGCGGTGGCGGTGGCGGCTTTTTTGGTTTTGGCGGCGGGCATCTGAAAGTTTTCAGTTTTCAGTGTTTAGTAGGGAGAGTGAAGCAGGATCGGTCGATCGGGGGTGGAATCTTTTTCGGTCTTCTTGGTGGGACTGTATTGGCGGCCTCGTCGCCGCCGGTTGTCGGGGGAGAAGGGCCGTCGACGGGGACGGCGGCGCTACATAGGTCAGATTAGCGGCGGCGTTTTTTGGCACCGTAAGTAACAGGGCGGCGGGACGGGGAGATTTTTTCGAGGCCGGTGCCCGCTTTGAGTTCCATGATCTGGTCACGGAGTAGGGCGGCCCGTTCGAACTCGAGGGCGGCGGAGGCTTCTTCCATTTCCTGGGAGAGTTCGGCGAGGAGATCCGAGAGGGAAAGACCTTGTCCGTCTTCGCGGACCACGGAGGTGGCATCGGGTTTGCCTTTGAGGATGACGTGGAGGCTTTCTTGCACGGCACGGACCACGCTGCGGGGGGTGATGCCGTGCTGTTCGTTGTATTCCATCTGCCGCCGCCGGCGGTAGTCGCTGATCTCGATCAGGGCGCGGATGCTGCCGGTCATGGTGTCGGCGAAAAGGACGACTTCGCCGTCGACGTGGCGGGCGGCGCGCCCGGCAGTCTGGATGAGCGAGGTCTGACTGCGCAGGTAACCTTCCTTGTCTGCGTCGAGAATGCAGACGAGTCCGACTTCGGGGAGGTCGAGGCCTTCGCGGAGGAGGTTGATGCCGACAAGGATGTCGAACTCGCCGGTGCGGAGGGCGCGGAGTATTTCCACCCGTTCGATGGTGTCGATATCGCTGTGCAGGTAGCGGACCTTGAGTCCGACATCGCGCAGGTAGTCGGAGAGATCCTCGGCTGTGCGCTTGGTCAGGGTGGTGACGAGAATGCGTTGATTCTTTTCGATCCGCTGGCGGCAGAGTTCGATCGTTTCGTCGATCTGATCCTTGAGCGGGCGCACGGTGATTTGCGGATCGAGGAGCCCGGTGGGGCGGATGATTTGTTCGGCAACGAGCGGGGCGCCGGGGGTGGAGAGATCAAACCCGTCGCGGGCGCGCTGAAGGAGGGCGGCGCTTTCCTCGATGGTCAGGCGGTTGTCGGGGCGGACGGCAGGGAGGAATTCCGTGTTTCCGACGTGGCTGTTGCGGATCTCGAAATCGCCGGGCGTGGCGCTCATGTAGAGGAGTTGGTTGGTCATGCCCATGAACTCGGGGAAGTTGAGCGGGCGGTTGTCCATCGCGCTGGGCAGGCGGAAGCCGTAGTCGACGAGGACCTGTTTGCGCGAGCGGTCTCCGGCATACATGCCGCCGATCTGCGGGATGGAGGCATGCGATTCGTCGATGACACAAAGGTAGTCTTTGGGAAAAAAGTCGAGGAGGGTGAAGGGGCGCGAACCGGGAGGGCGTCCGCTCAGATGGCGGGAATAATTTTCGATCCCGGTGCAGAAGCCCATTTCTTCCATCATTTCGAGGTCGAACTCGGTGCGCATTTTGAGGCGCTGGGATTCGAGCAGTTTGCCTTGCGATTCGAGTTCGGCGAGGCGTCCGTCGAGTTCGGTGCGAATGGTGCCCAGCGCGCGGCGCAGCTTGTCCTGCGGGGTGACGAATTGTTTGGCCGGGAAAATGGTCAGACCGGGCAAGGTTTCCAAGACACTGCCGGTCAGAGGGTCGAACATGCTGATGCGGTCGATGTTGTCTCCGAAAAATTCAACCCGCACGGCGGTCTCGTCCAAGTTGGCGGGATGCACTTCGACCACATCGCCGCGCACCCGGAATTTGCCGCGTCCGAAGGCGATGTCATTGCGTTCGTAAAGCAGGTCGACGAGACGTCCGAGGAGGGCTTCGCGCGACATTTCCTCGCCGGTTTTGAGCGGCAGGAGCATTTTTTGGTAGTCCTCCGGCGAACCCAAACCGTAGATGCACGACACGCTGGCGACCACGAGGACGTCGCGGCGGGTGAGGAGGGAACTGGTCGCGGAGAGACGGAGCCGCTCGATCTCCTCGTTGATGGCGGAATCCTTTTCGATGTAGGTGTCGGTGCGCGGGATGTAAGCCTCGGGTTGGTAGTAGTCGAAGTAACTGACGAAATACTCGACGGCGTTGTCCGGGAAGAACTGTTTGAATTCGGAATAAAGCTGCGCGGCCAGGGTTTTGTTGTGTGAGATAACCAGGGTGGGGCGATCGAGATTGCGGACGATGTTGGCCGCGGTGAAGGTCTTGCCCGAGCCGGTCACGCCGAGGAGGGTCTGGTGGCGGTTCCCCGCCTCGAGCGAGCGCGTGAGCTTGTCGATGGCAGGCCCTTGGTCGCCGCAGGGTGCGTGGGGAGAGGCGAGGCGGAAAGACATGGCACTAATCCATCATCGTAAACGCGCGGCGAGGCAGATGCCAGCTGGTCATTTTGGACCGACGGTGACAAACCGACGTGAGAGCGAAGGGGGGAGGGGGCAGCGCGATGCGCGGGGGGCCGAAGGGCCAGCGGCAAGGCGAGCGCAGCGCGCAGGATGGCCGAGGTCAGGGCGGGGCTGTTCCGAGGTCTCCGTGCACGGCAGCGGCGTATTCGCGCACCGCGCCGCTGATGGCAGAGGCGGTATCGGCCCGTTGTTTGGCGAATTTCGGTTTGAACCACGGGTAGAGACCAACGAGGTCGTGCAGGACGAGGATCTGGCCGTCGCAGCCTGCGCCGCTGCCGATGCCGATGGTCGGGATTTGCAGGGCCGGGCCAATTTCCGCGGCAAGCCCGGGAGTGATGATTTCGAGGACCACGGCGAAGGCGCCGGCCGCTTGCACCACGGCGGCGTCGTCCCGGAGGGCGCCGGCTTCCTCGGTGGTGCGTCCCTTCACTTTGTATCCGCCTTCCTCCCGGATGTGCTGCGGGAGCATGCCGATATGAGCGAGAACAGGTATGCCTGCCTCGGCGAGCGCCCGGATCTGCGGGGCCAGAGCCGCTCCGCCCTCGAGCTTGACCCCGCTCGCCCCGGCAGCAACGAGTTGTTGTGCGCTGACCACGGCTTCTGCCGGAGACGCATAGGTTCCGATGGGCAGGTCGGCGATGACCGGTGCGACCTTGGCCCCGCGAGCCACCGCTCCGGTATGGCGGATCATGTCCGCGAGAGTCACGGAGGTGGTGTCGGGGTATCCGAGAACAACCATGCCGAGCGAGTCGCCAACGAGGATGAGATCAATGCCCGCTTCGTCGACGAGGCGGGCGGTTGGATAATCGTAAGCGGTGAGCGCCGCAATTTTCCGCCCGCTCTGTTTGTGCTGCCGGAACCGGCGGTCGAGGTCGTTCATAAGCGGAGGGGGAAATCTCGCGCCGATCGTTGCGGCGGGCAAGCCCGCTTGTGCTACCACGCGGCGCGGAACACTTCCGCGCGCGGCGCAGCAGGAAGTGCGGCGAGAAGTTGTGTGACCGGACGATTGTCTCCGGGGAGGATAAAATCCGGACGCACATCGGCCAGTGGTTGCAGGACGAAGCGGCGTGCAGCCATGCGCGGATGCGGCAGGACGAGAGTGGGCGTGTCGGTGACCAGTTCGCCGGAGTAAAGGATGTCGAGGTCGAGCAATCGCGGGGTGTTCCGGCCGCGGATGGCGGAGCGTCCGAGTTCCGACTCGAGATGGATGAGGTGCCGGAGCAAACGATCGGGGTTGAGCGAGGTGCGTATTTCCACCACGGCGTTGAGAAAGGGTGCCGAGCCGGGCGGACAGTCGACGGGCTCGGTTTGGTAGACGCGGGAGAACGCGGCAGGCGCTGCGCCTTCGTGCAGCGAGAAGAGCAGATCCCGGCCTTGAACCAGATGGGCCAGTCGATCGCCGAGGTTGGATCCGAGGGCGATGCCGGTGGGGCGTTGGAGGTCGTCGGTTGGCACGTGATGCTTTCAAACCATTTTAGACCAGGTGAGGCCGCCCGCACAGGATGAAGGCGGTGCCGTAGTTTGCCGGTGTCCCGCGGACATGATAATGATGGTAAATGCATCGTACCGTTGCCGCATCCCTCGCGTTGTTCGGCCTTGTTTGCCCTGCCTTCGCGCAGGATGAGGAAGATGTTTCGCCTTATCGGGAGATGAAAACTTTGGCCCGGGCAGTCGAGCTGATCCGGCAGGACTATGTCGACGAGGAGGCAACGGATTACGAGGGGCTGGTTTATAGCGCGTTGCGCGGCATGCTGGCCGATCTGGACCCGCACAGCGATTTCTTGGACCCGAAGGATTTCAAGGGCATGCAGGAGGACACGAGGAGCGAGTTTGGCGGTTTGGGTGTGGTCGTAGGGCTGAAAAACGAGCGGCTGACCATTGTGGCTCCGATGGAGGGCACGCCGGGTTTCCGTGCCGGTTTGCTTCCGGGGGATGTCTTGTTGGAAATCGACGGAAAGTCGGCCGAAAAGATGTCGCTCCGAGATGCGGTGGATAAATTGCGTGGCGAAGCGGGCACGGCGGTGAAGTTGGCGGTCGGACGCGAGGGATCACCTGATCCTTTGAAGTTCGAGGTCGAGCGCGAGGTGATCAAGGTTCCGAGCGTGCGCGGGGCGCGTGTCTTGCCGGGAGATGGTCCGCGGGTCGGCTACGTCCGGGTCACGCAATTCAGCGAACCGACGGGAAAAGAATTTGCCCGCGCGCTCGATGGATTGGAGAAGGAGGGAATCGACGCCCTGGTCATTGATCTTCGTTTCAATCCGGGCGGGCTGCTTTCCGGTGCGGTGGAAGTCGCGGGCGAATTCCTGCCCGGCGGGGCGCTGGTTGCTTACACGGAGGGCCGCTCGGCTTCGGCCCAGCGCCGTTACCTTGCGCCGGGCAAGGGGCGCAAGGTGCGGGCTTATCCGGTTGCCGTGCTGGTCAACGGATCCAGCGCGAGCGGGGCGGAAATTGTGGCGGGGGCCCTGAAAGATTCCGGGCGCGCGTTGTTGGTTGGCGAAACGACTTTCGGCAAAGGGTCGGTACAAAGTGTGGTGTCGCTTCCCGACGGGTCTGCTCTGCGCATGACCACGGCAAAATATTTCACTCCCGGCGAGCAACCGATCCACGAAAAAGGCGTTGCCCCGCACGTTGTCGCGACCATGACCGCGGGGGAAGAGGCGCGGTTGCTTGCGGCGCGCCGGCAGGAGGATTTACCGGCCGGAACAAAGCGTGAGGAGATGGAACCGGTGGATGATGTTCCGCTGCAGCGGGCGGTGGATGCCTTGCGCGGGACACTTCTGCAGGCGAGGGAGGGGGCGGCTGAGTCGCCCGGAGGAAGTTGAGCGCGCCACTCGTTCTGGCCTTGGAGACCTCGTGCGACGAGACAGCCGCCGCGGTGATGGAGGGCGTTGCTTGCTTGCGGGGGGGGGCGGTGGCGACCCAAGCGGCGGTGCACGCGGTCTATGGCGGGGTGGTGCCCGAGGTGGCCTCGCGGCAGCACTTGACCCATGTCCGTGGCGTGGTGACCGAGGCGCTGACCGAGGCGGGCGTCGGGTTGTCTGAGATCGACGTCTTTGGCGCGACAACGGGCCCGGGGTTGGCCAGCGCGCTGTTGGTCGGAGCATCGGCGGCCAAAGGGTTTGCCTTGGCGCTGGAGAAGCCTTTTTTGGCCCTCAATCACATCGAGGGTCACTTGCTCTCGCCGTTTTTCGGGGCGGAAGATATTCCGGAATGTGTCGGTTTGGTGGTCAGTGGCGGACACACGTTGCTGATCGATGTGGCCGGCGCGGGGCGTTACCGTCTGCTCGGGCGTACCCTCGACGATGCGGCGGGGGAGGCCTTCGACAAGGTGGCCAAGCTGCTGGAACTGGGTTATCCGGGTGGCCCCCGCATCGAGGAAGAGGCCCGCTCGGGCGATCCGGCGCGGTTCGATTTGCCCCGGGGCATGAAATGTTCGGGTGACTATGACTTTAGCTTCAGCGGGTTGAAGACGGCGGTGCGCTACCTTCTGCCGAAGACGGGGTCGGGGGATCGGCAGGACCTTTGCGCCAGTTTTCAAGAGGCGGTAGTCGATGTGTTGGTGCACAAAGCGGTGCGGGCGGCGCGACTGAACGCGCGAAGGCTCATCGCGGTGAGTGGCGGGGTCGGGCTCAATCTCCGGCTCCGTGAGCAGTTGCAGTGTGCGGCGACAGAGGAGGGCCTCGAGGTCCGTTTTGCCGCGCCCGCGTTGTGCACGGACAACGCCGCGATGATGGCTTATGTCGCGGCGCAGCAGTGGAAAGCAGGGCGATGCTCGGCACTGGATGAGGATATCTTTCCCACGCTGGGTGCAGATTTATTCAGGGTAGTCTAAATATTGGCTCGGAAATTGCTTGCAGTGAACCGGAAAGACGGGCGTCCTTGACGTCATGTCCGGTCTGCAACAGAGCGCCCACATGGGGCAGCAGCAAATGCTGTCGCCCCAGATGCGCCAGAGTCTGGATATCCTGCAAGCGACCGCTTTGGAGCTGCAACAGATGGTGAGGCGGGAGATCGAAACCAACCCGGTGCTGGAAGAGGAGGGGCCCGAAGAGGAGACGCCTGCGGAGGAATTGGAGGAGGATGGGGCCGACGATGCGTCGGACGAGTTGAGCCGTCTGGAGGAGGATTGGGGGGCGTTCTCCGGAGAGGGCGCGCAGAATGCTGATCCGGAGGCCGAAGCGCGGCGGCGTCATTTTTTGGAGGGGGTCAGCCCGGCGGAAACCTTGGCTCATCATCTGGAGAAACAGCTGGGACGACTGGCTCTGGATGGCGTGCAGCGGCGCATTGCCACTTTGCTGGTGGGAAATTTGGACGAGGACGGTTACCTCGCCGCCACGCCCGAGGAAGTAGCCGACGAAGCGGCTGTGGAAACGGCCGAGGTGATCGAGATGTTGCATTTGTTGCAGACGCTTGATCCTCCGGGTGTCGGGGCGCGGGATTTGCCCGAGTGCCTGCGCTTGCAGCTCGCGCGGCGTGGGGGGGAACGCGGGACGGCGGCGCGGGTGGTGTCCGGCTACCTCGATTTGCTTGGCCGGAAGAATTTTCCCGAGATCGCGGCAGCGCTGGGCGTGTCGCAGGAGGCGGTTCGCGAGGCCGGGATGCTCATTGCCAGCTTGAATCCCAAGCCGGGTCGCGCTTTCAGCGGAGATGAGGCGCAGGTGCTTTCGCCTGATGTGGTGATCGAAAAGATCGGCGAAGATTTTGTGGTCTCGCTGGTTCGTGACAGTGTGCCCCAGCTCCGTATCAGCAGGACATACCGTGATTTGCTGGGTGAAGCGGCAGGGGTTGCCGAAGTGCGGAGCTACCTGCGCGAAAAAATCCGGGGAGGAAAATTTCTGATCAAAAGCATCCAGCAACGTCAACAGACGATCCTGGCCATCGCCCGGGAGATCGCCGTGCGGCAGCGGAGGTTTCTCGAGGAGGGGGTGGCTGCGCTTGCCCCGATGACCATGGCGCAGGTCGCCGGGGTGGTCGGGGTGCACGAGACCACGGTGAGCCGCGCCATGGCCGGGAAGTCTGTGGCCACGCCCCAGGGCATTTTCGAGCTGAAGTTTTTCTTCACCTCGGGATACCGTGCAGCCGACGGAGCGGAGGTGAGCAGTACCAGTGTGAAGGACGCCATTGCCGCGCTAATCCGCGGTGAAGATTTGCACAAGCCGTGGAGCGACCAGCACCTTGCGGACCGGCTGAAAGCCGACGGTCTCGCCGTGGCCCGCCGCACGGTGGCGAAATACCGCGAAGTGCTCGGCATCCTGCCCAGCCACTTGAGAAAATCCTTTTGAGCGGAGGGGCCGACCAACAAGATGGGTGTTTCATGAAGGACGTTAATGCGGAAATGGTGCGCGAGGCCCTGCGCGCGGTTAAGTATCCCGGTTTCAGCCGCGATATTGTCTCCTTCGGGTTGGTGGAGTCCGCCGAGGTGCGGGGCGATGAGGTATACGTCAAGCTTTCGCTCGCCGTGGAGGACCCGAAGATCGCCCAACAGATCCACCGCGAGTGCATGGGCGCGCTGGCCGTCTTGCCCGGTGTGCGCGCCCCGCACGTCCTCATCGATTTGAAAAAGCCCCCCGCCGCGTCTTCCCCAGGGGCGACAAAGATCGAAGGGGTGAAGCATGTCGTGGCGGTGGCCAGCGGCAAAGGCGGGGTGGGCAAGAGCACGGTGGCTTCGAATTTGGCCCAAGCCTTGAGCTTGAGCGGGGCGCGCACCGGCCTGTGCGATTGCGATCTTTACGGGCCCAGCATTGCCCTGATGTTCGGCACCACCGAGCAACCAGCTGCGACGGAGGACAATCGCATCGTGCCAGTCGGGCGCTACGGGTTGAAGTTGATGTCGATGGGATTCCTCACCGATGCGGACACGCCTGCCGTGCTCCGCGGACCGATGGTGACCCGTTACACCCAGCAATTTCTGCGTCAGGTGGCATGGGGTGATCTCGACTATCTGATCCTTGACCTCCCGCCGGGCACGGGCGACATCCAGCTTACGGTCGTGCAAACCGTGGCCTTGGCCGGTGCGATTGTCGTGACCACACCGCAGGAAGTGGCATTGATCGATGCACGCAAAGCGGTGGCCATGTTCGACAAGACCAACGTGCGTGTGCTGGGCATCGTGGAGAATATGAGCCACTTTGTCTGTCCGGGCGACGGCCTGCGCTATGACATTTTTGGTTCGGGCGGCGGACAGCGGGAGGCCGACCGTTTGGGTGTGCCGCTGCTCGGCGAGGTGCCGATTGACATCGCCACGCGCGAAGCGGGCGACACGGGCATGCCAATCGTGGCGCGGGCGCAGGAAAGTGCGGTCGGCCGGGAATTCATGAAGATCGCCCGCACCTTGCGCGCGGAGCTCGAGGGCGCGCCCGGGGACCATGTCGCCGTCTAAACTGCGCCAGGAACACTTTCAGGTTTGGTTTCGCAGATATCCACCACCTTGACTCTAAGCGGGGTTGTGCTTAATTTTCGCATCATGACCGCAACCCCCGACGAGGGTGCCAGCCTTGTCCGTAACTCCATGCTCTACCGTGAGTTTCTTGCCGAGCGGGAAGAGATTTTGCGGCACAAATGGATTGAGAGCGAAAAAGTCGGCCATGACATCGGTTTCGAGAGGGCGTTGCTCGATTGGGTGATGCGCCACCGGGGCGGGTGGCGCGACAACCGGACGCACCGGCCCCGGACGGCGACTGCAATCCGTTGAGTTTCTCCCACCGTGCCGGCCGACAAGGCCCTGGCATCTTTCACGTCTCAGAGTGAGGACACATTTCGAAGTCACGGCGCGTGACCCCTCCTCGTTGGCCCGGGGAGGCATTCTGCGCACGCGCCGCGGCCCGATCGAGACACCGATTTTCATGCCGGTTGGAACGCAGGGGACGGTCAAAGCGGTCAGTCCGCGTGAGCTGCATGAGTTGCGGGCTCAAGTTATTCTCGGCAACACCTACCATCTTTTCGTCAGGCCGGGACTGGAGGTCATCCGTAAGATTGGTGGTCTGCACAAGTTCATGGGGTGGGACGGTCCGATCCTGACCGACAGCGGGGGATTCCAAGTTTTTTCGCTGGCCAAGTTGCGCAAGATCACGCCGGAGGGCGTGCATTTCCAGAACCACCTCGACGGCGCGCCATGTTTTATCGGCCCGGAAACATCGATGGAGATCCAGCAGGTGTTGGGTTCGGACATTGTCATGGCCTTCGACGAATGTCCGCCCCATCCCTGCACGCACGAGGCGGCGGCGAAAAGTCTCGAGCTGACGCTTGGCTGGGAGCGGCGATGTCTGGATTGGTGGGACCGGCAGAATGGGGAGGGCCCGCGTCCGCTGCTTTTCGGTATCGTGCAGGGCTCGTCCTATGCCGACCTCCGCGCAAGGTCGGCGCGCGAGTTGGTCGCGATGGGGTGGGATGGCTACGCGGTGGGAGGAGTCAGTGTGGGGGAACCGGAGCGTGAAATGATGCAGGCGGTGGAATTCGCCGTGCCGCATTTGCCGGAGGACCGGCCGCGCTATGCGATGGGACTGGGGACGCCGCCGCAATTGGTGGAAATGGTGGCCCGGGGGATCGACATGTTCGACTGCGTCTTGCCGACGCGGGTGGCGCGGAATGGGACGGCGTTCACCGCGGCAGGGACGCTCAATTTGAAAAACGCCTGCTTTACGCTCGACGAGGGTCCGATCGAAGCCGGGTGTGCTTGTTACGCCTGCGCGCATTTTTCCCGGGCTTATGTGCGGCACTTGGTCAAAGCGGAGGAAATCCTCGGCCTGCGACTTATCTCGCTGCACAACCTGCATTTTTATCTCAGCCTGATGGCGCGGGTGCGGGGTGCGTTGGAAGCGGGCACGTTCGCGGAGTTCCGGCGTGAGTTTGTCGGCAGCTACCGGCCGCACAAGGAAGTGACGTGAAGGCCTTGTCCAGTCCCTTCGGTTGTGCTCCGAGCAGAGCGGTCGAGGGGAACAATGTCGCGAGTGAGGCGCGTGCGGCGAGGACTCAGCTCAAGCGTGGCAGCGGAAAACCACCTGCGTGCTGATGATCGCGGGGTTGTCTGAGCGGGAGACACTCATCATCCGATGAAGGTGCTGGTGCAATGATCAAAGACCATCTAACCGGTGTTGGCGGCGCTTCTGCCACTCGACGCTGAGGGCAGGGCCTCGGCTCAGGGGTCTTGCTGGTCTTCGCGTACGTAAGGGTAGCGCGTCTCGAAAAGCAGTTCCGGCGGGAACTCGGAGTAACCGCTCCAGATCCATTGCACATTGCTCTTATAGGGCGGTGCGTAGGTGCCTTTGTAATCCGGGACGGGAAAAAGAAAGGTGTCGTAGAGACCGTAACCCAGGCGGGCGAAGACCCGTCCGACACCGCGCACGATGCCGTAGCTGAACGCAGCCGAATTACCTTCGAAATAGTTGACCGACATCATGGAGGTGGGCAGTTCGGTCAGGCCGAAGGCGATATTACCCAAACCGCGGCCGAGCTTGCGGGTGGGACCCCATTCCGAGGAGGGAGGCTGTTGGATGTCGGCGCTAGCCAAGGAGACGGCCAGCAAAAGACCGATGACTGGAAGGAGAACTTTCATCCCTTTGTGTTTAGCACTGGAGCAAGACCCTTGGCAAGTCCCTCCGCTCAATCCCCCAATTCCACACTCCAGCAACCGACATCGACAAAATGGCGCCAGCTGTCGTGGACCGCCGAGGAGTAGGTGAGGTGGATAAACGGGCGCCAGCGGGGACGCTTTGGCTCCTTGAGCAACTGCATGCCGGCTTCCTGGGGCAGACGGTTCCCTTTCCGCGTGTTGCAGGGTATGCAGGAGCAGACCACGTTTTCCCACGAAGTCTGGCCGCCGCGTTGCCGGGGCATCACGTGGTCGAGGTTAAGTTCCTGCCGGTCGAGGTTGCGAGCGCAGTATTGGCAAGTGTGGTTGTCGCGCTCGTAGATGTTTTGTCGCGTGAATTTGACCTCCTTGCTCGGCAGGCGGTCGAAGGCACGCAGGACCACGACTGTGGGGACTCGGATATTGAAGCGAACCGCGTGGACCATATCTGATCCCGGGTCATGCTGGGAGAAATCGTGCCAACTGGGAAAGTCGTGGGTCAGATAACTGTTGTCCACGTTGCGCCAGACAACATGGGCGTGGTCCTGATAAAGCAAAGTGAAGGCGCGCCGGACGCTGCAGACATTGACGGCCTGCCACAACCGGTTGAGGACCAGCACGTGCCTGTCGAGCAGCGACTCCATGGGATGGGTGGTTCGTGCGCTTCACGAACTCTGGCAAACTAGCCAAGGGTCCCGGTCCTGTCAAATCACAGGTCGGCCGCTGGTGTGGGGCGCCATTGCTTTTTGCCGAAGGAAAACCTATATTTTTTCTTCCGATGAATTTCGCCCGGTTAATCCTTTTTGTCAGCCTTTTGGCGGGGGGTGGGACATGCCGGGTCTTGGGGCAGGACGATCCGGCTCGCGAGTATTTTTCGGCCTACCAAGAATTTCAACGCGCCGAGCGATTGGAGCGCGAGGGACGCAACGACGACGCCATTGCCAAGTTTCGCTTTGTGGCAACGCAGCTCAGTCAAATCAAGTCACAGTCGCCGGACTGGCAGCCGATGGTCATCGACTTCCGGCTGAGCAAAACCAAAGAGGCCATCGTCCGACTCGAAGGCTCACTCGAGTCGCCAACTTTGGGCCCGCCGCCCGATCTTCCCATGGTGGACGGCCCGGAAGATATCCTTCCACCGCTGCAGTCACCGCGCCGCGAAGGCGGTGCGGCTCCACCGACCATTTCCATTTCGCCTGGACAGCAGGAGAATTTGGGCATGTTTCGTGCCGCGCCACCGGAACCGCCAGTGGCGTCGTCCACCGCGCCTGGACCGAGCGACGAGACGGTGCGCTTGCGCGAACAGCTACGCGCCGAGCAAGGCCGCACGGCGCAGTTCGAGCGGAGTTTGCAGCAGGGTGAGGCAGAGCTTTCCGCAGCAAGCATGGAACTGGAGAAGACCAAGGTACTGGTTGTGGACCTCACCACTAGGCTGCGTCAAATCGAGGAGTCGGATGGTGCCTCGGCTGATGTTTCCGCATCAGGGAAGGCGGAAATCGACAAACTCACCGCGGCGGCCCAGGAGTTGGAGGCTGCGGTTGCCGCGGCCAACCTCGAGAAGGAGGAATTGAGCGGACGCCTCGCCGAGAGCGCCAAGCAACTTGAGGAACTCGGCATGCGCGCCGGGGAGGCGGAGGCGCGGAGCAAGGAACTGGAAGCCGAGCGCGGGGCTCTGACGGCTTCCCGCGACCAAGCGGTCAAGGAGGCAGAGGAGGCAAAAGCCGAAACGCAGACTCTTACCCTTCGCGTGACCGAACTCGAAGAGGAGCGCACTCAGCTCGTTGCCGCTCGCGATGAGGCCCAGAAAGAGGCGGCGGAAGCGAAGACGGCATTGGAAAAATCGGCCGATCTCATTGACGCCAACCGCGAGCTTGAGTTGAAGCTGACCGAAGCCGCCACGCAGATGGACGGGATGGCGAGCGACGCCAAGGAAAAAGAGCAGGTTATTGCCGGCCTTCAATCCAGTCTGGAAAGCGTGCGTGCGGAATTGACCGAGGCGCAAAACAAGCTCCGCGATGACCGGCAGCGCTTCGACCAATTGCAACTGGTCAACGACCAATTGCTCAAGGAATACGACGAGGTCACCGGAGCGTTGGCCGCAGTGAAGCTCGGCGACCTTACGGCTGCCGAGGCGAAGCTGATCCAGCAGGAGAACGAAGTTTTGCGCGGGATCATCATGCGACAGATCAAGGAGCAAGCGCGCCGGGAGCAGGCCTTCCGTCTCGCGCAGGAGGAAATGGACCGGCTGGAAATCAAGTCCGACACTCTGAGTGACAAAATCATCCAGCTGGCCAAGCCAACGCTTGAATTATCGGAGGACGAGCGGGAGATGCTCAAGTTCCCCGTGGTCACGGTCCTGGATGCCAGCGGAGACACGATCAAAGCCCAAGTTGAACTGCTCAAACCGAAGGTCGACGACATTGCGGCCACATCAGTCGAAGATGCGGCCGCCAATCCGCCTCAGGAAGAGGAAGTGGTTATAACGGCAACGGATTCGATGGTCGAGACGGTGACTGGTGATGCGGAGGCGGCGCCGACAGCCGAGGCAACAGAGGCAACAGAGGCAGCGGAGACTGCCGCGCCCACTCCCCCGTCCACCGAGGTGCCGCCCGAGGTTCTTGCCCTGATTGCCGAGGCACGCGAGCAATTCGTGCGCGGCAATTTTGCCGCCGCGGAGAAGCTCTATCAGCAACTCGCGGAACTGCAGCCCAACAGCGTGGTCGCGCTGGCTAACCTAGGCGTGGCTCAGTTCCGTCAGGGCAAGCTCACCGCGGCTCAGTTGGCCCTTGAAAAGGCGATTGCGGCCTCCCCGAATGACGCCTTCAGTTTGACAACCCTTGGCGCGGTGATGATCGAGCAAAACCGCATCCAAGATTCTATTGGATATCTCGAGCGGGCCAGCGAGGCTGCTCCCGATGACCCGATCACGCTCAATTATCTCGGGGTTGCCTCCAGCCAACTCGGGCAATTCGGCAAAGCGGAGCAGTCCCTGCGCCGTGCGATCACGGTGAATCCCGGTTACGCCGAGGCGCACTTCAACCTGGCAGTCATCTATGCCACGGCCAAACCGCCTTCGATTGCGCTGGCCAAACGTCATTACGAAAAAGCCCTCGAACTGGGTGCCGGGCCGGACAAGCGGCTTGCTTCAATGCTGCAGGGCGAGCCGGGCAGTTGATTGTCTGGGGCGAGCTAGGCCCTTGCTCTTCAGCGGTGTGTTTGCCGCGAGGATCGTCGTTTCAAGATCATTCAGGAGCAGACACGTTCAGAGACCGGCGGATAAGAAACCGTTGTTGTAAGGCCAACCAGCGGCGCTCAGGGTTTCGTAATCGTCGGGGCTGAGGAGCTCGAGAAGATCCAAAGTGGTAAGGTCGGCAGCTGCCGCCGAGGCGATGTGTTCCGGTCGTGGCATCACGGCGAAGAGAACCAAAATGGCCACCGCGGCGGGAGCGAGCCAGCGAAAGACGGGCCAGGCACCGGCACGATGACCGTCCTTTTGGGGACAGACTTGCCGTGCGACTTTGGCGGCAAAGAACGGCGGGGCGGCCGGGCGCGGACTGCGGCCGAGGAGGTCCCAGAGTTTGTCGTCGCTCATGAAAGGTCTAACCCCGGGGATGGCGCGGAGTTGCGGTGCTAGATGTCGCGGGGTTCGAGGTAGCCTTCCAGCTGGCGCAGGCGGGTGGGGTGGCGCATTTTGCGGAGGGCTTTGG
>ERZ889217.883-NODE-883-length-16711-cov-21.557817_pt1 | contig 16711 bp, 13 predicted proteins | sample MGYA00521098_ERZ889217 | MGnify/ENA primary metagenome ERZ889217 (study PRJEB32303, sample SAMEA104408613) | aquatic metagenome | biome: Brackish water; feature: Pelagic; material: water | place: Baltic Sea | collected 2014-06-10T22:04:00 | depth 2,362 m ...
CCGGGACCACCAGTGCGAGAGTTCGTCAGTCGAGCCGTCCGAACATCGCTCGAGCGACCGGCGTCACCGCACCGGGGCGACTGGCATTTGGGCCGAAGCAGTGCGGATCGTGGGCAGCGACCGGGATCGGAGACCGTCGATCGCAGCGACGAGTTGGCGGAATTCGAGATCATCGACACGGCCTGAGAGCACGCCCTGAGACACACCCTGAGGGTCGATGATCACCACGTTGGGTTCGTCGGGTACCATCCCGAAGCCCTGCCGCATCACGTCTTCAAAGTCGAGCCATACCGATACCACCGGTGACTCCTTGCGAAGCCGATTGCGAGCCAGGGCGTGGAGGGCTCGCGGCACCTCCGGCACGCAGGCCACAGGAATCACCCGCACATCGGGCAGGCGAACGTCGGCCGGCCAGCCATTCAGGCCGATCACTGGCTGCGTCGACCATTCCTCCGCTGCCGCGCCAGTGGCGGTCGGATGAAAATGGGTATGCAGTTTTCGGCCCAGTTCGAGTGCAGCCTCGGCTCCCCTTCGGCCCGCATAGACGAGCACCACCACATCGCCGCGCATCTGGTTGGTTTCACAGCGGTTGCGAAACTGGTCTTCCATGCCGATGTTTACCGACCGCTCGGCTGCAGCGACCGGAACCGTGGTGGAAAACCCAACCACAAACAGGAGAGCAAGGTGGCGGTAGTGAGCAAACATGATGCACCGGGAGGCCAGAAGTAGGGGCAAGAATCAGCACCACGGAGGGAAGTACCGCGCTCGGTCCACTCGGCACAAGGTGGGTTTTACGCCGCCAGTCGGGCTACTTCGTCCCCAATCACCCGCTGGGCGTCGTCCGCACTGACCACGACCTCCTCGCCGACGTCGCGATCTTTTTCATCGCTTCCCGGGCGCAGCCAGGTGAGCAACGCAGGCAGTAACACCAGCGACGTGATGGTGCAGGTCGTGACCCCGAGCGTCAGCACCCGACCGAGGCTCTCGAGCCCTTTGTGGCTGGCCACCATCAGAGCCCCGAAGCCGAGAATCGTGGTCAGGGCGTCGACCAGCACAGAATTCGCCGTCGAGGCGCTGATCCGGTAGGGACCCGGCCGCTCGAGGAAGTCGTGGACGATGTGCACGCCGTAGTCCACCGCGATCCCCATGATCAAGGGGATGCCGATCAGGTTGGCCGGATTCAGATCAATGCCCACGAGGCCCATCAGGCCGAGCATCTGGACGATACCCACCGCCAGGGGCAGAACGGCGAGGGCCGAATACTTGAGCGAGCGAAAATCAAGCCACAGCACGGCCAAGATCACGATCAGTGAATAAAGGCCAGCCTGCTCGTAGCTGCGCTTCATCTCCAGCGAACCCTCGTAGGCCTGGAGCGGATTGCCCGTGGCCCGTGGGTCGACGCTGCGGACATCCTGCACGAACCGCTCCAGGGCATCGAAGTGCCAGATGTCGCCGCGGCCATAGATCTTGAGGAGATGGCGGCCGCTCGACCCAACGAATCTTTCCACGAGGCTCGGCGGCAGGTCTTCGAGCGCAGGCGGTGCGGGATCGGCCACGGCGGCGAGGGCGTGGAGTCGGCTGAGCAGATCACCAGCAGCCCGTTGCTGGAAGGCAGCCAGGGCCCGGTAGCACTCCTCCGGGCCCTTGGTACGAAGGCTGTCGCGGGCCCGCTCCAAATGCCAGGCGGTCCGCAGGCCGCCCGGTTGCTTCGACGCTTCCCCCTGAGCCCAACCGAGTGTCTCCCCGAGGGCATCGAGTCGGTCCACCGGAATTTCCGGGGGCCGCTCGGGCAGGGTGGCCAGCCGCCCGCGGATCCGCTCGATCGTGGGTTGCTTGAGCGCCTCGTCCACTGGCAGGAGTGAGGCGATCTCGTCGATTCGCTCCACGCTCGGCAGGGCCTCGAGCATTGCTTTCCGCTCCAGCAATTGCTCGCGGGAGTCGGCGATTGAGAGGGCGTACCAGACGCTCTGGTCGCATTCGGTCAGCAGCTTCTTCTCAACCTGCACGCTCTCGAGCCCATCGGCCTGCATGTTGAGCAGGTTGTGGTCGTACTCCAACTCATGCAACCCGCCAGCCAGAGCCAGCGAGCAGGCCACGCCGGCCAGGATCACAAACCGTGGATGCCGCATCAGCGGTGCCAGCCAAGAGTGGACCGGCACGGGTTCAGGAATCCGCCGACCGAGAAAGGATCGATCCACGATCGCCACCACGGCCGGGAGGACGAGCAGTTCTGCCGCACAGCAAAGCAGGATTCCACCTCCGGCGATTAATCCTAGTTCGGCCACGCCCACGAAATTGGTGAGCGCGGCTGAGAAGAAGGCTACGGCCGTGGTAATGGCGCCGGTCAGGATTCCCGGCCCGACCGTACCGCTCGTCTCTAGCAAGGCTGCGGTACAGTCGAGCCCGCGGCGGCGGTCTTCCAGATACCGGCCGATGTAATAGGTGCCGTAGTCGATTCCGACACCGATCATCGTCACGGCGAAGGTCACGCTGAGGATGTTGAGGTGTCCCACGCTGATGGTGGCCCAGCCGAATGCCCAGGCCATGCCGATCATGAGCACGCCGTTGGCCATCAGGGCGTGCCTCAGACCACCAAACCCGGCCACGATCACCACCGCGACAGCGACCAGTGACAGGCTGCTGGCCCAAACCATCGAGGTCTGGCTCGTCCGCATCTCATCGTTCTCCATCACCGGCAGGCCGGTGAGGCCGATCGTGGTGGTGGGATGCTGGGCGGCCACCTGAGCTATGATCCGGCGCAATTCGTCGGTGGCCGCCGAGGCGCCGGCGAAGCCTCCCTCGTCTTTGACCAGCCGCAACAGCACGAATCCGAGCCTGCCATCCTTGGCGAGAAGATGTTCGCTGGAGAGATCACGAAGCGTGCCCAGCGACTCGGGCATGCTCGGCCAGGGGGAAAGATATTCAGGGCCTCGGCCCGGTGCTGCCGCCAACGCCTCGAGCCCCGCCAAGAGGCTCTCGCTGAATCGTTCGAGAGCCAGGGCTGGAGATTCGCCCTGTGGCTCCTCGGCGGCGACGCCAGTCACCATCTGGCCAGCCATCCCAGCCACCATCGTGCCAACCCGCAACTGGGCCCAGCCGCCGTCCAGAATCGGCTCGGTGCGTTCAATAAATCGGTCGATCGCAGTCAGATCGGCAGGCGAAAGGTAGTGAAGGCCCTTGGCTCTGATTCGGGAGAGGTCCACCTCGTGGAGCACCGAGCGAAACAGGGTCTCGTCTCTGGCCACCTCGCGCGAGAGTTCCTCGAGCACGGCGATCACCTCGCTCCGCGATTCCCCCTCCACCACCAGCACCGCGTCGTCATCCTCACCAAACTCCCGGATGTAGTCGATCCAAAGCTTGTTCGTATCGCTTTCAGGATCAAGCAGATCGGCCCGGCTCACCTTGTAGCCGAGGCGGCCGGCGGTCAAGACACCCGCAGCCACTGCGGAAAGCAAAGCCAGCAGCACGACCGCCCAAGGCTGCCAGATGCACAGCCGCGTCCAAGCCACCAGACCGCGGCCGAGATAGCTCGCCGGCTGGTGCGGGCCGCCGCCGGAACCAGAAGCATCAGCCTGTGGCGACGGGGCAGGATCGTGAAGACTGAGCATCGGAACACAGCGCGGGGAGCGGCAAGCCGGATGGGCCGGGGTGCGGGATCGTAGAAAACCCGCCCCGGCGGGCCAAGGCCCACTGAACCAGGTCCTGAGCAGGCTGGGGAGTCTGGGGGGGCCACGCGTGTCGTATGGAAGATTCCCTGTTTTCCGGCCGGTCAGTCTGCCGAACAACAAGGGCGGGAGTGGTGCCGGGGCGGCACTGCGACGGGGGTGGCACAAGGGGGACAGGGCATGACCGCGCGGATGGCTGCGGCATTGGCCGTTGGGTTTTATTACGGATTCACGTGGGGCTCGGCGGCGATTGCAGCCGAGCAACCGCCGAGCAGCATCGCATCCTCACTGGCAGAATTCGGAACCGCTGGGCGGGAATCCTGCCGCCGGGCCATCGACAGCCTGCCGCTGCAGCGGATCGCATCCGCTCACCACGACCTGATCGGCCATTACCGGGGGTCGACCACGCTCCATCGGCGGTTACCGACCGAGACCATCCACTGCGATCCCGACCTGCTCGCCTTTCTCTTGACAAAGCCCGAGGCACTCGTAGACATCTGGCGGGTGTTGGGCATCAGCCGTGTTTCACTCGATCCGATCGCCCGTGGCCAGTGGCAACTTTCCGACGGCTACGGCACGGTCGGCATGGTGCAGCTAATACACCACGAGCAGAGTCAGGGCGGCGGACTCATGATCTTCCACGGGCAGGGTGGCTACTCAGGGCCACTCTCCCCCAAGGATCTCACCGGTGGCTGCCTGCTCGTGATCCGTCATTTCGACATACTCGAAGACGACGGCAGGCCGACCCAACGGGTCGAAATGGAGGCCTTTCTCGAGGTCCATGGCCTGGGGCTCGAACTGGTCACGCGAACACTCCGGCCGCTGATCGTGCGCTCGGCGGCTGCCAATCTCCATGAAATCTGTCTGTTTGTCAGTCAATTTTCAGCCGCTGCCGAGCGGAATCCGGCTGGTATCGCCCGGCTGGCTAACCGAATGAACCACACGTCGGCGGCTGATCGGCAGATGCTGGTGAACGTGTCCTGTGGAGGGATGGCTCGGCAGGATGGCCATGGCAGCGCTGCTGCCAAACTTCACGAGGAACTTGCCTCCCGCTGGTTGCCCGTCGAATCCCTCGACTCACTGCGGCGCTGAAATCTGATCGCATCCGTCATCCGTCCCGCGGCTACAGGCCTGCAGCCTGCCGGATTCCGCGGGCTGGTCGCTGCTGGTCACTGGATTCGCTCGGCCGTCGGTACCACGGCCATGCGGGTGCGGGCCTCTGAGGCAACCAAATAGGGCCGCTTGTACTCGGGCATGTAGCCTTTGGAGCCGCGGACGGTCACCTGCTGGCCGACCATGGGTGCGAGGTTGACGCCGGGCTGTGGGGTGACGAACACGAGCACGTTGTTGCTTCCGTCCACGAGCGCCCACCGTGGGGCATCGGGGCGACGGGAAATCACCGTGGCCAGCCGGCCAGTCGTCTCCATCTGGTCGGGGGGCGTCCAATCGGGCTGGCCACCAGCCGGTCGCCCGCCGGGCATCACACCCGGCCGCACCGGCCTCGAGCCGAGCGACTCCAGGCTCGTCCACATGCCGCCGAGCCGCAGCGGCGAGGCATCTGCATCGGGAGGCGCATGCAGGGCCACCTGTCTGCCTTGGATCTGCTCGAACCGCGCCAGCCGGGCGTCGATCGCCTCGGCCCGCGTCCGCTCTTCAGCGGATGTGGCCCGCGTGGCTGCCAGCCGGAGCCGATCTCGGATCGGGATGAGATTCCAATCGTTACTCTGGCCGGCCACGGCCAGGGAGAGTGCCAGGTCGATGTCGGCCAGTTCATCGGCTGCGAGGGCCGCCGCTCCGCCGCCGACTGCTGCGGGAGGATGGGGAGGCGCAAGATCAAAGACGTTGGTGCCTCGCGGGAGCCAGCCGGAGATGAGCCGGCCCATGCCGGCAGATTGGTCGATCGCACCTGGCTGTTCGGCTGCCGGTGCGATCGGCCCGGCATTGTCGACTTCAGCCACAGCCTGCGTGACTGCAAGGCGGGCATCGCGAATGGCAGCGAGTGCCTCCCCGGCGGCCGCCAAGCCAACCGCCGCAGGCTCTCGTTCCACGACCGGTGCGAGCTCGGGGGGCAGGCCGAGATCGGCTGACCATGCCCAGCGAAACTCGCCCGATGGCGGTTCGATCCTGAGCCACTCGCCAGCATGCCGGCCAGATGACACCCTGACCCGATCGATGATTCGGACCCGTTCTCCGGCCTCGAGCGCTACCTGGGAGACATGCCGCAGATCGTTGAGTTGCGAACCCACCCGGGCCACGGCCCCATCGGTCACCACCACACCCATCCGCACCCCCGCAGCGGACAGCGAATGAGGCTTGCCTTCTCCGGATGCTGCAGGTTCGGATCCCGAAGGCTCACTCACGTCACCCGCCCGCACCCAACTGAAGCTGCCCGCCACCGGTCGAACAGCGGAGTAGCCGGAGTCGTCGATGGCCCAAACCTCCACCGCCGTGCCTTGTGAAAGCCGTTCGGTCGGATAGAAGCCGTCGCCCGGCCCGGAACGCAGCAGGGTTCTTAGGCCTGCAACCGGCACGGTCACCGGCAACGCTTCGGCTGCAACGGCGAGTTGTGCCCCGAATAGCGCTGCCGCGAGACACATGACCGCGAGCAACAGCTTCGGCAGCAGGAGGCGACAATCGAATCCGCGGACTCCACACGATCCCATGGCCACGATGTTCCTTCCATCCGTGTCGCGTGATGACAACACCGACAACGGGGAGGAATACAGGGGGCGAATCGGCCGAACAAGCCAAAAAAAACGCGTAGACGAGGCTTGGGCTCCCTCGTCTACGCGCTCATGAACGGGCAACCCGGGGGTCACCCACACCCCATCCTTCTAAATCACTCAGCCGGGAGGCTCAACCCTCGAATCTGGCCCTCCGCCACGCAGCCCTGAAACCCTGATTTCGGCGGGAATCGCACCCCTTGACTGAGGGGTATTTGAGGCGACCTGGTGGTTCAGGGAACCTGCGCCGACAAGCCTGGCCGATGCGAGGCATGACAGCGTCGGTCTGCCAGCATGGGTCCGCGGGGCCATCACGCTGCTGGCCGGTGTCACCCCGGCAGCATTCACCAGCGGTGTGTGGGCCGGTCGAGCACTTCCCGCATCAGGATCAGTTGGCGGAGACCGGCCGGTGAACGCAGCGCGGCGAGGAGTTCGTCGGCCAAAGGAGCAGTCTCCACCGCAGAACTCTCCACAGCGGCCAGCGGTACCTCGTGGGCAAGGTCGTGGGCAAAGGCGGCAGCCACATGCCGGGCCACGTCTCCCTCATGCTCCGCCATGCCACCGATAGATTCGGGGTGCCGATTCGCCCGCCGCGGAACGGGCAAGGGCGGCGAGATCGACCGCGACGACACGGCCGGTTGCCTGACCGGGTTGGCGGCCACCGGCTTGGGAGGCCGGGGGCGAGGCGGCGGCTGTTGTTTGGCCGATCTCACTGGCTGCGGTCGGTCACCTCGGAGCGTCCGCCTGAGAAACTCTTCGATCTCTTCGTCCACCGCCAGCGGCCGTTCGCCATCGAGCCGCCGTTCGAGTCCGGGAGCTGGCTTGAATTGCTTGAGCGGCTTGCCGGCAGCCTGATCGCCCCTCTTGCCAGCTGCATTACGAAACAGGTTCATCACCTGCGAGACGATCCAGATCAGCACGAACGCGATGGGCAGAAGCCCCTCGAGCCAATCCAGTCCCGCAGCCAGGATCACCAGATCGCATGGTCGCATGTTCAACCTCCAGTCTGTCTCTGGCCGGGATTCAGTTATTCGTGGCCATCGGCGCGGGTGAACTGCCGCCAGCGATCGTTCGCCGCATGTCGGTATCGGCCTGCAGATTTCGCAGCCGGTAATAGTCGAAAATGCCAAGCTGACCGCCGGTCAGTGATTCGGCCACAGCCTTCGGCACCTCCGCCTCCGCCTCGACTAATTCCGCCCGGCTTTCTTCGATGGCCGCGATCATCTCCTGCTCGCGGGCTACCGCCATGGCCCGCCTCCCTTCCGCGTTGGCCCGGGCCACGCGGGTGTCGGCCTCGGCCTGATCGGCCTGCAGCCGAGCTCCGATGTTGGCGCCCACGTCGATGTCGGCGATGTCAATCGAGACGATCTCAAACGCGGTGTTGGCGTCGAGCCGCCGACCCAGCACAGTTTTGGAGATCACGTCGGGATTTTCCAGCACATCGGAGTGCTTTTCAGCCGAACCAATCGCCGAGACGATTCCCTCGCCCACTCGAGCGATGATCGTTTCTTCCGTCGCCCCGCCGATCAGCTGGTAAAGATTGGTCCGCACCGTCACCCGGGCCTTGACCTTGAGCTGAATGCCGTTCTTAGCCACGGCGTCGAGCGACTCCCGGCCGCTGTTCTTGCCGGGGCAGTCGATCACCTTGGGATACACCGATGTCTGCACTGCCTCGCGAACGTTGCGGCCGGCGAGATCGATCGCCGCAGCCCGTTTGAAATCGAGTTCGGTGATCTTTGCCTTGTTGGCGGCGATCAACGCCTGCACCACCAGCGGCACCCGGCCGCCAGCAAGGTAATGGGCCTCGAGGGCCTGTCCGGTCACACCACTGGAATCTCCCAGACCGGCCTGCACCGCCATGATCTTGCTGCGGACGATCACGGCCGGATTCACCCGCTTGAAGCTCATCGCCACCATGTCGAACAGCCCGATTCCGGCGCTCGAGAAATACGATTGCACATAGAGCCGAAGGTAGCGAGCCACCAGACCGAAGACGGCCAGCGCCATGAGAATGACGAGGCCCAGCAGGATCAGCGGCACGAGTTTCATCGACGGGGCTCCAAAGGAAGCGGCTTGGCGGTCTGGGAAACAGACCTCCAGCGGGCACTTTTCCGCATCAGCAAGCCTGGTTCAGGAATCAGGGGGAGTCAAGTTCGTCGGGAGTGGCCGGATTTTTCTGTACGTCCTCGAAATCGAACTCCTCGAGCATGGTCGAAAGCCGAGGGGCAGCCGGCTCGGCCGAAGCGGCCTTGGTTGGCAGTTTCTCAGGCAGCGTGGGCCGGGCCACGGTCTGCGAGGCTATCCGCCGCACCACCACCGATCGCCCCTGTACTCCAGTCACTTCGACGGCGGCACCAGCGGCGATCGGCCCCTCATCGCTGACCGCTTCAAGCGTTTCGCCCGCAAGTTCCACGCTGCCCCAGGGCAACAGTTCGCTCCGGGTGCGGCCCCGGTGGCCCACGAGATCGCGGAGCCGCCGCCGCTCGGCCGGGTCGGGCAAGACGTCGTCGGCAGCCGGCGGGGGTGGCAGCACACGTCGGCCGAGTGGAGTTGCCGGAAACCAGCGAAACGCGGCAGCGAGCACCACTGGCACCGTGACGAAAGTTCCGGCCAGCACGGTCATGCCGGCGGCCGATCCTTGCTCGACAAAGGCCGTGACCACACCGGCCCCGAGGGCCAACACGCTCAACAGCCCGAGCACACCTCCCGACGGAATGAACACCTCCAGAACGATGAGGGTCAGGCCCACCACCAGCAGCATGGCGATCCAGAGCAGCGGACTCATGCCATCTCCACCGGGCAGACGATCAGCCGGCCGCCGCGAATCTCAATCACCCGGACCTCGACGCCGGGCTCGATGAGCATGCCCGCGCTCGAGACATCCCGCACCTCGCCAGCAATCCTGGCCTTGCCTGCCGGAGCCAGCCGCGTGGTGGTGGTTCCCTCCGCACCCATGACGTCGGCGATCATCTCACTTTCGTCGTAGGCCACCGCTCCGGGTGGCGCCAGCATCACCGACCGCAGCCCAGGGGTGGCCGGCAGCCACCGCTGCACGAGGACCGCGAGCACTCCGACACCGGTCACCGCTCCCACCACACCGAGCAGCGACCACTGCATTCGCTCGATTTGGTAGTCGTTCATCGGCACCACAAACGATTGACTCGCCAGCACAAGCGAGGCGATCACAAGCAGCCCTCCGCCGAGGCCAAGCACACCGAAGCCCGGCAGCACGAAGATCTCTGCCAGCACACAGATGATTCCGGCTAGAAACAGCATCACTTCCAGCCAGCCGCTCGTGCCATGCAGGTATTGGCTCCAGAAATAGACGATGAATGCCACGAGCGAGACGAAACCACCGAACCCGACGCCAGGCGTCTTGACCTCGATGTACAGCCCGGCGAGGCCCACGAGCAGCAGCAGCCAGGCAAGGCCCGGACTCGCCAGGGCGTCGAGCAGTTGGTCGGCCCAGCCCGGCTCAGCCAGCGTTACCTCGGCTTCGAGGCCGTAGATCTGCCGCAGCCCCGCGAAGTCATCGGCCACATGGGTAGCGAGCCCGAGTGACTCAGCCCGCCGACCCTCGAGCCGCAGCGGGCCCGGTTCCAACGCCGCCCCTTGCTGCCACTCCGCCCGATCCGCCCGGGCGGCAAGTTCCTCGGCGGAGAAGTACTCGATCCGCCCGCTGCCCTGCTCTTCAGCTCGGTGCACGACCACGCCCGGGAGCACGGTCGCCAGCGGCAGCGACCAGGGGCGGTCGCGCAGCCGAGCCACACCCCCCCGCCAAGCCGCTGCCAGAGCCTCGGCCTGCCGTTCATCGATCACTCCGGACCCCTCGCCTCCCAGCACGGCAGCTGGCGCCATCACAAGTTCATCGCAGGCCAACGCCACAAGCGCTGCATCGCCACGCGCCTCCCGCGGCACCCAGGCCACGGTGCGAACCCGCGCAGCGTCGAGGCCCGCGAGCCAGTTGGCCAGCACCAGACTCTGGGCCGGCGCTCCCCCGGTAGAGTCAATCTTGAGGCAGATGAAATTGGCACCATCCTCCACGGCCCGCTCGATCCGCTGCTTCACCCGGCTGATTGCGTCGGCTCCGGTGCCACCGGAAAGTGGAACCTGCACGCCCCGCCAACCGCCCTCGAGCGATGGATCACCCGAGAGGGCTTCTTCGGCGAGCCCGAGGCCACGGGCCAGTTCCGTGGGCTGACCCGCCAGGAGGCTCACGAAACCGAGTTCTCGCGCCTGTCGACCGTCGAATGACAGCGGCGTTGGTGCCAGTTCCTTCGTCGCCAACACCACCACGCGATCCTTGACCGCCGCCAGCTCCCCGGGCGTGACAAATTCCTCGCCGTCATCGGTTGAAACACGGAGGACCCGCAGGTCAGGATCGAGCATGCCCAGGGCGACCAGCGGGGGAACTGTTCGGCGGCGGGCGGCAGTCTCGCGGTAGGCTGCCCGCATCGCCTCGTCCACCAGCGGCTCGCCGATGTTGGCCGGCCCAAACACGGCATCGGCCGGCATGGCGATTGTGTCGCACGCAATGGCCACGAGCACGGCGTGGCCGTTGGCTCCTTCGGGTAGCCAGGCGACGGTCCGGACACCGGCCAGCCGAGGACCGGTGAGAAAGCGCGCCAATTCGAGGGCGCGGCCGAAGTCGCTTGTGCCGATCTCGTCGCCGGCTGCCGGGTCGAACCGGAGCACGAGGATTCCACGCTGATCGGGCTGACTTCGGAGGTAATCAAGTTGCCGGATGATCGCCCCCTCGATTTGGGTGTCGATCGTGCCGGTGATCGGCAGCCGGAGCGTGAGCGTCACTGCCGGTGGAGACGGAGCTGCCACAACTATCCCGCTCGCGGCGAACAGCCCCAGCAAGACGACGATATCCCAGCCGATTCGGCGAACGACCAGACTCTGCTGCATGGCCGCGCTCCAGGGACACATCCGCGAACCCTGGATTTTAGGATCCAGGTCTGGCGAGTCAAAAACCGCCGGGGGTGAAACAGGGAGAAAAAGCCAAAAAAGGCCAAGGATCCAAAAAACAGGTCCAAAAAAGGACAGGCATGATCGCCAAAAAAGGACAGGCATTCTTTATACTCCGGGGATGACTTCCAGATCCTGCGCCGTCGATTCCGCTTCGGATCCTGAACTCGTCGATCTGGTGGCTCGCCGGGCCCTCAAACGTGGTAGTTTCCGGCTGGCGAGTGGCCGTGAGGCGAGTTTCTATCTCGACGCCAAACAGGTGATTCTCGATTCCCGAGGGGCCATGCTCGTGGGCCGGTCGATCCTTCGGCGGCTCGAGGCGGCAGGGCCGCTGCCGGCCGCGGTCGGGGGCATGTCGATCGGAGCCGACCCGGTCACGTCGGCCGTGGTCACCATGGCCGGGGTCGAGGGCCTGGTTCTCAAGGGCTTTCTGGTCCGCAAGGAACCGAAGGGGCACGGCCTGCAGCGGTTCATCGAAGGACCCGTGGAACCGGGCCAGCGGGTGGTGATCGTTGAAGACGTGATCACCACCGGCGGCTCATCGCTCTTGGCCATCGATCGGGCCGTTGAATTTGGCCTCGTCGTGGAACGGCTCGTGGTGGTGATCGACCGACTCGCCGGTGGTCGCGAGGCGTTGGCGGCCCGCGGGATCCCGCTGGAGTCGCTGGTGACGATCCGGGATTTGGGTATCGAGCCAGATGCCGGCTGACGCCGGTCGTAGCTTGCTTGACCATAGGCTGCATGAGCATGCTTGCAGTACGATCGCGGTCTTGAGGGCGTTGGCAGCTACGGTCACTGCCCGGAGCATGATTGTGGCGTGCCTCTGCTACCGATAACCTCGCGCTGGGCGGCCGGCTCGATGCCCACGAGTATGAACGTCTGTATGCTCCTAGTAGGATTCGATTATGAGGCGATTGGTTACCGCCTCCCGATCCTTGCCAGAGCACCCGGTGATGGCCCTTCCCAACGCCCGCACTGATTCCCTCGATCGGCCGCCGTGGCTGCTGCGCCTCGTGCTCACCGTTTCGATGACGGTCGTGACGCCCTTTCCTGCCAGTGGCACGTCACCAGGCTCTCCACCAGCCGTAGAGCGGGCGGCGACGGAGCCTTCCGTAGCCGAACTCGAGGCCCTTATCGTGCAGCTCGGTGACCGTGACTACGCGGTCCGGGAACTGGCGAGCCAGCGGTTGGCTGCTGCCGGGGCGGCGGCGGCCGACATGCTGCTGGCAGCCGCCGAAGAAAGTAGCGACCTCGAGGTAGCTCTGCGGGCCCGCTGGCTGGCCGAATCGATCCCATTTACCACGGGCCACGAGAGCCCCGAAGCGGCCCGCCTGCTCGAGGATTTCGCCGGCGCCGACCTGACCGCACGGATCAGGATCATGCACCGATTGCTCCGACTCGACAATGACGCCGGGATCGAGCCGCTTGCCCGAATCGTACGACTGGAACGAACGGCGGCCGGATCGCGGATCGCTGCTGCGCTCGTCGTCCAAGACTGGGAGCCGACCGATCCCTACTGGCCACGGCTGGGTCCCGCGATCCTGACTGGCCTCGGCAACAGTAGCCGTCCGGCGGCCCGATTCCTCCGCGGGCTGGTAGGCCATGCGACTGCCGATTCCCCCGCGGCCCTCGCCCAAGGCATCGACGTCTGTGCGGCCGCCGCGGAGTCGCTGACAGCCAGCCACAACGACAGGCTCACCCAAGAATCTGACTCCGATCTCGGTGACACGGCCGGGGCGGGTCGGGCCGGCAGCGTGTTTCGCCGTTGTCTCGTAGCGCTCCTGACTCAAGCCGGGCGACGAGCCGAGGCGCTCGCTCTGGCAAAGCCGCTGCTCGACCCAACCCTCGGAGCTGCCGCTGCGGGCCGCGCACCCTTCGAACTGCACTGGCTCACAACCCATGGTCTCCCGGAAGCGGTCGACCTTGTCAACGACCAACTCAACGACGCGACTGATCCCTTTCTCACCTATGCAGCCGCGCTGGCCTGGACAAAACGGGATGGGGTGGAGGCAGAGGCCAAGGCAACCGCCCTGGCCGATCTCGCATGTCGCCGCCTTGGCGAGGACGGCCTCGCGGAACGGCTCACAGCCGCTGGCATCCTGGCTCGCTGGGGCGGAATCGAGTGGGCCATGAGGGAGTACCGTTCCATCCTTGAAGCCCCGGAAACACCGCCCGCGGAGCGGGCCCTTGCCGCGATCTACTTCGCCGAGTTTCTCCATGATCAAGCGCGGGATGCCGAAGCGGCGGTGGTTCTTCGCCGGGTGGTGGAGGCCGGCGGCCAGGAAGGCGAGGACCTGCAGCAGGGGCTGATGCAGCTGGGACGGGAACCGCGGGAAAGTCGGTCGCGGATGCTGTTCTTCGCCGCTTGCGCGGAGTCCGACGAATCGGCCCGACAGCAGCTCATCGACGAGTCGCTCCAGGCGTCTCCCGCCGATGTCGATTCGCTGATTACCGCCTATCAAATGACAAGTGACAACCCAGTCCGTCGAGCGGAGATCGTCAGGCTCATTACCCAGGCTGCCGCGGCCATCGACCGAGAGATCAGAAATTTGCCCGCTGATTCCGTCAGCCGTAACGAATACGCCTGGCTGATCGCCAACACCGAAGGGGATCTCGGCAAAGCCACTCGCTACTCGCGGGAGTCCCTGGAAGATGCCTTCGACTCGGCTAGTTATCTCGACACGCTGGCGCACTGCCACGTCGCCGCCGGCAACCTGGAGCAGGCGATTCGCACGCAGTGGCTGGCTGTAAAAAAGGAGCCTCACAGCCTGCTGATCCAACGCAACTTCGCCCGCTTCCGCTCGCTCGCTAAAGTCCAACCATGATGTCTGTCCATCGCGTCGCCATCCGCGATACCCGCCTGGCTGTTCACACCGCCGGGTCGGGCCTGCCACTGGTGCTTCTTCATGCGTTTCCATTGGACCACGGAATGTGGGAGCGGCAGCTAGCCCTGGCTGATCACGTCCGGCTGATAATCCCCGACCTCCGCGGCTTCGGTGGCAGCGGCGAGAGTCGACCGGAGAGCCTCGTCCAACTGGCCGACGACACGGTGGCCCTGCTTGATGCCCTTCATGTGGAAGGCCCCGTGGTGATCGCTGGCATTTCGATGGGTGGGTATGTCGTTCAGCACGTCGTCGCGCGGCACCCGGACCGGGTAGCGGCGGCTGTGCTGGTCGACACGAAACTGGAAGCCGACACGCCCGAGACCCGGGCCGGCCGCAGCGATCTGGCCACGAAGGTGGGGCGGCTCGGCCAGGGAATACTGGCCGACGCGATGATCCCTCGGCTGCTCGCCGCCTCGGATCAGGCCCGGAGGCAACCAGGGCGGTCCGAAATCGAAAGCCTGCTGCGACGACTGATCCTCGCCCAGCCGGTGGCCACGATTCAGGCAGCCCTCACGGCGTTGGGGGACCGGCCCGACATGACCGAAGCGATGCGTCAGGCCCGGCCGCCGATGCTGCTGGTCGCCGGCGCCGAAGACGCGATCACGCCCCCGGCCTGCCTGGAACTCGCCGCAGAACTGATCCCCCGGGCAAAACTCCTGATCGTGCCACATGCCGGCCACATGACGCCGCTGGAACAGCCGGCCCTCTTCAACGCAGCGGTGCTGGAGTTTCTGCGGGAGCTGTCGGCGGACCAACTCGCGGGGGCAGGCCGGGCGGGCTGATCGAACCCGGTGACCGAAGTCCGGGCCGCAACTCTTCGCCATCGCCGCGCCGCGGGCCTGAGCGGCGGTCGTCCTCGCGGCCCCGGTCGCCGGCCCGTGGATTGAAGCGTCCCTCACCGCCGACTGGCCGCTGCAGCCACTCCAGCCGATCGTCAAGCCGCATCTCGATCACGCTACGACGCAGGGGAAGCGGGGTGGCGGCGACGATCACATGCCAGAGCCGAGCCGCGTCGCGGAGATGATCGTGACTCGGATCGGCCAGGGCCCGGGCCACGGCCTCCACCTCACGGCGATCGATCGGAGAGAGGCTGAAAAAGGTCTCGGCCGACTTCTCGATCCGCTCGAGGCGGTCAGACTTGGCCGCTGGTAGCTGTGCGGCGCGGGTTGAGGATGATTGGGCTGTGAAATCCTGACGAAGCGCCTCGACTTCGTCATCAAACTCCCGGGCCTCGGCTCGCACTGCTGCGGGCTCGCGGGCCAGCCGAAACCATCGCGGATGTGCCGGTCGTTCGCTGGCCATCAGCTTGGCCAACTGCTCGAGAAACCGGAGGCTACCCGCTTCCTGGAGCAGATCGAGGTGTTTGATGAATGGTAGATTTGCGACCAGCGGGTCGGCCGCTGTGATCCGGCCGAACACGATGCCGGCGACAAGGGCTCCCACGATCACGGCCGCCGGGACGATCCAGCCTGGTAATGGAAACCAGCCATAAGGTCCGGCGGGGGATCCACGCGGGCTCAGCCTCACCGCCATCAGGTCGACCGTAGTGGCGGCCATGTTGGTCGTAGCTGAGGCGGTTGGCAGGACGTCGAGCATTCCCCAGATGTCGGCGAGGTCGCGGGCTGGATCGCCTTCGCCTGGTAGCTTCCCGACTTGGCCTTTGAGTCTCTTGAACATGGAGGGCTCACTCTTTGAGATACGGTTCGAGGACGGCCCGAAGGTGGTCACGCGCCCGAAACAGCAGCGACTTCACGGCGGGCACTGTCAGCTTCATGGCCGCAGCGATCTCGTCGTAGGAGCACTGCTCAAACTTGGCCAACAGAATTGCCATCCGCTGTCGCTCGCTCAAGCCTGCGATCGCCTCTCGGACCACGGCCCGGAGTTCCCCGCGGTCGGCCACTCGGCCGGGCCGCATACCACTGGCGGCGACGGCCAGTTGGTCGAGTCCGATGGTCGAGGAGGATGCGGAGCCGGCATGGGGCACACCCCGCTCCAGCCGCCGGTAGGCCCGCTGGCGGAGGTCACTGGAGACGTGGTTTGCGATCGTGTGGATCCAGGTAGTGAACTTGGCGGTGGGCTTGTATCGCTCCCGAGCCCGGTAGACCCGCATGAAGGTCTCCTGGGTGAGATCCTCGGCGGTAGCATGGTCGCCGGTATGGTGGAGAAAGAGCGTGACCAGTCGGCCCTGCCAGAGTTCGACGAGTTCGCCGAACGCCGTCACGTCGCCGTCGCGCACCCGCAGCATCAGTTCGGTCGAGCGATCGCCCGTTCCCGTCACCGGCATGATCGCCGAATCAGTCGCCATCGTTGGATCCCCGGAACTCGCTTCAGAATACCAAGCAAGTCGCGGTCGCCAGGAAGGCGACCGCCCAGCCCGCCGGGGCCAGGGATGGCCCGCCGGGCGTAAAGTGGAGCGGAGGAGGATCGAACTCCCAACCTCGGCATTGCGAACGCCGCGCTCTCC